>Ga0316194_10000365_pt1 | contig 28084 bp, 21 predicted proteins | sample CroRivsedime1_MG_FD_204936 | JGI IMG/M metagenome (GOLD analysis project Ga0316194, IMG submission 204936) | Coastal sediment microbial communities from Maine, United States - Cross River sediment 1 | ecosystem: Environmental > Aquatic > Marine > Coastal > Sediment | place: USA: Maine...
CTTCGACGAAATCTCCGTTCACGGCGAGCCTCATGCGACGCAGAAACTCTGCGAGAGACGGAAATCTCTCGGCGACTGCATCTCGAAGCTCGGCCTGAGGAATGCTCGCTCCGGCGAACTCGAACGCTGAACTCTCGCAACCCGCAAGCTCCTTGGCGGCGGCATAATAGTGAACGCGAACGTGCATGGACGAAGCAGACTAGCAGGGTTGGAAAAACGGGCAGCCAGACGAAGCGTGGTAGAGTGGGCGACTGTGACGGAGTCGGGGCTCAAGCTGATCTCGTGGGTAGTCGGCGCGGCGTGCGTCGGTGCAATGCTCGCCATCCCGCAACCGGTTGATCCTTGGGAAATGCCGAGCCTAGTCCTCGATCGCGCAGCCGTGTCCGATGCAATTCGGTTCGACCGAGCCCTGGCTGCGGAGGCGCCTACATCGGAAGAAGCACAAGCCCTTCGGGCGCTCTATCTCGATCACGGCCGCTCGGAAGCGAATCCGCCCTACGAACTGACGGAGTACAATCGCAGGCAAGGGGCAATCCACCACGCAACACGCGCGATGATCGAAGCCGAAGGACCGCCAGCCTTCGAGGCGATGCGAGCGCAAGCGGTCGAAGAGTTCGTCGCAGCGTTCTACGAGAGCGAAGGCAAGCCACGAAATGACCATGAGGTCGCGTTGCTCGGCGGATTCCCCGAGCTCGTACAGCGGTACGGCCTGATGCTCGGAGACGTGGTCGTTGCACCGACGCTCACCATTCGCGCGCTCTACAAGGCGCGCTGGAACGCGATTCACAGGCGACCCTTCGTCGAAGGTTTTTCGAAAATCGAGCTTCAGGCGTACTGGGGCTGGTTGGCGCTTCACGCTTGGGGCACACCTCTCGAGCTGCGAAGAGAGGCGCTGGTCGCATTTCGCGAGGCAGGCGGAGCGGGCACCGAGGAAGCCGCCGCATTGTTTGACGTCCTCGACGGGCGTTTCGACCGAGCCGGCCAGTCTTTGCAGGCGCTCTACGAGCAGCGTGGAGAGCTAAGACTTCGAAACATGAGCCTTGGTGCGCTGCATGCCGCCCTTTTGCCCAAGAGGGCCCCGTGATAGAAGATTCGTTGAAGTGAAAGTCGACCTCCGCAAGAGCCTCTTCATTTTGCCGAACCTGTTCACTCTCTCGAGCGTGCTCTGCGGCTACTATGCGATTCTGATCCTGTCGGACCGTTCGACGAGTGACGACTTCTATCGCGCGGCACTGCTGATCATCTTCGCGCTCTTCTTCGATGGAATCGACGGACGCGTCGCGCGGCTCACCAAGACCCAGAGCGCGATCGGCGTGCAGCTCGACTCGCTGGCAGACATGATTTCGTTCGGCGTCGCGCCGGCCATCCTCGTCTACTACTGGTCGCTCGCCGAGCTCGGTACGGCGGGCATGTTGGTCGGTTTCGTGTTCGTGGCAGCGGGGGCGATTCGCTTGGCGCGCTTCAATGTCATGTCCACGGACGACGACGGACAGCCGCATGTGCCGGACAAGTACATGCAAGGCCTCCCGATTCCGGCGGCCGCGGTCATCCTCATCTCGATCGTGGTCGCGAACACGCTAACCGGAAAGCTGCCGTTCACGCCGATCATCATCTCTGCGCTAGTGCTCACGCTGGCGGTGTTCATGGTCAGCTCGATGCCGTTTCGCTCGTTCAAAGATCTGCGACTCAACTGGAGAACGGTGCTGCTGATCTCTAGCGCGCTTGGAGTCACCGTCTGGATCGCGCTTCGCGTACACCCTTCCATGGCACTCGTCTGGCTGCTCGCCGCGTACGTTATCATCGGAATCGTCGAGAGCTTGATCGCGCTCATGAACAAGGCACGTCAAGGCATCTCGAAGGCGGGGCAGCGCTCGGCCTAGTCGGCGACCGGCTCGTGCCGGGCAGGGTTTTCGTAGACGGAAATGATCGGAACCCCGTCGTAGCTGAGCACGTGGACCGGTTGGGGGCTTCCGTAGGCCACCCACGCCTGGTAATCGACCTCGGCGAAGTGACGCTCGTGGTGGACGAGTGCGAAATCGGCCTCCTCCATGCTGCGCGCAGCCTGAATGTTCCTTGGAACGACCCCGTCGGCCTGGAGCATCTCCCAGGACCAATGCGTGGTGTCACAAAGCCAGACTCGTCCGCCGTTTGGGAGCTGCTCGACGAGCCACGGGGCCAAACTCCCTGTCGTGAAGCCCCAGAACTGCCGGTTCATGCCGAGGTCGGCCGCACCGGGAACCCCTCCCGCGATCGGCATGTAGTGCGAGAGGCCGAATGGATGGCTGTGCGCGGTCTGAACGAACCCCGGCGAGAGGCAGAGGGCCGCAAAGGCCCAAGACGGCCATTGTCGCTTCGGCCACAGCCCGAGCTGTACATGCTCCGTCGCGGCCCGGAAGCCGAGTCCTGCAAAGAGCGCGAGGAACGGGTACGCCGGCAACCAGTGCTTGGTGCCCCCGAAGATCGGCGAAGTCGGAAGCGCGATTGCCAAGAGGGGCGCGAGCATGCAGCCGAGCCAGAGCACCTCGGTGCGGCGCGTTGCCAAAGCTCCGGGGAGCGTCATCCACGGCGGCAGCAACGTGCGGCGACTCTGGTACAGCCCGAGGAGCATGAGAGCGAGTATCGGTAGAGAGACGGTAAAGGCGGTCATGACAAACGGGACGGAGAACGGCATGGGAGGCTCGAAGTAGCTCACGCCGAGATATTGGTAGGTGTAGTGAACGTGGCGAAGGTGAAACGTCACGTAGGCGCCGAGGCGTTGCCAGGTGTCGTGCCAGAGCCAAGGCCAGGTCGCGAAGAACACCAATGGTCCCAAGACGAGCATCGAAAGAAGCCAGGTCGCGGAGGTACGCTCGGAGCGGCCGGCCCGGGCCTCGTCGACGCGAATGAAAGCGAAGTGAATGAAAAGGATGCCCGGGAGAATCCAGCTATTGTGTTTGGTCGCGAGCGCGAGCCCGAACGCAAGGCCAAGCCAAGGCGCCCAGCGCCGATCTGCAAGCGAGCGCCAATAGAGATAGGCCACCAAGGTGCTGAGAAACGCGATCGGCACGTCGAAACAGTCGAGATGACTGTGGTAAAAAACCCTCGGCATCGTGGCGAACGCGAGGACCGCGAACAACGCAGCGATTCGAGGCATCACCGCGGCGCCCCAGATGTAGATGAGCCACGCGAGCAGGCCGGCACTCAGCATCCCGGGGAACCGAAACGCGGTCGACTCTTCGGCGAAGACCCCGAACGCGTCGTGCGTTAGCCAGCTCAGGGCGAACATCAGCTTCATCCAGGCGGGGTGCTCCCAATTGTAGCGCCAGGCACGCTCGATGGCCGCCGGATCGAGCGCAAGCGACGGGTCTCGGAACAGCTGAGAAATCCACGCAGCCGCGTTCTTCGCAGCATGGACGTAGAAGCTCTCGTCGCGCGACATCGCAAGGTCAGGAGCCGTCGCGAGGAGGACTGCCACATACGCGACGCAGAGGCCCGCACCTACGAACTGGTCACCCAGCTTGAGTGATCGTGCGTCAGCCATCGTCACGTGCTCGTTGAGTGGACGCGGCGTAGCAGAAGAGTCGCGCTGCTGGGTTGCTCGTGTGGGTTTCGAATCGAACCGTGGCGAGTTGATCGGCACGGTCCGAGGTGTCGATCTCGAGGCCGCTCCAGCCTTCGCCATCGTGGTGGACGAGCTCCGCAACTACGACATCATCGATGCTGACGACGAGCGTGATCGGAGCGTGGTCTCGATCGCGTTCGACCTGATAGTCGACGCCCCCATGTACGACGAGTCGGTCCCCGAGCGGCACCCGCTCGAAGATGGTCCGGACTGCCTCTTGGCCAGCGGGATGCTGCCAGATGCAGCGCCTTGGACGAAGCTCGAGATCTGCCAGGACGGTCGAGCCAACCCAGAGCCAGGGTCGCTCCGGGTCGCACACGAATCGTTCTGCTGGCCGCATGGGGCCTCGTTCGAGGCCTCCCGGGTCGGGGCGTGCCCGTGTCCACTCGCAGGGTTCGGGCTCACTATTTCGGATGACGTCGACCCGTGCGCGCCGCACTTCCTCGACGAAATCATAAAGCACGCGAGGGCCGTCGAGCGCCCACATGCGAACCCTCACTCCACCGAACTCGCGTTCGAGTTGTGGCTGATCTGCTCGACTCGTGGAGCCTCGGATTCCGAGCTCCCAAACTCGGTCGAAGCCGCCTTGGTCGGGCGGGGCAGCGGCCCGAAGCGACAAGAGGTCTCCAAGTCGATTCCGTACAATCGGGTCGACCCAGGCAGGAGCGGCTACGATCCGGTCGCCGGGCTCGAATCGCTCGCGAACGAACGCGGCCGCGAGCTCCCATGACTCGTCGCGAGGAACGGCAGCGCGGATCAACGGATGCGCAACGAGCTCGAACACTGCCAGCGCAGCGATCCACACCCAAACCCACGCGGCGATGTTCGGCTTTCGACCTGCATGCGCCACGCAGCCGCGATGCTAGCAGGGCTCAGGTCATTCCGCAGCTTCGCAAACGAACTCGAAGGTCCAGCCTTCGAGCGTCGGCGTGGCGGGCGGACTGAAGGAAGGGTTCAGGACGGCGGTGATCTGAATGTACGGCAAGCCATAGGTCAGTCCGTCGGCGATGAGCTCGTCTGTGATGTTGAACTCCCGGCTCTCGGTGTCGCTCGGAATCGCGACGACGGCCGGGATAGCTGCCCCAAGCTCGAGCTCCGTATTGGCCGTGCGAATCTGGAACTCGATGGAGGTCCCATCTGGAGTATCCCCCTCCCAAGTCAGGTTGCCCCACTTCGGGCGCTCTGGCGGGAGGTTGCAGCGGGTCGTGGTGTCGTACGCGTTGCGATAGAAGCTCGAGCCTGGCGTATCTTCGAACTCATGTTGGGCGGCTTCCGGGACGAGCACGCGCACCGGAATGCGCTCGACCTCGACGGCCTCGTCGGCACGGATGACGAGCTCGAAATCGTAGACCTGAGAGGCTGCGGTGGGAGGGACGGTTCGATTGGCGAACAAGACCTCGAAGTCGACGGGGGCGCCGAGCTCGCAACGGCGGCATTGTGGCCCTGCGCCCCATCCGCAACCGACCGGCTCGCCCTGAGCACAGTCTTCCCAGCGAATGCTGAAGATGAAGTCTCCTTCGTCGACGGCAGTGCCATCGTTGTCCACTTCGCGAGCGGAGATATCGTAGACCGAATCGGTGCGAGCGAGCGCGATCGTATTGCTGATTGCCGCGGCTAGGCCAGCGCCGTTCGACGAAGCGAGCTCGGTAACCCATTCGTTGTTCGTGCTCGCGCTGGTCAGCGCACCGGTCGCAGCGGCCATGAGCCTGGCGTCCGCGCTTCCGTCGCTGGGCATCGTCATCGCATCACGGAGGGTCACGACGCTGGCGACACGGATGTCACTCGCGAGAAGAGCGGTCTCGACCTTGGTCCATGCGACGGGGGCATCCGAGGTGAGCCAGGAGGGGTTCGCCGGATCGCCGTCATGCACGATCGAGATGCTGAACGCACCCTCTGGCATGACGCCCGGATCGGCGGCGGGGACGATGCCGTCAGCCACCAAGTAGTACTGCTGCGAGGCGACCGGAGGAAACTCGATGGAGCCCCACATGCCGACTCCCACGGTGCCGCCGTCACAAGCGAGCGCGCTGCTCGGATCGAGCAGGGCATCGTCGAAGAGGGCGACATTGGCGCCCGGCCAGTGCGTGTTGTTCGCAAAGACCTTCATGTTCCCGACCAGGCCGTCGAAGCGAAGCGCGAGAACTACGTCTTTGTCGTCCATGTCAGCGCCCGGCGGCTCCACGGGAGGATCGGGCGGCACCGGCGGCGGGTCGGGCGGAGGCGGGGGTGCGCAGCCCGGGGCGATAGACGTATTCACCTGATTCGTGAGCAGGTTGCTCATGCCGAGCAGCGTGAGCGAGCGCGTCGAGAGATCACCGAGGTCGAGGGCGGACGCCGCGTCGTCGGCTCCAAAAAGTGCCGGAAACATCTCGACCGGGGGCAGCGTCGTGGCGCCAGCACCCACGCCGGGGGCGAAGGGCGGGTCGGTGTACGCAGGGCCTTCGGGCCGAGGACCATTGTAGACCTCGGTGTCGGTGATGTTCATCACGACGTGCAGCGAATTCGGGCGAAAGCAGGGATAGCCGACGTCGGCGTCGGGACCTTCGGGGCAGCTACCGCGATTGGCAAGCATGTCGCCAAGGCCGCTGCCGCTGGCGACGGCAAAGAGGGCCTGGGTAGCGGCCGTCGGCAGCGATGTGTTTGCGACGGTGTCGAGAGTGCTGACGGCCGTCTCGAGCAGCGTCTCATCATCGGTGAGGTCGAGGATATGGTGGTAGGGCGACTGACTGTGCACCGCCGCAAGCGGGCTCAAGGGATACGCGCGATAGAGACCAAGACCGAAACGCGCGTCGCCAAACTGGAAACGAACGTCGTCAACGATGCTGAGGATGTCGGCCTGCAGCGCGGCAATCTCGTCGGCGAGTGTTGGCGTAGCATCGATGAGAAAGTAAACGTCGATCTGCGGGATCTCTGCGGTCGTGCTCGCGACGGTTCTTCGGACCACTTCATCGGCGCCCGTTGGGTCGTAGAAGATCGTTGCGTAGAGGCCGTCGTTGCTCGGGTCGTTGTCGCAGCTGATCCAATCCGGCGTCTCGGGACAATCGTCCGCGTCGTTCGGTACTCCATCGCGATCGGCGTCAGGCAGCGCGCTCACACGATCGACGACGAGCGCGCCGGTCTCGTCGGAATAGCGGAGGCCTGCCGAGTTGTCGCTCGTGAGGTCGGCTGCGTCCGGGAAGTCTTCACTCGACGAGCAGTCGGGGCGCCCCGGCGAACACTGCGCAGGCGGATCGATGATCGCGCCCTGACTCTCGTCAGCGGGCGAGTCGGCGGCGCAGCCCAACGCGGATGTCATTGCGACGAGCAGCAGGAAGCGGGGGATCTGTCCTGAGGATATCATTGTGAAATTGCTTACAATTGGGGGGAAACCACATTACCGCAGATCGCGGAAGTGCGTAAGGGCTACATGGGAGCAGCTCCGATACATCTCGGCGCTCCTCCGCCGCGGGGGGAAGCGCAGAGGCTCCGAGGCGCGCAGGATCTCGAATCTACACAGGAACCTGGTCCGTCGACGCACTCGGCCCGGCCGTCCCCCCAGAGGTCGCGACACTCGGAGCCCGAGACACACTGAACGGGCGAGCTGCACAGGCCGTACTGTCCGCAGAACGCGGCGGTCCCCTCTTGGCTGGTCTGACAGACGGGTGCCGCAGCGCTCGAACACTGGGTGAGATCGCAGGAAGCCGCGCCCGGCGTGTTCGGCGTGAGCGAGGGCATGCACTCGCGCGCGCCATCACCGTCCGCATCTCCACAAGGCACGCCGAGCACGAGGCAGTCGAGGTCGTCTCCGCAAGGCCGGCTGATACGGCGACAAAAGCGCTGGTCTGGACTCGCGAAGAAGCAGGTGTAGCCGTGGGGGCAGTCGGCGCCATCTCCGCAAGGCAATCGGCGGTCGGCACACGCGCCGTCCTCGCAGGCGAAGCCGGCGACACAATCGTTGGAATCATCGCAGCCGGGCTCGACTCGAAGGCAACGCTTGATCGTCATGTCGCAGGCGTAGGCGGAGTTGCCGCAGTCGGCATCGCTCTCGCATGCGCCTCCTCCGACCACGAAGCAGCGCGCCAAGTCCTCGCATCCGATGGGCACGCACGCCTCCCCGACCGCGCACGGCATATCGTCGTCACAAAGCGAGTCCGGGTCGGGGCACGAGGGGCAGAGCTCCGAGGTCTCACACCAGGAGCTGCCGCCGTCGGGCAAGCCGGCATCCGGACCGGCGTCGAGAATGCCTCCATCAAAACCGCCGTCGTTCATCCCGGCGTCATCGACCGAGCCGTCCAGGTCGGGGCCTGCATCGGGGACGGAAGCGTCCCGATCGAGCCCTGGGGGGATCGTCGGGGGGGCCGTTTCACCACAACCAGCCGCGGCCGCAGCGACCAGCAATCCGTAAGCAAAGAAGCGCATCGTAAAGAATGACGCAGGAGGCCCGCGCCAGAGCAAAAAGGGACACTAGCGCCTCCGGTGGAGGTTCGCACCCCGGTGCAGGCGAAGACCTTGACCACCTGCGACTACCGCCCCAAGGGTCTGTCATGTCTTCGGTCGATGGCGCTTTAATCGCGATAGAGCGTGCCTGCGGCAGCGGATCCGTGATCCGGGATCCGAGTCTGCTCGAAGGGTACTCGCATGACGACAGCGAAGCGGAGCCGTGTCTCCCAGAAGCTGTCGTTCGCGCAAAGACGACGGCGGAGGTGTCCGCCGTCATGAAAGCGGCCTACGAGCATGAGGTACCGGTCACCCCACGGGGCGGTGGAACGGGCCGTGTTGGTGGCGCGGTGCCGGTTCCCGGCGGGATCGTCCTCGCGTTCGAGAGGATGAACGCGATCGAAGGGATCGATCGCCAGGAGCTCACGACGCACGTGCAGCCTGGAGTCATCACAGGCGATCTGAAGCGGGCTACCGAAGAGGAGAATCTCTTCTACCCGCCCGATCCGAACTCCCGAGACTCCTGCGCAATCGGAGGCAATCTCGCGGCCAACGCTGGGGGTCCGCGAGCATTCAAGTACGGCGTCACCCGCGAGTACGTCATGGGCATGGAAGTGGTCCTTGCGGACGGCACGATTCTGAAGCTCGGTCGCGAGACCAAGAAGGGGGTCACGGGGTACGACCTCACCTCGCTCATGGTCGGCAGCGAGGGGACGCTCGGCATCGTGACGGAGGCCACGTTGCGACTGATTCCGAAGCCGGAATCGACGGTGACGGCGCTCGCATGTTTTTCGAGTCTCGACGAGGTCGCACCGGTGGTGTCTTCATTGATGACACAGGGGCAACTGCCGTCCTGCATCGAGCTCCTCGACGAAGAGGCGATCCGGATCGTGCGACCCGAGGCAGGCTTGACGATCCCCAATGAAACGAAGGCGATGCTCTTGATCGAGCTGGATGGCGAGGAGGCCAAGCTCGAAGACGAGCTCGAGCGGACCGGGAACATCCTGTTCGATCTCGACGCGCTCGAGGTCTTGGTGGCGCAGAGCGGTAGCGAGCGCGAGCGGCTCTGGGCATCTCGACGAGAGCTCAGCTACAGCATGAAGCGACAGGCCAAGAACAAGCTCTCGGAGGACGTCGTGGTGCCACGCACCAAGATGGCAGACCTTCTCGGCTATTGCTCACAGCTGGCTGAGCAGAACGAGCTGATCATCCCGACCTACGGGCACGCGGGGGACGGAAACCTCCACGTGAATTTCCTTTGGAACGATCCGGACGAGAAGCTGAAGGTGGACGAAGCGATCAAGTTGCTGTTCCAGAGGGTGCTCGAGCTACGCGGCACGTTGAGCGGAGAGCACGGCATCGGCGTACTCAAGGCGCCGTACCTAGGGATGGAGCAATCGCCACAGCTGATCGCGCTTCAAGAGAAGATCAAAGACGTGTTCGACCCGAAGCACATCCTCAATCCGGGTAAGATCTTTCCCGCCGACGCCAAGCGCTTTCACGGCGCCTGCTGAGAGTCGAACCCCCAAGCCTCGACCGCCGCTGAAAAGCTGCGGTACCCGCCCCAAGATACGCCGACGCCCCACTCGGCCCCTCATGGCAGTCCTCCCCACACACAATACGGGGACACGCAGCCGCCCTAAAACCCCCACAATTCCAGGCTGTTGGAGACCCAAACGCGCACTTTCCACGCGCGTCAGCAAAGTGCGCGTTTGGGTCCGTAACGCATTGGAATTGCAGCGGTTAGGGAGGGGCTGCGTGTCCCCTAGAGGAGCATCGTGAGGGGGGATTCTAGGGTGCGCTGGAGGGCCGCTAGGAACTTGGCGCCTGTGGCTCCGTCGATGATTCGATGGTCGCAGCTCATCGTGAAGCGCATGCGACGACCGATTGTGATCTCTTCAGCTTCGACGATCGCTTCGTTGCGTAGAGTGCCGACGGCGAGGATGGCTGCCTCCGGAGGATTGATGACGGCGGTGAATTCCTCAATCCCGAACATGCCGAGATTGCTAATCGAGAAGGTCCCGTTGCTCATCTCTTCGGTTTGAAGCTTTCGCTCGCGTGCACGTGTTGCGAGGTCGCGAACCTCTTGGGCGATCTGCGCGACGCCTTTTCGATCCGCGTCGCGAATGACGGGAGTCATGAGACCGTCTTCAACCGCCACCGCAACAGAGATGTCGACCACCTGGTGGTAATGGATCTCTTTGTCCATCCACGATGCGTTGACCTCCGGCACGCGTCGAAGCGTCATCGCGGTGGCCTTGATGATGAGGTCGTTGAGCGAGACCTTGCGACCCTCCTCTTCGAGCTCTGCGTTCATCGCTTTTCGCGCATCGGCAAGCGGGCCAATGTCGACGTCGATCGTCAGGTAGTAATGCGGAATCGTCTGCGTCGACTCTGTGAGCCGGCGCGCGATCGTGCGCCGCATACTGCTGGCCTTGACCACGCGAGGCGGGAGGCGCTCCCCAGCCACGCTGGGTAACGCATTGGCCGACCCGGTGAAGCTCTCGATATCTCGCTTGATGATCCGCCCATGAGGCCCCGAGCCTTGCACGCGCTGAAGGTCGATACTTCGCTCTCGGGCGAGGCGCCTCACCAGAGGCGAAGACAATACGCGCCCACTGGAGGGCCCCATCGACGGCGCGGGAGCCTCACTCAGGGCAGCTTCACTGGTGCCGCTAGGGCTCGATTCCCGAACAGTATCGGTCGGTTCATCACTCTCAGCGGCAACAACCGCTTCGTCATCGGCGGCGGCGGGCGCGCCCGCACTCACCTGGGCAAGCAACTCTGCGATGTCTTCGCCGGCCTTCCCAATGATAGCCACGGGCACATCCGGCTCGAGCGTTTCGCCGGCGGGCACGAGGATCTTCAGCAAGACCCCACGGTCGAACGAGCGAAACTCCATGGTCGCTTTGTCGGTTTCGACCTCGGCCAGAAGATCATCGACCTCGACCTCATCGCCTTCCTTCTTGGTCCACGAGACGAGGGTTCCCTCCTCCATGGTGGGCGAAAGTTTGGGTAGTCCGATGATCTTCGCCATGACTCACTCCGCGTAACTGACGCGCTTCACGGCGTCGATGACTCGCGCTTCGGTGGGCAGCACACTGTCTTCGAGGTTGAGCGCGTAGGGCATCGGCACGTCGAGAGCGGTGACACGTTCAATCGGCGCATCCAGATAGTCGAACACCTCGCGCTGCAAGCGATCGACGATCTCTGCGCCGGGCCCGCCATAGGGCCAGTGCTCATGCACGACGACGCATCGATTGGTCTTCTTGATGCTCTCGATCATGAGCGACGTATCGAGCGGGCGCAGTGTCCGTGGGTCGACGACCTCGCACTCGATGCCCTCGGCCGCAAGCTTGTCGGCAGCAGCAAGTGCCGTGTAGTACGGACGCCCCCAGGTGACGATCGTGCAATCGCTTCCGGGCCGCGCGAGGCGGCTCTCGCCTATCGGTATGAGCTCGTCGACACCTTCATCGGGAACCTCACCTTTGACGCCGTACAGGGTCTCCCCTTCCAAAAACACAACAGGGTTGTTGCTGCGGATTGCGCTCTTGAGGAGCCCCTTGGCGTCACGTGGCGTGCTCGGCTGAACCACATGAAGGCCGGGAATATTGGTGTAAAACGGCGCAACGCTGTGGCTATGCTGCGAGCCAACCTGTTTGGCGGCGCCGTTCGGCCCACGAAACACAATCGGGACGCGAATCGCTCCAGCGCTCATCTGGTGGAGTTTGGCGGCGTTGCTGATGATCTGGTCGAACGCCACGAAGGAGAAATTCCACGTCATGAACTCGATGATCGGTCGAAGGCCGACCATCGCGGCTCCGATCCCAACACCGGCGAAACCCGCTTCCGCGATCGGCGTGTCGATGACCCGGCGCTCGCCAAATTCATCGAGCAGGCCCTCAGAGACTTTGTAAGCGCCCTGATAATGGCCGACCTCTTCGCCCATCAGAAAGACGCTTTCATCGCGTCGCATCTCTTCGAGCATCGCCTCGCGAAGAGCGTCGCGGTAGCGGATCTCCCTCATGACTCATCCTCGGGCGCGAGGACCGTGGTCATCATCATCTCGTGCCGCGCCGGCTCCGACTCCTCCGCGAAACGTACAGCTGCGTCGGTTTCCTCGTCGACAGCGAGATCGATGTCATCGAGGACGCTCTCCTCGACACCCAGGCCCAAGAGCCGTTCTCGCAGCACGACGATCGGATCCTTCTGTTTTCGCTGCTCGAGCTCGGTGCGGGAGCGGTACTTCGCGGGGTCGCTCATCGAATGACCCCGAAATCGGTAGGTTTGGATCTCGATGAACGTCGGCCCCTCGCCACTGCGTGCACGCTCAACTGCGGCGCCGATACGCTCTTGTACCACCTCGACGTCGTGTCCTTCGAAGCGGTCGCCCTCCATTCCGTAGCCTTCCGCCTTCTTCGAGAGGTCCTTGAGCGGGCTGGTGCGTTCGAGCGGCGTTCCCATCGCGTACTGGTTGTTCTCGCAAATGAACACGATCGGAAGCTTCCAAAGCCCGGCTAAGCTCAGCGCCTCGTGAAAACCACCGATGTTGGTGGACCCCTCACCGAAGAAGCAGACGGTGACGTTCGACTCGCCGGCGTACTTCGACTTGAAGGCAGTGCCGGCCGCCAGAGCGAGATGACCGCCGATGATCGCCCAGCCACCGAGAAACCCACGTTCCACGTCGAAGAAGTGCATCGAGCCACCGAGGCCGCGTGAACAGCCCGTGTCTTTGCCGAAGAGCTCTGCCATTGCTGCGGTCGACGGCATCCCACGCGCAAGCGCGATTCCGTGGTCGCGATAGGTCTGAAAGATGTAGTCGCTTTCGCCGAGAACTTCGCAGGCTGCGACCGCGATCGCCTCCTGCCCGATATAGAGGTGCAAGAAGCCCCCGATGTTCCCCTTGGCATAATTGCGCGCAGCCTCTTCTTCGAAGCGGCGGATGACCATCATGGTTCGGTACTGGCGAAGAAGGTCGTCCTTGTTCGGCAACGGTGCTCCCTAGAGTGATCCTAGTGTACCTAAGGGCGACCGCCATCAGAAGAAGTTGCGTATGCAGCAAGTTGGGTGCTGCTCGATCCGGCGTGCGCGCTCGCATGCGCAACACGACTGGAATCGGAGACTACGAAGTCTAAATCTCTCACGGAGTGGCAATCGCGGCCCGCTTGGCATCGAGCACCAAGCCTCGCCTGCCCAGGATTACGCGCCGGATTTGGCACAGGAGGCGCCTACACAGCACTACAGCGGCGTTTGGATTGGCTTGTCGTGTCTGCGTTGCCTACGATTTGAGTGTGCGGATTCACACCTTGAGGGGGGCAAAGCTCGAGGAATCCGTTCTCGAGGCGTCGAGCGCCCGAGCGCGGCCGCTCATGCGTGTCCTCGACGAGGGCCTCAAGGCCGTCGCTCTTGCAGTACGCGCGACTGCGGGTGCAGTGTTTGTCGGCACAAACCCGGGGGAGCTTCGCTGCGTGGCGGCGTTTGGTCCAGGCGCCAAGCAGCTGCTCGACCGTGGCGTCCCGCCTTCTTCGGTGCTGATGAAGCGGACGCTCACGCGCGGAGCCACGCACTTCGTCAGCGGGGATCTGGACATAGACCCGCAGTTCTCCGCCGAATCCAAGGGGAGCACGAAGCACGTTTTGCTTTCGCCGCTTTGGGACGGAAACAAGGCCCTCGGTGTTCTGCAGCTGGTCAACCCACAATCGCCGAATCGCTTCAGCGAGCATGATGCTCGTGTCGTCGAGGGCTTGAGCCGAACAATCGCCACGTCGTTCATTCAGACGTCGTCCCTCAAGCGGCAAAAAGGCCTCGCAGCGCATGACCCGTTGACCGGTCTCCGGAACGTCCGTGAGCTCAACCGCGGACTGACCAAGGCGGTCGGAGCGGCCCGACGCGCGGAACGGGACATGGCACTGATGTTCGTCGACGTGGACCACCTGAAGCGAGTGAACAGCAAGCTTGGACACGCGGCTGGAAGCGAGGCGCTGAAGCGAACCGGCAGGGCGCTCGATGAAGCAGCCGCGGGCGTGGGAGAGGTGTTTCGATTCGGTGGAGACGAGTTCGTCGTCGTGCAGAAGCAAGCCTCGAAGGAGAGCGCATGCGCGCTCGCAAACCACCTGCGAAGTCACGTCGCGGCGAGTACCGCAGGGCCGATGCGCTCAGGGGGCGAGCTTCCGAAGATTACCGTGTCGATCGGCGTCGCGACGCTACACGGACTTCGGCACTTGAACGGTCAGCCCGCTCGCGACCTCAAGTCTCGCCTCATGACCACGGCCGACCGGGCGCTCTTTCGAGCGAAGAGCGCCGGACGAAACCGGGTGGTGCTGGCTACCGCGCGGGACGACCGCGGGTAGCGCTTGGGGAAAATGCGCAGTCCGGCTTGGAAGTGCTCGGAATGGCGGGGTTTTTGGGGGGGCTGCGTGTCCCCTAGGCGACGGCCGTGAGGTACTGGTCGGTGTTTGCTTGGATGCGGGCCTTGGCCTCGGCTGGGTCTTCTTCGACGAAGATCTCGTCGGGGGTCACCTTGAACAGGGGCTGGCCCTTGGCGACGATCGTCCCGTTGCTCTCGACGAGGATGCGGTCGACGGTGCCAGCAAACGGTGCGTAGACCTTGTTGAACATCTTCATGACCTCGACGATGTAGAGCGGGTCGCCCGCGTCGAAGTGTTGCCCCGCTTCGACGAAATGAGGCATGCCGGGCGCTTCTTGCGCGTAGTACATGCCGCCGCTGACTGCGACGATCTCGTCGGCCTTGTTGACCGGAGGAGGCACGAGGACCTTTTTCATCTTCGCCTGGTGGTCTCGGTCGAAGAGGCGCTCGGGGATGGTGATCGTCAGATCATCGTTCACGCGAAGGTCGAAGAAACCGACCTTGTGCGCGATCAGCGGGAGAAGGCCGTAGAGCTCGAGACCGAGCTGGAAGCCGAGGTGCGCCTCGCGCACCGCCTGCCATTGCGTAGAGTCGAAGCCCTTCGGTGCCTTCTTGGCTTTGAGGGCTCGGTCGACCTTCTGCCAGTCGCTCTGACCGAGACGCTCTTGAACGGTGGCGTAGAAGGCAGCGCCGTCCTCGAGAACTTTGGCGTCCTGCTCCCAGATCCGATGGGCCGCGGGTAGTTTCACAGCCGCGTCCATGTGCAGAAGGTGATAGGTGTCGGCGAGAATGAGGAGCGGGTTCTTCAGCCAGCTCACACGCCCGTCCTTGACCTCGAAAGTCTGCTTGTTGGTGCTCAGCCACGCGGATAGCAGATGCGGCTGGCGAAGGATTCGCCCAAGCGGTCGCCCGATTAGCGTGCGCTTGAGCACCGAGAGATCCTGCGTGGCTTTGGCGGCTGCGGGATCGCTGCTCACTGCCGTGAGATACTGCGAACACAGTCGATCGTAGGCGTAGTCGGGGTCGATCTCGCTCGCTTCTTTGCGTAGCTCGCCGACCAACGTGAGATAGGGCACGACGAACTGAGTCGTCGGCTTGGCGTCGACCCCATTGGCCAAGAACCAGTGGACGAGCCCGTAGTGGAACTGGAGATTCGTCTGAAGCTGAGGCCCGCGAAGCACCGTGCGTCGCAGTACTTCTCGCAGTCGCTCGTAACTGTCGCGCCGGTCGTCACCGGTAGTGACTAGAAGTGCGATGTTGCTGTCGTAGGCGCCAGCCAGCTTGTAGCGCATGAAGAGATCGGTGTCTGGGTTCTTGAAGCAGATCCCTTGGTCGTCGCGAACCTCTCCGTCGATCGGGTCCGACCAAGACATGATCTCCCCGCCGGCATGCGGCGAAAGCGAATGGTCGGTAGCGTTGAGTCGCGCCTCGACGGCGGCGGCGTCGCGCTGGACACGAATGGGTCGGGGCAGCCGCGCCTTGTGTTTGGCAAGGAGACCCATGACCTCGACGACCGAAGGAACGTCGAAGAAATCCTCAGGGTCATCAGGATTGGTGAATCGAAGCGAGTAACAGAGCTCGGACACGCGATGCTCGACCTGAATGCGCGTGTTGACCTCCATGAAGTAGTGGTGCGCGCCATCGACGATGCACTCGAACGTCGACGCGGAATCGAGCTTCACTGCTTCACCGAAACGCTCTGCCTCGGCTTCCATCTTGCGAAGGATCTTGAGGTCCTGCTCGATCGCTGCAGCAGCGGTCTCGTTTCCGGCCGCACGCTCACGCTCGACCGCCGCCGCAAGGGTCTCCTGCGTAATCGAGACCTCGAGCAGCTTCTGCTCGTGCATCTGCAGCGAGCAATCACGTCCGCCAAGCGAGATGGACCACTGGCCGTTCCCGATGAGCTGGATCTCGTTGTGTCGCGTGGTCTCGATGTTGAGCTCGACCAGAATATTCTTGTTGTCCCCAACGCCAAGCGCCTTCACCTCGCCGAGGATCTCACGCACCATCGCGGGCGCCTGATTGGCCTTGCTGATGATGCGCTGGCCCTTACCTCCGCCGCCGCCAATCGCCTTGAGGCGAATGCGATTGCCGGAGTAGTCCTTGAGAATCGCAGCGACCTCGATTTCGATCTGCTCGCACAGCTCGTCGACGGTGTAGAGGTCGATGCCGGCCTTGTAGGATGCCCCGAGCAGAGCATCGGCGGCCGTCGTCATGTCCGTGCCCGAATCGTCGAGCTCGGGCACTTTCAGATCCTTCTTTTTTGCAAGCTTGCGAAGCGCAGCAAGGTCCGGGTGCTTGCGGATCATGAGCCGCGAAGTGGCGTCGTTGATGCCCGGCGTGACGCTGACGTCTACCTGCTCGGCAGTGCGCTTCGCTTCGTCTTTGAAGCCCGCAGCCTGCACGGTGTGTGAGCAAGGCCCGACGAACCGGAGACCTGCCTCTTCGATCGAGCGAACGAACTCCTCGTCCTCGGCCATGAAGCCGTACCCGGCGAAGATGTAATCGTACCCGTTGTCTTTCGCGATCGCGATGATCTCGGCGATCCGCTGCGTCCTCTCTTCACCGCTCGCACCCGTGTAGTCCTGGACTGCGTGGACGCGAGAGGGGTCGAGACGTCGAAGCTCGGGGGCGAGAGCACGAGGATAGACGATGGAGTCCTTCTCGGAGAGCAGGATGCCAACCCTCGTCATTCCCATCTCCGAGAAGACGTCGAGAGCCTCCTGACGAATCGGGCCGCGACAGACGATCAGGACCGTCATGTCTTCGCAGCTGAAGGATCGAACCCACTCGGACTCCGAGCGCCCGAGGCGCCGGTCGCGATGGATCATGGGATTGTCGAGATAGCCGGCGGCCGCCATTAGTGGAACTCCCGCTGAACCCCGGATAGCGGCTCGGGGTTATAGTGCGAAAGATAGAAGTTCAGGCTCTTGGTGAGCGAAGCGCGCACGTCGGTCGGCATCACGATTTCGGAGATCGAGCCGAGGCTCAGAGCTTCCTTCGGGTTCATGAGCTCCTTCTCATAGCGTGCGTTGAACGCAGCCTCCTGCGCCTTCACCCAAGCTTGCACGTCGGCTGCGGCATCTTCTTGGCTGGCACCGCCGTCGATGGCCTCCTTGAGTCGGAGCTTCGCCTGCTGGCGCATCTCGCGCATCTCTTGCTTGTACACGAACTCCTTACCGGCGGGCCCCATGACCGCGACGCGCGTGGTCGGAAGCGCCATGACGTGATCGGCGCCGGTCGCATAGCAGTTGAACGCCGCGTATGCGCCACCGAAGGCGTTGCGAATGATCAAGAGCAAGCGCGGTGTTCGAAGGTCGATGATCGAGTCGAGCATCGCGCGTCCGGCCTGTACGATGCCGCGACTTTCCTGATCTCGCCCCGGCAAGAAGCCCGTCGTGTCTTCCATGAAGATGACGGGGATGTTGTAGAGGTTGCAGAACCGAATGAAGCGCGCGTTCTTGTACGCCGCATCCACGTCGATCTGACCGGACGAGACGGAGCTATTGTTGCAGACGAAGCCAACGACGTGTCCGCCCAATCGGCCGAACGCCGTGATGGTGTTGCGGGCACGCTGCGGCTGGAGCTCGAAGTAGTCTCCATGGTCGCAGATCTGCTGAAGGATGATGCTGACGTCGATCGGCGTATTGAAGCCGGTGGGCGAGTTGAACGCCTTCCGAAGCAGGGTGTCGATCTCCCCGGTCGGGCGCTCCATCGGATCCGAAGTCTCCTGGTACGGAGCAAATTCATGATTGCTTCCAGGTAGATAGCTCAGAAGGCGGCGCGCGGTGCGGAGGGCTCCTACCTCGTCGCGAACGGTAAGGTCCGTGACCCCGCTTTGGCCGTGGACACCCGGTCCACCAAGCTCGTCGGCAGTGACGTCTTCGCCGAGGACGGACTTCACGACGCCCGGCCCAGTCAAACCGAAGAACGTGTTCGACGGCTGAATCATGAAGCTACCCTGCCTCGGCAGGTAAGAGCCGCCGCCCGCGTTGTAGCCAAACATGCACATGATGCTCGGGACCACGCCGCTGATCTTTCGGAGTGCGGTGAACGCCTCGGCGTACCCGTCGAGACCGCCGATACCGGCCGGCACGAAAGCACCCGCGCTGTCGTTCATCCCGACGAGCGGCATGCCCTGCCGACCTGCCAGACGAATCACGTTGGCGAGCTTGGTCCCGTTGGTTGCATCCATCGAGCCGGCGCGAACCGTGAAGTCGTGGCCGTACGCTGCGACTTCGCGCCCGTCGATCTCGACGATCGCGGTGACGATCGATGCACCGTCGAGATTGGGGCCCCAGTTCTGATAGAGGATGGTCGGTTCCGTGCCCGGATCCTTGAGCACGTCCATCCTCTCCCAGACCGTCATGCGGCGCTTCGCGTGCTGCCGCCCGATCGGAACTGGACCGGCCGCGAGTCGGGGTCGCGCCCGGAGGAGCTCGCCTTCTCGCAGCGCTACGTCGTACGGGCCACCCGATGGAGTTTCCGTCGTCGAGGGGCGGTTCTCGCCATCCACTTGAAATGGATTGCGAATACTGGGCGTCACGATGTCCTTGTCGGGCATACCTACACTTGCCTACATTGGATGGCGCCGAAGCCTCGGGACTTCGCAGCGCATCGCCTTTTACGGGCTTTGGGGCCATAACGCCAGTGAACACACCCGAAACGCTTCCGACTCGTGGCGTACGGGCCGAAATCCGCGAAAATGCGGGCCTTCATGCTTCCACCGGACGAACTCCAGCATGCCCTCGCGATCGCCGAGCAGGCCGCCAGCGATGCGAGCCGCATCGCGATGAAAGGCTGGCGTGCAGGCGGCGCAATTTCGAAGAAGGGTCGCTTCGACCTCCTGACCGAGTACGACCTCGCAAGTGAGCGATTGATCCGCGAGCGCTTGGGGGCTGCGTTCCCCACCCATCGAATCGTCGGAGAGGAAGCCGAGGCAACGGGAGCCGGCGATCTCGTCTGGTACGTCGACCCCATCGATGGAACGACCAACTTCGCCCATGGCCACTTCTTTTTCGCCGTGTCGATCGCGCTCTACCACGGCGACGAAGGGCTCGCCGGAGTGGTTCACGCACCGGCGCTTGGTGTGGTTTGGACGGCTCAACGAGGAGGCGGAGCCTTTCGAAACGGCGAGCGCTGCTCGGTCTCCGCTCGCGATCGCCTGGACGAAGCCGTCTGCGCCACGGGCTTTCCCTACGACCGTTGGTCGAACCCGGATAACAACCATGCCGAGCTCGCACTGTTTCTTCAGCGGGTCCGTGGTGTACGGCGTTGTGGCGCCGCGGCGATCGATCTTTGCCTCGTCGCAGACGGCACCTACGACATCTACTGGGAGAAGGCCTTGAGCGCCTGGGACATGTGCGCCGGCGCGTTGATCGTAAGGGAAGCGGGTGGGCGCCTCTCCGGGTACGAGGGCGAAGAAGCCGATCCCCGCTGCGGCAAGCTCGTGGCGACGAACGGGCTCCTGCACGAGGCGGCTCTCGAAACGATTGGTGAGGCACGCCACAAACTTGCCGCGCCCAAACGGTGAAACCTGGCTCCGCGACCGATACACTGGATTGGATGGGGGTCGCGGAAGACAAGGAGCTCGAGTGGAAACCGGGCTCGGAGCCTTCCAAGGAGACCCTCGCAGCGCTCGTCCCCCTGAGCCGGGAAGACCAATGGATTCTCGTCAACGCCGTCACCGCGCGACACACGGTGACCATGATGATGTGCGCGGCAATCGCGTATCTCGGCTTGGCGATCGGGCAATGGTCGGCGCAGCCTGATCAGACGCACCTGACATTGATGACGATGTACGGACTGACGGGCGTGGCAATGCTCGCATTCGCATGGCGGGCCCATGAGAAGCCCCCAGCGCTGATGTGGTCCGTGCACATCGCAGGGTCGATGTTCTTGGTCATCATCGCGACGGTGACGGCGGGGTACGCTTTGAGCCAGGACCCGAGCGTCTTCTACCTCTACGCGTTGATTCAATTCGCGGCGGGCGCGGTCGTACACAATCGCAAGTGGCTCATCGCGGTGATGCTCGTCGCGGACCTCGCGTGGGGAATCACGTCATTCTTCTGGGTCGACGGCGTCAACTGGATGCGCAGCATCGGCTACCTCTCCGGTTTCTCCGCCGTCGCGCTCGGCCTCAACCACGTTCGTCATCGGACGCGGGTTCAGATGGAAGAGCTGCGGCTGGCTGCCGAGCGCGCGTTGGCCGCCAAGACGGAGCTGATGGCCGACGTGAGCCATGAGCTTCGTACGCCGATGAACGGAATCCTTGGGCTGAGCGGACTACTCCTCGACGGGGACCTCGACCCCAAGCAAAGGAAGATGGTCGCCGCGATTCGCGAGTCCGCCGACGCACTCGTGGAGATCGCCGAGGACATGTTGGACTTCACGCAGCTTCGAACTGGCCAACTCAAGCTCGAAAGCTCGCCGTTCGACATGGGCGTGCTGCTCGACGGGGTCGCGTCGCTGATGGAGTCGCGCGCTGCGGCCAAGGGGCTCGAGTTGAGGGTGGAGATGAGCTCCTTCACCGGAAGGCGCTTCATCGGCGATGCCGGACGAATTCGGCAGGTGCTCCTCAACTTCGTGAGCAACGCGATCAAATTCACGGATGAAGGGGAGATTCGGATCGTGGCGGAGATGCTCCCCTCGGCCGACAAGTCGCGGGTCCGCTTCTCGGTGAGCGATACCGGCGCGGGGATTCCCGAAGCGATGCTGGCGCGTGTTTTCGCTCGGTATCATCAGAACTCGGGCGACGCATCGGCGAGGGTCGGTGGGAGCGGCCTCGGCTTGGCGATCAGCAAAGATCTGGTCGAACTGATGGACGGCGACATCGGGGTCGAGAGCGTGCTCGGAAGCGGGAGCCTCTTCTGGGCAGAAGTCGAGATCCATCGCGGCCCAGAAGACACGATGCGGGTGCCAGACAGTGACGGCACAGGTGACCTCTGGATCCGGGAAGGCGCCAAGGCTCTGCTGGTCGAAGACAACCCCACGAGCCGGATGGTCACCGAAGCCCTGTTGAAGAAGCTCGCCTGCGCCGTGGACATTGCCGTCGACGGGCGCGAAGCCCTCCGGATGACGGAAACTCACGACTACGACATCGTCTTGATGGATTGCTACATGCCTCTGATGGACGGCTTCCAGGCGACCGAGCGAATTCGTCGCTCGAAGTCGAAAGAGGAGCTGCCGATCATCGCGCTGACGGCTAGCCAGGTCGAAGGTGATCCCGACCGATTCCTCGATGCTGGGATGAACGGACAGATTCAGAAGCCGGTGCGAACTTCCATGCTTGCCAAGGCCATCGAACGCTGGGTACCGATCCACGGGTCGAAGCGCTCGGTTCGTCCGGTGTCGAGCCTGCCACCCCCGGCAGCTTTGGATCTCGAGATGGTGCGCCGCTTGGTGTCGCTCGATGGCGAAGACGACGACTTCATTCGCGAGGTGATGGTCAGCTATGTCGATCAGCTTCGAGTGTGCGTGACCGGGCTTGCAGGGGCGATCGCTGCGAAGGACGTGGATGCGGTACAAGCGCTCGCGCACTCGATGAAGGGCGCCAGCAAGCAGATCGGCGCGACCCGTGCGGGTAGTCTGCTGGGGGCGATCGAAGCTCAGGACGACCTGGAAGCGTCAGCGGCTCTTCTCGACGAGCTCGACGAAGAGGTGCCACGCGTCGAATCTGCGGTGAACGCATTGCTTCGACGCTCGGCTCGCGCGAGCTGAAGTCAGATGTCGAGGTTGGTCACGTTGAGAGCATTGCTCTCGATGAATGCACGACGCGGCTCAACCTGATCACCCATGAGCACGCTGAAGAGCTCCTCGGCCTCGAGGGCGTCCTCGATGCGCACCTGCAATAGGGTCCGAACCTCGGGATCCATCGTGGTGTCCCAGAGCTCGTCCGGGTTCATCTCGCCGAGGCCTTTGTAGCGCTGGATGCCGAGTCCCTTGCGGGCACGGCCGTCGACATAGGCCCAAAGCTCGTCGAGATCGGCGGCCTCGGCGGGCTCCGAGCTCGCCTTTCCGTCCTTGTCGAGAAGCGTCAACACGAACGGCGGCTTCCCGAGTCCGGCTACCCCAGCGTAGATCTGCCGCAACTCGAGGAGGTTGCCCGCGGAGAGGAAATCGAAATCGATCGTGGTGGTCCGGAGGGTCGCCCCGTCTTGCTGGGTTTCCACGATGACGCGCTGCCGGTCGTGCTCCTCGTCCTGCTCGATGGTCGCGACGAACTCGCCCGAGCGCTTTTCCAACACGTACTCTTTGAGCGTCTTGATGGCAGCTTCGACCTTCGCTCGATCGGCCAAGTCTTCGACCTGCAGATCGGTCGCGAGCACCAGAGCTTCGACGATGAGCGGATCGACACGATGGCCGATGTTCTCGAGGAGCAAACGGAAACGTGCAACGTCCCGGATCAAGTTGCGAAGTGTCTCGCCCGTGAGCTGAGCGGTGCCCTCTTTCATGCTGAGGCGAAGCTGGTCGGTGCCGCTCTCAATCAAGAACGAGCTCATCGCATCATCATCCTGAAGGTAGCGTGCCTTCTTGCCCTTCTTCACTTTGTAGAGAGGCGGCTGCGCGATGTAGAGATAGCCGTTCTCGATGAGCTTCGGCATCTGCCGATAGAAGAAGGTCAGGAGCAGCGTGCGGATGTGCGAGCCGTCGACGTCAGCGTCCGTCATGATGATGACGTGATGGTAGCGTAGCTTGTCGATGTCGAAATTCTCGCCACCTTCGACGCCGCAGCCAAGCGCAGTGATCAGCGTGCCGATCTCGGCGCTCAACAGCATCTTCTCGAAGCGCGCGCGCTCGACGTTCAGGATCTTTCCGCGAAGAGGAAGAATGGCCTGGAACCGACGATCGCGTCCCTGCTTAGCGCTGCCTCCCGCGGAGTCACCCTCGACGATGTAGAGCTCGCTCTCGCCCGGGTCCTTGCTCTGGCAGTCGGCGAGCTTGCCGGGGAGCGTGCTCGCGTCGAGGACCCCTTTGCGCTGTACCATCTCGCGGGCACGGCGTGCCGCTTCACGTGCACGGGCAGCGAGGACCGACTTCTCCACGATCCGCTTGCCGGATTTCGGGTCCTCCTCGAGGTATTGGTTGAGCTTCTCGTTGACGACGCTTTCAACGATGCCCTTCACCTCACTCGAGACCAGCTTGTCCTTGGTCTGCGAGGAAAAGGACGGGTCTGGGTGCTTCACGGAGATGATCGCGGTGAGACCCTCGCGCACGTCTTCACCGCTGAGCGGATTCTTCAAATCGCGGAGCAGCTTTTCGCGTGCGCCGTACTGGTTGATGACCCGGGTGAGCGCCGTCCGAAGGCCGGTCATATGCGTGCCGCCGTCGCGATTGAAGACGTTGTTCGTGTAGGGAAAAATCGACTCGTTGTACGAGTCGCTCCACTGCATCGCGATCTCGATGTCGACACCGTCTTTGACGGCGTGAAGGTAGATCACCGTATCGTGCAGCGGGGTCTTCTTCTTGTTGAGAGACTCGACGAACTCGCGGATCCCGCCTTCGAAGCGGTGCGTGATCTTCTTGCCCTCGCCACGCTCGTCTTCGAGGTTGACCTCGAGACCGGCGTTGAGGAACGAGATCTCGCGGAGGCGGTTGTTGAGGACCTCGAAGCTGAAGTCCGTCATCGTGAAGATTTCGCTGTCCGGCTTGAATGTGATCTTGGTGCCGTTCTTGCTGCTCGTACCGATGGCCTCGATCGGCGCTTTGGGAACGCCGCGCCCGTACTCTTGAAACCAGAGCTTTCCTTCGCGCCGAATTTCCATCTTCAGCCACTCGCTCACGGCGTTCACCGCACTCACGCCGACTCCGTGAAGGCCCGCGGAGACTGAGTAGCTCTCGCTGTTGAACTTTCCGCCAGCATGGAGCTGGGTCATCACGACCTCAGCCGCGCTGACACCCTTGTCGTGCATGCCGACGGGGATGCCGCGGCCGTTGTCGACGACGGTGACCGAGCCGTCGGAATGAACCGTCACGTGGACCGCGTCGCAGTGACCCGCGAGATGCTCATCGACGGCATTGTCGACCACCTCCCAAACGAGGTGGTGAAGGCCGGTTCCGTCGTGCGGATCACCGATGTACATCCCGGGACGCTTGCGAACCGCCTCGAGGCCTTCGAGCACCTGAATTGCGCTTTGATCGTAGCCGGAAGCGCCTGTACTCGGTTCCGCAGCGGGGGCGTCAGCCATGGTTCTCCTTCTAGCCTCAAGGGGTGGGCAACGCAAGGACTGAATCAGCCTGTAACCCATTGATCTAAAAGCTTAATTTCGGAGTGCGGAGCCTCAGGTGCCGAGGACTCGGCGACGCGTCAACCGGACCGCCAACAAGGTGCAAGGAACCAGCAAGAAGAGGCTCGATGCGAGCAGTCCAAGGAGGTGCGGACCGGGGTCTCCGAGCACCAACAAACCGCGCGCAGCCTCGGCCAAATGATAGACCGGATTGAGCTGCATGAGGCCGCTCAGCACCTCGCTCTTCGGTTCGATCGGAAAGAACGTATTGCTCACGAGACTGAGCGGCCAACCGATCAAGAAGACGGGGTAGTTCATGTGGTCGATCGCCGGCACGATCGCGGTGAAGATCAGAGCGAAGGATGCGAACGCACACCCGGCGATGAACCCGAGGAACGGCATGAAGACGAGAAACGGAGCTCGCACGTCGACCACGCCCATCCAGTCGAACACGGCGATCACCATGGACACGATCGAGATGTTGACCATGCCGCGAACCGCGGCCCAGAGGATCTCACCCCAGACCACGCTCGGCAGCTCGACTTGTGTCGCCAAGAGGCCGTCCCAGGTCTTTTGGTAGAACATGCGAACGTAAGCCGAGTACAGGGCTTCGTAGTATGGCGTCCCAAAACCCGTATACGCGATGAGGCCCGCAGCGACGTACGTGGCGTAGTTGATTTCGACTCCGCCATAGTCGATGCCCTCGATGAAACTGCCGAAGCCTATGCCGAACGCGACGAAGAAGATCACCGGCTCCATGGCAGGCGGGATCAGGGCGGTTCGCCAATTTCTCAGAAAAACCAGCGCATTCCGCCGAAAGACCGCCCAAGAGCGCCAGTCCGCGACCGCGGTGAGTGAGCTTACGGCGCTCACTCGGATCTCCCGTTACCCCTTGCCAAGGCGATGAAAAGGTCGTCGAGATTAGGTGTGCGGACCTGCCAGCTGGCGTCGGTGAAACGTTGTGTGAGCTCGGCGAGGTCCTCCTTGCTAATCGGCACGCGAAGCTCACCGAGCACGGTCACGACCTCGTGAGCGCCGCGGCTCTTGAGCCAGGCGCCGATCTCCTCGCGTGCGGGCTCCCCTTTGGGAACGATGATGACGTGATCTCCGAGCACGGTGTCGATCACTCGATGTGGCTCTCCGTGCGCAACGCTTCGCCCCTCGTGAATGATGAGCAGCTCGTCGCTGAGCCGCTCAGCTTCGTCCATGTAGTGGGTGGTCAGCACGATGGCGAGACCCTCGGCGCGAAGCCCGTCGATCAGCTCCCAGACGTCCAAGCGAGCACTCGGATCGAGTCCAGTGGTGGGTTCATCGAGAAACAACACCTTGGGCCCGTGCACGATCGAACGGGCGATCAACAAGCGCCGAACGTACCCGCCCGAGAGGACGTGCGGTGAAGCGTCGGCATACCCGGCGAGGTCGAACCGTTCGAGGAGCCCCGCAATTCGGGCGTCGAGGTTCTGCACCTTCGGCCGGAAATAGCTGGCGTAGATTCTCAGGTTCTGTTCGACAGTGAAGTCGTAGTCGAGTGAATCATCCTGCGTACAGACCCCGATGGAACGCTTGGCTGCGGCTCGGCCCTCGGCAAAGCTTTGGCCGCCGTAGAAGATGGCCCCGGCGTCCGGCGGGACGAAGCCATAGAGCATCCGGAGTGTCGTGGTCTTGCCCGCACCGTTCGCACCGAGGAGGCCAAGAACGGTGCCGCGCCGGCATACCAGGTCGAGCCGGTCGACTACGGCGCGGTCGCCGTATCGCTTAGTGAGCCCGCGCGCTTCGAGAATGGGTGCCGACATCGATTGCATGACCCTGGAAGGTGACCAAAGATGGGGTAGCGTCTTACAATGGCAATGCGAATGTGAAGCTTTCCATCACGTCGCGACGCGGAGAATCCATGGAAAAGTCCCCCAGAACCGATGAAGCGAAGCCCCTGAGAGCCGTTGGCCGGGTGCTCGACAGTCGATGGATGATGGGGCTGTCGGTCGCAGCGGTCTTGGTCGCGATCGTATGGGCACTACTCGACAAGGGTCCGATGACTACCCAGCACGTGAGGACAGCGGCGAGCGGGGGTCCGGCCACGGTCGAGCTCCTCAGCGTGCCCCCGGATTCCGAGGTCTTCCTCGACGGGCGCCTCATCAGCAACACGCGCTTTGGCGTGACGCCTGGAACTCGACATCTTCTCGAGGTCAGGGACGCGGCCGGCCAGAGTTGGCGCCAGGTGTTCCTCGCGGACGGCTCCCTCTCGATGATCGTCGAGATGCGCACCTACTACACCGAGGTCGAGGCGGCGCAGGACGAGGCGCCTAGCGAGGACTGACCTCGTATCCGCGAAGCTGAGCGGTGACGGTCAGGCTCCGCTCGCTCACGTCCGATCGCATCGTCGAGGTAACGACAACAGGCCCGACGCCCGGGCAGTAGGTCGTTCGCACTTCGAGATCGAGCTCCCCCCCTTGCTCCAGCACTTCGGCGCAATGACGGAATGACCCTGCCGGCGTCTCTGCAACGGCGTCGAGCGAGACGAGGGTCGCGGTTCGACCTCCCCGGGCCGACCAAGTCGCTCCGATGCGAAGGGGCGCGCGGAGGAGCCAAACGTCTTCGGCCGGCACGCGAATCCCTTCTGCGCGTACCTCGTAGCGGATGGTGCTGCTACCCGTCCGGACCTCGACATTGTCGCCATCCGCGGATTGCACGCGCGTGATCGCGAGCGTCGTCGTCGCGTTCCCGGTGTCGACTTCGTAGGACCAGGCATTGCCGATCACGAGCGGATAAAGATCGCGAGGAGCGGGTACGTCGCTGCTCGCGTTGGGCGGAGGGGCGGCCGCGCACCCAAAGCTTCCGAGGACCGCGAACGCCGCCATCGCGAGGCCGCGAAGACTTCGGAACGTCATGCGAGGTGAGCGTAGCAGCTCCCATGTAGGCAGTCGCCGCATATTCGCGAACGACGGTCATCCTGTTACGATGAGCGGAGTGGCTGCGAAGAAGTCGATTCTGGTCCTCGATGACGACCCTTCCCTTCGCCGTATGTTGCAGGTCCTGCTGGAGCAGGACGGGCACGAGGTGGTCGTTGCGGGCGACGTTCAGTCGGCCCTCGCTCAGTGCAAAGTACAATTGCCCGATTTGATGATCGTCGACCTCATGCTTCCAGTCGAAGACGGCGAGATGTTCCTTCGGGAGTTTCATCGTCGGTGGAGACACGCCGACGTGCCGGTGATCCTACTCAGCGCGAGCAGCGCGCGGAACGACATCGCGCGTAGACTCGGCGTCGAGGCCACCCTCGCCAAGCCGTTCTTTGCGGAGGATCTCCGTGAGCTCGTCAACGGCTTTGCGGCAGGTCGCTCGTCGATCGCCGTCAGCTGAAGCCGCTTTCGTCGGATCGAGCATCTCGTGGTATGAGCGGCGGCATGGATCAGCTGTTTGTCGATGGCTTGTTTGACGGCGAAGTCGTTCTCATCACGGGGGGAGGCACGGGGATCGGCC
>Ga0316194_10000366_pt1 | contig 28054 bp, 12 predicted proteins | sample CroRivsedime1_MG_FD_204936 | JGI IMG/M metagenome (GOLD analysis project Ga0316194, IMG submission 204936) | Coastal sediment microbial communities from Maine, United States - Cross River sediment 1 | ecosystem: Environmental > Aquatic > Marine > Coastal > Sediment | place: USA: Maine...
GTCGACGATCTCCTCGGCCGAGACGATAACCCTCTTCGAAGCACAGGCCATCTCGGCTGCAAAACCCGAGATGCCGTCGATCTGGCAGTTGCCGTGCTTGTCCGCACGATTCACGTGGATGACGCCCACATCGAGGATCAGCGCCGGCAGCAGGCAGATTGGCTCGCCGGTGAAAGGGCACTCCACCACTTTGGCGGCCGAGTACTTGAAGGTGTCGGTCCCCAGCATGGAGCGTGTCGGTATGAAGGGCACCCCCATGGCCGCCGCCTTGAATCTCCAGGCCAGGGCGGCGTTGGACCATTCGACGATGTTCTCCACATAGCCCGATTCGACGGCCCGCCGGAGGTTGGACGACACACCGTAGACCTCGAGACCGATATAGGTCCAGTCCAAGGCCTTGAACGAATGGGCGGCGGCAAAGAGATCCGATTCGTAGACCCCTTGACCCACGCCGCGCAGGCTGCGGTAACCCGCTCGGATGAGCTCGCGGGTCAGCGACATGGGGCAGCGTACCGTGCCGTAGAGCTCCACTCCGACGTAGTCGCCTTCGTCGACGAATCGCCGGATGGCCTCCTTCTCGCTCATCCGCTTGTCCACCAGGCCCTTCTCCTTGGCCCGGTTGTGAGCGCGGAAGGCTTCGAGGTCGATGGGCGTCAGCAGGTCACCGACACCCTCTTCGAGAATTTTGAGACTCCTCTCTTTCATGGTCCCCTCCCACCGGGTGTACCCGAGACGTCACAACGCCTCATCGGATCTCGCTCCCCCAGAATTCTACTCCTGTCACCATACTGATTCAGGCGCTCAACTTGGGGCGCCCAAATGGGGTGGTGCAGACACATCGGGGCAGGTCAGTGGTCCACTCTCGGTCCACTAGGTCACAACCGACCACCACTCTCAGCATCGACCGCAACAATCGCCCCTGCCCGAGAAGCCCCGTCGCTTCTTTGTCAGGTGTTGTGGGTTTCAGGACGTAAGGGAGGGGCTTGCCCCCTCCTGCGGGCGGCCGCAAGGGCCGCCCCTACATCGTGAATCGCCTACACTGCGCCCCAAGTCCTGACCCACCGTGTGCGAATCCCTTCCCTTCCGCTATGGCTTTCGAGCTTCATCCCCCAGCCTTCGAAGCAAGCGACTCGCTCTAACATCGAAGAACCACCGAGGTCGCGGTGGCCAGCGCTGGCTGCTTTCTGGCAGAATCACAGCTCACCCGACGAACGCAGCGCGTCTTTCCAAGATCACGGCGGGATCCGAGAGGGGAATACCATCATGAGCCAGCAGCAGGTAGGCATCAGCGGACTCTCGCTCTATGTGCCGCCCTACAAGGTGAGCCTCGAAGATTGGTGCGACTGGACGGGTGCCAACTGGGGGAAGATCCAGGCCGTCGTCGGCAGCAGCTTCCGCATGCGCGGTCCAGAGCACAACGCCTATACGATGGCGGCCACGGCGGTGTTGCGGCTGATCGATGCCTTCGAGGTGGATCCGCACAGAGTCCGGTACCTCGCTCTCGGCACCGAATCGAGTACCGACAATTCCGCCGGCGCGGTGATCGTCCGCGGCATGATCGATGATGCTTTGCGCGCCCGCGGGAGGGAGCCGCTGGCCCGCGGTTGCGAAGTGCCGGAGTTCAAGCACGCCTGTCTCGGCGGTGTCTACGCTCTGAAGAGTGCCGTGCGCTATGTGATGGCCGACGGCCAGGGCTCACAGGCGATCGTCGTCTGCTCCGACATTGCGGAGTACGCTCGCGGCAGCAGCGGAGAACCGACTCAGGGCGCCGGCGCGGTCGCCATGCTGGTGGAGGAGGCGCCCAAACTCGTCGAGGTCCATCTCGAAGGCAGCGGCAGCTCCTCGGATTACAGAGGACCCGACTTCCGCAAGCCCCTGAGCCGTTTTGTGGGGCAGAAGCCGAGGCCCATGGGCCAATTGCAGGACCTACCGGTCTTCAACGGGAAGTACTCGACGACGTGCTACAGCGAAGCGACTTTGCGCTCGCTCGAGGACATGTTCACGCGACGGGCGATCCATGCGCCGCAGTACTATCGCGACCTGAAAGCGGTCTTTCTGCACCGACCCTACCGCCGCATGCCAGAGAGCGGATGGGCAATGGGCTACCTTTTCTCGCTCGCGCACGACGACGAGAGGGAGAGGGGCGAGCTGGAGAGGTACTGCGACCTGGCCGAGGTCGATATCGACGACGTGATTGCGGAGATGGACTCCGTGCCGGTGGTGCGGGACCTCGTGCACCGTGACGCTCTGGGAGAGGAGATCTACCCCAATTGCGTGCAGCTGCTCAAGACCTTCCGTAAGACCGAGGAGTATCCGGACCTGGTACTGAAGAAGATGCGTCTGGGTGCTGATCTCATGATGGACGTCGGCAACATCTACACCGGCGCGCTCTTCGCTTGGCTCGCAGCAGGCATCGAGGAAGCGCTCGAGGAGAAGTCACAGCTCATGGGTGAGGAGATCCTGCTCGTGGGCTACGGCAGCGGTGACGCTTCCGAAGCGATCCCGGTGACTCTCGTCGAAGGCTGGGAGGCGGCGGCGGCGAAGATCGGCTTTGCCAAGGCGTTGTCCTACTACGTCGACCTCACCGACGAGGTGTACCGGCAGCTGCACGATGACGGTCATTCGCCGGGACTCACCTACGACCACCGTGAGGAGTTCCTGGTCGAGAGCATCGGGCAGCGCGAAGAGAAGGAATTCATCGACTTCGGCATCGAGTACTACCGTTACCGTGGCGAGCCCGGATCGCCGCCGCCTGCCGGATAGGTCAGCTCGCGATCCAGAATGAAGGGGCTGGGCAGCCAGCGGTCGGTCAGTCAACTCCGGCGCTGGCTACAGCTTCCGCAATCGGTGGACTTGCGATCTTGCGCCCATGACTACGAGGTGATCACCGCGCAAGACCGACTCGCCGGGACCGGGCACGAGCTCGATCTTGTCCGCCGCGCCGGAATGGGGAGAAGATCGTCGGATCAAGAGGATTTGAACGTGGTAGCGATTTCGCACATCCAGCTCGCCGATCGTGTTGCCGACGAATTCTCCGGGAGCTTCTATCTCCGCGATGAGATGTCCCCCGTCCAGGACTACCTCCTCCGTTGCTGCTGCAGCAACTCCACTGCTTAGACTCGTCACCATATCTCGCTTCATGAGTTCGCGACCGTACGCATCGATGAGGTGACGGCGATTGACGACACCGACCAGGCGACCCCGGTCGGCGGAGCCGACGACGGGCAGCTCGTCGCGATCCTTGCCGCCAAAGATGCGCATCACCGTGTCGAGGTCCTGGTCTGGAGTCACCCTTGGCACATCGGTTCGGGCCAGATCGCCAGCCACAGCTATCTCTGAGAAAGCGTCTGCGTTCAGCAGAGCGTGGCGGAGCTCCGCGAAGGCGATGACACCCTGAAGATTCCCGGCGCCGTCCGTAGTGTAGTAGTACGAGCGCGGGCTGTCCGCGAACCGTTCGACGAGCTCCGTGAGAGGTGTATCGGCTGCCAGTGTAGCCAGCTCGTCGTCCATGACATCTTGGACGCGTAGCGATCTCAGGACGTTGACTTCCCGACCCCGAAAAAGATCGGCTCCCCGGCGATACAGTTTCATGGTGTAGATCGATTCTCTCTTGAGGCGGGACGACACCAGGCTGGCGATAATGCACGAAGCCATCAGCGGGACGATGAGTTTGTAGTCGGATGTGAGCTCGAAGATGATCAGAATCGCGGTGATCGGGGCGTGAGTGGTTCCCGCTACGACGGCTCCCATTCCGACCAGGGCGTAGGCCCCAGAGGTTGCGGTGGCGCCGGGATAGAAGTGGTGAGCGAGATTGCCGAGGAAGCCTCCTGACATCGCTCCGAGGAATAGTGAGGGAGCGAAGATCCCTCCCGAGCCACCCGAGCCCAGCGTCAGGCTGGTGGCGAGCAGCTTTGCCACAATCAAACCTGCTAAAAGGCCGATTGTCAGTTCTCCTGTGAGTGCGTGATTGATGGTCTCGTAGCCGACGCCGAGGACCTGGGGGAACAGAAGGCCGATTGCACCCACCATCAGACCACCGAGGGCGGGTAGCAGCCAGGGCTTTACAGGTAGGGATTCCATGAGATCTTCGATGCCGTAGAGCACTCGAATGAACACCTGCGCCGCGATAGCCGCCAGCAGCCCCAGGAGCAGGTAGAGAGGCAGCTCCCAGGCGGTTTCCATCTTGTAGGTGGGTACAACGAAGGCGGGGAAGTCGCCCAGGAAGTGCCGCGAGACGACGGTTGCCATCACCGAGGAGATCACGATTGGGCTGAACTGCGAGACGCCGAAGTCACCCAGGATGATCTCCACCGCAAACAGGGCACCCGCCACCGGCGCGTTGAATGTAGCGGCTATCCCTGCCGCCGCGCCGCAGCCAGCAAGCGTCCTGAGCCGCCGTCCCGAGATGCGCAGCCACTGGCCAATTGTCGACCCCAGGGCGGCACCGATTTGGACGATCGGACCCTCACGCCCGACCGATCCTCCGGTACCGATGCAAATAGCGGACGCCACGCTCTTGATCGCGACAAGGCGCGATCGGATGAAACCCGATCTCAGGGCCACCGCCTCCATGACCTCCGGCACACCGTGCCCCTTGGCCTCGCGAGCCAGGAAGTAGACAAGAGGCCCGATGATCAATCCCCCAATCGCTGGAGTGAGGAATCTCCACCACCATGGGTGAGAAGCGACGAGGCCCAGATCGTAGGTCCAACTACCCCAAGCTGCTCTCTGCACTACCTTGATGAGGAAGCGAAACGCCACGGCGCCAAGTCCGCCCAATGCACCGATGGCGACGGCGACCACCACCATGAAGGTGTGCTCGGCCATCTTTGCCCTGTTCAGAATCTCAACAAACAGCAGCCCGACACCAGGAGGTTGATGTCTCGACTTGGCGCTGGATCGAGAGGTGCCGGTCATGCCGTCAATACCATTCCTCTGGTGAGTCGAAGAAGATGCAATCGAGGGTAGCTCTCAATCCACAATGAGGCCTCCCTTCACGACCATGTTGTTGAGCCGTGTCGTCAGGCTCTGCAGGAGCTCGTGGGCGACCACGGGATCTGCGCGGATCGCTGCCCGCGCATACTCGAGGTCCTCCAGAGGGGGTTCCATCTCGCGCAGAAGCTTGCCGTGGTCGACGCGTGCGATGGCCTGAAGTCGGTTCTCGGCGAAGTTCAACTCCTCTTCGGCCCGGCCGATGTCGGCGAGGTTGAAGAACAGAAGGGCGTTGTAGGAGTGCTCCCGCGCTTCCATCAGAGGAAGGTAGAAGTCGAGAAGATGTCTCAATGATCTGTCTGCGACCTGCAAAAGCCCGGCAGTCTCCTCTGGATTTGATGCCACGACTGAGACTGCATCCTCGACAGCGGTCGTTGCTCGCTCTACTTCCACACGCAGTGCGTGACTCGCCGACCGCTCCAGGATTGGCTGCCAGTCGACATCAGGCTGATCGCAGGCGCCGACCACCCAAAGAATCATCAAGGGTAGATATCTCCAGCGATTTGTAGCGGCTTTCATTTCGGCTCTCCCTTCTTCTTGGATCTGCTTGCCTAGATCTCCACCTGCAATCCCAGTTCAACGACCTGTCCAGGAGAGATGACAAAGTGGAGCGTCGGTCCTTGCGCATTTCTTGAAATCAGTGCGAAGAGGTGCTTTCGCCACCCAGGCATGCCGGGCTTGTCTGTCACGATCAGCGTCTCTCGACCGAGGTAGACGGAAATCTGGCCGGTTCTTTCGAGAACGCCCCGAGTCCGAAGCAGGGTCAGGACTTCGCCGAGAGTCGGCTCTTCCATGTAGCCCCAATGAGATGTGACACGTAGGAATCCGGCCTGCAGCTCTGTGACCTCGAGTCGCTCGACCGGGGCCAGACGCGGCACTTCATCGGTCAACATCGTGACCAGGAGCACCTGGTTATGGAGCACCTGATTGTGTTTGATGTTGTGCAAGAGAGATCGCGGTATACCTGAAGTGTTGGAGTCCATGAAGACGGCGGTTCCCTGAACCCGGCAGATCGAATGGTGAGCGAGGCTGTCGAGAAATTGTTCGGCCGAGACGCGGGCCGTGGTGAGCCGTTGAGCGAGCAGGGCTCGGCCTCGTTTCCAGGTTGTCATCAACACATAGACGATGAGCGCCACCACGAGAGGGACCCAGCCGCCTTGCGGAATCTTGACGAGATTGGCACCGAAGAACCCCAGGTCGACGACGAGAAACAGGGCGGTCAAGAGGCCGGCGCGGAGGAGGCTCCACCCCCAGATCCGCCGAGAGCACACGAAGGCCAATAGAGTCGTGATCGCCATTGTGCTGGTTACGGCGACCCCGTAGGCGCCAGCGAGATTGCTGGAGGATCGGAAGCCGAGGACCAGCCCAACAGTGGCGATCAGCAGCACCCAGTTGACCAACGGAACGTAGACCTGGCCGATTTCATGGGGCGAAGAGTGGCGGACCTCGATTCGCGGCAGGAATCCAAGCTGGAGAGCCTGCTTGGTGAGCGAGAAGGCACCGGATATCACGGCCTGTGAAGCGATCACGGTCGCAGCCGTGGCGAGAATCAGGAGCGGATAGAGCAACCATTCTGGAGATAGCAGGTAGAAAGGATTGCGGACGGCTTCTGGGTTTCTCAGCAGCAAGGCTCCCTGTCCCAGGTAGTTGAGCACCAAGGATGGAAACACGATCCAGAACCAGGCGAGGCGGATGGGCTCGAGACCAAAGTGGCCCATATCGGCGTAGAGCGCCTCGCCACCCGTGACGACGAGGAACACCGCGCCAAGCACCAGAAACCCGGCCAGGCCATTGGTCATGAAGAAATGAACTGCGTAAGTGGGATTGATGGCCAAAAGCGCCCGCGGTGTCTCGGCCAGAGAGACTACGCCCAGGGTCGCAATGCAGAGGAACCAGAGGAGGGTCACCGGCCCGAAGAGCGCACCGACGGCGCCGGTTCCCTTGCGCTGCAGCAGGAACAACCCAATCAGGATCCCAATCGCCAGTGGAATCACGAAATGACTGAACCCGGGTGTCGCGATCTCGAGCCCCTCAACGGCACTGAGAACCGAGATGGCCGGTGTGATCATGCCGTCGCCGTAGAGCAGGGCAGAGCCGAAGAGGCCCAATGCCACGAGCACTGTCCGGCTTCGGGACGGGGCCACGAGGCGTGGCGCGACCAGGGTCAGGAGAGCAAGGATTCCTCCCTCGCCGCGGTTGTCCGCCCGCATCACATACAGCAGATATTTGACGGAAATGACGAGTACAAGTGACCAGACGATCAGTGAGAGAACGCCGAGGATGTTGGCTTCGGTTGCAGCCATTCGCCAGCTGCCAGAGAAGCACTCGCGGAGGGCGTAGAGAGGACTGGTGCCGATGTCTCCATAGACCACTCCAAGCGCTCCCAAGGCCAGGATCCACCGCCTGTCCCGCTTGCTATGTCCGTACTCCGATTCTGGCGGTCCAACGGTGCCCAGCTCAAGCTGTTCGGATTTGTCGGGTTCTGCGCACATGACGCCTGACTCTGAGCCGATGTTCTTCCGGAGGTAGATCGAGACGGGAAGTGCTCAATGTGTGTCGCTGGTAGTCGCCTCTCGACGAGACAGAATCTCCTCGATCTTGTCGATCAGGTCGTCCAACTCGAAGGGTTTGTCGATGACCGCAGCACCGAGCTGCCTGGCCGTCCGATGGATCTGATCGTCGCCAAATGCAGTGATGAGGATCGTCGGCGGGAGGAGACGCATCATCCGTTGGAGGCCCTGCATGACCTCGAGTCCGGTCATGTGCGGCATCCGAACGTCGGACACGAGTAGGTCGTATCGGGTCCGAGGGCCGGCCTGCGTCGAGAGCCGGTACATGAGATCCGGCCCATTGCAGGCCTCGGTTACTTGAAAGCCTTTCTTCTTGAGCGCCCAGACCAGAAGACGTCTCATTTCCTTGTTGTCCTCGGCGACCAGGACTCTCAAGGTCTCTCCTGGGTTCATCCCTGCTCTCTTTTCAGTCACGATGATCCTCCCAATGATGCTAGTTCGAACAGCGGTGATCAGAGCAGGATCGGTGCCATGTAGTGGGTGCGTTTGTTCATGCACCAACGACCATCTCGCGAACTGCGTTACAGGCTGGTCGGATGGCGTTTTGTTGTCGACATCCGCTTCCAGGCAAACGGCGTTGTTCTTGTCCTCCGTCTGGGTCAAAATGCCACAGTGGGGCAGATATCCTCAGGTTTGAACGGATGAGACTTGCCACGAAATTCGTTGTGGCCTTCCTCGCTGGGACCGTGGCGGTACTGCTCGTGTACGGAATCTTTGCCGTTGATCGAGAGCGCACTCTTTTCGAGAACGACATTCGGCGAGACACTCGGATCGTTGGCCGAGCCATGGGTGTCGCGATAGCCGACGTTTGGACTGACCAGGGCGAGGCGAAGGCGCTGAAACTGATCGAGGACCTGGATGATGAAGAGCCGGGCGTCGGTGTGCGATGGGTCCCATCGAGGCAGATTCCAGAGGACTTAGGGGCTCCGGCATCACCGGTCGACATCGCCGAACGATTCTCACGCGGAGAAGTGGTCTCGCTCAGTCGCCAGGAAGGTGTCGATCAAGCGGTCTTGACCTTTGTTCCAGTCGAGCATGATGGCCAGCTCATGGGTGTACTCGAGGTAAGTGAATCACTACAGCCGGCTGCTGAGTACACCAGTGCGACGATTGTGAGATTCGGGCTATTGGCCGCTGCCATCTCTTTGTTGGCAGCCTGTTTGGCTATACCAATTGGCATCCGGTTCGTGGGCTCGCCTCTGAGCAAGCTGGTGGCAAAGACCCGACGTGCCGGTCAAGGAGACTTCTCGGGTGACCTCGAGATTCGCTCGAAGGACGAGCTTGGTGAACTCGCCGCGGCGGTGAACTCCATGTGTTCGGACCTGGCGCGCTCGCAGAGTCGGATCTACGAAGAGTCCGCGGCTCGGATGGCGGCCTTGGAGCAGTTGCGCCACGAAGATCGGCTGAAGACGGTCGGCCGGCTAGCTTCGGGAGTTGCTCACGAGTTGGGGACACCGTTGAACGTGATCGGCGGGCGAGCCGGCTTGATCGAGCAAGGCGAGCTCGATGAAACCGAGATCACAGACGCGGCGCGAATTATCAAGCAGCAGGCAAATGCAATGACAGCGATCGTGCGCCAGCTCTTGGATTTCGCACGTCGGCGAGCTCCTGAGAAATCGCTGGTGGATCTAGTGCCTGTCGTGGAACAGTCACTCGAGCTGCTTCGGCCGATGGCCAGGAAAAAGAGGGTCGACCTTGCCCTCGAGGCGCAAAGCGATCCAGTTGAAGCGGATGTCGATGCCCGCCAGCTGCAGCAGGTGGTGACGAATCTGGTGCTGAACGCGATCCAGGTGAGCTCTTCGGGTGACGAGGTCCTGGTGACCCTCGAAGTGACCGGAGGCGGTTTGGAAAGGTCGATCTGCATGGCGGTGCAAGACAGGGGAGAGGGGATTCCACCAGCGGATCTTCCCCACATCTTCGAGCCTTTCTTTACCACCAAGGAACCGGGCGAGGGGACCGGGCTCGGACTCTCTCTGGTGTATGGGATTGTCCAGGAACATGGTGGCAAGGTCGAGGTGGCTAGTACACCTACCAAGGGAACACGATTCGAGATCCATTTACCGAGTGAGGCAGGTGCATGATGGGGTTGGTGCTGGTGGTGGACGACGAAGAGTCGATGGGCTCGTTGATCAAAGACGACCTGCAGAGGCGGGGGATCGACGTCATCGCGGAAACCACGCCTGAAGCAGCGATTCAACAACTAGAGAAGGAGGACATCGACACCGTAATAACCGACCTGATCATGCCCTCCATGAGTGGCATCGAACTGTGCAGCAGGGTTGTTGATAGTCATCCCGACGTTCCGGTCATTGTCCTGACTGCGTTTGGGAGTCTCGAGACCGCCATCGAGGCCATTCGCGCTGGTGCCTTCGACTTCGTCACCAAGCCTGTTGAGTTGGACCTGCTGGCGATATCTGTCGAGAGGGCGTTGCGGCATCAGGCGCTGCAGGAGAAGCTGCAGCAGCTGAGTCAAGAGGTAGAACGTGCGCGCCACCTGGGTGATCTTCTGGGCGAGAGCGAGCCCATGCGCAAGCTGTTCGATCAGATCGGTCGGGTTGCCGACTCTGAAGCAACGATTCTCATTTATGGAGAGAGCGGAACTGGCAAGGAGTTGGTGGCGAGAGCTCTGCATGAAGGGAGCCGACGAGAGAGCGGTTCGCTGGTCTCGGTGAACTGCGCTGCCCTGCCGGAGAATTTGCTGGAGAGCGAGCTTTTCGGTCATACGCGCGGAGCGTTCAGTGGTGCTGATACGATGCGCCGGGGTCTGTTCCTGAAGGCGGACGGGGGCACCCTATACCTCGACGAGATCAGCGAGCTCCCATTGCCCTTGCAGCCAAAACTGCTGCGGGCCCTCGAGGAAAGGCGAGTTCGCCCGGTTGGAAGCGACCGGGAGGTGCCCTTCGATGCAAGGGTTATCGCCGCAACGAATCGAGACTTGGAGGAGCTGGTAGCAAAGGGGCAGTTTCGAAAGGACCTGTACTATCGGATCAACGTCATCGAGCTCGAAGTACCGCAACTTCGGGCCCGGGGGAACGACGTTCTGTTGCTGGCACAGCACTTTGTCAGAGACCTTGCCGAGAAGAACGGGAAGAACGTGGTCGGTCTTTCCGAATCGGTGGCGGAGCTTCTCTTGTCCTACGACTGGCCCGGCAATGTTCGAGAGCTTCGCAACGCCATGGAGCGAGCTGTGGCCCTGACGCGAACCGAGCAGATCTCTGCTGAGGAGCTCCCCGATAGCATCCGCCACCATCGGCCTCGGCGACTCGTGCTGGACCAGGGAGAAGGAGAGGACTTGCTGCCGCTCGAGGAGGTCGAGAAGCGCTACGTTCTCCACGCACTGCAGGTGTTGGGCGGGAACAAGACGCTCACGGCCCAGGTTCTCGGATGCGATCGGAAGACTCTCTATCGGAAACTAGCGTCTTATGGGATAGAAGCCAGGATCGATCCAATCGAGTAGGAAGCGCTCAGCAGTGGGGCAATCTCAGTGCCCTTGGCCTTTGGACCCTCCCCAGGAAAGCGGTACCGCTTGGGGGTTTGGCGTTTTCGAAGGTCTCGCCGCATTCTTCTCGGCAAAAGATCGGGCTAGACTTGGCCCATGTCCAACAAGTCACTGTCAGGCGTACTCTCGATGTGTCTGTTCGCAGCTGGTGCACTGTGCTCCCTTGCTTTTGCCGAGGCGACTGTGCCACCGGCGCGCTTCACCGATCCGGACCGACAGGCCAAACTGGAGAGCGCTTTCCCCGAGCTCGAGAAAGTCGCAGCTCATTGGGCGGATGAGCGAGGTGTGCCGGGTCTGGCCTGGGGGGTCGTCATCGATAGCGAGTTGCTCGACTCGTGGATTGCTGGAGCGATCGCGAGGCTGAAGCCATTGCTGCTGACAACCTCTTCCTCGACGAATCACTCGACAGGCGGCGAGAGGCCATAAGCGTGCTGAGGGATGGATTGGGAGCTTGCGAGGTCGAGTCGATCGCGGCACGGAATGCCCTGCGAGGCAGCTTCCGGATGAACTGCGAGGCCGGCTGGCCGGATGTCGATCTGACGATTCGGCTCGACGAGAGAAAGCTGAACCAGGTCGAGTTCGATCCACCTTCAGACCAGGATTGCGTGCGATAGTCGCCGCCGGAGGCTTTCCGATGAAGATCATTCCCTGGGTGCTCAGCCTGAGTTTCCTGATGACCGGTGCCGTCGGCGCGCAGTCGTTGCCACAAGTAGAGCCACTCCACGAGGCGGCCTACAACGGGAATCTGGAAGGTGTGCGTCGCCTCCTCGCGGAGGGTACCGCCGTCGACGTCCCGGATCTCGAGGGCCGCACGCCGCTGATGTGGGCCAGCTTCAACGGCCACACCGCGGTGAATGCTCTCCTGCTCGAGAATGGAGCTGCCATCAACGCCCGCGAGGTGAACGGACGGACGGCGCTGATGTATGCCTCCAGCGGTCCATATCCTGAGACCGTGGAGCTCCTGCTCGAGAAGGGGGCTGATGTCAACGTCCAGGGCACAGCCGAGGGCTTTACAGCGCTGATGACGGCTGCCGCGGAGGGACAGGTGGAGGTCGTCCTGCTCCTCCTGGCTCACGGAGCCGATCCGGACGTAAAGGACGTGGACGGCGATACCGCGGAGAGCTTTGCGAAGCAGAAAGGCCACTCCCAGGTCGTAACCGCACTCCGCGATCCCCCGCCACCTGGGGAAAAGCCCTGATTCTCGGGCATACTGACCAGGAAGAAGCTCGCACAGGCAGTGGCTCAATCATGGCAACCCTGACGAGCGGTGGCAGCACGGGTCCTGTGGCTCCACCACTCTCAGCAGCGACCACAACAGTCGGCGTTACAGCCTCCGCGATGCCGTGGGGCTCATGAATAATGCGGGTCAAGGGTGCGCTAGCGCTGGTCGCCGACAAGCGATCGGCCGGATCGCTATACTGGGGTAGTTATAACAATCAGAACTCAGCACGGAGGGCGGACCATGAAGCAGAAACTCATCCTCACCGTTGTTTGCCTGTTGCTGGCTGTGCCAAGTGGAGTGCTGTCCCAGACCGCGCTTCCCGGTCTTCACGCGGCTGCCAAGATCCTGCGCGATGTGGACGGCATCCCCCACATCATCGCCCAGAACGAGCACGACATGATCATGATGCAGGGCTGGGTCCACGCCCAGGATCGTCTCTTTCAGATGGACTTGAGCCGCCGGCAGGCTAGCGGCACGCTAGCTGAAGTTTTGGGCAGTGCCGCCTTGGGAGAGGACGTTCAGTTCCGCACCTTCGGGCTGCGCCGCGCCGCTGAGCGCTCGCTAGCAGCACTGAGCCCAGAGGTGCAGATGACGCTGGATGCCTACGCCGACGGCGTCAACGCCTGGGTCGCCAGACATCCGTTGCCGCCCGAGTACGGCATCTTGGAGATCACCCAGTTCGAGCCCTGGACGGCACTCGACACCATCGCCGTCACCAAGCTGCTGGCGTTCGGACTGTCGTTCGATCTCGACATCGGCTTCACCGAGGTACTGCTGACCTACCAGGCTGCTGGTACTGCGCTAGGCTTCGACGGCAACGCGCTGTTTTTCGAGGATCTCTTCCGTAGCGCTCCCTTCGATCCAGCCTCTACCGTGCCGGACGCTATGGAGGACGCCATGGCACCCACCGCTGAAAGCGCGCCGGCGCCAGCCCTCCAAGCGACAGTGCCGAGGGAATGGAATGCGCCTGACCTGCGGCAAGAGACTCTCGATCTGGCTCGGACCTATATCGAGAGCATCCGCGGACTGCCGATCCTCGAGCGCGCGCTCGACCCGAATCGGGATTTCGAGGGCAGCAACGAGTGGGCGGTCAGCGGTCCGCTGACGGATAATGGCCGGCCGCTGGTAGCCAACGATCCTCACCTGGCGCTGAACACTCCGTCGACCTTCTACCAGATCCACCTGCGGGCGATCTCCGACGGGTTTGATGTCATCGGAAGTGGATTTCCCGGTGCGGCGTACGTCGTTATCGGTCAGAACCGCAAGATCACCTGGGGTGCCACCGTCAACCCCATGGATGTGACGGACGTCTATCAGGAGATCATCGTGCCGGACCCGAGCTCGCCGAGCGGCCTGAGCACGGTCTACCTGGGAAGCCCGGAGCCGATCATCCCGATCCCCGTGGTCTTTCGATTCAACCAGATCGGTGATGGGGTACCGGACAACATCGCGATCGCGCCTCCGGGGGGGGGCATTCCTCCCTTTGTGCTTATCGTCCCGCGACGCAACAACGGGCCGATCCTGGCCCTGGATTTGGCGGCCGGTGTAGGTATCAGTCTGCAGTACACCGGCTTCAGCGCCACCCGGGAGGCCGACACTTTTCGCGCCTGGAATATTGCCCAGAACCTGGACGATTTCATCGATGGCCTGCAGTACTTCGACTTCGGCTCACAGAACTGGGTCTATGGCGATGTCAGCGGCAATATCGCCTATTTCACCAGCGCCGAGATGCCGGTGCGCGAGGACCTCCAGGCCGGCTTCATTGATGGGCTGCCGCCCTATTTCATTCGTAACGGTACGGGAGGCAACGAGTGGTTGCCGGTGATGAACCCGCAGCCAGGCCAGGCCATCCCTTACGAGATCCTGCCGTTCGATGAGATGCCGAAGCTGATCAACCCACCGACGGGATACTTCGTCAATGCCAACAATGATCCGACCGGCAACACGCTGGACAACAACGTGTTCAATCAGCTGCGGCCGGGTGGGGGCATCTTCTATCTGAATCCCGGCTATGCGATCGGCACCCGGGCCGGGCGCATCACCGAGGCGCTCGAGCAAAGGCTGGCAGCCGGCCCGGTGACTCCCGAGGACATGGAGGCGGTCCAGGCTGACGTGGTGATGCTCGATGCCCAAGTGTTCACGCCGTACATTTTGGAGGCATTCGAAAACGCCGACGAGGCTGGAGCGAATCCGGCGTTGGCAGCGCTTGCGGCCGATCCGCGCTTGGTCGAGGCGATCGGACGTCTGGTCGGCTGGGATCAGACGGCGCCCACGGGCCTCGATGAGGGCTACGATGCCAGCGACTTCGATGGCGTCCCTTCCCCGCCGGGCACGGCCGAGATCGAGGCCAGCGTAGCCGCGACGATCTACTCGGTCTGGCGCGGTCGGATGATCGGCAACACGATCGATGCGACTCTCGGCGTCTACGGCCTCCCCGGCCCTGGGAGCAGTCAGGCGATGACGGCGCTACGCAATCTGCTCGACACCTTCGATACCAACGAGGGGGTCGGTGCCTCGGGGCTGAACTTCTTCAACGTGCCGGGGGTCCCTGAGGCGGATTCGCGGCGCGATATCATCCTGCTGCAGAGCATGATCGACGCATTGGATCTGCTCGCCGGTCCGGCTTTCGATGCCGCGTTTGATGGCTCGACCGATCAAAACGACTATCGCTGGGGGCGCCTCCATCGGATCGTGCTCGACCATCCGTTGGGTGGTCCCTTCGATGTTCCACCGGCGGGGGGTGCTTTTCCGCCACCACTGGACGATCTCGACGGTATTCCGGTGGATGGTGGGTTTGGCGTCCCTGATGCCTCGAGTCACTCAGCCCGCGCCGACAGCAGTGAGGATTTCCGCTTCGGCAGCGGCCCGGCACGGCGGTACGTCGGCCAGGTGGTGCGATCACCGCTGCGGATCGAGGGTCGTACCGCGCTGCCAGGAGGCGAGAGCGGAGTGCTGGGCAGCCCGTACTACGTGAACCTGCTCGGAAGATGGCTAACCAACGACGCCTATGGCATGAGGCATCGGATGAAGGACGTCCAGCAGAACACGGCCGAAAGGGAGGTGTTCGTACCGGCCAAGAAGCGTCGGCGAGGTCCCGGTCACTAGATCGGCCGGGCCTCCATGTCTCCTTCACCCTGGTTTGGTGGTCCACTCTCGGTCCTCTAGCCACCGAGAACAGAGAGGGATCTGTAGTCCCTCGAAGGCCTATCCGAGCACCACTTGGACCTGGTGCTCACGAGCGTCGTCGACCAAGGGGACGAGTGCTTCCGCCGATAGCTGGATTCCGTCAAGGCTGATCCGGGATACCCCTCGGCAGACTCCCTTCGGGTTCTCGACGGTGATCCGGTAGAGCGCGTCGCCATGACGGTAGACAATCTCGAAGCGTTTCCAATCCTTCGGGATGCACGGATCGATAGAGAGGGCGGAGCCCCGCTTCTGGAAGCCTAGAATCCATTCGAGGCCAGCGCGGTAGAACCAGGCAGCAGCCCCCGTGTACCAGGTCCATCCCCCCCGGCCCTCGTGAGGAGGCTCGGAGTAGACGTCCGCGGCTATCGCGTACGGCTCGACCTTGTACCGGTGAAGATCCGCCCACCCACTCGAATGGTGGATGGGGTTCAGCAGGTTGAAGAGATCGGCGGCCTTGTCTCCCTCGCCGAGCATGGCGAAAGCCGCGACCGACCATATCGCGGCGTGGGTGTACTGTCCGCCGTTCTCGCGGATTCCGGGAACGTATCCCTTGATGTATCCGGGGTCCAGAGGAGTCCGGTCGAAAGGTGGGGAGAACAGCAGCAAGAGCCCACTCTCTCGCCGGACGAGCCGTCGCTCCACGGACTCCATGGCCAGGCGTGCCCGGACCTCGTTGCCAGCACCTGAAAGGACCGCCCAGGACTGGGAAATGGAGTCGATCTGGCATTCGTCGTTCTCCGACGACCCGAGCGGCGTCCCGTCGTCGAAAAAAGCCCGTTTGTACCACGCGCCGTCCCACGCCTCCCGCTCTAGCGAGGCGTCGAGAGAAGCGGCCCCCGCCCGCCACCGTGCTGCACGCTCCACCTCCTCACGCGAGTCGGCGATTTCGGCGAACTCCCTCAGGTTCTCAAGGAGAAACCAGCCCAGCCAGACACTCTCTCCTCGGCCCTCGTGTCCGACACGGTTCATGCCGTCGTTCCAATCCCCGGCTCCCATCAAGGGGAGGCCGTGGCTGCCCACCTCGAGACTCCGGTCCAGGGCCCGGGCGCAATGCTCGTAGAGCGTTGCCCGATCCTCCGACCCGTTGGGCTCGAAATAGGCTTCTTGCTCGCCCGCCTCGAGGGCCGCCCCCTCGAGCCATGGAATCTCCGCGTCGAGCACCGTCCGATCCTCGGTCGTCTTTAGATAATGTGTCACCGCATACGGTAGCCAGAGGCGGTCGTCGGAGATCCGGGTCCGGACCCCGCGGCCGGTGGGGGGATGCCACCAGTGCTGGACATCGCCTTCAGGAAATTGCCGGGCCGAGGCCCTCAGGAGGTGTTGGCGCGCGATCTCAGGCTCCATCACCACAAGGGCCATGACGTCCTGCAGCTGGTCACGGAATCCGTACGCCCCTCCGGACTGGTAGAACGCAGAGCGGCCCCAGATTCGACAGGAGAGCGTCTGATAGAGAAGCCAGCGGTTGAGGAGAAGGTCCATGGAGGGGTCGGGAGTCTTGACCTGGACCGCACCGAGCACCTGGTCCCAGTGATGCTGGACCTCGCGGAGAAGCGCAGCGCAACTCATCGTACGGTAGCGATCGACCAGGGATCGCGCCTGCTCGTGGCCGTCCCCCTGTCCTAGGAAGAACAGCACCTCGGTCCGCTGCCCCGGTTCGAGCTCCACTGTGGTCTGCAGGGCGGCGCACGGATCCAATCCGGCTCCGACCTTGCCCGAAAACTGCGCGCCGTTTTCCAGCGAGGCGGGATGATCGAGGCTGGCATTCCTTCCCAGGAACTCGAGGCGGTCGCCGGTGCACGAGGTCTGACGTCCGCCCAGGTCGGCGAAAGCAATCCGATTCGCGAACTCTCCGTTCCAAGCGTTGCGCGCAAACATGGCTCCAGTCACGGGATCGATTTCGGTGACCACGAAGGGCGCGGAGCCCGAACGCCCAACACCCAGCACCCACTCCGCATAGGCCGTCACCGAGAGTCGCCGTTTGTGGCCGGACCAATTCTCCAGAGTGAGGCGAGAGATCTTGATCGGGTCACGCAGCGGTACGAACTGCAGGAGATCCAGTGCGATGCCGTGGGATATGTGCTCGAATCGACTGTAGCCTTGACCGTGCCGGATGACATAGGGCCAGGCTTCTTCGCGAATGGGGAGACTGGTCGGTCCCCAGAGCAGACCACTGTCCTCATCGCGCACATAGAACGTCTCGCCCGGAGGGTCGCTGACGGGGTCGTTCGACCACGGCGTGAGCTTGTTCTCCCGACTGTTCTCGGACCAGGTATAGCCCGAGCCCGACTCGGAAACCTGGAAACCGAACCCCGGGTTGGCCACCACGTTGATCCAGGGAGCTGGAGTCCACTGCCCCTTGCCCAAAGCCGTGACGTATTCGCGGCCGTCCGGTGTGAACCCCCCCAGGCCATTGAAGAACTCGAGATCCAGTACGGGAGGAGAAACGGTCTTGGCTGTCTTGCGCGACGAGCGGAGTGGCGCCGGCCCCGGCGCCGGTCTCAACTGCTGCAGACGCACCACTTGCTCAGACAGCGTACCCCGGCGCGCCAGAATCACCACTCGCGCTGCAGCACGCAGTAGGATCTCGTCCCGCGGTGGCACGAGGTCGGCCCTGAGCAGAAATACGCCTCCATGCTCGGGATGGTCTTCGTGACCGGCTGCGGACTGGATCGCCTGCACCATTGCTTCGATTGAGTCTTGGAGTCCTGGTGCGTAGGAGGTGCCTTGCGCATTCAGGATCACCAGGTCGGCGGCGATCCCTTTTCGGTACCAGTACTCATGCGCCCGCAGGAGCTGCCTTGCGAGCCCCAGATCCTCCTCCGTTTCGATGCGCAATAGAGCGATCGGAAGATCACCAGAGATGCCGTAGGCCCAGAGCCCGGACGGACCGCTGCGGCTCCTGGCCAGGTCCTGAGGCGCCGCACGCAGCGTCTGATCGACGTAGAGCAGGCGATTAGCCAGACGCTGGAAGAGATGCGCTTCGTCCCGGTTGATCCGGAGGTGGTGCAGCTGAACGGAGGCCTGTGTCCAGGCCAACGAGCTTTCTCGCTCGAACGTTGCCGGCTGGCAGTACTTCTCCGCAACCTCGAGAGCCTCTTCCCGGGAGGGAGCCACGAGCATCGTGAACACCAGATTGACCGTCCCGAGCGCGGGAATCGCCATGCGGTGACGGAGGCTCACAATTGGATCCAGAACCGTACCTGCCGTGTTCGAAAGCTCCACCCCGTCAACCACGGAGCGAGGCCTCCGAATCCCTCGGCCCCGGCCCAGAAAGCGTGTGCGGTCGCTCTCGTACTGCAACTTTCCGACCGTTTCCCCCTCGACCGCGGTCAGATGGGCGAGCCAGACTTGGGGATCGACTGCCGAACGAGGGCGCCGTGTAGCCAGCAGGGTCCCGAGCTTGGGGACGAACTCCGTTTCTACGAAGAGGTTCGAGAACGCGGGGTGGGCTTCGTCCGCCCCCTGCGGAGCCAGCACGACCTCGGCATAGGACGTGAAGTCAATCTCACGGTCATGGTTCTCGAGATTCGTTACCGTCAGCCGGCGAAGCTCTGCGTCGTCCTCAGGGGAGACCACGATCTCCAGGGCGATCAAGAGGGAGCGGTGCCGCTGCAGGATCTTGGCCCGGTCTTCGGAATAGACGACGTCGTATGCTTCCGCCTCGGTTCCGCTGGGCTGAAATCCGGCGGACCAGACGTCACCGGTCTCGGCGTCTCGCAAGAAGAGGAACGAGCCCCAGCAGTCACGCGTTGTGTCCTCCCGCCAGCGGGTGACGGCAAGACCCCCACACCGGCTGAATCCGGAGCCCGCCGCCGTGACCATGACCGTATAGCGGCCGTTGGACAGGAGATGGGTGCGGGGAGTGATGTCGTGCGGCGATTCGAATCGCCGCAGGGTGGTGGGAACGAGGTCGCGTACGAGCGCGGCTTCCCGCACTTCCTCGCCCCGGGGTCGGGCCACGGCCACCGCACGCGGTGTCCGCTCCTGGAGCAGGAGCTCCGCCGCCTGGACCAAGGGATGAGAGTGAAAACGCTTCCGGGTGAGGCCGTCGTGAAGCACGTTACCCAGGGCGACGAGGGTCATCCCCTGGTGATGGGCCATGTATGCCCGGACCACGGCGACCCTGGCTTGCTCCGGCAACCGCGAAGGGGTGTAATCGAGGGCTTCGTAGAACCCGTAGGCGCCTAGGGCACCGGCTTCCTCGAGGCGGGCGAAGTTGTTCAGGGCGGCCGTGGGATTCACCATGGCCGCGAGGGCGGTGGCGTAGGGAGCCACCACTACGTCCTCGAATAGCCCTCGCTTGAGCCCCAAGCCGGGCACGCCGAACGCCGAGTACTGATACGTGAGCTGCACGTCGCGAACGTTGTAGGCTGATTCCGAAACTCCCCACGGGACCTTCCGCTCCGCGCCGTATCGGATCTGGCGCCCCACTACGAGGCGACAGGTGAGATCCAGAAGGCTGTGGGCGGGCTGCCGCATTACAAGGTGCGGCATCAGGTATTCGAACATGGATCCAGACCAGGAGACGAGGGCCGCACCACGCCCCACCGGCGTGAGAGACCGGCCGAGGAGGAACCAGTGCCGGGGCGAAACGTCGCCCTTGGCGACGGCCAAAAAGCTAGCCAACCTCGCCTCGGAGGCCAGCAAGTCGTAGCAGCTGGGATCGAGCTTGCCATCGGTCACGCGGTAGCCGATGGAAAACAGCCGGCGCGAGGAGTCGAAGAGGAACCGAAAGTCCATGGCTTGGACCATTCCTTCGGCGAGCAGCGCGAGGGCCGAGAGACGGTGGTCGAGGGTCGTCGCTGCCTCGGGCAAGCACGTCTCGAGATCGCGGACGTGGCTCTGGACGGAGTCCCGAACCGCCTCGGCCCAGGTCAGGACCTCGGATCGGGTCACGTCCACGCTGTCGTCCGAGAACGTGCGGGCAATGTCCAGAAGATTCTCTGCCCGGGTCTCCAACTCCTTGAGCCGTTCAACCCATTCGGGAAGGGACGTCGGAGGACCCTTCAAAATGGCCGACATCGCCGCCGCGGCCTCGCGCAGCCGCACCGCCGTAACCATCTGTATGCGCTGGGCATGCTCGGCCTTCTCCAAAGAATCGAGAACCAACTGGAGAGCGTCGCGAACTCCCTCCAGGATCTCCGGGCCGAAAGGGGGGTGATGCACGAGCTCGCGGCATGCTTGAGACAAAGCGATCAGGTCCCCGGCCAGATTGCCGCTGTCCACGGTGGAAACGTAGATGGGCTCCAAGGGCCGGAGATCCCGGGTGTCGTACCAGTTGCAGAAGTGGCCTCGGACGCGGCGCAGCTTGGCCATGGTCTCCAGGGTGGGTTCGAGCCGTTCCACCATATCCAGAATCCCAATCCAGCCGAAGTCGTGGGCGACTACCGTGCTCAGGAGATAAAGACCCAGGTTCGTCGGCGAGGTGCGGTGGGCCTCGACAGGCTCAGGGTCCTCCTGAAAGTTGTCCGGCGGGAGGGCATGCTCCTCCTCATCCACAAATGTCTCGAAAAAGCGCCAGGTCCGGCGGGCGATGAGCCGCAAGGAGCGCGTCTCCTGGGGGGAGAGAATCTGCGACTTCGCGATCCTCGATGGGACGCTCATCCGCCACGCGAGGACGGGCGCCAACACCCAGAGGAGAACGAACGGTCCGGCCACGGGCCAGGCTTTCGGCTTGAGGACAACGACAAGCAAGCCGGCTCCGACTGCGAGGACCACACCCCAGCGAAGGTGCCAGTAGAAGACCCGGAGCCTCAGGTCGACCCCGTAGCCCGACTGCGCAGCCGTCACCCACTCGAGGAGGTTACGCTTCGAGACGTAGAGCCGCCCGAGCGTGCGCACCACGGCATCCACCATGAGCCAGGCCTGGTGGGCCAGCATGGCGATGGCCAGGAGCGTCTGCGACAGGGCCACGGAGATATCCCGCCCGACGGCGCGCAGGTGGCTGCGCTTGGAGATCCCCCATCGCCCGGGGAGGAGGCCGTCGAGAACCGGGATGAGGGTCGGCACTGCGACGGCTCCGACGAGCAGGCCGGTCCAGAGGAGCGGCGGAACGGCGGGGAGGATCCAGCTGGCCACCGCTACGAGAAATGAGAAGGGCGCGACGAGACTTCGGCGGAGATTGTCCACCATCTTCCATCGGCTTCGGGTGGGAATGCGAGCCCTCTGCTTCCGCCCCGCGGCGTCACGCGCGTGGCCCAGGATCCAGGGTAGGAGCTGCCAGTCGCCCCGCACCCAGCGATGGTGGCGGCGGGCGGCCACTTCGTAGTTGGTGGGAAACTCCTCGAAGAAATCGACATCGGTCGCCAACCCGGCGCGCGCAAACAAGCCCTCGAAAAGGTCGTGGCTGAGGAGCGCGTTCTCCGGCACCTTGCCCTCGAGCGCTGCCTCGAAAGCGTCGACATCGTAAAGCCCTTTTCCGGTGTAGGAACCCTCTTCGAAGAGGTCCTGATAGACATCGGAGACCGCCGCCGCGTACGGGTCCACGCCTCCGGGCCCCGAGACGATTCGCTGGTAGACCGTGCTTGCGGGGCCTGTCGGCAGAGACGGCGTAATCCGGGGCTGAAAGACCGCGTAGCCCTCGACAATCCGTCCTTTTCGGGGGTCGAAACGCGGTCGGTTCAACGGGTGAGCCGCTGCCCCAACGAGGCGGTAGGCGCTCGCCTTGGGAAGCCGGGTGTCGGCATCCAGGGTAATGACGTAGCGGACCCCAAGGGGCACCGAGGGCGGTTGTCCGCAGACTGGAATGAAGGTGGTGTCCTTGGCACCGCGAAGAAGCCGGTTCAGCTCGTGGAGTTTGCCTCGCTTTCTTTCCCAGCCGATCCACTTGCCCTCCTTCTCATTCCAGAGACGCCGACGATGCAACAAGAGGAAACGGCTGCCGCCTCCGGGCGGACCCTCGTATTTCTGGTTGAGGCGGGCGATGCCCTCGGCCAGCGTGGCGAGGAGATCCTCGTCGCCGGGCATGTGCTCGCGGGGCGCGTCCGCCCAGTCGCTCAGTAGGGCATAGTGCAGATGGCCTTCGGGATTTGCCAGGTAGTGCACCTCGAGCCGCTCGACCTGTTCTTCAATGTCGTCGTGGCTAGTGAGCAGCATCGGCACGACGACCACCGTTCGAAGCTGCGAAGGCACGCCTCGAGCGAGCTCGAGCTTGGGGAGCAATTTGGGTTGAATGAGAAACGGAACCAAGCGGTGGACGATGGACACCGCGATCTCGGAGACGGGCACGAAACCCAGAATCCCCAGCAGGACGAGGGCCGAGAGACCTGCCCCGGCGGTCCAGGTGAAAAACAAGAGGCCTGAGAGCAGGAGGACAGTGAGAAGAGCGATCGATCCCAGGTATCCGGCGGTCGCATGGGCGCGATGGAAGCGGCGAAGCCGGTTTCGCAACGGAATGCGAAACCCCAGGCGCCTCTCGAATGCCTGCCTGCCCCGGGAAAGAAGGTAGTACCCCGGGTCCTCCTCGGCACGCTCGGGAACAGCGGGAAGCCCCGGCTCGCTCTCCTGAGAGCCGATCTCCACCCCTGCGCCTGCCCCTGGCACGTTCCCCCGGGCTGCGTTCTCGGCCAGGTGCACACTTTCTAGCGCCACCTCGATCTCCGATCGCCCCGAACCCCGGGAGAGCACTTCGATCTGAGCTCGGTAGTCGTCTCGCGTCGCGAAATCGAAGGCCGCGAACCCGGGAGCGGTACGGAGGACTTCGTCCACCAGGCTGACGCCTTCGAAAAACTCGAGCCAGTCGATGGAGGACATCCAACGCATGCTGGTGATGATGTTGCGGACGGTGGCACTCGCCGCAGCCTGTGCCCGGAGTTCCTGAGACACCAACTCATCGGCCGACGTCCCTTGAGCGCTCAGCTTCTCGTCGAGCCAGACCAGGGCCGGCATGATCGAAGGTCCCTGGTCACGGAGTCGCTGGACGAGCTGCACGGCGAACGGGCGTCGCAGCCGGGTGCCATCCGCAGGCCCCAGAACATCGTCCGCGTGCTCAGCCGGCCGACCGCTCAGGCCGAGCAGGCGGTCCGCCAGCTCATCGGCTTGGGCTCTCGCCTGCCGGGAGCGGACGATCAGCTGCGACAGCCGCCGAAGGTTCTCCACCAGAGCGACGCGCAGGTGGATGGCGACCGCCCAGAGCTCTCCAATGGTGAGCGGCTGGATACTCTGGTAGGCGCGGACGAATCGCTGCAGCGTCTCCAGCTCGAACCGACTGTCGGTATGGGCCACGTAGGCCCAGGCCAGTCCATAGACCCGCGGGTATCCCGCCAGGTGGCCAGTGGCGATCTTCGGCAACAGGCGGTAGTAGCTCCCCGGAAGATGGTCCCGGATCCCACGGATCTGTTCCTCCACAATGTAGAAGTTGTCGAGGAGCCACTCCGCTGCGGGCGTGATCTCGCCTTTTTCCCGGACCGTCTCGGCGATGCTTCGGTACGCGGCCAGAAGCGCCTGACCGTTGTCGCGGACCCTGGGGAGGAGATTCCGCCCTTTGGAGGGCCCTTCGATGGTGCGTTGTGCCGCCGCCAGACTCGCGGCGTGCTGCTCGAGGCGCTCGATGCTGAAGAGCTCGGCGCGGATCGGTTCATCCCACGGGACTGGAGCGACGATGACCGTGTCGGTGTCGTTCATTCGAGCTCCCGTTCTGGGACTCCACTGGTCACGGCGAGAGGGTATCGGTCGGCACTCTGGTCGACTTCAACTCGTCTTTTCCCTGGACCGACCCTCCACTGGTCTGACAGCGCAACACTTTGCGCTTGCCAGGTCGTAGTAGATCATGTTCCCCTCCGGCTCGGGATCACGAGCCCGTGATCGCGCGGACGCCGCGTAGTGAGCAGTTGGCCGGCTTGGCTTCTCGGGTGAGTTGACGATGCTCACTGCCGCGGCACACTCATGGCACACTGACTCCCGAAAGTGGACCATCGACACCAACGGCGATCAACAACGAGGCGTGTCTAGCGCGCTGAGACCCTTTGGGTTAGCTGTGGTGCGTTGTTGTCGCTTGACGGATCCCACCTGTCTTGAAGACCGGCGACCGCTCACGTGGTCCACGGGCGGTCCATTTCGAGTCAATCCGCAGGAGAGCGCAGAATCACTCGAGAGAGATCGTGGAAGTGTCAGTGAGTCCTTCCGACATGTCGCTGATAACCGATTTGCATCTGCGATATCTTGCTCTTTATCAATTAGAGTAGGAGATGTCGCTCCTCTTGCGTGGATGTATGAAGGAGGCAAGGGTAACTGGAGCGACAAAGGCGACCTCGCCCATATCGATGCGTCCGATACTGCAGAGCGCCACAGTCTCACTTCCCAAAGGAGAACAAGCGATGTTCCTGACCCATCTGGCCTCGGTGGCCCCTTCACGTTTCCGTTCCATCCTGACCTTCAGTCTTCTGTGTGCGATCTTGCTTGTTGGCTCTGCGGCGCCCGTGTTCGCCCAGATCACTCCCTCTAAGGACTCGTTATCGGGTCTCTATCCCGGCAAGGCCTATTCGCCCTATGCACAGCGCAGCTTCCCCGACCAGGTGTTCTGGGGCGACACGCACCTGCATACAGGCCTCTCCATGGATGCTGGTCTATTCGGCGCACGCCTCGGCCTGGACGACGCCTACCGCTTCGCCCGCGGCGAGGAAGTGATGGCCTCGAGCGGCCAGCCGGCCAAACTGGGTCGCCCGCTCGACTGGCTGGTGATCGCCGATCATTCCGATGGCATGGGTTTCTTCACCGACATGGCTGCAGGCGAGCCCGACATCATCCAGTACGAACAGGGAAAGCGCTGGTACGATGGCATGCAGGCCGGTGGCGACTCCTCGGTTGCAGCGGCGCTGGATCTGATCACCACCTTCTCGCAGGGCGAGATCAATCCAGAGATGATGGCCGAGTACTCACCAGGCGGTGCGACCTATGAGTCGATCTGGGAGAGGGTCGTCGATGCGGCCGAGCGCTTCAACGATCCGGGCTCGTTCACCACCTTCATCGGTTTCGAATGGACCTCACTGGTCAAGGGCAACAACCTGCACCGCAACGTGATCTTCCGCGAGGGCGCCGCCAAGGCTGGCCAGGTCGTGCCCTACACCACCCAGGCACCGGTCGGTTCTACAGACCCGCTTGATCTTTATGCATATCTGGAGAGCTACGAGGCCGAAACCGGAGGCTCGGCGCTCGCCCTGGCCCACAATGGCAATCTGTCGAACGGCATCATGTTCCCGGTTGACGCGCAGTACACCGGCCGCAAGATCGACCGGAACTACGTCGAGAAGCGGGCTCGCTGGGAGCCGATGTACGAGGTCACCCAGATCAAGGGCGACGGTGAGGCCCATCCGCTGCTGTCGCCGGATGACGCCTTCGCTGACTACGAGACCTGGGACGCCGGTAATCTCGATCTTTCCGAAGCCAAGACCGAAGCGATGCTCAAGACCGAGTATGCCCGCGAGGCCCTCAAGAACGGACTTCTGCTGGAGAACAACCTCGGCACCAATCCCTACAAGTTCGGCCTTATCGGATCGACCGACAGCCATACCGCGCTGAGCACTGCCGAGGAAGAGAATTTCTTCGGTAAGGCGACCAACGCCGAACCTTCGCCCAAGCGCATGATGCACCCCTTCACGGAAACCGAGAATGGTGTCTTCGAGGGTTACGAGCTGGTCGCCTCGGGGTATACCGGCGTCTGGGCCGCTGAGAACACCCGCACTGCGATCTGGGACGCGATGGCACGCAAGGAGGTCTATGGCACTACGGGCCCGCGCATCACCGTGCGCTTCTTTGGGGGCTGGGACTTCACCGCAGAGGACTTGAATAGCCGCGCGCCCGCCTTCCGGGGCTACGAGAAAGGCGTGCCGATGGGTGGCGATCTGCGGGCACACAACGCCGCCGGTGCCCCCACCTTCATGGTCTACGCTCTGCGCGATGCGATTGGCGCCAACCTCGACCGCATTCAGATCGTGAAAGGCTGGCTGGATGCGAATGGCCAGACGCACGAGAAGGTCTATGACGTCGCCTGGTCTGCCGGCCGCGAGCCCAATGCCAGCGGCGTGCTGCCCGCAGTCGGCAATACGGTGGACATTGCGGCGGCCAACTGGATGAACACCATAGGCGCATCCGAGCTTGCCACGGTCTGGACCGATCCCGACTTCGATCCAAAGCAGCGCGCGTTTTACTATGCACGTGTACTCGAGATTCCGACGCCGCGCTGGATTGTCTACGACGCGTTTCGTTTCGGCGTCGAAATACCCGAAGGCGCTGAAACCACGCACCAGGAGCGAGCCTACACCGCACCGATCTGGTACACGCCGTAGCGCCTGATTCGGTTGTCGCTTGGCACACCCGGGGTGCGGTTCGTCGTCAGGCGGCTTGTCCCTCGATGGTGAGTGCCCGGTCTTCCGCACTGTCAACTTCGTCGATGTGGGAGGTTGGTCAGGATCCGGGAAGCCCTTCGAGGCCGGCTTTCGCCAGCCCTTCCAGCAGAAGGTCAGTCAACTCCGGCGCGATCGCGTGGCGCTCGATCAGTTCGGGTCCGAGGTCCTCTACAGGCATGGTCCAGAGAGCCCTGAGCTCCGCTAGCGCGGGTGCAGCCTCGTCGGCGCGCCCGAGCTGCCCGTAGCTGGCCGCGACGAATAGCGGGATGCGGAAGTCTCCGTCCCAATCCAGAAGGCGCGCTTCATTCAGAGCTTCGTTGTAGCGGCCGTTGAGATAGTGGTCGTAGAAGTAGGCCATGTGCATCCAGGCTGGCGGATGAGGGCTGAGCAGGGTCGCTTCGCGCACCATCGGCAGGCCGCGCTCGGAGTCTCCCAGCTGGGAGAGATAGAGGCCCATCAAGCCCAGCCACACGGCATTCCGCGGGTTGAGATCGACCGCTCGTTGCGCCTCGACGGTAGCGCGGTCGTAGTCTCCACGCATGAAGAGTGTCATTGCGAGGCAGCCATGCGCTACTTGGCTAACGGCATCGAGCTGAACGGCGTCTTCGCCCGCTTGTAGGGCGCGATCGAGAGCGTCGTACTCGTCGGGCCGCGCGTTCCAGCGATGGTGATACTCCTCACCGTAGAGGTAGGCCAGCCAGGCGAGGGCGTCGACGTAGTCGGAGCTCTCGTCCACCGCGTTTTCCAGGCAATCGCGCGCGGCAAGGTGTTTCTCTCCAGAGTGGATCTGGAGGTAGTCGTAGACCCGCAGGACGCAGTCGTAGGCGTCGAGGCTCGAAGGCGGTTTGCGTCGCGCCTGCGCGAGCTCGGCTTGGAACAGCGCTCCGTACGATCCGGCGATCGCACTCAGGACCTCATCGGTCAGCTCGTCCTGCAGACTGAAAAAATCACTGGCGGTCAAGTCGCGGTCGTAGCTCTCTCCCCAGATCTGTCGACCGTTGCTGGAATCCGAGAGCTGTGCGGTCAGCCGCATCTTGTCTCCGGATTTCTGCACGGTTCCCTGCAGTAGGTAGCGAATCCCCAGCGCCTCACCGACCTCTCGAATGTCTACGGGCAGGTCCTTGTACTTGAGAATTGAGGAGCGGGCGACCACCATGAGCTCCTGGTACTTGGACAGTTGGGTGATGAGCTCCTCGGTGAGGCCGTTGGCCAGGTACTCCTGGTCCGGGTCGCCACTGGCATT
>Ga0316194_10000368_pt1 | contig 28015 bp, 31 predicted proteins | sample CroRivsedime1_MG_FD_204936 | JGI IMG/M metagenome (GOLD analysis project Ga0316194, IMG submission 204936) | Coastal sediment microbial communities from Maine, United States - Cross River sediment 1 | ecosystem: Environmental > Aquatic > Marine > Coastal > Sediment | place: USA: Maine...
GACCGCTTGAGTACCCCTCCGGTACATCGTTCCACATTTAAGTGGACTGAATTGTGTGCCGCCAAGGGCAATCCTGCCGGCAAAACAGTCCTTTAACAGACATAGCGCAGGCAAGCCGCTTATTTTGACCCACCGGCCCGAGCCTGTCAATAAACAAGCATCGAATCGGCGCGGAATTTTACCCGCTAACGAGTGCCGGGGCAATAGAGTTGAGTAATTGGTTGGAAATTAGTTGATAAATGACTCAGATCGGCTCGTCGTCGAAGAATTCATCGTCTTCCGCATCCTCGTCGAATTCTTCTTCATCATTCTGGGAGGTGAAAAACTCGGCATTGTGATCAAGCTCAGCAAGCACTTCATCGTCCAGGTCGAAATCCTCGTCCCAGACGTCTGCAAGCGATTCTTTCAAGGCCGCCCGCTCCCGCCGCGCTTCAATTTCCTGCCAGCCACCTTTACGGGATTGTTCATTCCCGGACGAAGCACCCGATTGGGCTTTTTCCTTGCCTGTTTCTGTTTTCCTGTTCACTGCTGAAACCTCTGGGCTCCAACCACGATAGCGTCAGAAATCTTATATCTCAAAATCAGGGTGATTCAAAGCACTTTTTCGTTCAGACATTAAATCGAAAGTGCATAATATCGCCTTCATTGACGATATAGGCCTTGCCCTCCAGCCGGAGCTTACCGGCTTCCCTGGCACCCTGCTCACCTCCAAGATCAACGAACTCGTCATAGGCCGTGACTTCAGCCCGGATAAACCCACGCTCGAAATCCGTATGAATGCGCCCTGCAGCCTGTGGTGCCGTGGAGCCATCTCTCACGGTCCAGGCCCTGACCTCTTTCTTTCCTACGGTGAAAAACGTCAGCAACTCGAGTAATGAATAACCTGCCCTGATCACCTGGGCCAGGCCGGATTCTTCAAGCCCAAGCTCATCCAGGAATTCCTGCCGGTCGGATTCGTCAAGCTGGGCAATCTCGGCTTCGATCCCGGCGCAGACTGGAACGACCTCAGCCCCTTCCGATTCCGCCTTCTTCCGGACCACTTCAAGATATGGATTATTGTCGAAACCGTCTTCCGCCACGTTGGCGATGTACATTACCGGTTTGGTGGTGATCAGGTGTATATCCGAAATCAATTTCTGCTCTTCAGGAGACAGATCCACATTGCGGGCCCGGTGACCGTCGTCCAGGCAGTTTCTTAGCTTTTCCAGAACTGCCATTCTGGCCCTGGCTTCCTTCTCGTTGGCCTTGAGCCTTTTTTCCGTGCGCTCAATGGCACGCTCCACCGACTCCAGGTCCGCCAGGGAAAGTTCGGTATTGATGATCTCGATATCGGAGAGCGGATCGAGACGGCCAGCAACGTGAACGATATCGTCGTTGTCAAAACAGCGGACAACATGCGCAATCGCGTCCGTTTCACGGATGTGCGCGAGAAACTTGTTGCCGAGCCCTTCACCCTTGGAGGCGCCTTCGACCAGACCGGCAATGTCAACGAACTCCATGGTCGTGGGGATGACTTTCTGAGGATTTGCGATGGCGGCAAGAACACCCAGGCGCAGGTCCGGAACCTCGACCACTCCCACATTGGGATCGATGGTGCAGAAAGGATAGTTTTCAGCAGAAATCTCACCGCGGGTCAGCGAGTTGAACAAGGTTGATTTCCCGACATTGGGAAGACCCACGATTCCACATTTAAAGCCCATCGTCTCTCACCGTATGTAATTCCTTCATGGCACCGGCAACATCACCAGCAAGCACGCGCGGCAGTTCACGTACTGCATCCGAGATGGCTTCGATGATCAGTTTTTCCTGTGCGGCGGTCGCACGCCCGAGTACATACGCGGTGACCGCATCTTTTGATCCCGGGTGACCGATACCGATCCTGAGCCGCAAAAATTCGTGGTCGACCGTGTGGCGAAAAATATCGCGCATGCCATTGTGCCCGCCGTGCCCGCCTCCCTGCTTTAGCCGGGCAATGCCCGGAGGCAGGTCCAGTTCGTCGTAAGCAACCAGCAGATCGCTCGCGGTCACCTGGTAGTAATCCATGACCGCACGCACAGCCTGCCCGCTATGGTTCATGAACGTGGTGGGCTTGGCCAGGATGCAATCATGCCCATTCATCCGCAAGCGACCAGTCTCCGCGCGCAACCTGCTTTGTTCCTTGAATTGAACGCCTTCGGTACGGGCCAGCTGATCCAAAAACCAAAACCCGGCATTGTGCCGGGTTTCGGTATATTTTGGACCCGGGTTTCCAAGCCCGACGATCAGGTAAGGCATGGGACCGTTTTACTCTTCGCCCTCGGCCTTGGTGTCTTCCGCACCTTCCGCGCCTTCGCCTTCGCCTTCGCCTTCGCCTTCGACAGGTTCAGCGCCTTCGCCCAGCTCACCTTCGGCCAGCGCTGCTTCGGCATCTGCTGCTGCCGCAGCACCGGTACCCTGGCTTTCCTTGATGTGTACTGCGTTGGCCACGGCGGCGTCGTTATCTTCGCCTTCCATTTCCAGCGCCGGAATGGTCACGCCTTCAGGCAGGACGATGCTGGAGAGCATCACGGCATCGCCGGCTTCCATCTCGGACAGATCGACTTCCAGGAATTCCGGAATGTCTTTCGGCAGTGCGGCAATTTCAACTTCCGTCATCTGGTGCTGGATAACCACACCCGAGGCCTTGCCGGCCGGGGATTCCTCTTCACCGGCGAAATGCACCGGAACGGAAATCTTCAGAACCTCTTCGGCAGATACACGCATAAAGTCTATATGCATGATCACCGGCTTGAAGGGGTGACGATGCATATCCCTGACAACCGCCTGTTGTGTGCGGTCCTTGCCAACCTTGATTTCAAGGATACTGGCAAAAAATGCTTCGTTTTCGACGGCGTGAAGCAGTTCGCCCTGCTCTACCGACAACGTGACGGGGTCGCGATGACCCCCGTAAATAACCGCGGGTACTTTACCCTGACGACGCAGGCGGCGGCTCGCACCTTTCCCCACATCTTCACGGAGTTCCGCGATGATCGTATTTGTATCAGACATGATGAACCTCTTGTCATTAAAGTATATAAACCCGATCCGCGACCAGACCAGGCACCAAAAATCAGCCGCCCATTATATACGACTTATGAAAAGGAATGAAAGAAAAACGCTCAGTCCACGTACATTGAACTGACCGACTCACCATGAGCCATGCGTCGGATCGTTTCCGCCAGCATCTGCGCGATGGACAATTGCCTTATTTTTCCACAGGCCTGGGCGGCTTCGCTCAGGGGGATGGTGTCCGTTACCACCAGTTCGTCCATCTTGGAGTTCATGATATTGTCCACGGCAGGGCCGGACAATACCGGATGCACGCAATAAGCGACCACCCGCTTTGCGCCTTTTTCCTTCAGAGCACCGGCTGCTGAGCAAAGGGTTCCGGCCGTATCCACCATGTCATCCACCAGCACACAACACTTGTCTTCGACATCACCGATGATATTCATGACCGTGGCTACATTGGCGCGCGGCCGGCGTTTATCGATGATAGCAAGGTCAGCGTCCAGCCGTTTGGCAATGGCACGTGCCCGCACCACACCGCCCACGTCCGGCGAGACCACTACGATTTCATGTGCCGATTGCTGTTGCCAGATGTCGGCCAGGGTCAATGGTGACGCATAGACATTATCAACCGGGATATCGAAGAAGCCCTGGATCTGGTCGGCATGCAGATCGACGGTCACCACCCGGTCCGTGCCAACGGCCGAGATCATGGTCGCGGCCACTTTCGCGGTGATCGGCACCCGCGCGGATCGCGGCCGGCGATCCTGCCGGGCATAACCAAAGTATGGAATGACAGCGGTTACCCGCATGGCTGAAGCGCGCTTCATGGCATCGATCATCACCAGCAATTCCATGAAATTATCCGCGGTAGGCACGCAGGTGGGCTGGATCACGTAAACATCCCGCCCGCGAACATTGTCCATGACCTCGACCATGACCTCACCGTCACTGAACCGCCCAACCACGGCGCGCCCCATCGGGACATTGAGTTCGTGAGCGATGCTGCTCGCCAGCCTCAGGTTGGCGTTTCCTGAGAAAACCATGAGTGATGAAATAGTCAAGCTCCTGCCCTGCCTTATTTACACTACATCGGCATTTGAATGGCTGGGACGGCAGGATTCGAACCTGCGAATGCGGGGATCAAAACCCCGTGCCTTAACCGACTTGGCGACGTCCCAGTAGTTTTTATTCAATCCTCAGTCCAGCTTCTCGTGCAAAGGGGAAAGATCAACCCCCTGGACAGCGCGCACATTATATAAACTTTTAATCGCTCGTGCCGCGCTCTTTGCACTCTTTTTATCACGCATGGGAATAAATATGCCACTGCCGGTTCCTGTCATGACAGGTTTACCCCATTTCTGCAGGATTCGCATGGTTTCATCGAACACCGGGAAGCGCTTTCTGACCAGCGGTTCGAAATCATTCCTGCCGGAACCCGACAATATCTCTTGCAGGGTAAGCAAACGGGAGTCGCGCTTCAGGTCCGGGTCTTCGAACAACTCGCGGGTTGCAATCGGGAAGTCAGGAAATACCAGCACGTAGTGTCTCAATCCGAGGCTGCACGACTGCAGCTTGTCACCCGTTGCCATGGCCAGCGCGCTGCGCCCCCTGATGAACACGGGCACATCCGCACCGAGCGACCGCCCCAGCCGCGACAAATCATCGTGGCCAAGCCCGCAGTTCCAGAGTCGATTGAGCACCAGCAGGACGGTCGCGGCATCAGAACTTCCACCTCCCAAACCGGAACCTGGCGGAACCTTTTTTCTGACAGCAATTTCCGCCCCAAGGCGCACATCTGCCTCTGCCTGGAGCAGCCGCGCCGCCCTGGTCACCAGGTCTTCCGGTTCCGGAACTCCATAACTGACCGGCAAACGACTGATACCGGGGTTTGACAGCACGCGAATACCGATCTCGTCGCCCCAGTCCAGTAATTGAAAAAGCGTCTGGATGTCATGATAACCGTCCGGCCGCCGCCCGAGCACATGCAGAAACAGGTTAATCTTCGCCGGAGCCGGCCACCAGGTTTGGTCGTGGTCAGCCATCCGAGCCCGGTTCTCCGGCCAGTGTCCAGCTGCTTACGACCAGCTTCACTTTCCAGTCAGCCTGACTGGCGGTGACTCGCACGGGCAGATCAAAGCCGTCAAAATCCCGGTAGCGCGCAAATACTATGGTCCAGCCGTCCTGCACCAGGCGCACCAGGTTACCCTGCGCATCCAACTCCTGCTCTTCGAGGTCGCCGGGCGCAGTCAGTCCCCTGACCCACCAGGCCAGGTGGTTAACCGGCAATTTCCAGCCTACCTGGGACTGGATCAGGTGCTCCACGGAAGACGCCTGGTGCACGGTGCCATCTGCCTGCTCCAACCGGGCGCCTGCACCGTCCGCATCCAGGCGCCAGGCGCCCCGCCCCAGGGCACCGTGAAAATCCATCCGGCTGGATTGTGAATTTTTATGCCAATTGAACCGCCCGCTGCCACCGTCCCGGTCATTGCTGATAGCCAATTTGCCCGACAGACTCCATGCTGTCTGTAATTCCAGGCGGCCGGACTTGTCTGCATGCAACCGCAGTCGCTGCGCCTGGTCAGCATCCTGGGGGGGCATGGTCGAACAGGCCGGCAGGATCAACAACCCGGCCAGCGACAGCAGCAAGACTGCCGGGAAAGCTGCCCTCAAAGCGTTACACCCAATCGCTCAAGGGTCTCTACCAGCACAGCATTCTCAGCATCCACTTGCCGGCCCTCGCGCCAGATCGTCATGGCTTCTTCTTTATTTCCAGCTACCCACAGCACCTCGCCGAGGTGCGCGGCTATTTCCGGGTTCTTGTCGATCTGCCAGGCCTTCCTGAGGAACTCTGTTGCTTCGGTCAACTTGCCGAGCCGGTAAGCGATCCACCCCATACTGTCAATGATCGAAGGTTCTTCTGGCTGCAGTATGTACGCCTGTCGAATCAGGGCTTCCGCCTCTTCATAGCGCTCGGTCTGGTCGGCCAGCGTATATCCAAGCGCGTTCAGGGCTGCTGCATTCTCCGGTTGGGATGCAATCACCATCCTGAGATTACGTTCAGCGGTATCCACTCGCCCAATCTCGGCCGCAAGCAACGCCTGGGTATAGAGGATAGCAATAGACCCGGGCAGGCTCGTCAATGCTTCGCCCAGCAGCAACATGGCCTGTTCCCTGTCTCCGGCGCCGCGCAGAATCCGCGCTTCCGCCAGCCAGCTTTCTTCCAGGACCACCGGGCTGGCATTCCTACGCAACTCTGCAAGGTCCTCTCTTGCCGCTGGTATGTCTCCTCCCAACGCCTTGAGCTCAGCGACGCGAATCGCGGCGGCAAGAGCCCGGTCACCTTCCGTAACCCGGCGGTATTCCTCGATCGCCTGCGGCATGTATCCCAGCGCTTCCGCGGCCTGGGCCAGGTAAAAGCTTTTTTCCTGCAGGTCAGAAAAATCCATCTGCTCAAACTTCTGGTATAACTTTTCCGCAGCCGGGCGATCATTCGCGGCCAGTTCGAACAGTATTTGTGACAGCATCACGTCCGGAACCTGGGCCATTTCCTGCATCACTGATCGCGCTTCATCTTCATAACCGTTGCGCGCGAGCAGGTCCGCGTAAGCCAGCGACAGATCGTGGTTTTCGGGATCCAGTTGCCACGCCCTCTTGACGTATTCCAGCCCGGTTTCCGTCAACTTGAGATTCAATGCCAGCCGCCCGGCCCAGGTCAGGTACTCCGCGCTATCGGGATTCAGCTCTGCCGCCTGCCTGGCCAGTTCAAAAGCGCGGCGGAGATCCTTGGAGCGGATAGCCAGGTGACTGCGGGCATAAAGTACTTCAGCACTCTCCACATTCCCTCTTTCGCTGAGTATCCGGTTCAGTATCTCATCTGCATCGTCAGGGTTGGCGCCCTGTGACAGCAGGTTGGCGATCAGCATCCAGGTTTCCGTGCTGTCATCGCGGATATCGAGAATCTTGTTGATCTGGTATTCGGCGCCCATGTAATCGCCGATCAGCAGCATCGCCAGGGCCGCCGACTCATGGGCTTCGACACTCCCGGGATCAAGCAAGGCCCAGCGGTCCGCCGCCATCGCCGCCTGCTGCAGGGACTCGGTCGCAAAAGCAACCTGGGTTGCGCGCCGGGCAATCTGTGGGTCATTTGATTGCATCGCGGCTTCGAGGTATTCGCCAACCGCAGCTGGCAAGTCACCCTCGGAACCCAGGTACTCCGCGGCAAAAACCCGGTACATGACTTCCGGGTCTGTCGGCGCGCGCTCGGCTGCCAGGACAGCATCTGGCTCCGGCGATTGATCCGGCGCCCCGCTGACCGATTCGGGCTTATGTTGGGCGCCTCCCGTACAGGATGCAGACAGCAGTGCGACCACGCACGCACCCAGCAGATGATGTAGGCTGCTTTTCATGGGCTCAAAGGATACGCGTTTGCCGTCACCGAACCAATCCCGATCGTATATTTCTGTACTATCCTGCTTGATAAAAGGGGTATACACCCGCAGAATCAGCCCGCGACCCAAAACTTTTAGCACATGCCTCTTTTCACGATAGGAATCAGCCACCATACCGCCCCGATCGAGATCCGGGAAAAGGTAGCGATTGCCCGCTCGGACTATTCTGAACGGGTCCGTGAACTGTGTGCGTTGCCCGGCATCGAAGAAGTCGTCATCCTCGGCACCTGCAACCGGACTGAAATCTATTGTCTTTCGACAACCGAGGGAAAAAGCAGCCTGGTCAGCTGGATTCACCGGGTCAATGACCTTACGGAAGGCGAGCTGAACCAGCATCTGTATGACCATGAGGGAGAAGCGGCCGCCAGGCACCTGATCCGGGTAGCCAGCGGACTGGACTCACTGGTCATCGGTGAAACCCAGATACTGGGACAACTGAAGGAGGCCTGGCAGCAGGCGCATGATACCGGCAGCCTGGGTAAAGTCCTGGACCGGTTGTTCCAGCATACGTTCAATGCAGCCAAGGCGATTCGCACCCAGTCCGGTATCAGCGATCATACGGTTTCAGTCGCTTATACAGCCGTGGTGCTTGCACGCCAGATTTTTGGCGATCTGAAGTCGCAGACGGTAGTGCTGGTGGGCGCCGGTGAAATGGTGCAGTTGTGCGGCCGCTACCTGCGGGACCACGGTATCGCCAACTTGCTGATTGTCAACCGCAGCCGCGACAAGGCCGAACAACTGGCTGCGGAAATGGATGCCACGGCGATGACTCTTGACCGGCTGCAGGAAGCGCTGCCGAGAGCCGACATCCTGATCAGTTCAACCGCCAGCCCGGAGCCGGTCATCATGCAGGCCGATGTCAGGGCTGCTCTGCGCAAGCGCCGCCATCGTCCCATGTTCCTTGTCGATATCGCTGTTCCCCGGGATATCGATCCGCTTATTTCCAAGCTGAAGGACGTCTACCTGTACACCATCGATGACCTGCAGCAAGTCGTCGATGAAAACATGGAACAGCGGACTGCCGCAGCCCGGTCGGCCAGTGCTGACGTCGACGAAGCCGTCACCAGTTTCATGCGCTGGCTTTCAGGTATACGCGCTGCGCGGACCCTGAAAAAAATACGCGAACAGTCGCATGAGTTCGAACAGGAGCTGACGCAAAAGGCGCTAAGGAGGCTCCAGGCAGGGCAGAATCCGGACGAAGTCCTGCATCAACTCGCCAATACGCTCACCAACAAGATCCTCCACCTGCCCAGTAAAAGACTGCGCGAAGCCGCCGAAAACCAGGACTACGAAGTGCTGAAAGCTGCTGATCGGATATTCCGGAAAGAAGACAGGGAAGGCGGGGAATGAAGTCCTCGATTCGCGAGCGGCTGCACCAGGTCGCTTCACGTTACGAGGAAGTCGGCCTGCTGCTTTCAACCCCGGAAGTGTTCTCAGACCAGAATCGCTTCCGCGACCTTTCCGTTGAATATGCGCAGCTGGAACCACTGGTGAAATCATGGGAAAACTGGCAATCCACCCGGGATGCGATCGAGGAAGCCCGGCAGATGCTGTCAGAATCTGACCCCGAAATGCGCGAGATGGCCGAGGATGAATTGCAGCGTTCATCCCTTCAGCTGGAATCACTGGAGAGCCAGATCCAGTTGCTGCTGCTGCCTAAAGACCCCAATGACGACAGCAATATTTTTCTTGAAATCCGTGCCGGAACCGGCGGCGATGAAGCCGCCATTTTTGCCGGCGACCTGTTCCGTATGTACCAGAAATACGCAGAAGCACGCGGTTGGCCGCTGGAAATACTGAGCCAGAACCTGGGAGAGCATGGAGGTTTCCGGGAGGTCATTGTCCGGATAGCCGGACAGGGTGCTTATTCCCGATTCAAGTTCGAATCCGGTACTCACCGGGTGCAGCGGGTCCCTGAAACAGAGTCACAGGGCAGAATTCATACTTCGGCCTGCACCGTGGCGATTCTTCCCGAGGTCGAAGGCATTGAAGAAATTGATATCAATCCGGCGGATGTCCGCGTGGATACCTTTCGCGCCTCGGGTGCAGGCGGCCAACACGTCAACAAGACCGACTCCGCCATTCGCCTGACCCACCTGCCGAGCGGCATCGTAGTGGAATGCCAGGACGAGCGCTCGCAGCATAAAAACCGTGCCCGGGCGATGTCGTTGCTGCAGGCGAAAATGCTGGAGCGGGAACAATCCCGCCAGCAATCCGAAATTGCAGAATCACGCCGCATCCAGGTGGGCAGTGGTGATCGCTCTCAGCGGGTCAGAACTTACAACTTCCCGCAGGGCCGGATCACGGACCACCGGATCAATCTGACGTTGTACAAGCTGGATGAAATCATGGGGGGTCAACTGGACATGCTGGTTGATCCGCTTATGCAGGAACACCAGGCCGACCTGCTTGCCGAGACCGGTATCGGCTGACGACGAGGGCCGAGGCCAGGTTCAGCGGCAGAAAGGCCGCCAGAATATCAAGCGTGTACTGGCGCGGCGGCAACAGAACCATCAGCGCCGCCAGCACTGCGAAGAACACAACACCGGCCAGCAGCATTCTTCCTTGCCATCTTGGCAGTAACAGCAGAAGCCATAACGGATTCAGCACGAGCAGATTGAGGTTGTTCCCCGCCGCGGCATGATCGGTGCCAAACCCTAAAAATAGCAGGCACAAGCCTGCAAAACCGGACAGAGCCAGCCAGGCAACGGATAACTTGCGGCCGACACCCCGGCGCACATAGCGATCGCCCAGCCACACGAGTGCAACCAGCCCCAATGAAAACAACAGGTAGCGCGGCCACCAGGCCAACGGTGCAGCCGGCGGCAACGGCAGGGAAGATTCATACAGCATGACATCTTCCAGCACCAGCGGGCGCGCCTGTCTGTCACCGGTAAAACGGATTGCTGACACGTACTCGGCCAGTTTCTCGGGAATGAACATTTCGTCCCAGCGGCTGACGGGCTGGTCCACCTTCGAACCCAGTCCAGCCTCCAGGCCCAGGTATAGCCAGAAATCCCCTGCAGTCAGCCGCCGCGTGTGATCGCGCCAGGACTGCTCAGCCCTGACCGGCTCAAACTCCTCCTGCAACAAGCCATCCAGTGCAAGGTCCAGCGCGTCACGGACCCGGGTGGAACAATTATTCTCATAGTAATCGTACAGGTAGTCACGATTTTCCGGCTGAACTTCCTCCAACAGGTATTCGACCAGGCTTAGTTTTTGTTGCGGTGACAGATCCAGGTGCTGGGCCCGGATTGAACGGTTTTCATTGATGTAGGCAGCGAACTCTTCCCTGGCCGGCCGGGCGGCCGAGAAATACAGCATCCTGCCCTGCAGAAAACGCAGCAGGAAGTCTTCCTGGGCAAAGTCGAAAAAACCGAAATTGAACACGTGGTCCAGGCCCAGCTGCGTGTCACGAACCCAGATCGCATTGTGACCAAATCGTTGCCAGTAGATTTCTCCCGGCCCATAACTCACCAGCCATATTTCAGTCTCAACCGGCACGGCTTGATCGGCAGCCAGCACGTTGAAGCTGCCCACCAGGAGCAGCAAAACAGCCAGCATCCCCGGCAGAACCCGATTTGGCCGATCAGGCCTCCAGGACATTCATCTCTAGCGTGATAATGCGGCGGCTGTCTGCCTTGGTCACCCGAAATTCGAACTTGTCGGCCAGCACCACGGCATCGTCGTATTCCGGAACGCGACCGAATTCGGCCAGCAGCAGCCCGCCAACGGTTCCGTAATCATCATCGCTGAGTTCGCTTCCAAACTGTTCATTCAGATCGTCGATCGGGGTGAGCGCCTGCACCAGGTAGCGATTTTCACCGGTGCGCACGATCAGGGCCTCCTCTTCCTCGTCGTACTCATCGTCGATTTCACCGACAATTTCTTCCAGCACGTCCTCGATGGTGATCAGGCCAGAGACCCCGCCATACTCATCGACAACGATGGCCATGTGATTACGGCTGACTCGAAAATCACGCAACAACACGTTCAACCGCTTGCTCTCGGGAATTACCACTGCAGGGCGAATCGCGTCGGTCAGGTCAAAATCCTCACCACCGGAAGCCAGGTGGGGCAGCAGGTCTTTGGCCATCAATATGCCCACTACTTCATCTTTGTCTTCGCCGATCACCGGAAAGCGTGAATGGCCGGACTCAAGAATTCCAGGGAGAAATTCCTCCAGGTCGGAATCGAAGTGCACAACCACCATTTGAGATCTTGGAATCATGGCGTCCCGGACCTGGGTCTCGGAGACTTCGAGGGCGCCTTCCATCATCGCGAGCGCGTCGGCATCCAGGATGCCCTGCTCGCAAGCTTCGTTGAGAAATCCCAGCAATTGTTCGCGGTCCCGGGGGTGGTTGGAAAATGCTGCGCCGATTTTCTCGACCCAGGTTTTTTTCCCGGAACCGTTGCTCGATTGGTCTTCGCTCATGTTAGTACAATTGGCAACGCCACGCGCGTCACCCCGAATATAGGGCCGTCATGATTGCTAATCCAGTGTTTTTTTCCAAAATCTTCAATCATAGGGATTCGCAATTCCCAGCGAATCGAGCATATCAACTTCCAGCGACTCCATCTCTTCGGCTTCTTTTTCCGCCTGATGATCAAAACCCAACAGGTGCAGTACGCCATGGATCACCAGGTGCGCCCAGTGTGACTGCACCGCCTTGCGCTGGGCCGATGCCTCCTCGGCAACCAGCGGCGCGCAGATCACGACGTCGCCGAGCAAGGGTAAATCCATGCCGGCCGGCAGGTCTGCCGGAAATGACAGCACGTTGGTTGCGCGGTCTTTATCCCGATACTGCGAATTGAGTTGCCGGCTCTCTTCCCGATCCACCAGCCGCAGCGTCAGTTCCGCATCTTCGCGACCCGCCAGAGCTACCCTGACCCAGGCTTCGAATTGCTCATAATCCGGCACAGGCTGGAATGTCGTGGCATTCTGCAGGTCCAGTTCAACGCTCATCGGAGGTCGCAGATTCGCGCTCGTATGCCTCGACAATGTGCTGGACCATTGGATGCCGAACGACGTCGCCGGCCTTGAAATAGCTGAAGCTTACACCTTTGACCCGCTCCAGAATCATGAGCGCATGCTTCAACCCGGACATCGATTTGCTCGGCAGGTCGATTTGCGTAATGTCTCCGGTCACCACGGCAGTGGAGCCGAACCCAATACGGGTCAGAAACATTTTCATCTGCTCACGGGTGGTGTTCTGCGCTTCGTCAAGAATGACGAAAGCGTCGTTCAGCGTCCGCCCGCGCATGAACGCAAGTGGCGCAACTTCGATCACGTTGCGCTCGATCAAGGTCGCAACGCGGTCAAAACCCAGCATTTCATAAAGCGCGTCGTACAACGGTCTCAGGTAGGGGTCGACTTTCTGCGCCATGTCCCCAGGCAAAAAACCAAGCCGTTCGCCCGCCTCGACCGCGGGCCTGACCAGGACGATACGCTGCACCTGGTCGTCCTGCAGAGCGGCAACTGCGCAGGCGACCGCCAGGTAGGTTTTACCGGTGCCGGCCGGGCCGACCCCGAAATTGATCGCATGGCGGGTGATGTTACGCAAATAGCTCTTCTGGTTGGGCCCGCGGCCCCGAATGATGCCTCGCTTGGTTTTGACGCTGACGTCGTCTGCTGATTCGGAAACGTCCTCAGCTCCTGCGAGTTCCTGGATCCCGGTTTCCTGCAGATGCAGGTTGATCAGTTCCGGCGTCAGGATTTCGCTCTCGGACAAGCGGTAAAGGCCCTGCAGCAGGCGTCGGGTAGCGCGGCACGGACGGTCCGCGCCCTGGATCGTAAACAGGTTTCCGCGGCAGAAAATATCCACGCCCAGCCGCGATTCGATCTGCTTCAGATGCTCGTCAAACTGGCCGCACAAATTGGCCAGCCTGAGCGTGTCCGCCGGTTCCAGTTCCAAAGCAAGTCGCTGTTTCATGCCGCGTCCGCCGATTGGGAGTCGTTCAGCACGGCCCGTCCCCGCAGTGAGTTGCTGAGGGCTTCAGTGATGACGACATCAACAAACGTACCCACCAGGCGCGGGTTGCCATCGAAATTCACCACGCGGTTGTTTTCAGTCCGGCCAGCCAGTTGCTTCGGGTCCTTTTTACTCGCCCCTTCCACCAGGATGCGCTGAACGCTGCCTACCATACCCTGGCTGATGCGGGCAGCTTGCTGATTAACCAGGTCCTGTAATCGCTTCAACCGGTCTTTCTTGGCCTCCAGCGGCACGTCGTCCGGCAGGCTCGCCGCAGGTGTACCCGGGCGCGCCGAGAAAATGAAGCTGAAGCTCTGGTCGAAATCCAGCTCCGCAATCAGCTTGAGCGTCTGCTGAAAATCCTGCTCGGTTTCTCCGGGGAAGCCGACGATGAAATCAGATGACAGGCTGATATCCGGTCTTTTTTCGCGCAGGCGGCGGATTTTCTGCTTGTATTCGAGTGCAGTGTGACCGCGCTTCATCAGCGCCAGCACCCGGTCCGAGCCACTTTGTACGGGCAGATGCAGGTAATTGGCCAGCTCCGGCACCTCGCCGAAAGCATCGACCAGGTTCTGTGAAAACTCCACCGGGTGAGAGGTGGTGAAGCGGACTCTTTCCACCCCCTCGATCGCGGCGACATAATGAATCAGCAAGGCAAGATCGGCGACGGTCCCATCATGCATGGGTCCACGGTATGCATTGACATTCTGCCCGAGCAGGTTGATTTCCTTCACACCTTTTCCGGCCAGGGCTGCGCATTCGGCAATAACGTCATCAAAAGGCCGGCTGATCTCTTCGCCACGGGTATAGGGGACCACGCAAAAGGTGCAGTACTTGCTGCAACCCTCCATCACGGACACGAAGGCGCTACCCCCCTGTGCCCCCGGTTCCGGCAGGTTATCGAATTTTTCCACTTCAGGGAACGAGACATCTACTGCGGCCCGCCCTTCTCGACGAACCGTTTCCAGCATGGACGGCAGGCGGTGCAGGGTTTGTGGGCCGAAGACCATGTCGACGATCGGCGCCCGGTCGATGATCGCCGTGCCTTCCTGGCTGGCGACACAGCCGCCCACCCCTATCACCACGTTGGGATTGTTTTTCTTGAGCTGTTTCCAGCGTCCCAACTGGGAAAAAACTTTTTCCTGGGCTTTTTCCCTGATCGAACAGGTGTTGATCAGGATAACGTCCGCATCCTCTTCGCGATCAGTCAGCTGCAGACCGTGGGAGGCCGCCAGCACGTCGGCCATTTTGCCTGAATCGTATTCGTTCATCTGGCAGCCATGAGTCTTGATGTAGAGCTTTTCTTTCATTATTTCAGTCAGTCATCGAAATGAACCGCGTAGAATACACCCATGTGCTTTTTTCCGCCACGTTATCAGGGTAGCAACGATGATCGACAAAACGGCGCCTTTACTGGATAAACACCTGTTGCAAAGACTGGGCGAGGCGCAGCATGTCACGGTGCTGTCGGGTGCGGGTATGTCCGCGGAAAGCGGTATCCCCACCTTCCGGGACGCGCAGACCGGTATCTGGGCGAAATACCGGGCCGAGGACCTCGCGACGCCCGAAGCTTTTGCAGCGAATCCCGCCCGCGTCTGGCGTTGGTACGAGGAGCGCCGAAACGCCGTGCGCTCCGCGCGCCCGCACGCAGGGCACCAGGCGCTGGTAATGCTGGAGTCGCTGGTTCCTGCCTTGAGCCTGCTTACCCAGAACGTGGACGGCCTGCACCAACTGGCTGGCTCGAACCAGGTTATTGAATTACATGGAAACATCCTTCGATCCAAATGCCACATCACCGGCCGCCTTATTGGCGCCGACTGGCTGACTGATTCGACCCAGGAACCACCACCATCACCTTACGTCGCCGGAGGCTATGCGCGGCCGGACGTGGTCTGGTTCGGCGAAGTGCTGCCACAGGAAGCACTGGAACGCGCCATGGCGGCTGCCATACGATGTGATTTCTGCATATCGGTGGGTACGACCTCGCTGGTCCAGCCAGCGGCCAGCCTGCCGTTGATGGCGCTTGAGCACGGCGCAGCCCTGGTCGAGATCAATCCCATGGAAACCCCATTGAGCATGCACGCCGAACAGTGCCTGCGTGGCCCGGCCTCCCAGGTACTGGCTTCCGTAGTGCAGCAATTGGCGGACTGGAAACGCGACCCTGGTCAGGGTCCTCGTCTATAATCTGGTGGATCATTCAAGTACATAAAGCAGGTGGAAAAATGCCCAATCTGAACACTTACCGGGACACGCTTGAAGAAATCCGGGCGGCTGGACTGTACAAGACTGAGCGTGTCATCACGACACCGCAAAGTGTTGAAATCAAGGTACAGGACGGCAGCGAAGTGCTGAATTTCTGCGCCAACAACTACCTCGGCCTGGCCGATAACCCGGAAGTAATCCAGGCAGCGCACCAGGCGCTGGACGACCATGGTTTCGGTTTGGCGTCGGTGCGCTTCATTTGCGGCACGCAGGACCTGCACAAGGAACTGGAACAGTCCATTTCGACCTTTTTCGGCACCGATGACACGATTCTCTACACCTCCTGTTTCGACGCCAACGGCGGATTGTTCGAGACCATCCTGGGGCCCCAGGATGCGGTGATATCCGATGCCCTGAATCATGCGTCCATCATTGACGGAATTCGCCTGTGCAAGGCTCAGCGTCACCGCTACCCGAACAGCGACATGGCCGCACTGGAAGAAATACTGGCCTCAACGCAGGACCGCAACACGCGCCTGATCGCCACGGATGGCGCGTTCAGTATGGATGGTTACATCGCGCGGCTGGACGAGATCACTGAACTGGCAGAACGCTACGACGCCATGGTGATGGTGGACGACAGTCACGCCACGGGGTTTCTGGGTGCCACAGGGCGCGGTTCGGCGGAACATCACGGCGTCATGGATAAAATCGATATCTTCACATCCACACTGGGCAAGGCCCTGGGCGGGGGCTCAGGTGGTTTCACTACCGGCCGGCAGGAAATCATCGACCTGCTCCGGCAGCGCTCAAGGCCCTACCTGTTTTCCAACACCCTGCCGCCACCGCTGGTTGCGGCCGGCATCAGGGTTTTTGAAATGCTTTCGTCCACCACCCAATTGCGGGACCGGCTGGAGGAAAACACCCGCTACTTCCGTTCGGCCATGAGCGAAACGGGATTTGACATCAAACCGGGAACGCATCCAATCGTGCCGGTCATGCTTTACGATGCACCGCTGGCGCAGGAATTCGCCGGCCGGCTGCTGAAGCAGGGTATCTATGTCATAGGGTTCTTCTACCCGGTGGTGCCGCAGGGCGAGGCGCGCATTCGCGTTCAAATCTCGGCGGCCCATGAAACAGCGCACCTGGACCGGGCGATCGAGGCTTTTACACGGGTCGGCAAAGATCTTGGCGTGCTCGACTGACCAGAAGCTTTTGATTCACATCAGCTTGATTTCACGCAGGCGCTCATTCAGGAAATCATTGGCGGAAATCGGATCCGGGTAACGGTTCGGATTCTCTTCAGAAATGCAGGTCGGCAGGGTTTCAATTACAAAATCCGGATTGGGGTGCATGAAAAACGGAATGGAATATCGCGCCTGGCCAGCTTTCTCGCCCGGCGGATTGACCACCCGGTGAGGAGTTGACGGCAACACATGGTTGGTCAGGCGTTTCATCATATCCCCGATGTTGACCACGATGGTTCCCGGAATGCTGGTCACCTCTATCCAGCGCCCTTCGCGGGACAATATCTGCAGTCCTGCCTCGTTGGAGCCGATCAGCAGCGTGATCAGGTTGATATCCTCGTGCTGCGCAGCGCGGACTGCCGGCGTCTGCTGATCGCGGATCGGAGGGTAGTGAATGGCGCGCAGGACACTGTTACCGAGCTGCACCCGGCGAGCAAACCAGTGCTGGTCCAGTCCCAGCGACAGCGCAATGATCTGCAATATCTTCTGGCCGAGCCGATCCAGCGCAGCATACAGTTCACAGGCCTTGTCCCGAAATTCAGGAACCTCCGTGGGCCAGGGATTTGGCTCCAGGATATCCGGCCACGGATTGTCCGCGCCAATTTCTCTGCCGGTATGCCAGAATTCCTTGAGGTCCGGGATGGTTTGATCACGCGCCTGCTCGATTCCGAATGGCGTGTATCCTCGTTGGCCACCCGCGCCTGAGCGGTAACGATTTTTTAGTTCCGCGGGCAAATCAAAAAACGCGCGGAAAACGCGGTACGCTTCTTCAATTACCAGGTCCGGCAGGCCATGCCGGGTAAATCCGCAGAAACCGTATTCACGATAGGCATCGCCCGCCTCTGAGACCAGCCCGTCCAGATCAGTATCGAAGCGGCCCAGGTCAAGGACAGGAATTCCAGGCTGCACCGAAATGACCGTCAGCTGCCCAGTTCCGCCCGGACGGTAGCCGCCAGCTGGTTGGCCAGGCGTTCCACCTGCGTCGAATCGGAACCTTCCAGCGTGACCCGAATCAGGGGTTCAGTGCCCGAGGGCCTGAGAATGACCCGTCCTTTGCCATTCAGCTCCGCCTCGACCTCGCGCAACGCCTGGTTAATGGGCTTGGAATCACTGAATTGTTCCCGTGCTGAAGGCGAAACAGGAACGTTGATCATGATCTGGGGGAATTTCTGCATGCCGGAACGCAGTTCCTCCAGGCTCTTTCCGGATCGGGCCATAATCTCCAGAACCTGCAGCGCACTGACGATGCCGTCGCCCGTACTGGTCCGGTCCAGGGACAGCAGGTGCCCCGAGGCTTCGCCTCCGAGTGTCCAGCCTCTTTCCACCAGGGCGCGGTGGATGTGCCGGTCTCCGACCGGCGTCCGTACAAACGGAATATCGAGATCGGCCAATGCCATTTCGAGGCCAAAATTGGTCATCACGGTGCCCACCACGCCACCGGTCAGCGTACCTTGAGCCTTGCGGTAGCGGGCGATGATGTAGAGTAACTCGTCACCGTCCACCAGCTTGCCTTCACTGTCCGCGAATACCACCCGGTCACCGTCACCGTCGAGCGCAATCCCAAGGTCCGCGCCACAGCGGGTAACGTGCTGCTGCAGCGCGGCAGGCTGGGTTGAGCCACAGCCATCATTGATATTCATGCCGTCAGGGGTGTTGCCGATGACATGCACCTTGGCGCCCAGTTCCCGCAGCACCGCCGGCGCCACTTTATAGGTGGAGCCGTTAGCACAGTCCAGCGCCACCCGTATGCCGCTGAGCAAAGTCCCGAACGGCATGGTGCCCTTGCAAAACTCGATATAGCGGCCGGCGGCGTCATCGACGCGGTTGGCTTTGCCCATCTTTTCCGAACCCACTGTAACGAAGGGCTGTTCCAGTTCGTCCTCAATCGCCTGTTCGACTGCGTCCGGAAGTTTTTCTCCGTCCGCTGAAAAAAACTTGATGCCGTTGTCTTCGTAAGGGTTATGGGATGCAGAAATGACGATGCCCGCGCAGGCATATAGAGTTCGCGTCAGGTAGGCTACGGCGGGTGTGGGCATCGGTCCCAGCAGCAGGACATTCGCTCCAGCTGCCGCCAGGCCGGCTTCCAGCGCTGATTCGAACATGTAACCGGAAACGCGGGTATCTTTGCCGATGACGACTCCCCGCTTGTCATTTCCCGCCAGGACAATACCGGCTGCCCGGCCCAATCTCAAAATCCAGTCCGCCGTGATCGGATGCACGCCCACCCGGCCTCGGACTCCGTCGGTTCCAAAATACTTTAGGCTCATCGCCCGATTTTAACCGCTGAGGGGGCTTCCTGTCTGCAAGGTAGCGAAACTCTTATACCTGCTCCGCCGGACCGCCAATCGGATTGTGGCCGCTGGAATCGCCGGCGTCCTCAACAGTCTCAGAAGATTCAGGTTCAGATTCGCTTTCCTGCCAGCCGCTGGGTGGATCCGGCTCGTGGCCGTCCATGATCTGGTCGATCTGTTTGCTGTCGATGGTCTCATACTTCATCAGGGCGTCTGCCATCAGGTGCAGCCGGTCAGAATGGGTCTCCAGCAATTGTTTCGCCCTGCCGTGCGCATGGTCGATGATTTCGCGTACTTCAATGTCAATCAGCCGGGCTGTATCGTCGGACACGTGCTTGTGCTGTGTTACTGAACGGCCAAGGAACACTTCATCCTCATCTTCCGAGTAGGTCAGGGGCCCGAGCTTTTCGGTCAATCCCCACTTGGTCACCATGTTGCGTGCGATTGACGTGGCACGCTCGATGTCGTTCGACGCACCCGTTGTTACGTTTTCTGTTCCGAATATCAGTTCTTCCGCCACCCGGCCGCCGAACAGGCTGGCCAGCTGACTGTCCAGCTGCAGACGCGAAATACTGTATTTGTCCTGCTCGGGCAGAAACATTGTGACTCCCAGAGCGCGTCCCCGGGGAATGATGGTGACTTTGTAAACCGGGTCATGCTCGGGCACCAGGCGTCCTACAATAGCGTGGCCGGCCTCATGATAGGCGGTGAGCTTTTTCTCTTTTTCAGACATCACCATGGACCGCCTTTCGGCGCCCATCATGATTTTGTCCTTGGCCCGGTCCAGATGATCCTGGGACACGAGCTTGGCGTTATCCCTCGCTGCGAACAATGCCGCCTCGTTGACCAGGTTGGCCAGATCGGCTCCTGAGAAACCGGGCGTACCGCGCGCAATCACCTTGGCATTCACATCTTCACCAATCGGCACTTTACGCATATGAACTTTCAGGATTGCTTCACGACCCTGGATATCCGGCAGCGGAACTACCACCTGCCGGTCAAAGCGGCCCGGTCGCAACAGTGCAGGATCCAACACGTCGGGACGGTTGGTGGCAGCGATCACGATGACGCCTTCACCGCCCTCAAAACCATCCATCTCGACCAGTAACTGATTCAAAGTCTGCTCACGTTCGTCATGACCCCCGCCGAGGCCCGCACCGCGATGCCGGCCAACCGCGTCAATTTCATCGATAAAAATGATACAGGGTGCATGCTTCTTGGCCTGGTCGAACATGTCCCTGACCCGGGATGCGCCCACGCCTACAAACATTTCGACAAAATCCGAACCTGATATCGAGAAGAACGGAACCTTGGCTTCGCCTGCTATGGCCCTGGCCAGCAATGTCTTACCCGTTCCGGGCGAGCCAACCATCAGGACACCGCGTGGTATATGACCGCCCAGTTTCTGGAATTTTCCGGGATTACGCAGAAACTCGACCAGCTCCCCGACCTCTTCCTTCGCTTCTTCGACCCCTGCCACATCGGCAAAGGTCACTTTGACCTGGTCCTCACCCTGCAGCTTGGCCCGGCTTTTTCCGAAAGACATGGCGCCACGGCCCGCCCCGCCGCCCTGCATCTGGCGCATGAAATAAACCCAGACACCGATCAACAGCAAGATTGGAGCAATGCCCAGGATCAGGTCCACGAACACGGATCGCTCTGCCGGCGGTTCCGCGGTAATTTCCACCTTGTTTTCGACCAGGTCATCGACCAACTTGGGATCGGGCGGCCCGAAGGTCTGGAATTCTCCACCGTCCACGCTGGTACCGCTGATGTTGTTGCCGGCCGCGTTGCTTTGGATATTCACCTGCGCAACCTGTCCGTTCTTAACGTTTTGCAAGAATTCAGAATAGGAAAGCGAGTCAGGCACTGTGCCAACACTGGCATAGTGGTTGAATATCGAAACCAGTACGATGGCGATGATCGCCCAGGTCAACAAGTTCTTGGCTAGATCGTTCAAATCATGTCCTCAATAGCGTGCAGCACCAATTTACTCGACTTGGCGATTGCGGGCCAGTAAATACACTTCCCGGCTCCTCGGCCTCGAAGCTTTCGGTTTTCTTACCTGTACCTTCCCAAACATAGACCGGACTTCCCGCACATATGTGTCAAAATCCGTTCCCTGAAATAACTTGACCACAAAATCACCGCCAGGTTTCAAGTGCGCGCGAACAAAGTCCAGCGCCAACTCCGCGAGATACATCGCCTTGGCCTGATCGATGGTGGCCATCCCACTCATATTGGGGGCCATATCCGACAACACAAGATCAACCGATTGACCTCCGAGCGCAGCCTCCAGCGCGGCAAGCGGCTCATCTTCCGTGAAATCACCCTGGATGAACTCGACGCCATGAATTGCGTCCATTTCCAGGATATCCAGTGCAAGGACCCGGCCATGCTCACCCAGCAGTGGCTGCACCACCTGGCACCAGCCCCCGGGAGCCGCACCGAGGTCGACGACCACCATCCCCGGCTTGATCAGATCATACTTTTCCTGCAACTCCAGTAACTTGAATGCGGAACGGGATCGCAACCCCTTGCTTTGCGCCATTTTGACATAGTGGTCATCAAAGTGTTCTGATAACCACCGGCTACTGCTTTTGCTTCTCGCCATTCCGGAAGATCCTCTGCGTGCTAAAATGCGCGGCTTGAACCCGTGACCAGTTTACGTCATCAGGAGATGATTATGTCGCTCAGTAACCGTCAGCTCAGATTTCTGCGTGGCCTTTGCCACACACTCAAGCCTGTGGTGATGGTTGGAGACAAGGGCCTGAGCGAAAACGTCAGCGCTGAAATTGAAATTGCGCTGGACCACCACGAACTGGTCAAGATCAAGCTGAAAGCCGACCGGGATACCCGCGCCGGCTGGATCAGCCAGATCGAGCAGTCATTTGCAGCTGAAACCGTCCAGACGATCGGACAGGTCGCCTGCTTCTATCGGCGTAATCCTGAGAAACCGGTCGTCGACCTCCCTGGCTGATTTCGCTGATGGACCTGATACTGGAGCAACCGGGTGATTACCACTTTATCCGCTCAGTCACGGAAAAAGGCATCCAGGTGGGTGAGGATTTTTTTCTTGAACCGTTCATCCTGAATGCAGATCAGATAATCCCGGATTGGCCTGTCACCAGCATAGAGCGCATCAACGAGCAGGATCTCGAAACAGTCCTGGAACTCCAGCCTGAAGTCGTGCTGATTGGCACCGGCGCCCGGCAGAGATTCCTTCACCCGCAGCAGATGATGTTCTTTTACAGCAGAAACATCGGCCTGGAGGTCATGACGACGGATGCGGCCTGCCGCACCTTCAATGTGCTGGTTTCCGAATTTCGCAACGTGGCTGCGATGCTGATTCCGGTTCAGTCCCCGAACGGCAACTCCTGAAAACCTTCGCCCCTGGAGATCGCCCTTAACCGGGCCAACGCCGCGAGCTGCACCTGGCGAACCCGCTCGCGAGTCACACCGAGAAGGTTGCCGACCTGTTCGAGTGTTTTTTTGCCACGACCGTGCAACCCATAGCGATGTTCGATGACATCGCGCTGCTGCGTCGATAACTGGTCGAGCCAGCCGCTCAACAGGCGTTCCGCTGCAACATCTGCGTAACAGCTTTCGGGGTTGCCGCAGTTTTCATCCACGACAGAATCCAACATGGGCCGGCCGGTAGGGTTCCTGCCGGGGTCATCAGCGGAAGTGACCGGTTCATTCAGTCTAAAAAGGCGTTCTACATTTGCCGGATTCGTATCCAGCTCATGCGCGACTTCTTCGGCGGTGGGTCTGCGGTTCAGCTGTTGTTCGAGCTGCCTGGACGCCCTCAGGTAGACAGTCAGTTCTCGAATGACATGAATCGGCAACCTCACGGTGCGGCACTGGTTCATGATGGCCCGCTCCACTGATTGCCGTATCCACCAGGTTGAATAAGTAGAGAAGCGGCAACCCCTGTCCGGATCGAATTTCTCAACGGCGCGAATCAATCCCAGGTTGCCCTCTTCGACAAGATCCAGCAGGGGAAGACCACGCTTGACATAAGCCCGCGCGACATTGACCACGAGCCGCAAATTGGACTCAATCATGCGTTGCCTGCTGGCCAGGCAGCCCTTCCTGGCTGCGCGCGTCAGAGAAATCTCTTCCTCTGCGGTCAATAAACGGGATTTGCCAATTTCACTCAGATAAATGCGGGTGACGTCATGGCCATGGGAAGCACGAGCAGGAGCAGCCGGTGCAGGACTGACGGACGGTGCGGTTTTGCCAGCTATCTGCCGGCGTGATGCGGAAACGTCCCTGTGTCCGGCCTGGACATCATTCATCCCCCCCTCCTCACGCTAAAAAAGCGTCGGACAACCGGCCCACCCCGCCGTTTCCATACCCGGTCATCCTCAGAAGATTCAAAGTTGACAAGGTGGACTTCTTACGCTAGCACAAAATCGCAAAAAAATCTTGACTAATTGACCAGGGTCATGGAAAAAAACGGAACTGGATCACAGCTCTCAGCGTCCAGGCAGGTATTTCAGGGGGTCCTGGGGCGTGCCATTCAGACGGATTTCAAAATGCAGCATCGCCTGGCTCCTGTCGTTCTTGCCCATTTCGGCAATCCGTTCGCCGCCGGAAACTTTCTGCCCTTCCTTAACCAGCCGCTTGCGGTTGTGGGCATAGGCGCTGAGCAATTGCTCGTTGTGCTTGATAATGATCAATTCGCCGTAACCAATCAGACCGCTGCCACTGTAAACGACTTCACCGCCAGCCGATGCGACGACCGGCTGACCTTCCTTACCGCCGATATCAATACCCTTCCGCGAGGGGTCATTGGTTTTGAAATTGCTGATGATCCTTCCTTCTACCGGCCATAGCCACTTTTCCGGCCCGCTGGTTTGGGCCGCGGTCGTCGTCTTCAGGGCAGGCTCAGGAGCCGGTGTTGTTTTTGCTACGGGTCGGGTGGATTTTTCCGGTGTGTAGTCAACCGTTTTACTGCTTGAACTTTTCGATGGAGCCGCTTTTACGACCGTCGTATTGGAGCTCGACCCTGCTCCTGCGGATTTCTGGCGGGAGGATCGTGCTGGCGGAGACATTCGAAGCTGTTGATCCGGATAGATGGTGTACGGCGCGCGAATACCGTTCCAGGCGGCGACTGATTTCCAGTCCACGCCGAACCCGAAGGCGATACCGTACAAGGTGTCACCCCGCCTGACCCGGTAATAGCCGTCCGGGGTTTTCTGGTATTGATTTGCACCTGCTCTGTCATTCTCGGGATTCCAGCCCGAGCACCCGGCCAGCAGGCCGCCCAGTAACAGCAAAACCATAATCGTCCTGGCAATCATCTCAAGTAAGACCACTCAGCATGGGGACGAAGATTACACCACCCAGGTCTTCTTCTTCACAACCTTCTTCGGTGCGGCGGATCTTCAACAGTCGCTGCATACCGCCCCGCTCCACTGGCGCAACCAGCACACCGCCCACCCTGAGTTGCTCAATGAGTTCCGGCGGAATACCCGTTGCAGCCGCGGTAACGATGATGCCGTCGAACGGCGCCTGGCTTGGCCAGCCCAGGTGGCCATCGGCATAGCGGGTGTAGACATGGTGCAGTCCAAGCTTGTGAAAACGCCTTCTGGCCAGCTTCAACAGCTCCTCGATTCGTTCAACGGTGAATACGCTGCCAACCAGGCTCGCCAGGATTGCCGCCTGGTAACCCGAGCCGGTGCCGACCTCCAGCACTTTCTGAGGCGACCCGCCATCCAGTATGGCCTCGGTCATTTTTGCCACTACCCAGGGCTGTGAAATAGTCTGGCCCAGGCCGATCGGCAGAGCCGTGTCCTCATAGGCTCTGCTGGAAAGCGCTTCATCAACAAATTCGTGCCGCGGAATCTGGGCGATTGCCTTGAGCACCCGTTCGTCCTCGATACCATGGTTACGCAGCCGTTGGACCAGTCGGTCGCGGGTTCCCTGCGAAGTCATTCCTATCCCCCTTGGGATGGATTTGAGCTTGCGCTCATGGATCATGTTTCGCGCTCCGGCGACTTCATCTCGTTGATGGAAATTTCAGACATCCAACCGGATACCTGTTCAAGCGCCTGGTAACGAGTCAGGTCAACATGTATGGGGGTTATCGAAATATACCCGCGGCGGATGGCGTCGAAGTCGGTCCCGGGTCCGGCATCCTGGCCGGGTCCGGCAGGTCCGATCCAGTACATCGGTTTACCGCGGGGATCGGTCATCTTCACCACCGGTTCCGCCCGGTGACGATGCCCCAGCCGGGTCACTTCGAAACCCTGGATATCCTGCCAGGGCAAATCGGGGACATTGATATTGAGAATGGTATCAGCGGGCAATGGGTCTTTTCTCAAACGTTTGATCAACAGGGCGACGGCCTCGGCTGCGGTAGAATAGTGCCTGGGACGGTCTTCGAAAACCAGTGAAACGGCAATGGCGGGCAGCCCCAGAAAGCGTCCCTCCATGGCTGCTGCCACGGTCCCGGAATAGATTACATCATCACCCAGATTCGCGCCCGAATTTATTCCGGACACAACCATGTCTGGATCTTTGGAAAGAAGACCGGTCAGTGCAATGTGCACACAATCGGTCGGCGTCCCGTTAACGCTGTAGGTCCGTTCTCCCGTTTCCCGAATCCGCACGGGTGCTTCCAGGGTCAGTGAATTACTCGCCCCGCTGCGATTCTGGTCCGGCGCAACGATGGTCACTTTGCCGAGCGCTTTCATTCGGTCCGAGAGGACTTGAATACCTCGCGCTGTGATCCCATCGTCATTACTGATTAGTAAGTGCATGCCCATTCCGATCCGGAAATTGCTATTGTAAGGCCTTGAACGGTTGACTGAAATGGATTCAGAAAAGAAAAATACCGATGACCTGAGTTTTCGCGAAGCCATGGCGGACGTGGAGCCGTTAAAAGCGCAGGACCGGATCGAGCCGGTGCCCAGGAAAACTCCTCCGCGGGCCGTCCAGCGGGAGAAGGACGATCAGCAAGTGCTGCTGGAACTGCTCGAGGATAACGGTGCCATTACGGAACTCGAAACGGGCGAGGAACTCCTGTACCTGCGCCCCGGGCACCAGCAAAAACTCCTCAAGCGCCTGCGGCGTGGACAGTTCAGTGTCAGGGACACAATGGACCTGCACCACATGGATGTAAGCACGGCCCAAAAGGTCCTGTTGGATTTCATTGAACAGTCCTGCGCCCGCCATCTGGGCTGCGTCCGGATCATTCATGGCAAGGGCCTGAGGTCCAGGAACCTGCCGCTATTGAAGATCATGACCAACCGTGTTTTGCGAAAACATCGCAGCGTCATTGCATTTGCTTCCTGCCGCCCGATAGATGGCGGCACCGGCGCTACCGATGTGCTGCTCTCATCACGACGCGCTAAAATCCAGTGACCGGCGTCCTGATCCTGGTCATCGCAGGTTTCGCAGCCATCAGTTGGTGGCGCCTTTTGCATGGCAAGGAAATGGCTCGCCAGGCGGCATCGGTAACCTGTCGGGAACACGGACTGGTGTTGATTGACGATACCGTCATGCTCGAATCGGTGCAGTTGCGAAGAGAAGATCCGACCCGGGCCTGGGGCTTGAGATACTGTTTCGAATTTGCGCGGAATGGCGTGCCCAGGAAAGGCGGCGTGGTGCTCATTTCACCGGGAAGACGCCCAACGGTCATTATCCAGACCGACAACGGTCAACTGATCGACCCCGGCAAGGACCGATAGGGGCAAAACCTGTTGTTACTTAACGATTTTCAGGTGCGGGCGCCGGGCAGGCTTGGCGTCCGAATCTGAATCCGGATCGGTTGGCGGAACGGTTTCATCTTCCAGTGAAAACATCATGCCCTGGCCATTTTCCTTGGCGTAAATGGCCAGAACAGCATCAATTGGAACAACCACGTCGTGTTCACTGCCGGAAAAGCGTGCTTTGAACGTTAACCAGGTATTTCCCAGGTCGAGTTCCCGCACCGCGATGTTGTCGATATTGAGTATGACCTTGCCTTTCTGGATGGCCTGGTCAGGCACCTCCACGCCATCGGCTCCGGCCTCGACGAGAATATGGGGCGTCATGCCATTATCGGCAATCCATTCGTACAATGCCCTCAACAGGTAGGGCCTGTTGGATGTCATTTCATCACTCATGGTACCGTTCTGATCAAGCCGCCAGCATCAGGTCCCGTTCAGCCTGGGTCAGGCTGCTCTTGAAAGACGCTCGCGAAAATATCCGGTGAGCGTAGGCTTCGACCGAAGCGCCGGGTTTGCCCAGCGTAACGCCGTAATGCGACAACCGCCATAACAGCGGGCCAAGCGTGCAGTCCACCAGGCTCAATTCGTCGCTCAATACAAAATCCGACATTTTGAACAATTCATTCGCAGCGATGATGCCTTCCTTGAGTTGCTTGGCGGCCGTTTCAGCTTTCTTGCCAGTGGTGCTCTCAATTTCGTAAGCCAGCGAATACCAATCCTTCAAAATACGATGGTGAACCAGCCTTAACTGAGCCCTGGAAACGGGGTCGACCGGCATCAGCGGCGGATGGGGATACCTTTCATCCAGGTAATCATTGATGACCCCTGCGTCATAAAGCACCAGGTCGCGGTCGACCAGCGTCGGCGCCTGGTTATAGGGGTTGAGCTCAGCCAGGTCCGCAGCTGCGGACTCGTCTACCGAGACATTCACGATATCAACGTTGATGCCTTTTTCAGCAAGAACAAAACGTACCCGGTGACAATCCAGGGAAGTCTCTGATGAATACAACGCCATGGTCGAACGACCTCGAACTGAAACTGCCACATTATTCTCCTAATTGATTAGTGCACATCCCGCCAGTATTCTGCCTTCAAGGCATAGGC
>Ga0316194_10000369_pt1 | contig 27985 bp, 26 predicted proteins | sample CroRivsedime1_MG_FD_204936 | JGI IMG/M metagenome (GOLD analysis project Ga0316194, IMG submission 204936) | Coastal sediment microbial communities from Maine, United States - Cross River sediment 1 | ecosystem: Environmental > Aquatic > Marine > Coastal > Sediment | place: USA: Maine...
GGTTGCTGTATCCGTTGTTTCGCGAATCTCGGGCGCATCGGTTCGCAACATCGCGGCAGGCAGCTCTACCAGCGCGAGGTGCAGGTTTTCCTCGGCGGCGCGTTCGAATACCTGCCGCGCTCGCCGTGACGCGGCTGCCGTGTCCGGCGCATTGACGGCATACGTCACGATGTCGAGTTCCGGTTTCATCAGCGGGCGAAACGACGGGCTCGCATCGAGCCGGAACCAGAATTCGCGGGCGGCAGCAAGGCAACGCTCGAGATCCTGTGCGAACTGGCCACCCCTGACCGGCGGCAACAGCCGGTGCGTTGCCCACAGTGCGACCGCGGAGGCGCCCGGGCGCGAGCATTCGAGGCTGATTTCACCGAGATGCAGTTCCTCCGAGCTGAAGTAGGTGTACGGCGAGTCGTGCTTGTAGAAGCGGCCGTCCGCCGGGTCGCGGAACAATACGCAGCCGCAGCCATAGGGCTGCAGGCCGTGTTTGTGGGGATCGACGACGATGGAGTCGACATGGCCCAGGGCATCGAAGGCACCGCGCGCCTGGTCGCCGAGCGTGCCGGCCAGCGTGAAGTAGCCGCCGTAAGCCGCATCGGCATGCACGCGGACGTGTGCTTTTGCGGCTCGCTCGAGAATACCGGGAAGCGGGTCTACGGCGCCGAAGCCGGTGGTGCCCATGGTTGCCACCACGGTGCCGACGTCGCCCTGGTCCAGCAGCTCGTCGAGATGAGCCAGATCAATGTGCCCGCCTGGCGTGCAGCGTACCGCCGAGTAGGGAATGCGCAGCACTTCGCAGATGCGCTTGTGGGTGTAGTGCGCCAGTTCCGAGGCGACGACGCGCTTATCCGGATTGAGCCGGCCCGCGATCCAGAGGGCCTCGAGATTCGCCATCGTCCCGCCGCCGGCCAGGTGGCCCAGGGGCGCTTCCCAGCCGAACATGTTGCCAATCTCGATGACGCACTCTTTCTCCATCGCCGAGCTTGCGCGGCCGCCGTCCAGCGCGTGATTGTTCGGATTGATCCACAACGAGAGGGCGTAGGCGAGCCGGGCGACGGGGTGCGGCGGCTTCAGCATCTGCCCGGCGTACAACGGATGGTAGTAGGGATAGTTGTCCTGCATGCGAGTGGCAACCTGCTGCAGGACATCGCTTACGGCGTCGACATCGAACTCCGGTGCGAACCGCGGCAAATCCGTAAAGCCTGCTTCGAGTTTCTCGAGCGCACCGCGCAGCACGTCCAGTTCGGCGGGGTTGATCATGCGTCCGTTCCGAATCCTCAGAGGCGGCGAGCTTACCGTAAAAACGGCCGCGCCAGCACGTTCGCAGCGGTTACAATTCCGCGATGGACCTGATTGCGATAGCCGTCCCGTTTTTCCTGCTGGCGTTGCTCGTGGAGCTGGCGATAGACCGCAGCCGCGGCACCGGCCTGTACCGGGCGAACGATGCGATCAACAGCCTCAGCGCCGGCACGCTCAGCACGACCATCGGCTACTTCACGAAGCTGCTGCCACTCATCGCGTGGGGGTTCGTGCTCGAGAATTTCGCGATGATCGACATGCCGCTCGCCTGGTTCGACGCCTCGCCGCGCGGCATCGCGCTCTGGGTCACGGCGGCACTGGCCTGGGACTTCTGCTACTACTGGTTTCACCGCTTCAGCCACGAGATTTCGGTGCTCTGGGCCGCGCACGCAGTGCATCACCAGAGCGAGGATTACAACCTGTCGACCGCCCTGCGGCAGACGAGCACCGGGTTCATCTTCGGCTGGGTCTTTTACCTGCCGTTGTTCGTGATCGGCTTTCCCCTCGAGGTCCTCGTGACCGTCAACGCCGTCAATCTCATCTACCAGTTCTGGGTGCATACGCAGGTGATCCGGCGCATGGGGGTACTGGACCGGATACTCGTGACGCCCTCGAACCACCGCGTGCACCATGCGCAAAACGAACGTTACATCGACCAGAATTACGGCGGCATGCTGATCCTCTGGGATCGCCTGTTCGGCACTTTCGAGGATGAACGCGACGACGATCCCGTGATCTTCGGCGTCCGCAAGCCACTGGCCAACTGGAATCCCTTCTGGGCCAACCTGCAGGTCTACGACTACCTGCTGTTCGATGCCCGCCATACGAGGCGGTGGCGCGACAAGCTGGGAATATGGTTCCGGCGTACCGGCTGGCGGCCGGCCGACGTGGAAAAACGATTTCCGAGGCGTCCGATGGACTTTGGCGCGTTCGAGAAATTCGACCCGCCGGTTTCGGGGGCGATGCGGCGCTACGTGCTGGCGCAATTCGGGGTGGCCGTCGCGGCGACGCTCGGTATAGCCGCCGTGTTTGCGGCATCCGGCGCGATGGCGGTGCTGCTGCCCTGCGTGATGTTGTGGGTCCTCCTGTACACGCTGGGGCTGCTCAACGAGGGCCGGCGGTACGCGGTGCGCTTCGAGCTGGCCAGGGTGCTCGTCATCATCCCGGGGGGCGTGCTCGGCATCGTGCTCACGGAGCGGCTGCCCGTGCCGTCCTCCTGGCTCTGGCTGGGAGCGGCGGCTTACCTCGCGGCGTCGCTGGCAGGGCTGCATCGGGCCACACAAATTGAAAAGAAAGTAACGGTAAATCAAGAACTAATAGTAGATAAGTAAAGTAATTTCTGGAATCAGCGATGACGGAATTCAAGCGCAGCAACCTGCAGTCGGGCGCCCCCTGGGAGGCGCAGGTGAGCTATTCGAGGGCCGTGAGGGTCGGGCGTTTCATTGCCGTTTCCGGCTCCGCGGCCGTCGGCGAGGACGGGCAGCTCGTGGGCGAGGGCGACATGTATGCCCAGGCGAGGCAGTGCATCGAGGTGATCGGGATGGCGCTGGAGCGAGCCGGGGGACGTCTCTCCGACGTCGTGCGCACCCGCATCTTCGTCACGGATATCGACCGCTGGGAGGACGTCGGCCGCGCTCACCAGGAAGCCTTCGCCGACGTGATGCCCGCGACCTCGATGGTGGAGGTGTCGCGCCTCATCGACTCCCGAATGCTGGTGGAAATCGAGGCCGATGCGATAATCGGCGACGACTAGCCGGGCTCGGGACTCGGGGCCTGTCGCTGGATTCATCGCTGCTCCCCGGTATGATGCCCTGATTTCCTGATCCTGACGGAGATACCGGGGGCTATGTGCTAAGGCGAAATTTTCTACGTTCGATCGTCGGTGTCGTGTTTGCGTCGCTGGCCGGGCTTCGCGCCGGCCGGGCGCATGCCGGCGAACCGCTGCGCTTCGACCACGGAGTCGCAAGCGGCGACCCGCTGAGCGACGGGTTCATCCTCTGGACGCGCGTGAGCGGTGCGGACGAGGGCTCGCTGCCCGTGCGCTGGCTGGTCGCGAGCGACCCGGACATGAAGCGGGTGCTTCGCCACGGCATCGCCTGGACGGATGACTGGTCCGATTACACGGTCAAGGCGGACGTGCGCGGCCTGCCGTCGGGATCCACGTTTTATTACTGCTTCGAGATCAACAATGCCCGCTCGCCCATCGGCCGCACGCGGACATTGCCCGTCGGTGCCGTTGCCGGCGCGCGCTTCGCGGTCGTGAGCTGCTCCAACCATCCCGCGGGCTATTTCAATGTCTATCGCGATATTGCCGGGGAGGACGATCTCGACGCGGTGGTTCATCTCGGCGACTACATCTACGAGTACGGCGCGGGCCAGTATGCGACCGAGCACGCGGAAAGGCTCGAGCGTGTTCCCGAACCGGCCGGCGAGGTGACGACGCTCGCGGATTACCGGCGCCGGCACGCGCAGTACAAGGCGGACCCGGATTCGATTGCGATGCACGGCAAACACCCGCTCATCGCCGTCTGGGACGACCACGAGATCGCCAATGATGCCTGGCGGGGCGGGGCGGAGAACCACGATGACGCCGAAGGCAGCTGGACAGACCGCCGCGACGCCGCCCTGCGAGCCTGGTTCGAGTGGATGCCGGTGCGGGGCGTGCCGAACGGCCCCGATACCCGCATTTTTCGCGATTTTCGCTACGGCGACCTGATGTCGCTGATCATGCTCGACACGCGTCTCCATGGCCGCGACAGGCAGCCGGACGCCGGCGTTGCGGTGACCTCGGAGTCGGTGACCGCGGCGTTGCAGGACCCCGAACGGCGCATGCTGGGGCCGCGCCAGGAAGGCTGGCTGCGGCGTACGCTTGCGGCGCACGCGGACACGACCTGGCAGGTCCTCGGGCAGCAGGTGATGCTGGCGCCGGTGCGCGCGCCGGAACTCGGGCCGTTGCTCGATCTCGAGCGTCCGTCGATGCTGCCGCGGGAGCAGCTGGAGCAGTATGTCGCGCTGAGCAAGGGCAATCCGCCGATGGTGTTCGATACCTGGAACGGTTACCCGCACGCTCGCGAGGCGTTTCTCGGCGACCTGCAGGAATTCGCCCGCAACCCGGTGGTGCTGAGCGGCGACCTGCATACGTCGATGGCCAATGACGTTTACCGGCAAGACGGCGACAAGCCCGTGACCGTGGAGATCATGCCACCCGCCGTTTCGTCGCCGGGTTTCGACGAATACCTGCCGCTGCGCGAGCCCGGTGCGCTGAGCGAGGCGACACGGGCGATCAACCCGGCGGTTCGCTACATGGACACGCGGCGGCGCGGCTGGGTGCATCTCGGCGTCACGGGCGACGCCTGCACGGCGGAATGGCGCCTGGTCGATACCGTGCATTCGCGGGACTACACGAGCGCGGTCGAGGCGCGTTTCACGGTTGCGGCGGGCGAAGTCGCTGCAGGGCTGCGCGACACCCGCGGGGAATGAAGGGGCGGGTCAGGCTTTCCGCTGCGGAGGCGCGTCGCGTCGCTCTCGCGGCGCAGGATATGCACCGGGACCGGCCCGCGTGCGCGCCGGACGCTCGCCATTTCCGCCGCGCGCTGGCGGCGCTGCAGGTGCTGCAGCTGGATTTCGTCAATGTGCTGGTCCCCGCCCACTACCTGATCCTGTGGTCGCGTCTCGGCGCCTACGACCGGCAGCGATTCGACCGCTTCGTATACGGGCGCGGCGAGTACACGGAGCAGTGGGCGCACGAGGCGTCGATCGTCCCCAGCGACGCGTGGCCGCTGCTGGAACACCGCCGTGCCGCGTACGAGCCTTCGAAAAACAATCCGATCCGCAAGCTCGAGGACAGGCGCCGCTACCTCGACGCCGTGCTGGAGCAGGTGCACAGCGAGGGCGCGCTGACCGCGGCCGATCTGCCGCCATTGCCAGGACCGAAACGCAAGCCGGGCGACTGGCACCGTTCGATACCGCGCTGGGCGCTGGAATACCATTTCGCGCGCGGCGACCTGGCGGTATCGCATCGCCTGCGCAATTTTCAGCGGGTCTACGATCTCCCGAAACGCATAATCCCCCGGCATCGCCTGGCGCCATCTCCCGGCAGGGAAGCGGCGGATCGCGAGATGCTGCGGCGGGCGGCGGCCGCGCTGGGCGTCGCCACGCAGCGCGACCTGGCCGACTATTTCCGGATGTCGCCGCGGGATGCGGCGCCGCGCATCGAGGAACTTGTCGAGGAGGGCAGGCTGTCCTGCGTCGAGGTGGAGAACTGGCAGGAGCCGGGTTACCTGTCGGCTTCGGCCCGGCTGCCGCGCGCCATCGAAGGCGCGTCACTCTTGTCGCCGTTCGACCCGATCGTCTGGTACCGGCCGCGCGCGCAGCGCCTGTTCGATTTCCATTACCGCATCGAGATCTACGTGCCTGCCGCGAAGCGCAAGTGGGGCTACTACGTGCTGCCGTTCCGGGTCGGCGATCGCATCGTCGGCCGCGTGGACCTCAAGGCGGACCGCAAGTCGGGGCGGCTGCTCGTGCTTGCCGCCCACGAGGAACCCGGCGTACCCACCAGAGAGGTGGCCGATGCGCTCGCCGGCGAACTGCAGGCATTGAGCGAGTGGCTGTCCCTTGACACTATTCGGGTGACCCGCCGCGGCGACCTCGCGCGTGCGCTGGGGGCCGCCCTCGACAACTGAACCAGGAACCTGGTATGTCCGGCAACAGCGTCATCGAATTGCTCATAGAGCCGAGGGCACGGGACCTCGGCGACTTCACCGTGCGCCGCGTGCTGCCCGACAAGCGTCGCCAACGGGTCGGGCCCTTCATATTTTTCGATCACATGGGGCCGGCGGACTTTCAGCCCGGTACCGGCGTCAACGTGCGGGCGCATCCGCACATCGGTCTCGCGACCATCACCTACCTGTTCGAGGGCGAGATGCTGCACCGCGACAGCCTCGGCTACGTGCAGCCGATCCGCCCGGGCGCCGTCAACTGGATGACGGCGGGCAGCGGCATCGTGCACTCGGAGAAAGTGACCGAGGAAATACTCGCGAGCGGACAGCGCCTGCACGGCCTGCAGACCTGGGTGGCGTTGCCGACCGAGGCGGAGCAAAGCGAACCGTCCTTCGCACATTATCCGGCCGCCGACATTCCGGCGGTCAACGCGGACGGTGCGGAGATTCGGGTAGTACTCGGAGCCGCATTCGGCGTCTCGTCGCCGGTCTCGACTCCGAGCGAGACGCTGTACGTCGAAGTGCTCCTCCAGCCCGGCCAGTCGGTCGCCATCCCCGAAGCCGGGGAACTCGCCGTCTACGTCGTAGAGGGCAGTGTCGCGATCAACCGCGCGTTCGTCGCCGCGGGCATGCTGGCAATCCTCGCGAACGGGGCGGTCGGCACCGTGACCGCCGAGTCGGCGGCCAGGATCATGTTCGCCGGCGGCGACGCGCTCGAGGGAGAGCGGTTCATCTGGTGGAACTTCGTCTCCAGTTCACGCGAACGCATCGAGCAGGCAAAGAAAGACTGGCGCGAGCAGCGCTTCGACGCCGTGCCCGGCGAGACCGATTACATCCCGCTGCCCGAGCGCTAGTCGGCTAGTCCTTGCCCTGCCGTCCGCGGTGGTGCTCGCTGCGCCTCTCGCGCATTGCCGAGCGCTCGTCGGGGCTCATCGACTCCCACATTGCGCGGCGTTCTTCGCGGTGCGCGCGCATGGTTTCGCGCTTCGCCTGTTTCTCCTCCTCGGACATCGCGTTCCAGCGCGTGCGCATTTCTTCGCGCCGCGCCATGCGCTCGGCGTGCATGGCGGCCCGCTCTTCGGCGCTCATCGCGTCGCGTTCCGCGCGCCACTCTTCACGTTTCGCCGCGCGTTCCTGCTCCGACATGCCGTCCCGGTAGGCGCGTTTTTGCTCGGGCGTCATATCGTGAAACTCGGCCAGTGACTGCGCCTGCAACCCGAGGGGCGAGGCCAGTAGGGCCGCAGACAGTGCCACGGCGAGGATGCGGGATGACGGTAAATGTCTCATGAGAAAACTCCTTGCTTTCCGGTAACCGGTCGGGGGTGCCGTCAATTGCGGCGTCTCCTGTATCAACGCACCGGACTGTGACAGGTTGACAGCCCGGGAACGGTCGCCGTGCCACGGTGCTCCGGCCTGTCTAAGTCCCGGAAATTTGTGTATTTTGCGTCAGTTCGTTTCGAAGGTGGCCGTTAACGATGTCGAAAATCGCCTGCATACCCGCGATCCTGTCGCTGGCGCTTTCGGCCTGTGCGGTGGGGCCTCCTCCGCAGTTAACGCCCATCGGCGACGTGATACCGGCCGGTGTTAGCCTGGAGGGGCGCTGGAAGCTGCGTGACGGCACGGCAGAAGCGGAACGCCGGATTCGCAGGGCGGAGTACCGCTCGGCCGGCGGCAGGAACGGCGCCGACGGACCTTCTGTTTACGTGTTCCTCAGGACCGGCGAGCGGCTCAAGATCACGCAGACGCCGTACGCGCTGTTCGTCAGTTTCGACCGGTCGGTCGTCGAGGAGTATCGGTTCAGGGAGCATCGACTCGTCAGTGTGGGGCCGATCGAGGCGGATCGCGCGTCCGGCTGGATGGATGGCAAGTACGTCATCCAGACGCTGGACGACAAAGGGGCGCTGCTCGAGGAGACCTACGCGCCGGAGGCTGGCGGAGACGTGCTCGTCAGGACTGTCTCGGTCGTGTTCGACGACGAGGAAATACTCTCGTTGCGGCAGGTGTACGATCGTATCGACTGAAGCGCGGCGACAGCGCAACCCGTAACGACGATCGCTCAGGTTGTGAGCGCGGTGTAACTGCTGAGCTCCGCGCGCATCCTCAGCTTGCCTTTGCGGTGTTGCTCGATGACGACGGGCAGGTAGCCGAGCTCCGGTACGCACCAGAGGGTCGTGACCCGCGACGAATTTTCTGCCTGGTGCTGGATGCCGATCGCGGTGTAATCGCCGGCCGGCGTGCTGACCTTGCGTTCGCCGACGTTGCGCACGATCAGCGTCTTGAATTCGTCGATGTCGAATAGAACGTAGCGCTCGTCGGGCTCCCCGTTCAGCAAGTCATGCATCAGCTGGTACTGGATGGCGACGCGGTCATGGACGATGCCGTCGAGCGCGATGCGCACTTCCGCGTCGTTGACCGTGCCCGAGATCTCGTTGGCCGACCAGTCGAACGTCACCTCGGCGCGGGTCTCGTCGCTCGACAGGGAGTCCTCCGATCGATACCAGCTGGCCCGCACGCCGTCGGCGTACGCGGAAAACCTGGAGCGCTCGTTGATTTCGCCGCTCTTCAATACGCTCGCAAGCCCCTGTGGCTCGATGACGTGGATGGCCTCATAGCCGTCCGCGAGGGGCCGGAGTTGCGTCGTCAGGCGTCCGCTGAGCACGCTTATCTTGACCTTGTACTCGGCGGCATAGGGCGTCAGCGCCTGCTCGGCGCGGACAGGCGCGGTCGCCGCCGCCACCAACGGCAGGCAGAGGAAGGCGATATACAGCAGCAGTCGTCGTAACGGCGTGGTTTTCAAGTAGAGCTTCCCGGTTTCCGGTCCAATGCTTGCTCGCATTGTTCCATCAGAGACATGACTCTACGCTGAACGGTCAGCCTGTGCGGCTCAATTTCATCGAGCTTCACGTCCCTGGATACCAGGTACGGTTCGCCGATGCCAACCACAACGCGCGCGAACGGCTTCGGGATCATGAAGTCGTCCCAGCGACGGAGATACCAGGCACGATCGGCGGCACAGGCGACGGGTACCATCGGCACGCCTGCGATTCGCGCCATCAGCACGGTGCCCGCCTTGAATTCGTATTTCGGGCCGCGCGGTCCGTCCGCGGTGGTCACAATGGAGTATCCGTTCCTGAGCATCTGCTGCTGGTCACGTAGCGCCAGCGCGCCACTCTGGTTGGCCGAACCGCGGATGACTTCCGCACCCCAGGATCGCGCGATGCGCTCCGGCACCTCGCCATCGACCGAGCCGGAAATGAGAAAGCACAGCTTGTAGCCGCGGCGCAGCCAGCTACGCATGTAGGCGGAACAGACGACGTGGTGCTGGTGCCAGTAACAGGGCGCCGACACCGTGTTCGTCGAGACCAGGGCATCGGCATGCTCCTGGCCTATGACCGGTTGGTAGCGATACGTCTTTAGCAACGCCCAGTTGATGAGTCGCAGTAGCGGCAGGCCGAGCAAATAGTAGATCCGCCGCGACAGCGTCATGCGGCGCATGGATGCAGTGCTGCGGCGCGACTCGACGGAATCGAAATCGACGGGTTTCTTCTCGTTCAATGGATTTTCCGAATGCGGACCGTATCCAGTTTGCAGTATCGGTCAAGCGCCGGTCAATGTAGAATGCGCGTGCTTTCCCGCAGGCCGGAGGCCTTCTCCCATCCGATGACTGAATCCCGTTCAGCCGTTCGCAGACCGCCGGGGCCGTCCGAACAGGTACACCTGGGTATCGATCCCGAAACGCTCGACACCTTGTTGCGGGTTCGCGACGAGTATGGCGATATCGTCAGCATGACGCGCCGTAACGGAAGGCTCGCGTATTTCATCAACGACCCGGCCGAAGTCCGGCGGATTCTGGTTCGCCGGCATGGCAAGTACGTGAAGGGACCGGGGTTCGAGCGCGTGAAGATGCTGCTTGGCAACGGCCTGATCGTCAGCGATGGCGACGTCTGGCGGCGCTCCCGCACGATGATACAGCCGGCGTTCAGCCGCCAGAACGTGCATCGCCTCATCAAGGTGATGGTGCAGTGCTGCGACAACAGGGCGGTGCAGTGGGCCGCCGCGGCGGAGAAGCGCGAGCCCGTGAACATTACTGCCGAGACCAGCGACTTTGCGCTCGAGCTGATCCTGATGAGCATTTTCGGCGACGACTACGAGTCGAAGCTGCTCTCGCAGGGCGAGAACCCATTCGCATTTCTTGCCAGCGACTCGACGCGGGACCTGAGCGTCGTGATGAAAGCACGCAACCTCCGGCGCCTGCTGCTGGAGATCATCGAAGCGCGGCGCAGTGCCGGCAACGCGGAAACCTACGATTTCCTGTCCATGTACATGCATGCAACCGACAAGCAGGGTGCGCCGTACACCGACGGCGAACTGCTGGACGAACTCATCACGCTGATCGTCGCCGGGTTCGAGACGTCGGCCAACACGCTCAACTGGGTGTGGTACCTGCTCGCCGGCCACCCCGACGTCGAAGACAAGGTCATCGCGGAGAGTCAGAGGATCCTCCCCAACGTCTCGGCAGTCAGTGCGGATTCGCTGGCCGAGATGCAGTATACGCAGCAGGTGCTCGAAGAGACCCTGCGCCTGTATCCGCCGGTATGGCTGTTTACTCGCCGCTCGCGCGAGGATGACGAACTCGACGCATTCGACGTGCCCGACGATACCGACATCTACCTTTCGCCCTTCATCCTGCATCGCACGGCGGAATTCTGGCCGGACCCGGAGCGTTTCGACCCCGATCGATTCGCCGACGGCAGGCTGCCGAAAAACGAGCGGCCCTATTTTCCGTTTTCACTGGGACCGCGCCGCTGTCTTGGCGAGTACTTTTCCTTTCTCGAAATGAAAGTGCACCTCGGCCTTTTGCTGCCGAGATTCCGTATGATCCGGGTAGACGAGAAAGATCCCGGGCTCGAACTTGCTGTGAACCTGCGTTCGGCGTCCGACATCCGGCTGCAACCTGAAACAAGGACCGCATGAAACTCTACGCAACATTGACAGAGCTTCTCGACGACGCTCGCGGCAGGGACCGCGAGATACGCTTCATCGACGGCGAGAACGACGAGACCGTCATTCGATTCGAAGAACTGTGGCAGCGCGCGCTGGCATTGCTGGGTTCGCTGCAGGCTCGCGGCATGCGGCCCGGCGACGAGCTGGTGATCTTCTCGAAGTCCAACCTGAATTTCGTGGTCGCTTACTGGGCGGCGATGCTCGGTGGCATCGTGCCGGTGCCGGTGGCCGTCGGCATCAGTGACGAGCATCGCTTCAAGCTGTTTCGGATCCTGAGCCAGCTCGAGCGCGGCACGCTGTTTACCGAGATGGACCTGCTGCAACGGCTGCTCGAATTCTCCAAAGCGCAGGAACTCGACGACATCACGGCGATTCTCGAGTCGCGATCCGCATTGATGAGCGACGTCACGCCCGGCGAAAGCGGTGCCGTTCACAACGCGTCACCGGACGACGTTGCCTTCATCCAGTATTCCTCCGGTTCCACGAGCGACCCGAAAGGCGTGTGCCTGACGCATGCCAACCTGTGTGTGAACATCCGCGCCATCGTCGAGGGTACGCACTGGAACGAGGACGACACGAGTCTCAGCTGGATGCCACTCACGCACGACATGGGCCTCATCGGCTATCACCTGAGCGTCCTGGCTGCCGGCATGAACCATGCCGTCATGGATACGAACGTGTTCGTCCGGCGGCCGCTGCTCTGGATGCAGAAGGCCTCCGAGCTGCAGGCCACGCAGCTGTGTTCGCCGAATTTCGGCTACAAGCATTTCCTGAAGCTGTTCGAACGCAAGGGGCTGCCCGACGGTACCGACCTGTCGCACGTCAAGCTCGTCCTGAACGGCGCGGAGCCGATTTCGTACGATCTTTGCGAGGATTTTCTCGACGCGCTCGAACCCTTCGGGCTCGCGCGTACCGCGATGTTTCCCGTGTACGGTCTCGCGGAGGCAACCGTCGGTGTCACCTTCGGTACGCCCGGCGATTTGTATTCACGGGTCGTGATGCATCGCCACAGCCTGCGCATCGGAGAGCCTTACGAAGTCGCCGAACCCGGCGATGCCGATGCCGTGAGTTTCGTCAAAGTCGGCGAGCCGATCCGCGACTGCGAAATGCGCCTGACGGATGACGCCGATAACGTGCTCGAGCCGGGCCGCGTCGGCAACATCCAGCTGCGCGGCGCAAGCGTCACCGAGCGCGTCTACGGCGACGATGCTGCGACCGCCGCGCTGTTCACGAACGACGGCTGGCTGCGAACCGGCGATTGCGGCGTGTGCGTGGACGGCCAGCTCGTGATCACCGGGCGCCAGAAGGACATCATCATCGTCAACGGCCAGAACTACTATCCGCACGATATCGAGGAAATCGTGGCGCAGGTCGACGGTCTCGATCTCGGTAAAGTCGTCGTGGCCGGTGCGACGCCGTCGCGAGGCCAGACGGAAGAACTGCTGGTGTTCGTGCTCTATCGCCAGGACCTCGAGTCCTTCAAGCCGCTCGCAGAACAGGTCAGGGCCGTCATTGGCGAACATGCGGGACTGGAAGTCGACCACGTGGTGCCTGTGCCGAAAATCCCGAAGACGACCAGCGGCAAGGTGCAGCGCGTCCATCTGCTCAATGCTTATCTGGATGGCGAATACGAAAACGTCATTGCGCAGCTTACGCCGCAGAGCGATGCGGCCGAAGACCTCGACGATGACCCGCTGGTCGCGGAACTCGAGGCGATTTGCCGCGAGTTTTCCAAGGACCGCAAGATTGGCCCGGACGACAATCTTTTCGAAGTCGGTGTAAGCTCCCTCACTCTGACGGAAATCGTTCTCGCTATCGATGAGAAATACCCGGGCAAGCTCGACATCAGCGATTTGTTCGATTATCCGACCTTGCGTGACATTGCCGAGTTCATGAGGCGCTGAAAGGCCGCCCGCACGGGGATCCAGACTATGACCTACTCACGTATCGCCGGCACGGGCAGCTATTTGCCCGAAAAAGTCGTGACGAATCACGATCTCGAGAAGACGATGGATACCTCGGACGCGTGGATCCAGGAACGCACCGGCATCAAGCGTCGGCACATTGCCGCCGACGGCGAAGCGACGTCGGATCTCGCGCTTGCCGCTGCCAACCAGGCGCTGGAGATGGCGGGCATCGGGGCGGAAGACGTCAACCTGATCATCATCGCGACGACGACACCGGACAAGGTGTTTCCCGCTACTGCCTGCATCGTGCAGCGCCGCCTCGGCATCCGTGGCTGCGCCGCGTTCGATATCCAGGCGGCCTGCAGCGGCTTCGTGTACGGCCTCGATCTCGCGGACCGGTACATTCGCACCGGTGCCGCGAAGAACGTCCTCGTCATCGGCGCGGAGACGCTGTCGCGGCTGACGAACTGGGAGGACCGCACGACCGCGGTATTGTTCGGCGATGGCGCGGGTGCCGTCGTGCTGCAGGAAGCCGACGAGCCCGGCATCATATCCACCCACATTCATGCAGACGGACAGTACGAGGACCTGCTGCAGGTGCCGCAGGGCATCTCGCAAGGCTACGACATTACGCGTGCCGGAGAGGCGTTCATCCAGATGAACGGCAACGCCGTATTCCGCCGCGCGGTGGCGACGCTCGATTCGATCGCGAGGGAAACGCTGGACAGGAACGGTATCGACAAGCACGACCTCGACTGGTTCGTTCCGCACCAGGCGAATATGCGCATCATCACGGCGGCCGCAAAAAAGCTCGATATGCCGATGGAGCGGGTCATCGTCACGGTGGCCGAACACGCAAATACGTCGGCGGCATCGATACCGCTCGCACTCGACGTGGCCGTGCGTGACGGGCGCATCAAGCGCGGCGAACTGTTGCTGTTCGAGGCCTTCGGCGCCGGCTTCACCTGGGGCTCCGCGCTGTTGCGATTCTGATCGGACGGGATACCTGTATGTCGAGACTCGCCTTCGCCGGTATTGCAGTCACACTGCTCGCATCGTTTACGGTGCAAGCCGAGCCGCCAGCGACCGACGATATGCGGCGCGCGGTGGAGGACAACGTCGACGCCGCCGTCGCGTTGTATCGCGAGTTCCTCGCCCAGCCGAACGACGCGCTGAATCCGGACGATATCGACGCACTCGTCACGTGGATGGAGGGTGCATTCGGCGAGCGCGGCTTCCGCACGCAGCGTATACCGACGAGTGGCAACCCGGCGCTGTTCGCGGAGCGTCGCCACGATGCAGCGAGCGCGACGGTCCTCGTCTACCTGCAGGCCGACGGGCAGCCGGTCGATCCCTCGGCCTGGGCACAGGCAGATCCTTTTGTGCCGGTGCTGAAAGCCCGGGACGAGCAGGGTAACTGGCAAGAGATCCCGTGGGACTCCGTCGAGGAAGGCGTCGATCCCGAGTGGCGCGTGTTCGCGCGCTCGGCATCCGATTCCAAGGGGCCGATGACGCAGTTCATGATGGCGGTCGAGTTGCTGGACGAACTCGATGCAGCGCCTCCGTATAACCTCAAGGTCATCATCGACACCGAGGAAGAACTCGGCTCGCCGAACCTGGCGGCGGCCATCAGGGCGCATCGCGACTTGCTCGCCGCCGACCTGTTGTTGATCTTCGACGGGCCGCCGCATGCGTCGAACCGGCCTACCGTGACGTTCGGTGCGCGCGGCATCATGACCGCGACGCTCGTCGCTTACGGTCCGCACGTCGCCCAGCACAGCGGCCACTACGGCAATTTCGTACCCAACCCGGCGTTCGATCTCGCGCGAATCCTTGCGTCGCTGAAATCGCCCGGGGGCGTCGTCACGATCCCCGGTTTCTACGACGGGGTAACGCTGTCGGAAGAGGACAAAGCGATCCTGTCGAGGGTGCCGGACGACGAGGAGCAAATTCTCGGTGACATGGGCGTCGCCCGCGCCGAATCCGTGGCGCCGACCCTGCAGGAGGCCATCCAGTATCCGTCGCTTAACGTGCGCGGCATGTCCGCCGGCTGGGTCGGCGAGCAGGCCAGGACGATCATTCCGCCCACGGCGACGGCGGAGATCGACATCCGCCTGGTCACGGAATCGGATCCGGAACGGCTGATGGGCTTGCTGCGGGCTCATGTCGAGTCGCTGGGCTATACCGTCCTCGATCACGCGCCGAGCAGCGAGGAACGCCGCCGGTTCGACCGTATCGTGAGCCTGGACCACGACGTCAGCTACGGCGCATTCCGCTCGGACATGGACTCTGCGGCCGGGATGATGGCGCGGATGGGCCTGACGGCTCTGTACGGGGGCGAGCCGATTCTCATCCGCACGATGGGCGGGTCGATACCGATTGCACCGATCATCGACGCGCTGGGAGTGCCCGCTGCGATCGTCCCGACCGTGAACATCGACAATAACCAGCACAGCCCGAACGAGAATCTGCGGCTGGGGAACTTCGTCGAGGGCATTGTCATGCTCATGGCGGTGCTCAGCCAGGCACCGCCGTAATGAGCGTCCTGCCTGCCAGATTCAGGAATTGGACATAAGGCCTGAAAAAAGGTTTTCGGCGAAAAATTTGTGTGATCCGGTTCACACTTCGACCACCGGGCGGTATCTATACTCGTTCCCAGGGACTGTCGCTTTTTGCCGACAGCAAAGACCGGAAGACTGAAATGGACTGGGATTTCAAAGACGAGCCGATATCCGCATCGAATGTTTCCCTGCGCCTCGCGGAGATTCAGAAGCGTTGCAGCGACCTGCTGACCGAGCCTGAGGGGTTGGACGAGCTGCAACTCGAAGGCGAAGAGACTGCGCCAGGAGACGCGGGCGGCTTCAATCCGTACAACCACGGCTAGGTTTTGACGCCGTCCGTGCAGCCCTCCCATGCATGGCCTCGAGCAACCGCAGCCGCCAGATCCACAAGCCCAGTATCAGCAGAGCGGCTATCGGCAGCGCGTTGAATGTCCGTTGCAGCACGATGAAATCGTAAAGGCCGTGCAGGCCGGAAGCGATCACGAAGCCAGTGGCGATCGCATGCGGGATCGAATCGCCCTGGATACGCGCGCAGCCGATCGTATACCCCCAGACAGACGCAAACAGCATATGCACGACCGGCCCGGCGAAGCCGCGCGCGGCTGACTCCCAGGGCGTCAGGTACGCGAGATACATCACGTTCTCGACCGCCGCGTAACCCAGGGCTACGAAAGACGCGTAAATGATGCCGTCAATCGGCTCGTCCATCTCCGAGTGCCACAGCACGATCAGCAGGAACGGCAGCAGTTTCGCGAGTTCCTCGACGGGGCCGATGCCGAGCATCGAATAGGCCAGCAGTCCGAGCGTGTTGCCGTCGGCCAGGGCGATGGCGTCGTAGCGCAGCGACGCCCAGCCGAGTGCGGCATAGAGCACCCGGGACAGGGCGGCGGACACCAATCCGAGAGTGAACGCCAGCAGCAGGCTGCTGACGGGTTCCGGCAAATGCCGGTCCTTGTGATAGTGGTAGATGCCCCAGAATACGATGGGCAAAAGCACCGGCAAGAGCTGCAGACTGTAGGACATGCGGCCATTATCGGATGCGGCGGCGCGCATTTCCGTCATGGCGTTCACATATTGGCCCCGTTATGTCGCCGCAATGAGCTGCTGTTATGATTAACGGTATCTCGCTGGCAGCTACCCGAGGACTCTCCCATGGCTATCGAATTCACGCTTAACGGCAAAGCGCAGTCGCTCGACGTCGACCCGGACATGCCACTGTTGTGGGCGATACGCGATATCGCCGGTTTGACCGGCACCAAGTACGGCTGCGGCAAGGCATTGTGCGGTTCCTGCACGGTGCACGTCGATGGCAACCCGATGCGGTCCTGTTCAGTCTCGGTTTCAGCGGCAGCCGGTAAGTCGGTGACCACGATCGAGGGACTGTCCCCCGATGGAAACCACCCTGTCCAGAAGGCCTGGCGTGAACTCAACGTGCCGCAGTGCGGCTATTGCCAGTCGGGACAGATCATGAGTGCCGTCGCGCTGCTGGAGCGCAATCCGAAACCCAGCGACCAGGAAATCGCGGACGCGATGAGCGGCAACATCTGTCGCTGCGGCACGTACACCCGTATCCGCAAGGCCATTCATCGCGCTGCTGGAGGTGAGTCATGAGCCGCCTCGAGAAACTGAGCAGGCGCGAGTTCCTGCAGAAGACCGGTGTTGCGAGCGGCGGCCTGGTGTTCGCAATGACGCTCGGGACCCCGCGCGGCGCCCTGGGCGCCGACGCCGGCAGTGTTGCGCCGAATGTATACGTAAACGTCCGTGACGACGACGTCGTCGAGATCTACTGCCACCGTTCCGAAATGGGGCAGGGCATCCGCACGTCGCTGCTGCAGGTGATCGCGGACGAACTGGAAGCCGACTGGGACCGCGTTGAGCTGCTGCAGGCGCTTGGTGATCCGAAATACGGCGACCAGAATACCGACGGTTCGACGAGCATTCGCAAGCAGTTCGACGTACTCCGAACCGCGGGCGCATCGGCGCGCGAGATGCTGATCGCGGCAGCGGCGATGGAGTGGGGTGTGCCTGCGTCGGAACTCGTGGCGCGCAACCATGCCGTGCACCACGAAGCGAGCGGCCGTTCGGCCGCCTACGGCGATCTCGTCGCATCGGCCGCCGAACTCGAGGTCCCCGAGGAAGTGACTTTCAAGGATCCGGCCGATTACCGCTACATCGGCAAGTCCATGGACCTGATCGACGGCTTCGAGATGACGACGGGTACCGCTATGTACGGTACCGACACGGTGCTGCCGGGCATGCTGTATGCCTCCATCGAGCGCTGTCCCGTGTTCGGCGGCACCGCGAAATCGGTTGATGACGCCAAGGCCCTGAAAGTGCAGGGCGTGAAGCAGGTCGTCAGGATGCCGGAAGTTACGTCGCCGCCCGCCTACAACCCGCTCGGCGGGGTCGCCGTGCTGGCAAGCAATTCCTGGTCCGCGGAGCAGGGGCGCAAGGCGCTCGAGATCGAATGGGATACCGGCCTGAACGCCGAGTACGACTCGGAAAGCTATCGCAAGCAGCTCGTCGAGACGTCGCACAAGGACGGCAAGACGGCGCTGAACCGCGGTGACGTGAATGCCGCGTTCGAGAAGGCGTCCAGGGTGGTCGAAGCCGACTATTATGCGCCGCACCTGGCGCATGCGCCGATGGAGCCGCCGGCAGCCGCGGCGAACATGCACGAAGACGGCAGCGTGGAAATCTGGGCCGCGACGCAGGACCCGCAGTCCGTCCAGGGCACGGTTGCGAACCTGCTCGGGATCGACAAATCGCAGGTGAAAGTCAACGTAACGCTGCTTGGCGGGGCATTCGGTCGCAAGTCCAAGGCCGATTTCTCGGCAGAAGCCGCCTGGCTCGCCAAGCAGACCGGCAAGCCGGTGAAAGTGTCGTGGTCACGCGAGGACGATATCCGGCATAGCTACTATCATTCGGTCAGCGCCCAGTACCTGAAAGGTGCGCTCGACGACGAAGGCAATGCGATCGCCTGGCTGCATCGCACCGTGTTCCCGCCCATCGGCTCGACCTTCAGCGCCGAAGCTACCGGCCCGGACTCGGGCGAGCTGGGGCTCGGGATGGTCGACAATCCTTTCGCGATACCCAACATGCGGCTGGAATCGGGCGACGCGAAAGCGCACGTGCGTATCGGCTGGTTACGCTCGGTTTGCAACATCTACCATGCTTTCGCCATCTGCAGTTTTGCCGACGAGCTTGCGCACGAGGCGGGCGCCGACCCGCGCGATTACCTGCTGCGCCTCGCCGGTCCGTCGCGAGAAGTAGATCCTGCCGACGACGGCGCGAAGTATCCCAACTACGGGCAGTCGCTCGACGTTCACCCGATCGATACCGGTCGCTTCAAGGCGGTCGTCGAGAAGGTATCGGCGATGGCCGGTTGGGGCAGGGATCTCCCGAAGGGCCATGGCCTGGGTATTGCGGTGCACCGCTCGTTCCTGAGCACGGTCGGCACGGTCGCCGAGGTGCGCGTCGACGACAAGGGCAAGCTGCACGTCGAGGAGCTCTGGCTCGTGATCGATGCGGGGCTGGTCGTTAACCCGGACCGGGTCATCGCGCAGATGGAAGGCGCCGGAATTTTCGGTATGAGCCTTGCGCTGCACGGCGAGATCACGGCCAAAGACGGCATGATCGAGCAGGGCAATTACGACAGCTACCCGGTAATCCGCATGGGTGAAACGCCGAAAGCGATCAACGTGCACATCATGGAGGTCGATGCGCCTCCGGGCGGCGTCGGCGAGCCCGGCGTGCCGCCGGTCGCGCCGGCCATCGTCAACGCGTATTTCGCCGCAACGGGCAAGCGCGTGCGTGAATTGCCGCTGAAGAAGGCCGGCGTCGTTTAGGCGGCGCGGGCTGCGAGTTCGGAGACGCGATTGCCCAGCCAGCGCATCGCGTCTTCCGTACGTTCGGTCCACGGGTGCCCGTAGCTGAGCCGCAGGAAATTCGTGTAACAGCTGCAGGGCGAGAAGATGTGGCCGGGCGTGATGCTGATGCCCGCTTCGATGGCCTCGTCGAACAGCGCTTCCGCGTCCAGGTCGCCGGGCAGCTCCAGCCATAACACCGCGCCCCCGACCGGTTTCGACGTGCGGGTGTCCGCGGGGAAATGTTCGGCGACCAGCGCGGCCATGCGCTCGGCGTTCTGCTTGAGCACGGGGCGCAGGGCCTTGAGGTGCCGGTTGTAGTCGCCGGTGGCCAGGAAGTCCGCGAGCGTGAGCTGCTGCAGCAGGCCGGACGTGCACGAGAATGCCCGTTTCAGTCGGGTAATCCTGTCGATATAGGTGTCGGTTACCACCCAGCCGATGCGGTAGCCCGGCGCAGCGGTCTTGGAGAACGACCCGCAGGTGATGATGCGCGGGCTGCCGCTGAGAAACTGGGCGGGAACCGGCCGCACACCGTCAAAGCGCAGGTCGCCGTAGACGTCGTCCTCTATCAGCACGGTGTCGTATTGCTCCAGCAAATCGACGAGGCGCCGGCGCTCGTGCTCCGGCATCGTCACGCCAAGGGGGTTCGACAGCGTCGTCGAGAACATGCAGGCGGTCACGTCATGATTCTGCAAGGTGCGTTCGAGCTCGGATATCGTCACCCCTTCCTCGGGGCAGGTTTCGATCTCGATGGCCAGCATGCCGAGGCTGTCGATCAATTCGAGCAGTCCGTGATACGTCGGCGTTTCGACGGCAATGACGTCGCCCTGGGACGCAACCGCTTTCAGCGCGAGCAGCAGGGCTTCCTGGCCGCCGTTGGTGATGCCGATGTGTTCCGGATCGACCTGCACGCCGGTGGTGTCGAGATAGTGATACGCGATCTGGCGTCTCAGCGCCGGCTCGCCGAGCGTCGCGGCATAACCGATGCTGCGATCCTCGGCTCGCGCCATGACCCGTTTCATCGCCCGGTGCAGGCCTTTGGCGGCCGGTTTCGCCATTGTCGGATTGGCAATGCCGAGCGGTACGAGGTCGGGATCGTTGATGCCGTTGTACACCCGCTCCATGAGGGTGCGGCAGGCCAGCGGCGCCGGGTCGCCCGCGAAGGACGGCGTGGGGCGGACGATGTCGTTCGCCGGAATATGGCGCACATAGAAGCCCGACTGCGGCCGGGATTCCACCCGCCGCTGCCGCTCGAGTTCTATGTAGGCCTGGCGGACGGTCGGTACGCTCACGCCGGCTTTGCGGCTCATTTTGCGCAGCGACGGCAGCCGGTCGCCCGGTCGAAGCGTGCCCGAGTCGATGTTCTCGTTGATCAGGTCGATGACCTGCCGATACAGGAACGTGCCGTCGTTTCTGGTTACCTGGAGCATAACTGTTTAGGTCGTATTTATGAAAAACTGTTTCTGTTATATCTACAAAATGACCGTATAGTCAACCCCACGTTCAGACCAACCGGAGGGGTATGCCATGAAACAGTCATTTTCGTACAGGGATCGCCCCGCAAAGCGAGCCGTGACCCGCTGGCGTTCCGCGCTCGATACGCTGATCGGCGCGCCGGTCCGGCTGCACCGCTACCGGCATCTCCACGCCGAGGTCATCGACGACGCACTGCGCGCATTCGATTGCGACCCGAGCCGGCGAGACTCCGGTCATGAGTAACGCGCTGCTGTATGTCATCACGGTGCTGGTCTGGGGCTCGACCTGGCTCGCCATCGAATTCCAGCTGGGCACCGTCGCGCCGGAGGTATCGATCGTGTATCGGTACGCCGGCGCCTCCCTGCTGCTGTTCGCATGGAGCCGCATCCGGCGCCTGCCGCTCGCGTTCAGCCTTCCTCAGCACGGCCGCTTCTTCCTGCTGGGCATGCTGCTGTTCAGTCTCAATTACATCCTCGCCTACCGGGCACAGATCTATATTTCGTCTGCGCTCACGGCCATCGCATTCTCGACGCTCGTATGGATGAACATCGTCAATGCGCGGTTGTTTTTCGGCGTGCGGGCAGGCCCCCGGGTGCTGTTCGGGGCGCTCCTGGGCGTGGCGGGCATCGTTACGCTGTTCGCGCCGCAGATCGGCGAACTGACCATTTCCGATTCGGTGTTCTATGGCTCGATGCTGGCCTTTCTCGGGGCGCTGATCGCCTCGTTCGGCAACATGGTCTCGCAGGCAGCGCAAAAGACCAGCCTGCCGGTCATCCAGTCGAACGCCTGGGGCATGCTTTACGGCGCCGTGATCACGGCATCGATAGCGCTGATCGAGGGACACGAGTTCGTCTTCGACTGGTCGCCGGGATACCTCGGTTCATTGCTGTACCTCACGGTGTTCGGGTCGATTATCGCGTTCGGCGCCTACCTGACCCTGCTCGGCCGAATCGGCGCACACAAGGCGGGTTATGCGATGGTGATGTTCCCTGTCGTCGCGCTGATCCTGTCGGCGATTTTCGAGGGCCTCGAAATCGATGCAACAGTCATCGCCGGAACGCTGCTGGTACTCGCCGGCAACGTATTCGTCCTGAATACCAAAGCATACCGAACGCGTAAAAAGCCACACATCCCGGCCGGCGCACTGCCGGCAACGACCCGCGCGATGGACATGGAATAGGGGTAGACCACGGTTGACACCGGCAGTGAGAGGGCGTCTAGTGCCCGTCATCCAGACGGACGTCGGACGCAGCAATGGAAAAGTTCAACCTGATCAGGACGCCTGACGGCGACAAGGTAAAAATCAACCTGAGCGGCACGGAATTACTGCGTGCGCCCATCTACAACAAGGGCGTCGGCTTCACGCCGGAGGAGCGCCGGCGTTTCGGCATCGAAGGCATGCTGCCGCCGCAGCACAACGATATCGAAACGCAGGTCGACCGCACCTATCACACGATCTGCTTCAACAAGGACCCGATCGGCAGGAACATCGACCTCGGTCTCCTGCAGAACCGCAACGAGGTGCTGTTCTACAAGTTATTGAGGACGCATCTCGAAGAGCTGATGCCGGTCGTCTATACGCCGACCGTCGGCGCGGCCTCGCATTTCTTTTCGCACGTCTACCGGCGGGCACGGGGCATCTTCATCACGCCCGAGCATGCGGGCCGCATCGAGCAGGTCCTGCACGACTCGGCGCCGTTCAGCGACGTCGAGCTTATGGTCGTAACGGACAATGAAGCGGTTCTCGGTATCGGCGACCAGGGCATCGGCGGCATGGCGATCAGCATCGGCAAACTGTCGCTGTATTGCGTGGGCGCTGGCATCCATCCCGCGCGCACCCTGCCGATCAGCCTGGACGTGGGAACCGACAACCAGGGATTACTCGACGATCCCGTGTACCTCGGGTGGCGGCAGCACCGGCTGCGCGGCGACGCCTATCTCGCGATCATCGACGAGTTCGTGGAAGCGGTCCGCAAGGTCTTCCCCAAAGCCGTTATCCAGTGGGAGGACTTCCACAAGGACATCGCTTTCCAGGTTCTCGATCGGCACCGTAACAACCTGCCGTCCTTCAATGACGACATCCAGGGCACCGGTGCCGTTGCGGCGGCTGCGATGCACGCTGCGTCGCGCATCAGCGGCAAGCCGTTCAGAGAAAGCCGCACACTCATTCACGGCGCCGGCGCTGCCGGCGTCGGAATTGCCCGGCAGATCCGCCGCCAGCTGCACCAGGAAGGCGTCGATGGTGACGAACTCAAGCGTGCAATCATCGCCCTGGACAGTCGTGGCGTCCTCAGCGAGGACCGCGACGACCTGGACGATAACAAGCGCGAGTTCGCGTGGCCGGCCGAATGGCTGGATGAGATCGGGCTGGCCAGGGACGACCGCAGGAATCTCGCGAAAGTCGTCGACGCTTTCAAGGGCAACGTGCTGATCGGCACATCGGGCCAGGCCGGCAGCTTCACGGAGGAGGTCGTTCGCACTGCGGCACAGCACAGCAGGCATCCTGTGATATTGCCGATGTCCAATCCGACCGATATCAGCGAGGCGACGCCTGTCGACATCATGAAGTGGACCGATGGCAGGGCCCTGGTGGCGACGGGAAGCCCGTTCGATCCCGTCGAAGTCGGCGGCGAGAAGCGCAGGATCGGCCAGGCGAACAACGTGTTCGTCTTTCCCGGCATCGGTCTCGGCACGATCGTGAGCGGCGCTACTGAGATTACCGGCTCGATGATCGGCGCATCCTCGACGGCACTCGCGCATGCACTCGAGGACGACTCCATCGGCGAACGTTGCCTGATGCCAAAAGTGAACCGGCTGTGGGATATCTGCGGCGCGGTCGGCCTGGCCGTCGCGAAGCAGGCAATTGCCGATGGCGTTGCGACGTTCACCGACGTCGACGCGCTGGAACAGCGTGTCGACGAGTACCGCTGGAAGCCGGAATACCCGGAGATCCTCAAAGAGGGCGACTAAGCCCCGCCACAATTCGACACATTGTGTCCCCTGGTCCGTCAGGTTCAGGGGATACAACCATTTCGTGGCATTGAAATGGAGCGGTCGAATGACAGAACACAACCCAGGCTGGGCCCAATGGAAAGCGTTTTTCGCCGCCAGGCAGCACCGTCCGGGCGCCCAACTTCTTGCCGACGACGGGGAACTGGCTGCGGTGCCGGCCTCGGTTGCGCGTTCGCTGGCCATTTTCCAGCTCGGCGAATCGGGCGGCGGCACCGTCATTGAACAGGCTGGGCACAGCCGCCTGCCGTCGCTCGACGCGGACTATGTCGAAGCCGTCGCGTTGTTCGTGGCCGAGGAACATCGGCACGCAGAACTCCTGGCGTGCTGCGTCCGTGCGCTGCGGGGCAAACTGATCGAGAAGAACTGGACGGCCAGGCTGTTCGTCTTCGGCAGGCGCCTCATCGGGTTGCGGCTCAAGATCATGGTGCTGCTGGCGGCTGAAGTGGTCGGTATTTGTTATTACCAGCTACTGGCTGCAAGCCTTCCGGACAGCGAATTGAAAACCGTGTTGCGCGGAATCGTGGCCGACGAAAAAGCGCATCTCGCATTTCACTGCGACTTTCTGCGTGCACAGGTGCGCACGAACGCCCACCGGCGGCTCTTCATCATCGCGTGGCGTGCACTGATGCTGGCTGCAGCGGTCGTCGTCGCCATCGATCATCGTGCGGCGCTGCGCGACCTGGAGATCCCGCCCGGGCGTGTATGGAGGCGATGGTCCGCTTACAGCCGGATGGCAGAAATTCGCGTCGTGGATCGGGAAGGGCCGGCGGAGCCGGTCTACGCCCACTAGATGCAGCGCTTGATCATCAGGCGCGTCACCCTGCGGGGATCGTCGGCGATGTCGTAGAACTGCTGCACGTAGTCGGCGAGCCTGTCCCGGACCTTGCGTGTCAGTCCGTCCTGAGTCTCAATCAGCGCGAAAATATTGTTACGCACGAGCTTGAACCGATCGATCGAATCCTCGACGTAGTCGTTGTTCTCGCAGCGACCCCTGTAGATGCGCTGCAGCACCGAGTGGATGCCGAATTGGCTGCCCGGCAGCGCGTAGGGCGCGTTGACCAGTCCCGCCTGGTCGAAGTCGTAGGGGATGGCTACAAGCAGGTTCTTGTCGTTGGAGAACAGCACGTAGTTATGGCAACACTCGTTGTATTCCGGCTTCGCGATTGGCGAAAAATCCGTGTTGCCTATCAGGAACTGGAAGACCGACGTCAGGTTGAGATGTTTCGGGTCGAGCGCGGCGACCGAGGTTTCGTCGATCTTCAGGTCTTTCCGGTCGATGCGCTTGCCGAGACGCTTCTTGTGTTCCAGCAGGAACGCGTAGCGCACCTGGCGGTCGCGCTTCCCTTCGTTATCCACCCAGGTTACACGCAACAGCCGCACCTGGAAGCTCTTCGGCGTTGCGAGATTCAGTATCCGGTAAGCTATGTACTCGCGCAGCAGGGTTTGTTCAAAACGCTCGGCGTCCTTGCAGTGCACTGCGAGCTTCAACTTGTCCTGCTTGTCGAACAGGGTGTCCTTAACCTGCGATTTCCTGAAGTTCAGCCACAGGGGAGGGAGGTCGCAGATATCGTTGCGGGAATGCCCGCGCGCACGGACCTTGATATCGAACGTCCGGCTTGTGCCGTCGCCAGCCGAATAGGTCAGTTTGGCCTGCAGCTCGTCTTCGGTCGGCCGCTCGCGCACCAGGGTCGTTAGCGGCGCGGAAATCGTGACGTCCAGCGTCTCGTGGCCCCGGAATAGCGGGTCGGGTTCGTTGCCTTGTACCGGCGCGGACGATAGCGCCAGGACGAGTAGCAATGATAATGGCGGCAAGCTCGGTCGCATGCGCCAATGATATACGGCCGCGGTTCGCGGCTCGTCGTGGAAGACCGCTATGGCCTTTGGGTCAGCCCGTAACGGGCAGTACGGGCGACACGGGGAGCACATGCCAGATGACGGCGAGGAAGTGGCAGATACCGCCGAGCAGGACGAAAACGTGCCAGATCGCGTGCCCGAACGCGATCCGCTTGGAGGCGTAGAATGCGGCGCCGATCGTGTAGCTCAGCCCGCCAGCGACCATCCAGAGCATGCCGCCGGGGCCGATCGCGTCGACCACCTGCGGCAATGCGATGACCACCAGCCAGCCCATGATGAGATAGCCGGCGAGTGCCAGGCGGGGAAAGCGGTCCCGAAACCAGAGCTTGGTAAGGATGCCCGCCGTCGCCAGCGTCCAGATGGCGCCGAACAGCCACCAGCCCGTCGTCGTTCGCATGGCAACGAGCAGGAAGGGCGTGTACGTCCCGGCGATCAGGATATAGATCGCACAGTGGTCGAGCAGCTTGAACAGGTGCCGGTGCCGCGACGTATGCATCGCGTGATATACCGTCGAGGCAAGGAAGAGGGCGATCAGGCTGACGCCGTAGACGATGCTGGCGGAAATACGCCACGGATCGGCGGCCTCGATCGAGACGTACAACATCCACGACAGCCCGGCAATACTGAGGATCACGCCGGCGCCGTGGCTTATGGCGTGAAACACCTCTTCGGCGATCGAATATTCGGATTGGTTCTTGTGCATAACCCAATAGGGTAACGCAATTCCGCCGGGGCGCCTAAGATTCAGTGCTTTCGAGGGCCTCGGATGGCGTGTTTTCGGGGTTCTGCTCCGCCTGCCGGCGGAAACGCCGCCGCGCCACAAACGTCCAGACGGCGTGTCCGCAACAGAACAGAGCAAACACGAAATAGGCGACTTTCAGGGCGTCGGGAAACTTGAGATAAACGCCCCCGGCAAAAAACAGCAGGCCGAGCAGGAGCCAGAATGACGGTGCGTGTTCATAGATCGGCTTGGGAATCCACATAACGGCGTTCCGGGCCTGCCCCTAGTGGCCTGCCGGTTCGGCGATCGGAGCGCCTTCCATTTGGGCGGCGTCTGGCGCTTCTCGCCGGTGACTCAGCCGCATACGCCAGACCTGAATGCCGCGCACGCCGCAGACGAGCCCGAGTAACACGTAGAAATAGGTGAGTTTGTACCCGAAGCCGATATAAAGGCCGAGCACGACGAACAACAGCGCCATGAGCAGCCACAGCTGCGGTGTTTTCTCGTAAATCGGTGTCGGCAGCCACATGAGAATATCCCGTCCGTGGATCAAGTAGCACCCGATAATGCCCGTAGCCGATCTCAGGCGGCTGGCTGAATGTCACAAATCGAGCACGTCGCAGGCGCCAAAATCGGGAAACTGAGAACTGCCGCAAATTCAACACGCCAGAATATGACAAATAACCTCATAAAGTGACTTCAAGCAGCTGTAATTCAACAATAAATCATGCACTTCGCTGGGCTCCAAAAAGCTGCTCGTGGCGCTCGAGTATCTTTGGCCAGCAGGCAGCGATTTCCGGCAGGTCGAGGCCGAACTCGCTGGCCAGTTTCTGCACGAGCTGGTCGGGTGAATCGAGTGTCGTGACCACTTCGCCAGATGCACTGCGCCGCGTCAGCACGCGGCCACGCAGTGTCGTGTGGCGCCCGGGAGCGCGGACCTGGACCACCAGGTTGAGCACGAAACTCGAGTCCGGGTCGGTCTGCAGAAAGTCGCATTTTCCGGCGAGTGCGTCTTCGCTCGCGGCCTCGGGGCGAAAGTCGTAGCTGAATTCGCCGTCGCCGCCGTCTTCCCAGAACTGCCAGTGGCCGTCGTCGAGGCGCCGAAGGCCTACATTGAAAGGGGCATGCCAGGCGTCGTGCTCGGCGAGGGGGAGCGGCTCGAAAAGCGCCCCGCCGAAGCCGACATCTACGAGAAAGGTGCCGGCGCCCTGCGGTTTGCGGACCAGCAGCGCGAGGTGATTGGCATGCGCCGCATCGCCCAGGTCGTCCCGCATTACGGCTGCGGCGACCCGGGTTACCTCGAAACCGATCTCCGATAGCGCCCAGCCGAACAGCCCGTTTTGCTCGTAGCACCAGCCGCCGCGGCGGCGGCCCACGATCTTGTCGTAGGCGTCTCCCACAGACGTCGTCAGTGGGCGGCCGAGTTGAACGTCGAGATTCTCGAACGGCACGGAACAGACGTGCGCCCGAAGGAGTCCGCGCAGGGTATCGATGTCCGGACGGGGCTCGGCGGAGTAGCCGATGCGTGCGAGATAGCGCTGCAGATTCATGACGCGTACCGAAAGAAACCGAT
>Ga0316194_10000370_pt1 | contig 27954 bp, 18 predicted proteins | sample CroRivsedime1_MG_FD_204936 | JGI IMG/M metagenome (GOLD analysis project Ga0316194, IMG submission 204936) | Coastal sediment microbial communities from Maine, United States - Cross River sediment 1 | ecosystem: Environmental > Aquatic > Marine > Coastal > Sediment | place: USA: Maine...
CTTCGCTCGCGATAGTGGTGTGGCATTTCTATTCGGTGATCTTCCATCCGGACGTCTATCCGATGAACCCGAGTTGGATCACTGGGCACATACCCGACGATATGTACGTGAAGGAACACCCTGGGCATTTGGAAGAAGCGAGGCGTGAGACCGAGGAAACGCTCAAGCGCCAGCTCGAGCGCGTGCGCCGGCGAAACGATGAAGATGCGAAAGAGGCTGAGAAGCCGAAGGCGGAGGCCGTGGAAGACAAGGAGGACGAATCCTGAGCGGGCGCGGACGCGGACACGGACGCGGGCTGGTAGGCAGAAACTTCGTGTAGACTGACTCGCAGAGGTACAAGCCATGGCCGTTGATCCCAAACTGCTTGAGATTCTCGTCTGTCCGGTAGACAAGACCCCGCTCGAGGTGGTGGAGCTGCCCGAGGCGGTGCGGCGTCGCCTGATCGAAAAGTATCGTGACCAGTTCAAGGGTGAGGAGCCGGTGGTCGAGATCGGTCTAGCGTCCCCCGCCGGGCGGGTCTACCCGGTAGTGTCCGGGATCCCCGTCATGCTGGTCGACGACGCCCTGTCCCGCGAGGAGATCGAGGGCTGAGCCGACTCGAAGGTATTGCCGCCGGTTTACTCATCATCGGAGTGGCGGCCAGCCTCAAGATCGCCCTCGCCAATGTGTTTCTCGGCCTCGCGGGTTTGGTGTGGTTGGCGGCGCTCACGCATGGCTCCGTACGACGTCCTCACGCCGCGATCCTGATGCCGATCGCAGGCTACGCGGTCGTTTCTGTTCTTTCGGCGGTTTTGTCGGCCGACCCACGACACAGCGTCACCGAGCTCGCAGACCTGCTGACCCTCACGCTCGTACCGATGACCGTTTCACTTCTCGATCAGAAAAGATGGGGTCGGCTACTTCGTCTGATGGCGGCGGTGCTCGTGGTTTCCGCCATCATCGGGCTGGTGCAATTCGCCCTCGGTGGCGACCCCCTCCAACACCGGATGCGCGGGCTGGCCACGCACTACATGACCTTTTCCGGTTGGACACTGGTCGTTACATTGCTTCTTCTCGGCGACGTGTTCTTCGCCCACGACCGGCGGCGATTGCTGTGGACTTTGCCGGCGGCGGCCCTCGGGGTGTCCACGCTACTGCTCGGACTCACTCGCGGTGCCTGGATCGGCCTCGCGACCGGAATTCTGCTGGCCGTCGCCGCCGGCCGGCCGCGGGCGTTGATCCTCTTCCCCCTGGTGGCATCACTTCTGTACCTCGCCCTCCCACAACCGGTGTTGAAGCGAGCCGCATCCACCATTGACCTTCGAGACACGGCAACCCGGGAACGGCTCGATATGTTTGGCTCCGGCATCGAAATAATTCGCGACAATCCAATCCTCGGCCTGGGCCCTGGGTTGGTGCAGCCGGCATACACCAACTTCCGAAGGGGCGATGCCCCGGAGAAGATCCCTCATCTCCACAACAACGCCATCCAGATCACGGCCGAGCGTGGGGTTGCGGGTCTACTGGCCTATTTGACGGTCCTCGGGGTCTTCGGTCTGCACGTGTGGCGAGCGCTTTTCGCCTCCCCCTCAATCGCACGGCCGGTCGTCATTGGCTGCCTGATGGCGGTGGCAGGGGTGACGACGGCGGGGTTTTTCGAGTACAACTGGGGAGATGCAGAGGTCTGGATCGTGACTCTCGTGAGCCTGAGCGCGCCATTCGCCCTCGTTCCGCGGCAGGTGGTATGAGCGATCGCGTCTATACAGTCGCGGCGCTCATCGCCGAGGTCAACACCCTGCTCGAACAGGGATTCTCCGGTGTGCGGGTGGAGGGCGAAGTGACCAACGCCAGCACCTCCGGCCGCGGGCACATCTATTTCTCCCTCAAGGACGACAGCGCGGCCATTGACTGCGTGATGTGGTCGTCCCGCGCCCGCCGCCTCAAGTTCGAGGTCGAGGACGGTCTCGCCGTCCTCGCTTCGGGGTCGCTGACCATCTACCCACAGCGCGGCCGTTTCCAGATGGTGGTCGACAAGATCGAACCGCAGGGAGTTGGCGCCCTGCAACTGGCCTTCGAGCAGCTCAAGAAAAAGCTCGAGGCTGAGGGGCTTTTCGCCGCCGAGCGCAAGCAGCCCCTCCCCGCGCTCCCCAACCGAGTGGGCATTGTCACCTCTGCGACCGGCGCCGCTCTCCAGGATATGCTCAAGGTCCTTCGCCGATTTCCCAATCTCGAGGTGCTGGTCGCACCTGCGATGGTTCAGGGGGAAGGGGCTGCGGCCGAGATTGCCGCAGCGATCAAGCGTCTCATTGCGTCCAATCGGGTGAAGCTCATCATCGTCGGCCGTGGCGGCGGCAGTCTCGAGGATCTGTGGGCCTTCAACGAGGAGGCAGTCGCACGAGCCATCGCGGCCAGCCCGGTGCCCATTATCTCCGGCGTCGGCCACGAGGTCGATTTCACGATTGCCGACTTTGTCGCCGACATCCGAGCCACCACCCCCACCCAGGCCGCCGAGCTGGTGGTCTCGCGCCTCGAAGAACAAAAACGGCGCCTTGTCGAAGCGAAAGCTCTCCTTCTCCGCGATCTCGACCGGAAGCTCGCCCTTGCCCGCACCCGTCTAACGGGGCTGGCGGGCTCCTCGGGATTGGCACGGGTACCGCAGCGGGTCCGGCTCCTCCGCGAGCGGCTGCAACGAGCTCTTCAATTGGGCCCCGCCTTGCGAAGGGTCTTTGCGGCCGCCGAAGCGCGCCTGAATATCGCTACGCGGGGCCTCCATCACCTGCCCGCGCGAATCGCGGCCGGCGGAAATCGGCGCCTGCTGGGCAGCAGGAGAGAACAGCTGGCCCAACTCATGGGCGCTCGGATCGGCCAACTCAGTTCCCGCGTCACCGCCGGTGAGCGGGCACTCGTCCACCTCGGGCCGACCAAGGTCCTGGAACGGGGATATTCGATCACAAGCCTCGAGGGTTCCGAGAGGCCTCTTCGAGACGCGGCCCGGGTTCACGGCGGCCAGACTCTGATCACCCGCCTCGCCCGTGGCGAGGTGCGTTCACTGGTACGCAACGCAACCATCAGCCCGTCGGTCGAAACGCCGGATCCGGCCCCACAACCCTCACTCTTCGATACGGTCGAACCCGCCGGCACAGAGCCCGGGGATCAGGGAGCAGCAGATGACTGAAAAGAAAAAGAAGGACGCCCGATTTGAGGATCAGCTGGCCAAGCTGGAAGAAATCGTCGACCGGCTGGAGGACGAGTCAGTCGGCCTCGAGGAAGCACTCGGGCTCTTCGAAAACGGCATGGACCTGGCGCGCCGCTGCCGAGCCCGGCTCGAGGAGGTCGAGCAGCGGGTGACCCAGCTCCTCGAGACCGAGAACGGCGAGGACGAGGTCGTTGACGAGGAGTCTGAGTGACCATCGAGGTCCTGCTCGCCCGCGAACGAGAGGCGATTGAGGCGTCCCTTCGCGACCTGTTCCCGGCCGCTGGTGAATGGCCGGATCGACTCTGGAAGGCGATGGCGCACGCGGTCTTCGCAGGCGGCAAGCGGATCAGGCCGGTGCTCGCCCGGCTCGCCCACCGCACTGCCGGCGGTGATCCGGCCGAGATAACACAGGCGGCATGCGGTCTGGAGCTGATCCACACCTACTCACTGGTCCACGACGACTTGCCGGCCCTCGACAATGACGTGCTGCGCCGCGGGCGGCCGACGGTCCACGTCGCCTTCGACGAGGCGACCGCAATCCTGGTCGGCGACGCCCTGCTCACGGAAGGCCTATTGCTGATCGCCCGCCACCCGGAGGGAACGGCCTGGGCCGAACGCCGAGCCGAAGCTGTCGCGATGGTCGCCGACGCGATCTCGGTACGCGGCATGGTCGGCGGCCAGGTCGAGGATCTCGAGGCCACCGGCCGTTTCAAAAGTGGTGCTGACGATCTCGAGGAACGACTCGAGCGCATCCATCGTCACAAGACCGGGTCCCTGCTGAGGGCGTCGGTGGAGCTGGGGGCGATCCTCGCCGGTGTCGATGCTTCACACCGTACGCTCTTTGTCGATTACGGCGAAGACCTCGGCCTCGCGTTTCAGATCGCCGACGATATTCTTGACGCCACGGCCGACGCCGAGGACCTCGGCAAGAGCCCTGGCAAAGACGAGGCTGCCGGAAAGCTGACCTACGTCACGCTCTACGGTCTCGATCAGGCGCAGCGGCGTCTCCACGAGCTCGAACAGCAGCTCCTCGAAAGGGCCGGGGCCATCGAGGACCCGGACGGCGAGCTCGGCGCCCTCGCCCACTTCGTCTGCAGGCGGAAGTCGTAACCACAGAGGCGCATCACCTCTCATCCGCCTGTCACTCGAAACTCGATGCTGGATGCTGGATGCTGGATGCATCGAAATCAGGAGTTCCGGTGTTGATTTGTAAAGGGGTGGGCGGGCGGATCTACGATCCAGGATCTAGCATCCAGGATCGGGTGGGTGGCTCGGTGCCTCTGTGGTTTTTCTGTCAATGAAAACGACCATCTCTGGACGTTTCAGCAGCTCATCGGTTACTGTTGAATTCGATGTTGCGTAAGCGCACACTCCTTCTATTCCTGCTCGCTCTGGTCCTCCGCCTCCTCCTCCAGGGGTGGGACGCCGGGGTCACCTCCTCGTCGTCACACCCTGACGAGCGACAGGTTGGATTCGTCACCGAGCGGGCGGAAGGATGGTTCGACGATCCCGGCTTCTACGCGTACGGCTCGCTCCATTTTCAGGCCGTCCGCGCGACCGCCGCCGTTCTCGGCATGAGCGACGAGATTCGTGGCCTCATCGTCAGTGGTCGGGTGATTTCCCTGATAGCAGTGATGATCGCGCTGGGCCTCGGATGGCTGATCGCCTACCGCGCCTGGGGCCGACGGACCGGAGACCTCTTCCTACTCCTCGCCGCCTGGATTCCACTCGATCTCCAGCAATCGCATTTCGCGACTGTCGAGGCCCACCACACGGGCTGGGTCATGGCGGCCCTGGCAGCATGTTTCTGGCTTGCGCGCAGCGGGCGGCCGATTGCGGCCGCGGCTTCTGGTGCAGCTATTGGCGCGTCACTCGCGGTCAAGGTCGCGTCACTCGCCCTCGGTCTCCCCCTGGTAGTGGCGGTGCTTATCGCGGTCCGCGGGCGAGACGTGCTTGCCGCCGTACGGCTCCTGGCAATCGCGGGCGCGACCGGGATCGCCGGATTCTGGCTCTGCCAGCCGTGGGCCTTCGCCAACGGAAGACCTCCATTCAGCATTATCGTGACCGCCCTCCTGGCGGCCGTAGTGATCGAGCTCGCCACCCGCAAGGCCGGCCGTGCACGGCTCGTGCTGCTGGTCGCCGCAATGCTCATTGCCGCCGTTTCAATCCTGCAAATGGCCGCGCTCGTCGGCATTGGCGGTGACACACTGGTATCCAAGCTCGGCCCCGTAGTACTGGCCGGAACCGTCCTCAATCCAACCTACCTCGAGGGTGTCGGCAACGAAATCGCGATGGTCGTCGGCACCGCCGACGTCGCCTATGTCCGCATCTACGCCCACACCCTGCCGGTGCTCTATCCGTTGCGTGAGCTCGCGCTCTGGGGTTGGGGCGTACTCCTCGTCCTTGCAGTCATCGCCGGCACCGCCGCCGGCACCTGGCGTCTGACAAAAAGGTGGCGGCGGTGGATTGCCGGCCGCTTCAACGACTCCTCGATCCTGCTCGTGATCCTGCTTGCCTGGCTCATTCCCATGGCCCTGCGACTGAGCACACTGCAGGTCAAGTTCATGCGCTACTGGGAGCCATTGGTCGTACCGGCGGCGCTCATCGCCTCGTGGTGGCTGATGCGCCTCCCCCGGAGGTTCCGCCGCCGTGCCGTCGTCTCGGTCGCCGCAGGTACGGTCGTGTGGGGGCTCGCCTACGCCTGGGCGTTCATCGAACCACACCCTCATCAAACCGCCTCCGAGTGGATCAGCCCAATGCTCGCCGACCAACAGGTCGTCGCCTTCGAGCATTGGGACGAGCACATCGCGCTCGATATTGAAAAAGGGGTCGTTGAACGCGCCGAGCTGCCATCCTACGAGCTGCCTGAAAGAGAGGAGAAGCTCACCCTCTGGACCACGGCACTCGCACGCTCCGACTGGGTGGTACTGACATCCAATCGGGTCTACCGGACCGTCCTGACCAACCCGGATCGTTTTGAAGAGACCGCGAGACTCTATCGACTGCTGCTCTCGGGTGAGGCCGGATTCGAGGTGATGACCCGAGTCCGGCGTGGTCCCCGGATCTTCGGCCTCCGCTGGCCGGTGCAGCGAGCCGACGAGAGCTTCCTCAACTACGAGTTCCCGCAGGTGGTGATCCTTCGCCGTGTCGCCGACGTCACCGCGGAAGACCTGTTAGAGCGCATCAGCCGTCCGCTGCCCCATCTCGAACACATGGGATACATCGATCTCGAAAAAAGATTCCTGTCCAGCGTGCCGGCTGTTCCACCCGTACCTTCGAAGGTCCGGCAGGTATTCGATCTCATGATCTGGATCGCCGTCTTTTCGGGGGTCGGGTTTGCCTTCTGGGCAACGCTGCTGCCGATCCTTCGAGGTTGGCCGGACGCCGGCGTTGGGCTTGCACTGGCAACCGGCTGGATCGTGCCGGCATGGTTGATGTGGATGGGCTCGGAGCTCGGCATCTGGCAAATCAGCCCCGCCAATGCAGCCTGGGTCTATCTCACCCTGTTGGCAGCAGGCGCTATCGCGGCCATCTCGCGATGGTCGACCATCACGAGTGTTCTTCGACGTCGCCGAAGAGGTGTCCTCACAGTGTTGGCGGTGGCGGCAGCGATCGGCGCGCTGTTCCTCGTGGTCCGCGCCTGGAACCCCGCCATCTTCTGGGGCGAGAAGCCAATGGACTTCTCGTTCCTCAACGCTTTTCTCCGGGCTCCCCATTGGCCGACCGGCGAGCCCTGGATGGCCGGTATGCCCCTCCATTACTACTACTTCGGCGAGGTTCTCGCGGCGTACCCGATGCTGGTGGCAGGTTGCACTGCCGGGGTCGGTTACAACCTGATCTCGGCCACCATCCCCGCTCTCCTTGCGGGAGTGCTTGCAGGCGTCGGGCTCCTGCTGACCCGCAGGAGGCGACCGGCGATCGCCGCGTCGGTGCTGCCGTTGCTGGTGCTTCTCTCCGGCAATCTCGCGTGGCCGTGGCTCATTAAAACGCTGAGCGACGGCAACATCTTCGATTTCTGGTGGGCAACCTCACGGGTCATCCCCGGCTTCGCGATCGATGAGTACCCCTTATGGACGAGCCTCTTTGCCGACCTCCACGGGCACTTCATCGCGTTCCCGGTGCTGCTCGCGACCTTTGCCTGGGGCTGGCTCAGCGTCGAAGCCAATGATCGAAAGTGGATGATTTCGGCCGTGCTCTGCGGAGTCAGCGCAGCAGCGGTTATCGCCACCAACCCATGGGATCTCTTCATTCTCACAACCACCCTTGGAGTCGGTGTCGCGGTTGCCGCACGCCATCCGCTGCGGGGATTGATACGCCTGAGTGCGGCGGGCGCGGTCAGTGTCCTTGCCGCCGCGCCTTTTATTGTCGAGCTGGTGGCAGGATTCAGCGCGGGCGCCGGCGAACGGGGGCTGTTCCTCACCGACGCCGATTTCGCCCCCGCCTGGGCGATCCTGCGCCACTTCGGGCTGTTCCTGATCCCGCTCGCCGTCCTCGCGTTTGCGATCCTAGGTCGCCGCTTCTGGATCGTGTTGCCGACCGCAGCGATCGGTATTATCGCTGGCCTTCTATTTAAGTCGACTGCCGCCGCCCTCGCCCTCGCCACAACCGCAGTCTTTGCCACAGTCGCCATCCGCACGAGGGATCGCCTCGACCGTCTCGGTTGGTCGTTGGCGGCACTCGGCACGCTGGCAGTGGCGGCCTGCGAACGCTTCACCCTGATTGACCGTATGAACACGATCTTCAAGGTATACAACGGGGTCTGGGTGCTTTTCGCATTCGCCCTCGCCGTGGTCCTGATGCGAACACAGGGGCGACGGGCGCGAGTGTTGGCTGCAGTGTGGATGCCACTCCAGCTCGTTGCCATCATGAACCTCCCGCTCGGCATCGCCCAGGGCTGGAAGGTGCCACGCATCACCTCCCCCCGTCCGACCCTTGATGGTCAGGCCTTTCTCGCCACCCAGGCCCCCCAGACCTGGTTCCTGGTGCGCGGCCTCCAGGGGATGGCCCGTCCAGGAGCTGTGGTCGCCGAGGCAGCAGGCCATTACTACAGCGACTACACCCGAATCACCATGCATACCGGTCAGCCAACGGTGGTCGGTTGGGACTGGCACCTCAAACAGCGCGGCCAGTCGGCAAGAGAGATCGCGGCGAGAGCAGATGACCTCGAGTTTCTTTACACGGGCGGCAATCGGGAGAAGAGGCGCGCCGTCCTTGATCGCTACCGGGTGGGCTGGGCCGTGGCGGCGAGGATCGAGCGCAATCGGTACGAGATCTCGGAGGAAGATCCACTGGGCGATATCCCCGGTGTCCAGGTGATTGCCGAACGTGAAGGCGCCGTTCTTTATCGAGTGTTGCCACCTGGATTGTCTGGTGCACGGCGCCACGTGGCGGCAGACGAGCTGGCGCCCGGAATGAGCCTGGTAGGACAGTTGGTCGATGTGAGCGACGAGATCGTCCGTTCGATCGCCCTCGATGACCAAGGGGCAACCGCGATTATTCGTGGCGGCACCATGGTCGAGCTCGACCTCAAGGCGCAGCGTGACGATGTGCTCGAGGCGCCGCCCTGCGAGCCGACAACGGTGGCTCGTCACAACGACGACCGCTGGGCCGCCTGCCAAGATGGAAGCCTGTGGCAATACACGGAAAGAAAATGGCTGTCCGCCGGACGGGTTCCCGGAGCGGAGCGTGTGGTCGCCGACGAGCGTGTTTGGGCGTGGGGACCGGGAGGCCTCTGGCTGCACATGGGTGAAACCGACTGGCGACAGGTCTTTTCCGCTCGCGTGACGGCCGCGGCCGCTTCCGGCAGGCGCATCGCCTGGAGCGAGGGTTCCAGGATCTGGGTAGGTAGGGGTGCGGAGCCCCAGAAGGTCGGCGACGCTCTCGAGGACGTTCGCGCCATTTCTTGGCAGGGTGATGTGCTCTGGGCGCTGGATTCAGCCGGTCTCCACCGCGCCAGCGACGTCGAGTTGCCGTGGCAGAGAGTTCTCGACAAAACCGACAATCTAGTGGCGATGGCGGGCAGCCAGAGCAAGGTGTGGCTCGTGCGCGACGACGGGTTCGTATTTGAACCGGATCGCCCAAGCTGCCCGTCTCCGTGGGAACCGCAGCCTGGCTCGCAATTGGCATCTCTGCGCGAACCCCGTGGCATCGCGGTCTCACCTTCGGGTTGGTTCGCGGTCGCCGACACCTTCAACCATCGCATTCTCTGGTACGCGGATGATGGGCGCTGTCTCGACAGTGTCGGTTCGGAAGGCTCAGCACCCCGTGAGTTCCACGAGCCATCGGGCGTCGCCCTCTCTGGTGACGGGACGCTCGCGGTTGCCGATACCTGGAACGGTCGCATCCAGGTCTTGCGGCCGAACGGCGTCACCGAGGTCTTCGGCAGGAATCTCTTCGGTCCCAGGGACCTGATGTGGGCCCCCGACGGCTCGCTGCTGGTCTCGGACACCGGCAATCGCAAGTTGCTCCGCTTCACCCCACCCGACTGGGACGACGTCGTCGTCGCAAGGTTGCCAGGGCCGCCGGTTGGTCTCGCATGGGCCGGTGGACTGATTGCTGTAGCGGTTCCCGCCGAGGGCGCGCTGCTGCTGGTCGATGGCTCCAACGGCGAGGTCGCGCGGCGCATCGAGCTTCGCTGCTGGAACATTCGCGACCAACAGGAAGGCTACCTCGCCCTGCTCCCATCGGGTGATCTTGTCGCCAGTTCCCCGCATTACGGCGAGCTGTGGATCGTCGACCCGACCGGGGAGGAGCCGCAGCGACTCCTTCAGGACGGCCTCCCGGGGGTCACCGCGGTCGCGCTGACGCCCTACGGCGATCTCATCGCGTCTTTGACGTGGGATCACCGGCTGGTGAGGGTGCCGCTGGAAGAGTAAAGAGTTAAGAGTAAAGGGTTAAGAATCCGAACCGGTCGATCTGCCCTCCCGCTTCGTGCTTCACTCTTTACTCTTCACCCTTCACTTGCATCGATGAATATCCCAGTGACGCGGATTCACGGTACGATCTTGAGGTGTCAAAGAAGAAACGGCTGGACGTCGTAATGTCCGAGCGAGGCTTGGTGCCGTCGCGCGCTCGGGCGCAGGCGCTGATCCTCGCCGGCAAGGTTCGCCTGAACGGTGAAGTGGAGAGCAAGGCGGGCACCCAGGTGGACCCCGAGGCGGCCATCGAAATCATTGAAAAAGACCACCCATGGGTGTCCCGCGGCGCGCTCAAGCTCGTCGTCGCGCTCGATACGTTCGGCATCTCTCCAGAGGGCATCGACTGTCTCGACGTCGGGGCTTCCACCGGCGGGTTCACCGACGTTCTACTCGCTCGCGGCGCGCGGCGGGTGATCGCTCTCGATGTCGGTCGCGGCCAGCTCGATTGGCGGCTTCGCAGCGATCCCCGGGTCATCGTGATGGAGGGCGTGAACGCCCGTCACCTTGAAACCGAGACCTTGGTTTTCACCGCGGCGCTGGCCACGATCGATGTTTCCTTCATCTCCCTCCGCCTCATTGTTCCCGCCCTGCTGCCTCATCTGAGTTCGGGGGCCTGGCTCATATGTCTGGTCAAGCCCCAGTTCGAGGCCGGTCGCGAGCAGGTCGGCAAGGGTGGCATCGTGCGGGATGAGTCAATAAGGCGGGAGACAATCGATAGAACGGTCGGCGCAATCGAGAATCTCGGCCTCGAGCTCATCGGTCTCGTCCCGTCACCGATACGGGGGCAGAAAGGGAACCTCGAGGAGCTGGCGGTTTTTCGCGCTCCAACCGAGAGCGCCGACAGGGTAATATCCCCGCCGAAGGAGGATCGATGAGCAGCAACACGATGACGGTGAGCTTCCCGGGGGGCAAACGGGTCAACGCCACCTTCGACGGCTTCGAGATTGCCACCGACCAGGACACCGACTCCGGGGGGGACGGGTCCGCGCCCGAACCCTTCGAGTACTTTCTGGCGTCGCTCGCCACCTGTGCCGGCATCTACGTGCTCGGTTTCTGTCAGAAGCGAGACATCCCCTCTGACGGCATCAGCCTGTCCCAGAGCTGGGAGTTCGAGGAGAAGACGAAGCGCCTGACGAACGTTCGGATCGCGATCGAAGTGCCCTCCGATTTCCCGGGAAAATACAGAGACGCTCTGGTCCGTGTCGCGAATCAGTGCAAAGTCAAGAAGACTCTGGAAAACCCACCAGAATTCGTCGTTGAGACAGTAATCGTTGAGACGGTAACGGTCTGAAAAGCTGCGGCGCAGCGGACCGGGCGTTACAGCTCGTCAGCTCGTGTCGAGATGGGCCCACGGTAATTGTGCTCGAGCCGGACCTGGGCAACCTGCGGACCGAAACCGCGGTACGTCTCCTTGATCCGGGTGAGTGCGTTCGATCGCCAGTCCACATAGGGGTTGTCGATCTGCACCGGGTCGAGAGCGCCGGCGAGAGCCACCTTGGAGGTCGCGCAGAAACGGCTCATCAGAGTCTTGGCAAGGTGGCGGTCACCGTTTTGCAGCTCATCGACAAGAACGATCGAGCGCTCGATGTCGAGCCCACGCAACATCGAGGTTGAAACCATGGTCAGGCGATCGGTGGAGCGCAGCTCCTCCATGAAGTCATGCTCGTTCGACAATGACAACGAACGGACTGCCTGGAAGAACGGCTCCAACCACGGTGAAAGCTTGCTTTCGTAATCCCCCGGGAGGTACCCGAGATCGTACTGGCTCGAGGCGTGCTCCGGCCGCAGCAGGAGGAGCCCGTGATCGTAGCCGTAGTCGGGGGTCAGTGGCTGCGACTGCGGAGCGACCCGCCAGGTCGTGGGTTGGCCGACGAGCATGTAGAGGCCGGTCGCCACCATCATCCGCGTCTTGCCCGATCCGGCGGGACCGTCAAGCACCACCAGTTGCACATCGGGATCGAGGAGGAACTCCATGGCCAGGGTCTGCTGCGGATCTCGGGGTGTGAAGCCGAGGATCGGCCGCGGTTTGTAGGTGATGCGCTTTCGGTCCCAGTACTGGGCGAAGCGGAGATCCTCCACCCGCTGAAGCTCCGGGTTGGCGCGAGCCAGAAGAAGCTCTTCGCCGCAATGAAGGAGAATTCCCATGTTCCACTGGAGCTCGACCGGCTCACGCAAATTGAGCTCGTCAAAAGGCAAACACCGTTCACCCGGCGCGCCGCTGTCGAGAAACTGTTGCACCGCCTCTTCGGACACATCCGCTTCGACGATTCCGCGGTAGACCTCGTCGACGTTGTCCAGGCTGACCTTGCCGTAACGCAGGTTTTCGGCAGTGATCGACAGCGCATCACATTTGAGCAGGAGGTTGGAGTCCTCGGAAATCACCACCACCTCATAACCGGGGTGGCCGTTCGACTTCGCGACCTCGGCGATGCGCTGTGCGCTGGCGAGGATGTGATTGTCTCCGGACTCGGCGCTGTAGGGCTCGACGGTCATCCCGTCCGGCTCCCAAGCAAGGATGCCCCCAGCGGGAGTGCGCGGATAGGCCTCCGGATCCGCTTGATGCTGGAAGAGGCGTTCGACGCTGTGATGGATGAGCTGGTGGCGCCGATACTCGAGCATCTTCCGCATCACCAGGCGGGCAGCATGGCGGACGCCTTCCGATTTGGAACGCGACGCCTGCAGCCGACCCAGCTCCTCTATCACCTGGTGCAGCAGCACCACCACGTTCCCACCAGTAAGAAGGCGATCCAGGGCGTCGGGGTTTTCGATAAGGGCCGAAGTGTCAGGGATGTACACCGTGCCGGATAGACCATCAGCAGAATTGTGCATCGGCGCTTAGTTTATCACCGATTGAGTGCGAGGGTCCCCGCAGTGAAAAACCGGTCTGGCACCGCAGACGATTCGGCAGGTCGTCAGGGGAATTGTTGATCCTCGCCTGGTCGTCGGGTACTACGGCGCTTTAACACAAGTTTTGAAATGACAGGACTTGAGATCGAGCCCTTCGAAAGCAATAATAGTAATGAGTGGCGGTTCGCGGTCGAGTTGAAGCGAATTGTCCCGAGGCCTACCTCGGGCCCTCGCGTGAGCGGAGGTCCCGAGACATCTGTGGGTAGACTTTTGATGTGGGCGGAGAACTCGGGGGCGCGTCGATGAGCGTTCGATGGAGGACCGACACGATGAGCGTGCGACTTTTATTCCATGGGGTCAGCAAAACCTCAGCGCGGTTCTTCGAGTGGCCCGTGTCGCGGCAACGAAAGGGGACGCCACGTCCCCGCGCCGCCAGTGCCCTCGTCCTCGCTCTGGTGGTCGCGATGCACCTGACCGCGATTCCGGTGCCGGCCGCGACCACCGACTGCGCCACCAATTGGGACAATTTTGATTTCAATCCCGGCTACATCGCCGAGTACACCTTTCAGGGACAGCCCATCGCCGATCACGAAACGAGGGCCGATCCCAGCAACGGCGGCACCGCCGTCGAGCCGGACTCCATCGATCTGGCCTCGGGCTCACCGGGTCTCAACCCCGGACCACTGCCGACGCCCTACTTCGGTTACTTCAACGGTGGCACCGTGGCCGACCCCAGCCCGTACGACCCCGAGGACCCGACCACGATGGAGGACGACTACATCTTTTTCTCCATGCGGGTGGAGGCCGACCCAACGGCAGCCGACGCCTTTATCAGCCGCCACTGGAACGTGCTCTTGGATATCGACAACGACGGCTACAAGGAATACTGGGTCGATCTCGACGGGACGGTGAAGAACAACGGACAGGCCGACGAGGTCCATATCTACTACGACAACAACAACCGCCAGGACATCCCCGACCCCAAGAAGAACCCGCAGATCGAGGTGGCGACCTTCACCGCCTGGGCCGCCGCGGACGATACCGGGGGTTGCCCGGACATCGGAACCGCAGCCGAGGGTGTATCGCACACCCGGGCCTACCCTGTCGTGGGTGACGCCGATGGCGACTGGATCATCGAGATCCAGATCCCGGTGACCGCCTTTGTCGATCTCAACGGCAACCAGGTCCTTTACCCCGACAGCCCCGTGGCCTTCGTCTTCTCCACCAGCACGTCAAACACCAACCCATTGCAGAAAGACTTCATGATGGACATCGACTTTCTCGGGTTGAACGACCCGATCACATTTGGCGATGTCATCATCCCCAACGGTCGCCCCCAGATCGATTTCACGTACGAAGACATGTCTTCGGCGGACTACTACCTCACCGGGGCCCCCACCGGCGACAGCGTTTACGTTACGGTGGTGGATCGATTTGCCAACACCTCCTCGACAACGCTGGAGTCCATTCAGGTCACGGTCACGGATGCGGTGACCGGCGACGACGAGACCGTCACCCTGTGGGAAACCAGCCCCAACTCTGGCCAATTCACCAACCAGGGCGGGGCCTGCGCACCGACCATCAGCCCAGTGGTCAATCCACCCACAGCGTGGTTTTACGGAGGAGTGGACACCTCCGACACGACGTTGTTGGATGACTGGACTCTGACCTACGCCGCGGGCTCCGGGACGTGGACGGTGGCGAGCGGTGTGTCCGGGACTCAGACCGCGACGGCAACTGCCGGCACCCAGTACACCTCGGACGGAGGCGAGATCTCATTCCTCCTCTACGAGAACGCCCCTGCCGACGGTACCGTCCTGACCTTCTGTACCGAGGCCGCCGATCCGCTGGTGACCACAACTGGCGCATCGGGGGACGACGATGGGCAGCTCTACACCGCGTCGGGACACGAGATCACCGTCTCCTACACCACGGGGACGGGCCACCCCACGCCCAACCTCACGGTCACCGACACCGCCGACATTCTCGAGCAGTGCCAGGCCTACATCCAGTTCACACGCGCCAGTGGCCTGCCGACGGACAACTTCGAGCTCGGCTTCGATTTGCTCTATGTGACGGTCACCCTGGCCGAGGCCGCCGGGGATGGGAGCATCAGCGTGACTCTCACCGGCAATGACACCGAGACCATCACCCTCGACGAGACCGGTCCCTCCAGCGGTGTCTTCCGCAACACGACCGGGCTGCCGACCCAGGTCGACGACGGGTCGCCCACCGCCGAGGACGGGCTGTGGGAAGACATTGACGAGGGAGTCGTCACCGCAACCTATGACTACACCTGCGACGGCCCCCAGTCTCGAAGCACGACCGCAACTCTTTTCTACATCGACGCCGGCGGGCGGGTCGCCTTTACCAACGCCGCTGGAACCCAGGACGTCACCATCTACGGCAACGGACAGCCGATCTACGTCACCGTCACCGACGAGGGCGCGTGCGATTGCTCCACGCCATGCCCGCTGATCGGCGGTCTCCGCTCGTTCACTGTGACCGTGACCAGCGACGCGGGCGACTCGGAGACGGTGACCGTGGTCGAGACTTTCGACGGTTCAGGGGTCTTCCGGAATGACGAAACGCTGACCGCAACGACAAACACCGGCAGCCCGGTATTTGACAATAGTCTTCTCGAGGCAGATCACAATGATCTCCTGACCGTGACCTACTACGACTGCGACGACGGAGATCTGGATCCGCCCAACAACTTCAAGACCGATATCGCCCGTTACAATGCGCCGCCGTTGCTCGTCAACACGGTACTGTTCCGACCAGATGACTCAACGTGCCAGACCGAGGCGATCGAGCTGATCAACGTCACCTCGGGAACCATCAACGCCACCGGATTTACACTAACGGACGGCGATGGTTGGACATACGAAATTCCCCAGTTCCAGGGCGCCAACCTGGTCCTCGACATCGGCGAGCGCATCTTCGTCTCGCTCTACCCAACGGACACGAGCCCCACCGACTTCTTCTCCACATCATCCGGCGGAACCTACTATCTCTTCGACCTCGAGGGCTTGAGCATGCCCTCGACCCAGCTGGCCGACGCCGATATCGCCACCGACTCGGACCAGGTGATGCTCTACGACTCAAGCTACCCAGATCCCACCGGGATCCAGGACTATGTGGGCTGGGGCCTGCCTCCGCCGCCGATGAATATCGACTTCAACAGCGACGACTCCGACGCCGTGTTCCAGAGTATCTGGACCGACGACGCATACCGGGACGTCACCTCCCTCGCTGAAGGCCAGTCCATCGAGCGATCGACAGCGGGTTACGACACCGACCAGCCGAGCGACTGGCAGATCGGTGGCTCTGGCACCACCGACTGCGACATCATTACCGCCAGCCTCGCCTTTGTCAGCGACTTCGATGCCTTCCGGCTCGATGACGGCCGTGTCGTGGTGCAGTGGAAGACGACCTCCGAGAACGGAACTCTGGGTTTCGATCTCTACCGTCTCGAGAACGGGCACGCGCATCGGGTCAACGGGCCCGTGGTGGTCGGTGTGCAAGCCCCGCAGGGCGGCGTCTACCACGTTGTCGATCGCCATGCCGACGAGCTGAGCTCGGCCACCTACCACCTCGTCGAGCGAGAGTACGGTATTGGCTGGGGTCGGGAGATCGACCACGGCGCCTTTTCGGTGGCCATTCAGCCCGCCCCCGACAACTTCGTCTTCGACCCGGTCGGCCGTTCTGTTCACGTGAAAGCACATGGGGCTCCCCCAGAACAGGCATCACGTCTTGCAGCAGCGAAAATCAACCGGAAAAGCGCAAAGGGAAATCGGCGCCAGCACACCGGAACTGCCCTCAAGATCGCGGTCAGGGAGGACGGTCTGTACAAGGTCCCGACGGATGCTCTTTCCGAAGTCTTCAGTCAGCCCGGCCAGGGCTCGTGGGGCCGAGCGGGAAACGCCCGCCTTTCTCTCACCCACCGTGGCCAACAGGTAGCGTGGATGCCGGCGCCGGATAGGTCGGGCCTCGTGTTCTGGGGCCAGGCCCCGGAAAGCCCATATGCTGTCGAACGAATCTACTGGCTTCGGGAAGGGTCGGGGACACGAATCAGCCGCAAAAACCCGCCCGTTGGCCGACCTACAGAGAGTGCCCAATGGTTCACCGAAACGATGAACTTCGAGCAGGATCTCTTCCCGATCACCGCACTCGTCCGTGACCCGGCGGGCGACTTTCTCGCTTGGGATTACCTTTTCGCCAACCACCCCGATCACGGTCGGAGGATGCTGACGGTCGAGCTTCCGGACGTCGCGTCGAATGATGGTCGAGCGCAGTTGGTGGTCCGCCTGCACGGCGCCACCGAGTCGGGCATCGTCGACGAACATCACGTGGAGGCGACGCTCAACGGCACCGCCATCGGCGGTTCCCGATGGCAGGGCCGCGAGGCGCAAGAGATCGTGCTTGAATTCGACCAGTCGCTCCTCAACAACGGGAACAACGAGCTCCAGCTCGAGGCAATCCTCGACACCTCGGCGCCGCTCAGCTTGGTCTTCCTGGACTCGGTGACGGTGACCTATACCCGGCTCAACATGGCACGCGACAATCAGCTTGTGACCCGGGCAGAGGGTCACGAATGGGTGACCGTTCGAGGCTTCAGCGGTCCCGACATCATTGCTCTCGATCTTTCTGATCCAATGACGCCACAGAACGTCCACAAAACCAAGGTTTACCAGGAAGACTCGGGTTGGGCCATTCGATTCCCGGCGGCCGACAATAACGGCGTTTTCGTCGCTGCCACCCCCAACGCCTATCGCACTCCGGCGGCCGTTTGGGCCGACGTATCAAGCTCACTTTCCGACCCGGAAAATCGAGCAGACTGGGTGGCGATCGCGCCCGACGTGCTCCTGGCCGCTGCCGGCGAGCTTGCCGCCTCTCGCCAGACACGAGGCCTCGAGACCATGGTGGTGGCCCTGGAAGACGTTTTTGACGAGTTCAACCATGGCGAGTCCGGTCCCGAAGCGATTCGGGCCTTTCTTTCTCACGCGTATCACTACTGGTCGCTCCCCCCTCGATACGCTTTGCTGATCGGCAAAGGCACCTTCGACTACCGTGACGCAATGGGTGTTGGAGACAACCTCGTGCCGCCTCTTCTGGCGGCATCCGAGGAAGGGCTGTTCAGCGCCGACGCGCTCTTCGGAGATGTCGCCGGTTCCGACGGTCAGCCGGAGATCGCCGTCGGCCGGCTGCCGGTCCTGAACTCGACAGAGCTGGCCGCCTACACGAAGAAGCTGGCGGCCTTCGAGCGGGATCCGTCGTCTCCCTGGCGAAACCGCCTGGCATTAGTGGCTGACGATAATCCCGGCGGGACAGATACTTTCCGACTGGACAGCGAATCGATGGCGGCCTTGGCACACGGGGTCATGGATGTCGAGCCGATCTTCCTTTCAGAACTTGCACCCGAAACAGCCCGGCAGGCCCTCCTGGAAGCCTTCCGTGGCGGCGCCGGGTTGATCAGCTACGCGGGCCACGGCAGCCTCGACCGGTTGGCCGACGAGCCACTGTTGCTGAGCAGTGACGTGGCAGGTCTCGGCAACCCCGATACGCCGCCGGTGCTGGTGGCGTGGTCGTGCAGCATCAACCGCTTCGAGCTTCCGGGCATCCCCTCACTGGGCGGTCTGCTGGTCAGCGACCCGGACAACGGCGCGGTCGCCGTGTGGGCCCCGTCGGCCTACTCCAACAGTGATCAGGTCCGCTGGCTGGGTCAGGAAATGTTCCGGTCGATATTCCGAGATCGCCATTCGACCCTCGGGTCCGCGATCCTCGAGACGATGAACGAGTACTATGATCCGGTGGGTTCGAAATCCATGACCCGTCATTTCATCCTCCTCGGCGACCCGTCGGTGTTCTTCGACTGATGTCGGCCCCTCGCTGCTCCGCCGGCGAATCTATGGAGGTGGAAGAGGCCGCTCCAACAACCGATCCGATCGAGTGGTTGGCCCGATTCCGGGCCCGCCTGGGACACGAACGGGTGCCGGTGGCCGGCACCATGGAGCTGACGCGCCGCTGCAACCTCGACTGTTCCCACTGCTACCTCGGCTCTCGGGAAGAGCGTGGAGCGAGCCGCAGCGACGAAATGTCCACCGAGCTCGCCCTCGATCTGGTGGAACAGATCGCAGAGGCCGGCTGCCTCAGCCTCCTGTTGACCGGCGGAGACCCGATGATCCGGCCCGATTTCGCCGAGATCTATGGCCGGGCTCGACGGCTCGGGATGTTGGTGACGGTATTCTGCAACGGGACCCTGATCTCCGACAGGGTGGTCGAGGAGTTTCGCCAACTCCCGCCGCAGATGGTCGAGATCAGTATCTACGGCAGTCGGGCTGCGACCCACGACCGGGTGACCCGGATGCCCGGCTCGCTGACCACGCTGCTCGCGGCTGTCGAGCGACTCAAGAGCGCGGATATCCGGGTCGGTTTGAAGACGGTGCTGATGACCCTGAACCAGTCCGAGCTCGACGCCATGCGGCGGATGGCTCGCGAGCTGGAGGTGCCGTTCCGGATGGATGCCGCCATCATGCCGTGCCTCCATCCTTCCGATCGCCGTCCGATCGATTACAGGATGGACGCGATTCGGGCTGTGGAACTGGAGCTCGACGACCCGGAAACCCGGGAGACCTGGCAGCGTTACGCAGCCCGGGTGCCGGCTTCCCCGGCCGACGATCGTTTGTACCAGTGCGGCGCCGGCAGGACCAACTTCGCCATCTCGCCGGAGGGCATGCTCTCGCCCTGCCTGGTGATGCCGCACGTGGCCCACGACCTTCGCGATCGGAGATTTGCCGACATCTGGGCCGAGGAGATGGTGAGCTCGATCGGGCAGGCTGCAACGAATGGGTATCCCTGCCACGACTGCTCGGTGAGGGCCGCGTGTACCGCCTGTCCGGCCACCCATCGTCTGGAGACCGGGCGGGAGGATCTCCCCGGTTCGCACGCCTGTGCCGCGGCCAATCGGCGCTGGCAGCTCCTTGGGCTGGATGCGGTCGAAGGTACAATGGAAGCGGATAAGCCATGAATGATTCCGAGAAGCAATCTCGTGAAAAAAAAGAGCGGCGGCCGTACGAGAGGCCGACGTTGATGCGGGTTGGGCTCGTCGCCGACCAGGTCCTGTCGGTTGGATGCAAGCTGGATGGTTCTGGAACAGCTCCTTTGGCCTTTGGCTGCACGACGAACAACTGCAATACTGCGGGGTCTTGAGGGCGTGGCGGATCGCACAGACCCTCCCGCCTGGGAGACGGTCTATCGTTGCAGCAACGACCTCGTACTGAGGAACATCTCAGGGGAGAATCTGCTGGTCCCTATCACCGGCGATCTGGCAAAGATGCAGGCGGTGTGGGTGCTCAACCCGGTGTCCGCGTTCATCTGGGGGCGCATCGACGGCATGCGCTCGCTTGCAGAGATTCGGGAGCTGGTGTTGACCGAGTTCGAGGTCGGGGCCGATGAGGCCGAGGCAGACCTGCTGGCATTCGTCGGCGAGCTCGAGGATGCCGGCCTCGTCGCACCGTGAGACATTCTCTTCACCTCGGTGGACTCAGCTATTCCCTGGCGGTGCCGGAGGGCGTTGAGCTGGTTTCGTCGGATCCCCTATACGCGCCGTTTCACGAATTTCCGCCATCCCTTCCGGATGTTCCAGAGTTGAGGGTCGATGTGCGATTCCGCCGTGGCGTGCCTTCTCAGCTCGAGGCACCGCCGATCCTCTTCGACACCGGCGAGTCGTGGTTTGCCCAACGGGATGGAGAGGACCTGATTCTTCATCAACGCGGACCCGGAGCCTCCGATGACCTCCTCTGGTCGGCCCGACTGAGTGGTGATCGTCGCAGCGTAGAGGTGACCTGCGGCGATCCGTTATGGAAGGACGGTCGTCAGCAGTCCCTCGACGACCCGTTCATCTACCCTCTCGATCAGCTGGTGACGATGATGGTTCTGGCCCATGGAAGACGGGGCGCTCTGCTCCACGCGGCGGGCGTGATCCACCACCAGCGGGCGATCGCCTGCGTCGGAATCTCGGGGGCGGGAAAAAGCACGCTGGTGGATTTGCTAGGGAACGCCGTACACGCAGTCAGCGACGACCGGGTCATCGTGCGGGTTGATGGGGAGGAGAAGACTCTGTTCGGAACGCCGTGGGCCGGTGAGGCCCACGTGGCAGATTCTCTTTCGGCCCCCCTTGCGGGGCTGGCATTCCTGCACCAGGCCTCCGTCACCGAGGCCCACCCGCTGACGAAGAAGGACGCCCTTCATCAGCTGCTCCCTTCGCTCTCAGTGCCCTGGTTTGAGGAACAGTCCGCGACCGATGTTCTCGCCGTCGCCGAGCGACTGCTGGACCATGTACCGGCGCACGAGCTCCACTTCAAGCCTGACAGTGATGTACGGCACGTCGTCGATTCCCTGTTCTGATTTCGGGCTTCACAGATCATGAAACCTCGACTGGCGGCGCACGATATTCGACCTCCTGTACCATGACTCCATGGAAGAGAGCAGACCCCTGATGGTCGCGAATGCGCCATTTCGATGGCATCCGAGGCTCGCTGCCATGGCGATCTCGGCCGACCCTCTCTTGGCCGCAGACGGCGGGGCCAACCACCTCGCTCGCATCGGCCTCCGACCGGCGGCGGTGATCGGTGATCTCGATTCCGTCAGCCCCGAGACCCGCGCCTGGCTCGGAGAGGAATGCATGGTCGATCGCCCCGATCAGAATCGGACCGATCTCGACAAAGCTCTGGAGTATGCGTTCGACGAGCTCGGGATCAGGAACCTGACGGTGCTGGCTGCGCTCGGCGGTCGGACCGACCACGATCTCGGCAACCTCGGTCTACTGGCCCGGCTGGCAATGGGCGATCGCCTCGTTTTCGAGACAGCCGACCAGACGGTCCTGGCTGTAACCGGCGAGACCTCGCTCGCCGCCACCCCGGGTGAGACGTGGTCGTTCTGGACCTTCGATCCATCGGTCCAGGTCAGCATCGATGGAGTTCGCTGGCCAGTGGATAGCACCGCTCTCGACCCCTCCAACCGGCCTTCGCTAACGAATGAAGCCATCGCAGAAGAAGTCCGGATTCGCGCGTCCGGCGGCGCAGTGGTGGTATCCAGGCAAGTTAAGGGTTAAGAGTAAAGAGTCAAGCCCGCCCACCCCGCCGAGCCATTCATCCCTCAGACCTTCACTCTTAACTTTCTTCGGTCGGTGGTCCCACGTGCGGCGACACAAAAACGCCCGGCCGAAGCCGGGCGAAGTCATCGATTTGGCTGGGGTGCAGGGATTCGAACCCCGATCCTACGGTCCAGAGCCGCATGTCCTACCATTGGACGACACCCCAGCAAGGGACGGGGATTATATCAATCAGAAGTTAACGGTCAACACAATGTCTCTGATCTGATCCCGAATTGGCGTTACGCCCAGCCGCGAAGGTGGCAGGCCGTTGCAACACGCTGAATCGCGATCATATAGGCCGCGTCGCGCATGTACTCACCGGTTTCCTCGGACAGATCAGCCACAGCGTGGAATGCGGTGGTCATTTTTTGATCGAGCCGGTCGAGCACTTCCTGCTTGGGCCAGAAGAAATTCGTGTTGCACTGCACCTGCTCGAAGTAGGAGCAGGTCACCCCGCCGGCGTTGGCCAGGAAGTCCGGGATGACGAAAACTCCCCGTTCCTTCAAGACCGCATCCGCCTCCGGAGTGGTCGGCCCATTGGCGCCCTCAGCGACGACCTTGACCTTGTCGGAGATCCGGCCCACGTTGTCCGCCGTGATCTGGTTTTCGAGCGCGGCAGGGATCAGGATCTCGACCTCCTGTTCGAGCCAGGCCTCCGCTTCGAGGACCTCGTAACCGTTCTCCTCCGCTTTCTCCTTGTCGATGGTGCCGAATCGGCTGGTGATCGAGAGCAGGTATTCAACATCGATCCCATCGAGATTGCGGAAGGTATAAGCGCATTGATCGTCGTTGTCCCAGCACGAGACCGCGACCACCATTCCGCCGAGCTCGATGAAGAGCTTGGCCGCGTACTGCGAGACGTTGCCGAACCCCTGCATCGAGGCGCGCACGCCCTTGATCGGCACACCGTGTCTCTTCATCGCCTCACGGACCGTGAAGATCACACCGTAGCCAGTCGCCTCGGTGCGCCCAAGCGAACCACCCACCTCGACCGGTTTGCCGGTGATGAAGCCCGGGAAGTGGCCGCCGGCGAGCTTCTCGTACTCGTCGAGAATCCACACCATGTGTTGGGGGTTGGTCATGACGTCGGGAGCCGGCACGTCCTGGACCGGTCCAACGTTCGGCGCTACCTGTCGTACCCACCCGCGGCACAGGGCCTCCTGTTCGCGGGACGAGAGATCGTGGGGGTCACAGATGACTCCACCCTTGCCGCCGCCGAGGGGAATATCGACCACCGCACACTTCCAGGTCATCCACGTGGCCAACGCCCTGACGGTGTCGACCGTCTCCTGAGGGTGGAAACGGATGCCGCCCTTGGCCGGGCCCCGGGAGTCGTTGTGTTGCACCCGAAATCCCTTGAAGACTTTTACCGAACCGTCATCCATCGTCACCGGGATGGTGAAGTGGTACTCGCGTTGCGGCCACCGCAAGAGATCTCTCAGACCGTTGTCGAGCTGCAGCTTGTCAGCCACCGCGTCAAACTGGCGCTGGGCCATCTCAAATGCGTTGAACTCTTTCGACATCGTCGCCTCCTCGAGCGCTCAACGGCGCGCTGGGGTTATACGCCTCACAAGCTATCACGTCAACCTGCCCACCGACTCTATACTCAAACCGTGCCCGCCAAACTCCACCTGCTCCATCTGATCGACAAAAACCGGCTCAACACCGGGTCGGTCGTGCAAATGCTCGAGGCGGCCAGAGGTCTTGCCCTTCGGGGACATGACGCGTGGGTCGGGAGCCGTGCGGGCGGCGATCTCGAGTTGGCCTGTGCCAACGCCGGTCTCCAATTCCTCGAGCTCCCCCTTCGAAGCCCATGGGACGCGGTTTCCGCCTCGAGGCTGCGGAGGCATCTGCGACACCACGAAACCGACATTCTTCACGTCCACAAGGGGCGCGCCCATGGCGTTGGTCTGGTGGCGGCCACCTGGACGGGGCACCGCCCACGGCTGGTGGTCAACCGTGGCGTCACCTTCCCCCTCGATCTCTTCAACAAGTGGAAGTATCGCCATCCTCGGGTTGCCTCAGTGGTCTGCGTCGCCGATGCCGTGCGGGAAGCTGCCATCCAGTCAGGAGGCCTCCGCCGCGAACGTGTCCACACAATCCACGGTGGTACCGACCCCGGCGTCTTCAACCCCGATCGGGTCGACGGCCGAATGATACGGCTCGAGCTCGGGCTCGGCCCCGAACACATCGTCGTTGGTCAGGTGTCGGTTCGCGACTGGAAGGGATGGCCCTATCTGATGGCTGCCTTCGGCCTCGTCGCCCCGCGATCTCCCGCCGCGCGTCTCCTCCTTGTCGGCTGCGAACCGGAGACCAGGAGAACGAAGGTCGAAGAAGCGGTGCGCAAAGCCGGTCTCGTCGGCCGCGTCATGACGCTGCCCTTTCGCACGGATATGCCCGAGGTGCTCGCCGCTTGCGACGTGGTGGTGGATTCCTCGTGGACCGGCACCGGGATGACCGGCACCATCCGTGAGGCGATGGCAATGCAACGGTCGGTGGTAGCAACCGACTGCGGTGGCAACCGGGAGCTGGTGGTCGACGGTGAGGTCGGCCTGGTGGTGCCGCCACGGGACCCCGACGCCCTCGCTGCAGCTCTCGCCCGACTGATCGATGATCCTGATCTCCGGAAACGACTCGGAACTGCCGGGAGGAAACGGGTCATCGAGCACTTTTCGACGGAGAGGAGGATCGACAGACTTGAGGAGCTGTATCGGAGGATTCTCGCGTAGAAACTCACTCTGCGCGATATCGGGCACGGAGACGGAGACGGGCACGGGAAAACAAAACGCCGGGCATGCGCCCGGCGTATTTGTTTTTTGGCTCCGCAGGAGGGACTTGAACCCCCAACCTAGTGGTTAACAGCCACCCGCTCTACCATTGAGCTACTGCGGAACATCAGTGGCAAACGCATATTGTAGGCACGGGTGAGCGAATGTCAACCAACCGCCGACGAGCGGAGCAGGGTGAAGACCAAGCGCACCGTCGGCGCGCGCGCCATCGTCTCCTGAAAGACCTCCTCCGAGGCGAAGTTTGTAGACTGAATCCGGCGCCCTTCGCACTGGAGGGTCAGCCTCTCGCCCTCGAGCGGCCACGGCTGCACCCGCCAGGTGGTGTTATCCACCATCTCGAAGCTGATCACCTCGGTATCACCGGCGGAATTTTGGGCCCATACCTCGAAGGGAGTGGGAAGTGAAGCGCAGAGATAGACCGAAATCCGGTCGCAGGTATCGAGCAGCCGCGAGTTCACCTGGCGTCCCGCACCTTCCAAATAGGGCTGGTACCGGGCGTCGGTACCGAGTTCTTCACGCCACGATCGCTCGAGTCGATCCATCTCGGCACCGAAGCTCTGCACCATCCTCGCGCCGCCGGTGTCGTCGCGCTCGAGGAGATCGGACATCTTGCGCTCTGCCATGGCGCCGAAGTGTGCCGCCACCAGCAGACCGGCGTAGCGATTGTATTGGGCACACCGCACGACGCTCCGACGCCAGATCGCGAGGTGGTCGACCACCGGCATGGCATCAAAAGTCCGCGGGCGTCCACTGCCATCAAGAGTCGGAGCTGCGTCGAAGTCGGTCCAGCCCCCGTCGTGCAACAACACCGCAGCCAGGGTCTCAGCGCGCGGCGCCGGCCGAGCGAAGGACCTATTCCCCCAGTGTTCCGCTACCTGCCACGCGAGCCAGGCGTGCGAAACCTGCGGAATCAAGTAGCTGCCGGCCGGGTCGCCCTCCCGATGGATGAACACCACGCGATTCTACACCGTGCGGCCGCTACCGCGCGGCGCAGAATCGCGAATTTTGAATTCGGAATTAGGAATTAGGAATTCCGGCTCATCCCTCCACTGCCATTCGACCTGCTCGGCCAGTAGACGTTCCGAATTCCGAACTCAGAATTCCGAATTCGTTACTGCGTGATAATCTTCACTCATGGTGCGTTTCGGAACCTCTGGGTGGCGCGGCATCATCGGCCGCGAACTGACCTTTCGACGAGTTCGAATGGTCGTGCAGGCGATCCTCGAAACGCTGCGAGAGGAGAAGATGCCTGTCGAGAAGATCGTGGTCGGCTTCGACACCCGGATGCTGTCCGAAAAGTTTGCCGCGACCGCCGCCCAACTCATCGCTTCCAACGGGATTTCAGCCGAGCTGACGCCCCGTGACGTCCCCTCCCCAGTGGTTGCTTCCTGGGTCATCGAGCAAGGTGCGGCGGCGGGTATCACGTTTACGGGCAGCCACAACCCACCCGAGTACAACGGCCTCAAGATCTATACTGCAGACGGGATCCTCGCTTCGCAGGAGTTCACCGACCGAGTTGAGAAGCGCTTCGACCTGCTGGAGGGAGATTACGACGACATCTTCCTCCCTCGCCCTGAACTCATCGGCGAACACGACCCGAAACCGGTCTACCTCGAAAGGCTGCAGACACTCATCGATTGGGAAGCCATTCGCTCATCGAAAATCAAGCTGATCGTTGACCCGCTCTTTGGCAGCGCGCGCGAGTACCTCGACCACATCCTGCTCGAAAACGAGGTCGAGGTCGATGTCATTCACAATACCCGCGACCCATCCTTCGGCGGTTACGCACCCGATTGCACCTCAGAGAACCTCTCGCGGATGCGCGACGTGATGCGTCGTACGGGCGCGGACCTCGGTCTTTCCACCGACGGCGACGGCGACCGCTTCGGAATCCTCGATCAAGGCGCACGCATGTCGGACTCGAGCACCGCGCTGGCGGTGATCCTCGACTTTCTGGCACGACGACGCGACCTGAAGGGCGGCGTCGGTTATACGGTTGCGACGTCGGGCCTGATCAACGCGGTTGCCCGTCACCACGATCTGGAACTGGTCGAGACCGCGGTTGGGTTCAAAAACTTCGGTCCCCTGCTCGTCGACGGCACCCTCGAGTACGCCGGCGAAGAAAGCGCCGGGCTGGCGTGGTCGCGGCACCTTCCCGAACGTGACGGCGTCCTCGCCTGCCTGCTGGCCGCCGAGATGGTGGCGGTTGAAGGCAAGAGCATGGCCGAACTTGCCCACGCACTGGCCGGCAGGGTTGGCACCTTCTCGTTCCGACGCACCCAGATCCCGCTGACCGAGCGCACCCGCGAGATCTATGAAGAGCGGCTGGGCCAGGACTGGTCCGAGATCAACGGACACAAAGTCACGGAGGTCGACCGAAGGGACGGTCTCAAGCTGATCTTCGAGGGCGGAAGCTGGGTCATGGTCCGGGTTGCCGGCACCGAGCCAAAAATCCGTCTTTACGCGGAGGGTCGCTCCTCCGAGGAACAGCGACACCTGATGCATCTTGTACGACAATTTTTCTCTCAACGGAGGCTGTAAAATGTTCGATATCGAATTCGTTTGCGGCAGGGAAGTGCTCGACTCCCGCGGCAATCCCACGGTCGAGGCGGAGGTCGTTCTTTCGGGCGGCGCCGTCGGCCGCGCCATCGCGCCTTCCGGCGCGTCCACCGGTTCCCGTGAGGCCCTCGAGCTTCGCGACGGCGACTCCGAGCGCTTCGGCGGCAAGGGGGTGCTGCGCGCGGTCGAGCACATCAACGGTCCTCTCGCAGAAGCGGTCGAGGATTTTGACGCCCGCGACCAGCTCGGCGTCGACCAGAGCCTCATCGATACCGACGGCACCGACAACAAGTCGTCGATGGGCGCCAACGCCATGCTTGCGGTGTCACTCGCCACCGCCCACGCGGCGGCCGAAGGCAGCGGTCTGCCGCTCTATCAGTATTTCGGCGGCTGTGGCGCTCGGGAGCTGCCGGTGCCGATGATGAACATCGTCAACGGCGGCGCCCACGCCGACAACTCGGTGGACTTCCAGGAGTTCATGGTGATGCCGGTGGGCTTTGCCACCTTTGC
>Ga0316194_10000374_pt1 | contig 27887 bp, 23 predicted proteins | sample CroRivsedime1_MG_FD_204936 | JGI IMG/M metagenome (GOLD analysis project Ga0316194, IMG submission 204936) | Coastal sediment microbial communities from Maine, United States - Cross River sediment 1 | ecosystem: Environmental > Aquatic > Marine > Coastal > Sediment | place: USA: Maine...
CGCGTGTCTCTTTCCGGCAGCGCTTGCAAAAGAATCAGTTCCATCAGCTCGGGTATGTCTTCAGACCGTTCGCGCAATGCCGGAAGACGAATAATGGTCCCTGCGAGGACAGCGTAAAGTCGTGCCTCGAACGTGGACGCGACAATGGATTCCGGCAACGACGCCGTTGTCGATGACAGCAGGCGCGCGCCGCTCGCTTCGAATTCCGCCATCATCGCCAACAGGGCAAACTGCTGTTCGCGTGAAAAGTCCTGAACGTCGCGCAGGTATATCGTTCCCTGCTGGGCCAGGCGGGGCAGTTCTTCGCGACGTTCATCAAAATGACCAGGGCTTACGACTTCAACCCACGGATGTTCTTTTTTTGCCAGCAATTGCGCACATTGGTCGGCTCCGGCTCCCGGAGGCTCAACAAGTAATACCGAGCTTTGCAGTTTTCTTACACGCTCGAGTTGTTCCCGGGTCTGGCTCGCGGCAGCCGACTTGCCGATTGTGGCGAACACGGGCAAGGGCTTGTCGCTCGAAATGCCTTGCTCAAGCGCCATCCCAACAGTCGAAAGCAGTTTTTGCAAGGCGATCGGCTTTTCCAGGAAACCATAGGCGCCTATCCGCGTTGCCTCTACCGCAGTGTCAATCGTGCCGTGCCCGGACATCATCACAACCGGCATGGTCAACTGCCCGGTAGACGCCCATTCCTTGAGCAAGGTGACACCATCGCTATCGGGCATCCAGATGTCGAGCAACACCAGATCCGGTTTTGATCGCGATCGTAAGTCGCGTGCCTGTGATGCACTGTCTGCAAGATGAACCTGATGACCTTCTTCGCGAAGAATTTCGGACAACAATTCGCGGATGCCAACTTCATCGTCTACCACCATTATCTGGCTCATCGTTGCTCGATCCGCTATTGATTGATTGCCGCCTGGCGCGTGTCCGGCATGCCGGTTGCCCTGGCAAGCCGGATTTCAACAAGCGCGCCGCCGGATTCGGGATTCGAAACGGTGACGCTTCCACCGTGCTCCTCGACGATCTTCTTTACGATGGCGAGACCCAGACCGGTTCCCCGCGCCTTGCTGGTGACATAGGGTTCAAACACGCGCGCCATCATCTGTTCAGGGAATCCCGGACCATTGTCACTTACGGAGAGCACAACTCCGTCCGACGCCATCCAGGTGCGCACAATGATCCGCGGCTGGCTGACTTCAGCGACGGCCTGCTCGGCATTCTGCAGAAGGTTGTGCACAAGCTGTCGTAGTTGGGTCGAATCACCGGATATCGCTGGCAGATCGCGGCCAAGTTCGACGCTTAACCTCGGCCTCGACGCCTCGTACAGCTGGAGCACGTCACTAACGAGGGCGTTCAGATCGACCGGCACAAGGTCAGGCTCCGGAGACCGAGCGTACTCGCTAAACGCGTTCACCATGTCCTTCAATGCCGACACCTGGTTAACGATGGTATGCGTCGACCGGTTCAGGACGTCCGAATCCGATGCATCCAGCTTTTCAGCCAACCTGCGCTCCAGGCGTTCGGCGGACAACTGAATTGGCGTGAGCGGATTCTTTATCTCATGCGCAAGCCGGCGCGCGACCTCGCCCCAGGCAGCGTAGCGCTGAGCCTGCAACAGCTTTGTGACGTCGTCGAACACGACTACGTAGCCTTTTTCCTCGCCTTCCAGCAGTTGCGATCCACGCAGCAACAGCACCTGCTTGCCCGTTTGCGTATCGACATCGATCTGCTGCTCCCAGGTTGATTCCGCCCCGTCAACAAACCGCGATCGTGCCACTTGCCAAATATTCACCAACCGAGGCGCACTGGCGGTCCAGTTCTCGGCCCTTTTACCGATAAGCTGAGTAAGGTCTGCACCAAGAATCTTCTCGGCACTTCGATTACTCGCCCGCAACCGGAATTGCTTGTCGAACGAAAGTACCCCAGCCGACAGGTTGGCCAGAATACTTTCCAGGTAGGCTTTCGCAGCAGAGAGCGCTTCCTGGTGGTGCTGAGCTGCCCTCTGAGCTTCGGAAAGCTGGTCGGTCATGGCATTGAAGGATTCAGTGAGCACACCCAGCTCATCGTGTCTGTGCACCGGCTGGCGCAAACTGAAATCACCTTGCGCGACAGCGCGCGTTCCTGCCGCCAGAAATCCCAGTGGCGAGGACAGACGGTTACTGAACAAGATTGCGAGCAGCAGAACCGACAGCAGGGCCAGACCAAGTGACAGGGTCAGCGCCAGTGTGTAGAGACGCTTCAGGCCATGGCGTGAAAGCGATAGTTCCTGGTAGTCGCGATAGGCTTCCTGAACCAGGGCCGCATCTCGCGCAAGCCTTTCTGATACCGGTTGCACGAGTTGCAGAATCTGGGTTTCTCCGCCCGGCTGATTGACCGGAACAGCCACACGAAGCCGCAACTTCGATGCGCCGTCTTCCTCGACGGCAAGATAGGGCTGCTGCAGCCGGACCTGTCGCAGCATCGATGGATTGGGAACAACCGGCATCAACTGCTCGGACTCCACACCGGAAAACGCGATTATGTTTCCATCCGCTGACAGCAACGCAGCTTCGTTTACTGCCGCCTTTTCGCGAAGCTCGTTGAGCGTGGAAACCGGCGTGACCATTTCGCCATCGGACAGGCTGACCGCCATCGAGTCGGCCTTTCGTTGCAATTCGCGCAAGCCGGTTTCGAGATTGACGCGACCCAGATTCAGGCCGCTCTCGAGAGCGCTATCAACACGCACATCGAACCATGATTCGATCGATCCCGCCAGGAACTGTACCGAGATGCCGTACATCACTACCCCGGGCAGCACCGAGACGATGGTGAAAACAATCACCAGGCGCAGCGTCAGCTTGGAACCGAATATGCGCGCTTTGAGCCGACGCCGCAGCAAGACCAGTTGAAAACCGACCAGCAACAGCAGTGCAACCACAATGGCAACACCGAACCCAAGCAGCCTGGGGAGATCATTTCCGACGTCAGTGGTGTTGGTGCTCGCAGTCGACAACAGATAGAGCATGACAACACCAAGGATAAGCGCAAGCCCGACCACATACCGCATACCCCGGGTCATCAAGGATCGGCGAAGTTTCTGCAGCGACCGGTTCATCGCCCGATCGTCCACCGGAACCAGGACGAGGACACATCCCAATCGTCAGAGCCGAGGGCATCTATCTGAAACGGCTTGGGAAGTCGGGAGGTATCTAGACGCATACGAAGCTGTGCTTCGTAGACCCGGTCTTCATCTAGTAGAGCTGCCTCGAAAACCGGTTGATCGGAAAGACCACCAAGGACCGACAGCGCGTTTTCCAGCGTGTTGAATGTCTGATGCAGAACTCCGTAACTGAGACGGTACTGGCGTGTCAGCGCGTTATAGCTCAGACGGTAAGTTTGTTGTAGCTCGACCAACCGCTTGTTCCAGAAATAAAGCGTGTACCAACGCGGATAGATCAGGGCAAACTCAACGAGGAAGTGCAGCGCGACACCACGGTTGAGTGCTTCTTCCACCGTTGGCGTAAGTCCAATGTTGAAACTCGCATTCAGGTAGTAATCACCGTTCTCGGGTGTAAGTTCAACCGACTGGACAAAGATACTGTCCGCCCTAGCCAGTGAGACACTCACCAGCAGCAATACGCCCAGCAACGAGCGTGACAGCCTAGACTTTTTCAAAAAGGGCGTGGAAAAAACCATCGTGTTCTTCGGTTGGAAGCAGCAACTCTCCTGCAGTACTTGCATGCCGCGACACCAGAGCTGCATCGGCATGGGTGGAAAGAAATTGCCTTACCTGATCCTGATTCTCTTCCTGAAAGACCGAGCAAGTGACATAAAGCAATTTACCACCGCCGGCGACTACCTGCCACAGCGCCTCCAGCAAACGCCTTTGCTGGCGTACGAAGCCGGCCACATCTTTTTCCCGGCGCAGCCACTTCACATCCGGGTGGCGCCGCACAACACCCGATGCAGTGCAGGGCGCGTCGAGTAGTACCCGATCGACCGGCTTACCATCCCACCAGGTGTCGAGTTGCGTCGCATCGGCACATCGCAGTTTCGCTTTAAGGGAAAGTCTTTGCAGATTGTCGCTGATACGGGTGAGCCGCTCTGCGTCGTGGTCCAGAGCGGTCAGACACACGTCGGCGAGTTCCAGAATGTGCCCGGCTTTGCCACCCGGTGCCGCGCATGCGTCGATCACAGTTTGCCCCGATCGCAAGTCGAGCATATTCGCTGACTGTTGCGCTCCGGCATCCTGAACCGAAACCAGGCCGTCGCTAAAACCGGGCAAGCGCTCAACCGCAAGCGGTACGTCGAGCAAAACCGCGGACGGGCCCACCACTCTGGCCTCGATCTGACTCTGCTCGAGCATGGAAAGATACTGCGCTGGCGTAACGCGACGCCGGTTCACGCGCAACGTCATCGGCGGATGCGTGTTTCCCAACTCGAGCACGGTGTCTGCCTGCGCGCCGATCTGCGAGCGCAGTTTCTCTATCCACCAGCGGGGGTAGGATAATCTCGCGACATCATCGTGTTGCGCTGAGCGCAGCAAGTCCTCTCGCCTGCGCAGATACTCGCGCAGTACCGCATTCGCGAACGACTTCAGGCCCTGGCCGGCTACCAAATTGATCGTCTTGACGGCATGATCAACGACCGCGTATTGAGGCGCCCTGCCAAATTCAAGCTGGTAGAGTGCGACCAGCAGCAGGGCACTCACGATCGGTTCTTTCGGTTTGCGCGTGACCAGCTTGTCAAGCATGTAGCGCAGCAGGCCCAGATGACGCAGCGTGCCGTAGCTGTAAGCTTGCACGGCTGCCCTCTCCTGATCGGTTAGCACGCCTTTCCGACGGGACGCAAGGAGGGCTGACGTCAGGTTCTGCCCGGATAGTACCGACTGAACTGCCTCCGCCGCCGCCTGCTGTATTTTCTGCACCAGCCTGCCTCAGTCAGCGAAGCGCTGACCCGGCGCGACCGGAAATCCCCGCAAAAATGCTCCCGCCGGCAGTCGTTTGCCACCTGATCTTTGCAATTCGGTCAGCCGCAGTGCCGTGCCATCACCACAATTCACCGTGATGCCGGCCTCCGATACTGCGTCCACCAGCCCGGGGCAACCGGATGCAGCTTTGGCAAACTCGGCCGCCCATATTTTGACCACGTGTTGGTCGAGCCGCGAAAACGCGCCCGGAAACGGGTTGAAAGCGCGTATTGTCCGTTCGATCTCGCTGGCCGGGCGGTCCCAATGAATCAGCGCCTGGTCCCGGGTGATTTTGTGGGCGTAACTGGCGCCTTCCGTGGGTTGCGCTGTTGCTTTCAAGTTACCCGACGCGATACCTGACAGCGCTGCAACAATTGCGCGCGCGCCCAGTGCTGAAAGTTTGTCGTGCAGTGAACCCGCGGTATCACCCGGGGCGACAGGGATCGACTCTTTGAAGTAGACCGGTCCCGTATCGAGTCCTTCATCCATGCGCATGATGCTGATGCCGGTTTCGCTGTCACCGGCAAGCAACGCGTGCTGTATCGGGGCAGCACCACGCCAGCGCGGCAACAGCGAAGCGTGAATATTGATGCAACCACCTGGAAAGGCCGCAATGACGTCCGCTGGAAGGATCAGCCCATACGCGGCGACGACCATCGCTTCTGCACCCACTGCCGCAATCCGTCTGACCGCTTCTGCGTCACGCAGCGTTGGTGGCTGAAAAACAGGCAGACCATTCGACAGGGCAAGCTTTTTGACTTCGCTGGATGAGCGTTTCATACCGCGACCCGCTGCGGCATCAGGCCGCGTCAGGACCAGCACGATTTCGTGCTCACTCTGGATGAGCGCCTCAAGGGCATTAGCTGCAAATGCCGGTGTTCCGGCGAAAACCAGGCGCATGGGTTCAGGCAAGTCGGGTTGTCAAATCGCCAGCCGCTCTGCCTTGCGCAGTTTCTTGACGATGCGTTGCTGTTTCAGGGGAGACAGATACTCTACAAATACCTTGCCTTTGAGGTGGTCCATTTCATGCTGCACACAGACAGCAAGCAGGCCTTCGGCATCGAATTCAAAGGGTTTGCCATCCCGATCAAGTGCCTTGACACGTATTTTCTCGGCCCGGGACACCTTGTCATAGATTCCGGGAACGCTCAAACAGCCTTCTTCGCATTCAATTTGACCAGATGATTCGATAATTTCAGGATTGATGAGTACCAAAAGTTGGTCTTTAGTCTCAGAAAGATCCATAACGATCAGTTGCTTATGGACATTAACCTGTGTCGCCGCGAGACCGATACCAGGTGCCGCGTACATCGTCTCAGCCATGTCGTCGATCAACGAACGGGTGTTGTGGTCGACCTGCCGCACCGTTTCGGCGACGGTATACAGGCGTGGATCAGGGTATTTGAGAATCTGGAGAAATGCCATAAATGCTTGCTAATTTAATAGACTATATGCAGAATTTAAACCAAAATGTCTGATATGAAGAGGCTATCAATTTTCGCCGAAAACCTCTTGGGCCGACAACGCCTGAGCACAAGGACCTTACAAATGGGCAAGTCAATTATATATATGGTGTTATCCGCGATCGCCATGTTCGCCAGCCCCGCCCTGGTGACTGCGCAGGACAGCAAGGCGACAGCGCCGCTCGCCCTGGTCGAGAATCCACCGTCCCGATACGTCGTTGTTAAAGGTGACACGCTTTGGGATATCTCTGGCAGGTTTCTGCGTGATCCTTGGCGATGGCCCGATATATGGGGTTTGAACCGTGACGAAATAAAGAACCCGCACTGGATTTATCCTGGCGATGTTCTTGTCCTCGATTTTTCCGGCCGGACACCCCGCCTGCGTTTCGAAGGCGACACCGGCTGGTCGCTGGTTAGAGAGCGTCTCAGTCCGGAGATACGTACCTCCGCACTGGGCTCGCCAGCGATCCCGACGTTCTCACCCAACCTCGTGAGATCCTATCTGGCAAATACTCTGATCGTGGACGAGAAACAACTGGAGCTCGCGCCGAGAATCATCTCCGGTCATGAGGGTCGGATCGTACTCGGGCCCGGTGATATCGCCTACGCGAAAGGCGTCACGGATGCCCGAACCAAAAGCTACTATGCGGTAAGAGAGGGGCGCACGTTCACCGACCCCGATACTGATGAAGTACTGGGATATGAAGCAGTGTATCTCGGTGATACGCGCGTCAAGGAAGTCGCCGACATTACAACGCTCTCGATCAGCCGGGCAGAGCGCGAAATCAACCCCGGTGACCGTTTGCTGACCATGACCAAGCGTGACGACGCACCCTACATGCCACGGCCGCCAACCCGCAAGATTACCGGGAAGATCGTTGCGGCCGCCAAGGAAGGTGTGACCGAGATCGGCCCGCTCACCGTTGTGATTCTGAATCGCGGGCGCCGCGATGGCCTCGAGACCGGCAATGTTCTCGCGTTGTCACGCACAGGTGAAACGGTTCGGCCCGCGGGTTCGAGCGATCCCGGAGAGCGGGTCAAACTACCCGACGAGCGATATGGCGTCGTCTTTGTCTTCAAGGTGTACGACCGCTTGTCATACGCACTGGTGATGAACACAACTCGATCAGTCAAGATTAACGACACTGTACTGACACCATCCTGAATGACCGGTGCGGAGCTCAAGGCCTGGCTGGGGCTTGGGCTCATCCCGCGCCTGGGACCGGTTGGATTCCGCAAACTGCTGAGCCGTTTCGGCAACCCTGAGGCGGCACTTGGCGCGAGCAAGGCCGCGCTGGAACAGGTCATCGGCCCGGCATTGGCCGCGTCCGTGGCAGAAGGTCCTGATGCACAACAGCTGGCCGGCTCTCTCAACTGGGCGGCCGGCGAGCACAATCGCATTCTGACCCTCGCGGATAAAGATTATCCACGCGGTCTCCTCGAAATCTCTGATCCGCCCCCGTTGCTCTATCTAAAGGGGGAATCCAGGTTGCTGCAACAGGACGCACTCGCGATCGTCGGCAGCCGGAACGCAACACCGCAAGGAATCGATAACGCCGAAGCCTTCGCCCGGGAATTGTCAAACAATGGTTTTACCGTTGTCAGCGGCCTGGCGCTCGGTATCGACGCGGCGGCCCATCGCGGAGGCTTGCGTGGGACAGGCTCCTCGATTGCCGTGGTAGCGACCGGACTGGACAGCGTTTATCCGGCACGTAACCGGGACCTCGCGCATGAAATTTCGCAACAAGGATTACTGCTTTCGGAATTTGCGCTGGGCACCAAACCGCTGGCGGGAAATTTCCCTCGCCGCAACCGTCTGATCAGTGGATTGGCGAAAGGTGTGCTGGTCGTAGAGGCTGCCGTCAAGAGCGGTTCACTGATCACCGCGCGCTACGCGCTTGAGCAGGGGCGTGAGGTTTTCGCGATACCAGGCTCGGTGCATTCGCCCCTGTCGAGGGGCTGCCACGCTCTTATCAAGCAAGGCGCAAAACTCGTTGAAACTTCCACTGACATTCTCGAAGAATTTGGCCGACAGACCGTCCTGGAAGGGACTACGCGTAAGCACACACCGGCACTTAGGCATCCGCTGCTGCTCCGGGGAATCGGATTCGACCCGGTCGATCTTGATACGATCTGCAGTCGCTGCGGCTTGACTGCCGAGAAAGCATCGGCGATGCTGTTGGAACTGGAACTCGACGGCGCGGTCGTAAAACTGGCTGGAGGGAAATTCCAGCGAGTCCGCTAGTGATAGCGGAATTATCAAACAGCCTTGGGGACTCATGTTCGACATACTTGTCTATCTCGTCGAAAACTATTTTCACAATGGCCAACTTCCCGATGCTGAAACGATAACCAAACGCCTGTCTGCTGCCGGTTTTGAAGAAGAAGACATTTCCGAGGCGCTTACGTGGCTGAGTGGCTTTGGTCACCCGGACGAAGCAGATGGTGAGTCGGCGTTCGCCCAAAGTCGTGGTTTTCGCATTTACGCTGACGAGGAACTGACTAACCTGACTGCCGAGGCACGTGGGTTTATTCTTTTTCTGCAGGACTCGGAGATTATCTCCGCGCCGCAACGCGAATTGATCATTGAGCGCGTGCTTGCTTTGCCCGAAACTTCTGTGGATCTCGAAAGAATAAAACTGATTGTGCTGATGGTGTTATGGAACCAACAGCAGTCGGTCGACAGCCTCGTACTGGAGTTGCTGGCCAGTCGCGATAACAGTAGCCCTCAGTAAAAACGACTCCCCAAGCCCAGCATTTGCTTGCTCCGGAGCCGGCATCTTCTTATTATCTCGCCCTCTTTTTCAAATCGCCGCGTGAATGTCGCAAAATCTGCTGATTGTTGAGTCGCCCTCGAAGGCGAAAACCTTGAAGAAATACCTGGGCAAGGGCTTCGACATCCTTGCTTCCTACGGTCATGTTCGCGACCTGGAAGCGAAAGAGGGCGCTGTCGATCCCGAAAGCCATTTCAACATGCGCTACGCGCTGGTCGAGCGCAACAAGAAACATGTAGACAGCATCGTCAAAGCAGTCACCAAGGCCAAGGAGGTTTATCTCGCGACCGACCCGGACCGCGAAGGTGAAGCCATAGCCTGGCATTTGTCGGAGATACTCAAGGACAAAAAGCTCCTGAAGGATCGCAAGCTGCATCGCGTGGTGTTTTATGAAATCACCGAATCTGCGGTGAAGGAAGCCGTACAGAATCCACGCAAGATTTCAATGCCGCTGGTTAATGCGCAACAGGCACGGCGCGCACTCGATCATCTGGTTGGCTTTAACCTGTCGCCTATCCTGTGGAAGAAAATCGGCCGCAGTCTTTCTGCCGGCCGCGTTCAGAGCCCGGCGTTGCGCCTGATCGTCGAGCGCGAACAGGATATCGAAAACTTCGATAGCCGCGAGTACTGGACCATCCACCTGGACTCCCAGAAAGGTACCCAGGGTTTCTCGGCGAGACTGTTCCAGCACAAGGGCAAGAAAGTCGAACAGTTTTCCTTCGACAGCGAGGCCGAGCAGAAAAAGGTGATCGCACAGATTGAGAAAGTGGCGAAAGGTACGGTCACGGTCACCCGCGTCGATCGCAAGCCGCGATCACGCCAGGCTGCGCCCCCGTTTATCACTTCGACGCTACAGCAAGAAGCGGTGCGCAAGCTGGGAATGACTTCCCGGACGACCATGAGCACCGCGCAACAACTCTATGAAGGCATCGACATCGGTGGTTCGACGGTAGGTCTGATCACCTATATGCGAACGGACTCGGTCGCGCTTGCCAAGGAAGCGGTACAGGAAATTCGCGGCTACATCGGCGAGAATTTCGACGTCGAATATCTTCCCAAGACCCCGGTAACCTTTCGGAACCGCTCCAAGAACGCGCAGGAAGCACACGAGGCGATCCGACCAACGTCAATCGCGCGCACACCCGCGTCAGTCAGGAAATATCTGCGTCCCGACCAGGCTGCACTATATGAAATGGTCTGGAAGCGAACTCTGGCGAGCCAGATGGCACCGGCACGATTCGATACAACCAGTATCGATCTGGAGGCAGGTAACTCGGATACGGTCTTTCGTGCCAGCGGACAGGTGCTTGTATTCCCGGGCTTCATCGCTGTCTATACCGAAGGTGCAGATGATACAGAGCAGGAAGAAGACGCAAAGCTGCCCAAGCTGGAAGTGAATGACACCTTGCCGGTCAAGAAGCTCTACGGCGAGCAGCATTTTACCCAGCCGCCGCCGCGCTACACCGAGGCCAGTCTGGTCAAGACCCTCGAAGAGTACGGCATTGGCCGGCCGTCTACGTACGCGAACATCATTTCGACTCTGCAGGATCGCGGTTACGCACTTCTCGAGAAGAAGAGGTTTCTGCCGACCGATGTCGGCCGTCTGGTCAACGGTTTTCTCACCTCGCACTTCAATCATTATCTCGATTACGGATTTACCGCGAATCTCGAGGCCGAGCTGGACGAGATTTCAAACGGTACCCTGGAGTGGGTATCCGTCATGGAAGAATTCTGGACGAGTTTCGCCGACAATCTGCGCAATAAGGAAACTATAAGCCGGGGTATCCCTCTGCCCGAAGCCAAAACACCGGTGCGTAGTTGGGAAGCCTACTCGCGTGGTTTTCTGGATCCCGCCTGGCAGGAAAAACAGCTCCCGGAAAAGTGTCCGAAGTGCAAGAGTGTCGTGCTTCTGCAAAACAGCAGTCGCGGACTATTTGTAGGGTGCAGTGCTTACCCGGATTGCGATTTCACGGAACCATTCGGCTCCGGACCGGTGCGCAAAGAGCCGCTGGCAATGGGTACCCATGAAGAAACCGGGAAGACGATCTATCTTCTCAGCGGACCGTATGGACCCTATGTGCAGATCGGTGAGACGCCGCCGCAGAGCACAAAGGAAAAGGGTACGAAGAAAAAGAGTGCAAAGGCAAAGAGTGCGACGGAAAAGGCTGCAACGGAAAAACCAAAACGCGCAGCCTGGCCGAAGGGCGTTCCCTTACCATCCGAGGCTTCTCCGGAGGCCTTGCAGATCGCACTTAAATCACTTTCGCTGCCCCGGTCGCTGGGCAATCACCCCGGGACAGACAAACCGGTTGAAGTCAATATTGGCCGGTTCGGTCCCTATATCAAGCATGACGGCGGTTTCAAATCGATACCAAAAACCGACAGCGTCTATGACATCGAGCTTGATCGGGCGGTAGAACTGCTGGCACAAGCCAAAACCCGTGGCGGTGGTGGTCGAAAAATCGGCGTTCACCCGGACGACGAAAAAGCCATTACTGTGAACGCTGGCCGATACGGTCCGTATCTGAAATACGGCTCAATGAATGTAACTATTCCGGAATCGATCGATCCGGAAAAGATTTCGCTGGAAGAAGCCCTGGATCTCATCGCCAGCAAGGGCGACAAAGGCAAGAAGCCAACGAAATCCACGAAGGCAAAGCCGAGAAAGACCAGCGCCGGAAAGAAGACCGCGGCGACGAAAGCGCCGGCCGCCAAGAAGAAAAGCCGCCGCAAGACGGCTTGAGTCAGATATCGAGGTTGCGCACGCCCAGTGCGTTGCTCTCGATGAAGTTTCTTCTCGGCTCGACCAGATCGCCCATTAGCGTCGTGAATATTTCGTCGGCCGCGATGACGTCTTCAATTTGCACTCTGAGTAAGCGCCGCGTCTCCGGGTTCATCGTGGTATCCCACAGCTGATCGGGATTCATTTCGCCCAGACCCTTGTATCGCTGCGTTCCGATTCCCTTCTTGGTTTCTTCGAGCAGCCAGTCAAGGGCTTGCTTGAACTCGGTAATAGAGCGCTCGCGTTCCTTGCGCCTGATTACCGCACCATCACTGAGCAAGCCCAGTAACACTTGCGCAGTTTGTTGTATTTGCGCGTAATCCCCACTCTCGAGAAAATCGACATCAAGGTAAGTACTACGCTCGTTACCGTGGTGAGTGCGCTTGATCAACAAATAGTAGGCTTCGGTTTTTTGATCGAACTTCGGCACAATCTCCAGTTGCTCGGATGCACAGGCCTGCGCGAGACGGTTGGCAGATTCGGCGGCGGCGGCGGCGTTCTCGAGATTGACGACCAGCGGGTCTTTCAATAAGGCCCGCAGCACCGTCGGGTCAATACGCCTTCCAACCCGCTCAATTACTGCTTCGGCCAGAATGTAGGAGCGTGCGACCTGTTCCAGTGCCTCCGGGGTCAAAGGCGAACTACCCTCGCCCGGGATTAACTCCGCATCTTTCAACGCGATTTTAAGCAGATATTCCTTGAGTTCGTGATCATCTTTAAGATAGCGCTCTTCCTTACCGTGCTTCACTTTGTACAGAGGCGGCTGCGCGATGAACACATGACCCCGTTCTACCAGTTCGGGCATCTGTCGGTAGAAAAACGTCAACAGCAACGTGCGGATATGTGAGCCATCGACATCGGCGTCAGTCATGATGATGATGCGGTGGTAACGAAGTTTCTCGGGCTTGTATTCTTCTTTTCCGATTCCCGTACCCAGCGCTGTAATCAGCGCCGCGATTTCCTGGGAAGACACGAGTTTCTCGAACCGCGCCTTCTCTACATTCAGAATCTTTCCTTTCAGTGGCAATATCGCCTGGAACTTGCGGTCTCTTCCCTGTTTGGCAGAACCACCCGCTGAATCACCCTCGACCAGGTAGATTTCGCACTTCGACGGATCCTTTTGCTGGCAGTCCGCCAGCTTGCCAGGCAAACCAAAACCATCCAGGACGCCTTTACGACGCGTCATTTCGCGTGCTTTCCGCGCCGCCTCGCGCGCTCTCGCCGCTTCAATGATTTTTGACACGATTATTTTCGCGTCGTTTGGTTTTTCCAGCAGCCACGCCGACAATTCCTTGCCTACGGCTTCCTCTACAAGCGGTCTGACTTCCGAGGAGACAAGCTTTTCCTTGGTTTGCGAGGAGAATTTCGGGTCTGGCAGTTTGACTGAAAGCACACATGTCAAACCTTCGCGCATATCATCGCCGCTGGTTTCTACCCGGGCTTTCTTGGCCAACTCCTGCGACTCAATATATTGATTCAACGTTCGCGTCATGGCACTGCGCAGGGCTGTCAGGTGCGCTCCGCCATCACGTTGCGGAATATTGTTTGTGAAACAGAGTACCTGCTCCTGATAGGAGTCATTCCACTGCATCGCTATTTCCGCGGTCATCTCATTTGCTTCATAGACCGCATGGAAGATATTGGGATGCAGGACGTTCTTTGTCCGGTTGATATATTCAACAAAACCCCGAACACCGCCATCGAACTGGAATACTTCTTCCTTTGTTGAAATCTGATCCTGGAGTTCGATACGAACACCGTTGTTGAGGAACGAAAGCTCGCGCAGGCGCTTTGCAAGAATGTCGTGGTGAAATTCCATATTCTCAAACACGTCAACACTTGGCATGAAATGAATCTCGGTGCCTCTACGTTCGGTGGTACCAGTCGCTTTGAGCGGCCCGGTTGGCACGCCGTCGCGAAATTCCATCGTGTAGATTTGACCGTCGCGGCGAATCGTTAGCTTGAGCCACTCGGACAAGGCGTTAACGACGGAAACGCCGACACCGTGCAAACCACCTGAAATCTTGTACGAGTTGCTGTCGAACTTGCCACCGGCATGCAAAACGGTCATCACGATCTCCGGTGTCGATCGGCCTTCCTCGTCATCAGGATGTATGTCGGTCGGAATACCCCGGCCATTGTCTACAACGCTGATCGAACCATCACTGTGAATGACGATCTTGATGTCATCGCAATGACCTGCCAACGCTTCGTCAATCGAATTATCGACAACTTCGAATACCATGTGATGTAGCCCGGTTCCATCACTGGTATCACCAATATACATACCGGGCCGTTTGCGAACCGCTTCCAGTCCCTTGAGGACTCTGATGCTGCCGGCGGTATATTCGTTGTTCTCTGGCATTTATCGTGTTCTTTCTTTTGTCGTCAGATTCGCATGGGCATGACGACGTACTTGAAGTCCTCGTCACCCGGCACAGTCATCAGCATGCTTGAATTGGCATCACCCAGCGCGCACTCGATTTGCTCCGAGGATACGTTGCCCAGTAAATCAAGCAGGTACGTCACGTTAAAACCGATGTCCAGTGGTTCACCAGCATACTGCACTTCCAGTTCCTCTTCCGCTTCTTCCTGTTCCGCATTGGTGCAGACAATTCGTAACAGGTTCTTGGTCAGGACCCAGCGAACTCCCCTGAATTTCTCGTTCGAAAGAATCGATGCCCGTTGCAGGGCTTGCTGTAGCTCGATACGCGAGATCAGAAAGTGCCCTGGCGTACTGGAGGGAATCACGCGGGTGAAGTCCGGGAATTTTCCATCAACTACTTTGGAAACCAGATCTACCGACCCAAACCGGCTCCGGACCTGATTCTGCAGAATTTTCAGTTCTACATTTTCGTCTGTTTCAGTCAACAGTTTGACCATCTCCAGCACTGCCTTTCGCGGCAGGATCGCTTCTGCGCGGGGATGTGAGCTTTCCAGAGTCGTCGAGATGTAAGCCAGCCGATGTCCGTCGGTCGCGACGAGGGTGAGCTTGTCATCCTCAACCAACATCAGCAGTCCATTCAGGTAATAACGAATATCCTGTTGCGCCATGGCGTACTGGACGAGCTGAAGCATTCTCTTCAGTTCTTTCTGCGAAACGATGACTGTCGTAGCGTCTCCTGAGCCTTCGGCCAGCCTCGGAAAATCCTCTGCCGGTAACGTTTGCAGATTAAAACGGCTCTTGCCGGCTCTTACTACAAGTTTACTTTCCTGCGCTTCGAATGATACGGGTGCTTTTTCCGGCAAGGACCGCAGAATGTCCTGCAGCTTGCGAGCAGAAACGGTAATGGCGTGCGATTTGACTGATTTACTCAAAGTGGCTTCGGTAGCGACCTGTATCTCCAGGTCTGTAGCCAGCAACTTGAGCTCGTTATCCGATGTTTCCAACAGAACGTTCGACAGGATCGGAAGCGTATGGCGACGTTCAACAATACCCGAGACCGCTTGCAACGGTTTGAGTAAGGTGTCGCGATCAATATCTAGTAGTTTCATTTTTTAAAGATAATAAGATTAATAAGGACACGCTGATTCCATGAACAAGTGAGTCAAGCTATTGAAAGAAAAGTCTTACTGTTCTGTACAGAATCCCGTTAAAACAAGGTAGTGACCGTGGACAGTTTGTGCATGAAAATACGAAAATCCTGTTTCGAGCTGGTTCTCCACAATTCATACAGTGCTTGTCCACAACATTTGCGTTGCCGATGCTCAACCGCGCAAAGTTTGTAGCAGTGAATCGAAATCCCGACTGATATCCGAATTGGTCGTTCGTAATTCAGCAACCTTGCGACAAGCATGCAATACCGTCGTATGGTCGCGGCCCCCGAAGGCATCGCCAATGTCAGGCAAACTATTCGCTGTGAGCTCCTTTGCCAGCGCCATGGCGACTTGCCTTGGACGGGCAACGGCACGTGAGCGTTTCTTGGAATACATCTCGGAGACCTTTATCTTGTAGTACTCCGCAACGCATTTCTGGATGTTCTCCAGCGATATCTGACGCGTCTGGACCGCTAGCAAATCTTTAAGTGCCTCGCGTGCGAGCTCCACGGATATCGGTTCTTTTGTGAAACGAGCATAGGCGAGGATGCGCTTTAATGCACCTTCCAGTTCGCGCACATTGGATTGAATGTGATTGGCAATGAAGAAGGCGACGTCTTCAGGCAGGTCCATCCGTTCCATTTCGCCCTTCTTGAGCAAGATAGCGACCCGCATTTCCAGCTCGGGAGGCTCGATAGCCACGGTAAGACCCCAATTAAATCGCGACACGAGGCGATCTTCCATGCCGGAAATTTCTTTTGGGAAAGTGTCACAGGTAATGATGACCTGCCGATGGGCCTCTGTCAGTGCATTGAAGAGGTAGAAAAACTCTTCCTGGGTCCGGTTTTTCCGGCTGAAAAACTGGATGTCGTCTATCAGTAGAAGGTCGAGCGAGTGATAGTACTTCTTGAAGCCGTCGAAAGCCTTGTGCTGGTAAGCACGCACTACGTCTGAAACGTACTGCTCAGCATGCGAGTAACGAATCTTCGCGTCCGGCTCCCGGGCCTGGACAGCATTACCGATCGCCTGGATCAGGTGTGTCTTTCCCAGGCCGACGCCGCCATAAACAAACAGCGGGTTATATGCGCTGCCGAGGTGCTCGGCTACTTGCAACGCGGCGGCGCGAGCGAGCTGATTCGCCTTGCCGGTTACAAAGGTGTCAAACGTAAAAAGCGGGTTGAGTCGACTCTTTTCGCGGTCTTTCGGCCTTGGCTGAGCGGGCACTTCGGGCGCTACCGAGGGGGCAGGTGCTTGCGACTGCCTTACGGTGAGAGTCATGTTAATGCCGACGTTCTTGTCGAGAAATTCGGACGATAGCCGCTGGATATCACGCAGATACTTGTCTCGCACCCACTCAAGGACGAATCGGTTCGGGGCAGCGATGTGTATCGTCTTTCCGTCAAACTCCGCGTTGAGGGGTTGAATCCATGTCTTGAACTGTTGGGCCGGGATCGCCGACTGGAAATGGCGAAGGCAATGTGTCCAGAAACTGTCCATTGATATGTGTTCTTTTGGGGGCCAAGGCGTAGCGGACCGCGTTCTGCAGTGACCAGCAGGGGAAGGCGGATTCTAGCAGCCTCGTCAAAAGTTATCCACAGACAAGTTGGTATTGTCGGCATTGACATAGGGCCGACAAATCAGTGTAATAGCGGGCTTTTTCAAAGACCGCATTGGAGATTACCTATGAAGCGCACTTATCAGCCTTCGAAAACGCGGCGGCAGCGCCGTCATGGCTTCCTCGTGCGCATGCGTACCCGCGGTGGCCGGGCAGTTATCAACGCGCGGCGTGCAAAGGGGCGGGCTCGACTGAGCGTGTGATTGGGCCGCGCGCAACGTTTCCACGAACGATCCGACTGCGGGGCGCGGCGCAATTCACCGGTTCCTTTCAGGGCCGGTATCGCAGTAAGCACTTCTTGTTATTGTCCCGGCCCGGTGGTTCCGAAAAGGGAAGCGCCCGGCTGGGAATGATCATTGGCCGACGGCAAGTCTCCCGGTCGGTAGACCGGTCGCGGCTGCGCCGAATTATTCGCGAAGCGTTCCGATCGGTCCGCCTTGAACTGGGTCGAATTGATGTGGTTGTCAGATTTCGGTCAGAACCGAACCAACAAACAAACACCATGCTTCGAACGGAGTTGAACGCTTTGCTGGAGCAAGCGAGGGCATGAAACATGTGCTCGGATGGCTGATTCGCGCGTATCAGTACCTGATATCGCCGTGGGTAGGCAATCACTGCCGGTTTTATCCGACCTGTTCGGAGTACGCGCGCATTGCCGTTTCCGAGCATGGCAGTGCCAGAGGGAGCTGGCTGGCGGCGCGTCGCGTCGTTAAATGTCACCCATGGCACGAAGGTGGTATGGACCTGGTGCCAGGTACCTGTACGGTCGGTGGCGCTGAAAACAAGACAGAGAAACCATAATGGATAACGCGCGAATCATTGCAGCAATCATATTTGCCGGTTCGGTTATTTTGCTGGCTGACGGCTGGTTCAAAGCCCAGAGGCCAGCACCATCGGAGATTGCAGCGGTCGCACCGGCGGCGCCACTGAACGGTGGCGTGAACACGGTACCCGAAGTGACCCAACCTTCCAGTACCGCAAGCGGGATGCCAGTTGTGTCGGCGCGGGAAACGGCCACGCAATCGTCGCGAGTGGTGACAGTTCGCACTGACTTGTTCGAAGCCAGGATCAATACCCAAGGTGGTGTCTTGGAGGAGCTGAAACTGCTGGAGCACCGCAGTAAGGATGACCCGGACCTTACTTTGCAATTGTTCATGAAGACTGCGGACCGTACTTATGTGGCACAGAGCGGATTGATTGGAGAGGGCCTTCCGAATCACGCGACCTTATTCGAGATTGACGGCGATCGTTTTGAATTGCGGCCAGGGGCGGAAAAGCTGGAACTGTCGTTGCGGGCGTCGGTACCGGGGAGCCACGAGGTCGTACAGCGCTACACCTTCCATCGTGGCAGTTACGTGATTGATGTCGATTACGAAATCGCGAACAAGGGCAATGCGCCGCTGTCGGCCCATGGGTACTTTCAGTTCTTGCGGGACGGTAATCCGGCTGCTGGCGATTCAAAAATGCAGCCGACTTATACCGGTGGAGCAATCTACACCGATGAATCCAAGTTCACAAAAGTTGATTTTGAGGACATGGACAAGGGTAAGGTCAAATATCCCAAGAAAACTGAAGATGGATGGGCTGCGATCGTACAACACTATTTTGTCGCAGCCTGGCTTCTGGAGCAGGGCCTGGAGCGTGAATACTTCACCAAAGCGCGTGATAACGGACTCTATGCTGTTGGCATAATCGTACCGGTGACAGCCATCGCACCGGGCGCGGCTGGCAGCATCAGCTCACGCCTTTACGCCGGCCCGCAGGACCAGGAAACGATATCGCAGCTGGCACCCGGACTTGAACTCACCGTGGATTACGGCTGGCTGACGGTGATCGCTGCTCCGCTTTTCTGGCTGCTCTCGGAGATCCATCAATGGGTCGGTAACTGGGGCGTCGCAATTATTCTTTTGACCGTCATCATCAAGCTGATCTTCTTTCCGCTGTCGGCAGCGAGTTACAAGTCGATGGCGAAAATGCGGGTGTTGGCGCCCAAGTTGCAGGCACTCAAGGAAACTTACGGTGACGACCGGCAGCGCATGCAGCAAGCGATGATGGAGATGTACAAGACGGAGAAGATCAATCCGCTTGGGGGTTGCCTTCCTATTCTTGTTCAGATCCCGGTCTTTATTGCGTTGTATTGGGTGTTGCTGGCAAGCGTCGAGCTGCGCAACGCGCCCTTTATATTGTGGATCAATGACCTCTCGGCAAAGGATCCTTATTACGTGTTACCGGTGTTGATGGGGCTTTCGATGATCGTGCAGTCGTGGCTTAGTCCTACGCCGCCGGATCCGGTGCAGGCGAAGATCATGAAGATCATGCCCGTCGTGTTCAGTGTTTTCTTCTTCTTCTTTCCAGCCGGGCTCGTGCTTTACTGGCTTGTAAACAATATTCTTTCCATTACCCAGCAATGGTACATAACGCGGGCGATCGAACGATCCAAACCCGCTAATGCAACCCGCTGACACAATTGCGGCGGTTGCAACTGCTTACGGCCGTGCCGGTATCGGAGTGGTCAGGGTTTCGGGACCCGGGACGCAATCGCTCGCCACGTCTCTGATAGGCAGAACACCGCCCGCGCGCCACGCCACACTGAGTGAGTTTCGGGATGCTGATGGTCTGGCGATCGATCAGGGCATCGCGATTTTTTTCCCGGGGCCGCATTCCTATACCGGAGAGGATGTATTCGAAATCCAGGGCCACGGCGGGGTTGCACTACTTCGCATGTTGTTGCGGCGCTGCGTTGAACTGGGCGCGCGAGTTGCCGAACCGGGCGAGTTCACCAAACGGGCTTTCCTGAACGACAAGATGGATCTGGCGCAGGCGGAAAGCGTAGCTGATCTGATTGATGCCTCTTCCACAGACGCAGTTCGTAGTGCCCGGCGTTCGCTCGCAGGAGAGTTCTCGGCACGGGTCAATGCCATTCGTGAACAACTGATCGGGATCCGGTTGCTGGTGGAGGCGGTTCTTGATTTTCCCGAAGAGCAAGTTGATCTGATTGATCGTCACGATGTGCTCGGCCAACTGCAGGCAGTGCAGGGCGACATCACGACGTTGACTGACTCTGCAACGCAAGGGAATTTGTTGCGCGAAGGCGTCCGGGTAGTCCTGACCGGGGCCCCGAATGTTGGAAAATCCAGCCTGATGAACCGACTCGCCGAGGAGGAAGTGGCGATTGTTACCGAAGTGCCCGGCACAACCAGGGATGTTTTGCAGCGTGAGCTGGTGGTGTCGGGATTGCCGATTCACGTCATCGATACAGCAGGATTGCGCGAAAGCGATGATCCCGTTGAGCGCATCGGCGTGTCGCGGAGTCTGCAACAGCTTGAGCAGGCTGACGTGGTCCTGGAGATCCGGGATGCGTCAGTACCTTGCACGGACGACGCGGGCAGCGATCTGGTGAGGCTGTCAGAAGGCGCTAGAAAAATTCTTGTAATCAACAAGATAGATCTGACTAGCGAAACGCCAAAGGCAAGTCAGGAAGGCAGTGTGGACAAGGTATGGCTATCGGCGAAAACAGGGTCGGGGATCGACTTGCTACGCCGGACCCTGTTACGCGTGAGTGGGCGGGACACTACGGACGAAGTGCCGTTTATGGCCAGAGAGCGACACATTCACTCGCTCAGGCAGACGTTGGCGAATGCTCAACGCGCCGAGACCGAAGTTGCGCGCCTTGAGCTGTGTGCCGAAGAGCTTCGTCTGGCACAGCAGGCACTGGGTCAGATTACCGGGGAGTTTTCCGCAGATGATCTGCTAGGGGAAATATTCTCACGTTTCTGTATCGGTAAGTAAGGGCTGGCCGCACCACATTCCGGATCCCGGCATCAGATCAGGTTTCGTACCTGTCGAGCGACCGGGTCGGTGAGCGGCTGCTTACTCAAAGGGTTCTTGGCATCGCGTCGGGTTAGGCAGGTAGATCGGGAGATGTTCCACGTGAAACATCCGCGGCTAACAGGAGCCTGAGGGAAGCTAAACCTGCCCGTGTTTCACGTGAAACATCCGAAGCGGGGAGTCTCTCGCGCCATTCTTTCCGGTATGATTGCGCGCTCTCGAAAGGGCACTGTGTTTTTTCCAAAAGAGTTCGACATTATCGTAATCGGTGGGGGCCATGCTGGCACCGAAGCCGCTCTGGCTGCTGCCCGAGCCGGCTGCAATACGCTGTTACTGACGCACAGCATCGAGACACTTGGTCAGATGTCTTGCAATCCCTCGATTGGCGGTATCGGCAAAGGGCACCTAGTCAAGGAAATCGACGCGCTTGGTGGTGCAATGGCCCAGGCGGCTGACGTGGCGGGGATTCAGTTCCGCACTTTGAACGCGAGCAAGGGACCAGCGGTCAGGGCAACGCGTGCTCAGGCCGATCGTGTGTTGTATCGACAGGCCATACGATCCCGTCTGGAGAATCAGCCGAATCTCACCCTGTTCCAGCAGGCTGTTGATGATCTTCTGTTACAGGGTGATCGCGTCGTTGGCGTGGTAACCCAGATTGGCCTCCAATTCCGGGCACGCGCAGTGGTCTTGACGGCTGGCACCTTTTTGTCCGGGCGTATCCACGTTGGTCTGGAAAACTATCAGGCCGGCCGTGCCGGTGATCCCCCGTCTATCAGTCTTGCCCATCGGCTAAGGGAGCTGAAGCTACCGGTAGGGCGCCTGAAAACCGGAACCCCGCCGCGCCTGGACGGGCGCTCCATTGATTTCTCCGTTCTTGAGCAACAGCCGGGTGATCAGCCAGCTCCCGTGTTTTCGTATCTGGGCAAGACGGAACAACACCCTCGGCAGATATCCTGCTGGATTACCCATACCAACGAGCACACTCACGAGTCTATTCGTGCCGGACTAGATCGCTCGCCTATGTACTCTGGTGTGATCGAAGGGGTTGGGCCACGCTATTGTCCGTCGATAGAAGACAAGGTGACACGGTTTGCGCACCGGTCCTCTCACCAGATTTTCCTTGAACCCGAGGGCCTGAATACACACGAGGTCTACCCGAACGGAATTTCAACCAGCCTTCCTTTTGATGTTCAACTCGAAATCGTGCATTCAATCAGAGGCTTGGAAAAAGCCCACATTCTCCGCCCAGGTTATGCCATTGAATACGATTACTTCGATCCACGGTCACTGAAGTCGTCGTTGGAGACCAAATCCATCGGCAGTTTGTTTTTTGCCGGCCAGATCAATGGGACGACCGGATATGAGGAAGCGGCGGCACAAGGATTGTTGGCGGGCATAAACGCCGCCTTGCAAGTGCAGGAAAAGCCGGCCTGGTGCCCACGTCGGGACGAAGCCTACCTGGGTGTATTGGTTGATGATCTGGTCACACGTGGTGTTACCGAGCCCTACAGGATGTTTACCAGTCGGGCGGAATATCGGCTCAGTTTGCGCGAAGACAATGCTGACTTTCGCCTGACCGAAACCGGTTGGCGGCTCGGACTGGTGGACGAGCAACGCTGGGCGGTATTTCAGCGCAAACGGGATGCCGTCAACGCGGAGCTGGAACGTCTCGAGAAATTGGTGATTGACCCGCGTCATGTCGGGCAGCAGGCTGTTTCGGAAGCCATAGGTCAAATACTTGAACGCGAATATCCAGCATTGCAACTGTTGCGCCGCCCCGAGGTTGACTACCGAAGCTTGATGAAACTGGTTGTAGCCGGGCCTGGTGTGGAAGATGATCAGGTCGCCGAACAGGTTGAAATTCAGACCAAATACAAAGGCTACATTGACCGGCAGCGTGAAGAGTGCGCCCGCATTGAACAGGTCGAAACCGTAAGTATTCCGATCGATCTCGATTACACGCAAGTGCGTGGCCTGTCGTCGGAAGTGCGCCAGAAACTGGCTGAGCAAAGGCCGCAAACGCTTGGTCAGGCGGGGCGGATTTCCGGCATTACTCCAGCGGCCATTTCCCTGATGATGGTTCACCTGAAACGACTGAATGTTTTGCGAGAGCCGCCAGTGGATCGACTTCGGTCACAAGGGAGGCGCGCTTGAGACAGTGGGGCCTCGCCGAGCAGGCAGCATCCATGGGTTTACAACTGTCATCCCAGGCCGTTAGTCAGCTGACATCATTGTTACAGCTTCTGGCGAAGTGGAACCGCGTCTATAACCTCACGTCATTATCCGCTGAAGAAAAGTGGGTGAGTCATCACTTACTGGATTCCTTAAGTATAGTAAGCTTGATCCCAGATGGTCGCTTGATTGACGTGGGATCCGGCGGTGGCTTTCCAGGTCTCCCTGTCGCAATTGCCAACCCTGATCGCGACATCGTATTGCTGGACAGCAACCACAAAAAGACGGCGTTTCTTCGCCAGGCAGCCGCTGAGCTGGGGCTCGCAAAGGTGTCAGTGGAAACAGCCCGCTCGGAGTCTTTCAGGCCGGATAGCGGCTTTGATGTGGTCGTCTCGCGAGCCTTTTCGGATCTGAAGTCCTTCCTTGATCTGGCCGGACATCTTTGCCGAGACAACGGGACGCTGCTTGCAATGAAAGGCGTTTACCCCGCTGACGAAATCGCTGAACTTCCGGCTGGTGTCGTACGCAACACAGTCCGGCTCGAAGTGCCGATGATCGACGCGCAGCGGCACGCTGTATTCCTCAATCCGCCGGCGTCGCGGGAAGGTTAGCCAATGGCGCGCATCCTGGCTGTCGCGAATCAGAAAGGCGGCGTCGGCAAGACGACGACAACCATCAATCTGGCAGCCGGGCTGTCGCGAGCCGGTAAGCGAGTGCTACTGATCGATCTCGATCCTCAGGGTAATGCGACCATGGGAAGTGGGATCGACAAGCGCGCCTCACATGCCACGGTTTACGAGGTAGTTCTTGGTGAGAGTGATATTCGCAGTGCGCGGATTCACTGCGAAAACGGCGGATTCGATCTGGTGCCCGCCAATCAGGAACTCGCTGGCGCGGAGATAGAGCTGGTCGGTCTCGATCAGCGTGAAACCAGGCTGAAGACAGCGCTTGCCGATGTCGATTCCGAATACGACTATATTCTGATCGATTGTCCGCCGGCTCTGAATCTGTTGACGGTGAACGGCCTGACAGCGGCACAAGCCGTGATGATACCGATGCAATGCGAGTACTACGCACTCGAGGGGCTCAGTGACCTGGTCCAGACCATCAAGAAAGTACGCAATCATCTCAATCCAACGCTTGAGATCGAAGGTCTCCTGCGAACCATGTACGACCCGCGCAACACGCTTTCGCAACAAGTCTCGGATCAGTTGAAGAAGCATTTCGGCGACAAGGTGTACCGGACCATAATTCCGCGCAATGTACGGCTCGCCGAGGCGCCGAGTCACGGTATTCCGGCGATTCACTTCGACAAGCAGTCAAAGGGCGCAATAGCCTATCTGTCGCTCGCGGACGAAGTTCTGGCGCAACCGCGTCCGACCCATTAAGGACACAGGTGATGGCGAAACTCAAAGGACTTGGACGCGGGCTGGATGCGTTGCTCGCTGCCGATGAATCAGATACAGAATCGACTGGCGGCGAGCTTCGAACGATTCCAACTGCGCGGCTGCGGCCTGGCCGCTATCAGCCGCGCAGTCGAATGGACGAAGCGTCGATAGCGGAACTCGCGGAATCGATCCGGGCACAGGGGGTTTTACAGCCGATCCTGGTGCGCTCGGTCAACGAGGGCTACGAAATCATCGCTGGTGAACGGCGTTGGCGGGCGGCGCAGTCTGCGGGGCTCAAGGAAGTGCCGGTAGTCGTGCGTGAAGTTGATGACAACGCGGCACTGGCGATGGCGCTGATAGAGAATATCCAGCGGGAAAACCTCAATCCGCTGGAAGAAGCGGTCGGCATTCAGCGCCTGATCGACGAGTTCGCGATGACTCATGAAACGGCGGGACAGGCTGTTGGGCGATCGCGTAGCGCTGTTAGCAATCTGCTGCGCCTGTTGTCATTGCAGCAGCCGGTTCAGGCCTTGTTGATGGACGGCAATATCGATATGGGTCACGCGCGGGCACTGCTGGCGGCACCAGCGTCGCGGCAGATCGAGCTCGCACAGCGCATCGTCGCTTTGGGGCTGTCGGTACGTGAAACCGAGCAGCTGGTGACGCAAAAAGTGCCTGCCGTGAAACGACCATCGAAAGCGGCGAGCAAGGACCGCGACATCGCGGCGCTCGAAGAATCGCTGTCCGAGCGGCTCGGAGCGGCGGTGTCAATTCGGCATCGCAAAAGCGGCAGCGGAATATTGTCGATTGATTACACCGACCTTGACCAGCTGGACGCGATTCTGGCGCGCCTCAGAGCTTGACGGCCGGGCCCCCGGATGTGGTCAGACGCGTTGACAGTATTGCGATAAGCCAATAACATCTCGGCCTTTTTGTGGTTATGCTGCAGCCGCACAAGGAGTGGAGAGCCATTTCACCGGGCCGAAATCCATGACCCGCGGGCTGCTCGCGGTGCTTGGGTTGCAGTTGCTGGTGTTGGGTGTGGTCGTGTCGGGTTTCTTGCTGGTTTCAGGCCTTGCAGCCGCGAAGTCAGCGGCGATCGGCGGCGCGATCGCGATAGTTCCGGGAGCGTTTTACGCTTGGCGACTGATCGCTTCCCGAAAAGCGCCTCATGAGCGGATGTTGCGGGTTCACGTTGGTGCCGAAGCAGGGAAGCTGACACTGACGTTCGTAATGTTTGCCGCGACGTTTGTCTGGATCAGGGATGTTTCTGTAATACCGTTGTTTGCCGCATATATCGCCATCTTGATGGCGTATTGGCTTGCACTGATTGTGTTTAAACGAATTTAAGAGAAAAACAAGCATGGCCACTTCGGGCGCGCCAACTTCGAGCGAATACATTGTTCACCACCTCACCAACCTGACTGTTGGTGAAGGGTTCTGGACGCTACACCTCGACACGCTGATCGTATCCGGACTTCTGGGTCTGTTGGTCTTCGGCTTCATGGCTGCGCTGGCACGAAAGGCCAGCAGCGGAGTCCCGTCCGGTTGGCAGAACTTCGTCGAGATGGTCGTGTCGATGGTAGATACCCAGGTCCGGGACACCTTCCACGCGAAAAGCAATCTTGTAACGCCGCTGGCAATCACCATATTTGTATGGGTATTCGTGATGAATGCCATGGATCTGATCCCGGTTGACTTTATTCCGATGACCGCAGAAGCCGCAGGCGTGCCCTACCTGAAGATCGTGCCCACCACTGATCCGAATCTGACGTTCGCAATGTCGCTGACGGTTTTCGTCATCATGCTCGGCTTCAATTTCAAGTTCAAAGGCGTTGGCGGTTTTCTGCACGAGGCATTGACGGTTCCCTTTGGGAAATACCTTTTCCCGGTCAATCTTCTCTTCCGGATCATCGAGGATATCGCCAAGCCGGTCTCACTTGCTCTGCGACTTTTTGGAAACATGTACGCTGGCGAGATGGTTTTCATATTGCTCGCAGTCTGGGCTGGAGCCAGTTTCTTCTGGGCGCCACTCGCTGCAACACTCAGTCTTGGCTGGGCTCTGTTTCACATTCTGATTATTACCCTGCAGGCTTTTGTGTTCATGATGCTCACCGTCGTGTACATGAGCATGGCTGCTGAACACCACTGATTTTTTTCACGTTAACGATCACAACTACTGTACTTAGGAGAAAAAGATGGAACTCGCATCCGTATTGGGAATGACGGCAATCGCGGTCGCGCTGTTGATTGGAATGGGCGCACTCGGAACAGCAATCGGTTTCGGTATCCTCGGTGGACGTTTTCTCGAAGGTGCCGCGCGCCAGCCCGAGATGATTCCGACCCTGCAGGTCAAGATGTTTATCGTTGCGGGTCTGCTGGATGCCGTCACCATGATCGGTGTTGGTATCGCGCTTTATCTGCTGTTTGCGAACCCTTTCATTGCCATCGTCGGCGGTTGAAAACGAATCCGTTTCATAAGCGCGGGAGGCTAGCGTGAATATCAACGCAACACTATTTGGCCAGGCGCTGTGGTTTGGTGTCTTCATCTGGTTGACGATGAAGTACATCTGGCCGCCGCTACAAAAAGCGATGAAGGATCGGGAAAAACAGATCGCGGAAGGTCTGGCGGCTTCCGAAAAAGGCAAGCAGGAGCTGGAGCAGGCCGCCCAGCGCGTCACAGAGGAATTACACAAGGCGCGCGATCAGGCAAGTGAAATTCTGGCTCAGGCGGAAAAGCGTGGCGGCGAACTGGTCGAGGAAGCTAAGGCCAATGCCAGAGCCGAAGGCGAGCGTATTGTCACGGCCGCAAAAGCGGAGATCGAACAGGAAGTCAATCGTGCCAGAGAGCAGCTCAGGGCGCAGGTCTCGGTTCTTGCTGTGACCGGCGCAGAGAAAATTCTCAAGCGGGAAATTGACGCACAGGCACACGCCCAGCTGTTGCAGGGCCTGGAAACCGAGCTCAGGTAGAACCCGATGGCCGAACTCGCAACTATTGCCAGGCCGTATGCAGAGGCAGCTTTCGCGCTTGCCAAACAACGCGGCGAACTCGACTCTTGGTCCGGGATGCTTGCGCTGCTCGTCAACGTTTACCAGGACACGCAGTTCCAGGCGGCGATCGCCGGACCCACGGTCACTGGTGGCGACGTCGAAAACCTGATGCTTACGATCTGTGGCGAAAATATTGACGCGCAGGCGCGCAATCTTGTCCAGCTGCTCATGCGAAATGGGCGTTTGTCCGTACTTGCGGAAATCCAGACGCTTTATGAACACCTCAAGTCGGATGACGAGGGCGTGATTGAAGCAAGCATCGCCTCTGCTTACCCGCTGCAAGACGAGCAACTTGAGCAAATCGTCAACATTCTGGCGAAGCGTTT
>Ga0316194_10000376_pt1 | contig 27804 bp, 24 predicted proteins | sample CroRivsedime1_MG_FD_204936 | JGI IMG/M metagenome (GOLD analysis project Ga0316194, IMG submission 204936) | Coastal sediment microbial communities from Maine, United States - Cross River sediment 1 | ecosystem: Environmental > Aquatic > Marine > Coastal > Sediment | place: USA: Maine...
TCAGGAATAACAGAATAACTCCTCAAGCCCCTTGCAGGACTGATGCCAACCCTTTAAAATGCGCGCTTGCTGATGCGGGGTGGAGCAGTCTGGTAGCTCGTCGGGCTCATAACCCGAAGGTCGTAGGTTCAAATCCTGCCCCCGCTACCAATATTTAAGCAGTACAAATAACAGGTTAGAGGCTTATGCCCTAACCTGTTTTTCGTTTCAGAATTGTTAGTGACGGGATTTTGCCGGGATTTGCGTTACAGACCCGGCTAACCGCCTCTAACAGTTCGTCAATTTCAGGCGCGGAATAGTGCGACGTGATGTCCCCATTCCTGTGCCCAAGTAATACCTTTCTGGTTTCCAGCGACACGCCTGCCGCCCTTAAACGTCTACCAAAGGTATGCTTCAGATCATGGACTCTGAGGTGTGTGAAACCCCATGAAATCGCTTCTCCATGTTCCTGGGCATGCGCTTTGGCGGCCGCTACACGTGCTCGCTTCCATGCGGAGTTGTACATATTGCCCACCGGTTGACCTCGGTAGGTAAAGACCCTTGAGGGGTGTAAACCCCGCTGGGTCTCTACCAATGACCGCGCAATGGGATTGAGTACCACCAAACGGTCCTCCTTGTTTTTCACCACCTGCGCGGGCACCAGAAATACCGACGTGTCCAACGCTGGAACCTGGATTTCCCAGTCCCATCGAAGCTGACAAACCTCTTGTTCCCGAGTACCGGTGTTTACCTTGAAGAGGGTCATTCGCGACAAATGGTCGGGCAATGCATTGAGCAGGAATTTCTGTTCCTCCCAGCTCAACGGATACGGCTGCCGGGCATCATCCACTTCTAACATTGTCAGCAGGGGTGGTGTTTCCAGCCAGGTTAGCCCAGAGTCATCCCGCCACCTGCGTGCCGCACGGTTCAGAATGCGGCGAACGACCTCCAATCCGTTGTTGATCGTCTTCTTCTTGAGGCCCTTTGCCATGCAGTCATCGACATACGCTGACAATGTCCCATCATGGATTTGATGCAGGGGCATCTCGCCAATAAATGGCATCAACCCCTTCAGTCTTGACGCATCGTCTGCGATGGATCGTTTGTGCATGTTTTCCTTCAGGTGTTTTGCTGCCGCTTCCTTGAAGAGTCTTCGTGGTCTGACTCCGTAAACCGATGCCTGCCGGATCCTTTCCGTTCGGTGAGCTAAGTATTTTTCCGCTTCATCGATGTCGCCTGATCGAGTAGATTCGATAACTCGTTGTCCGAAAATGACCTTGTCAATTTGCCAGATGCCCCGACGTAATCTGAGCCCTGGCGTTCTTTTGCGTCCCATAGTTGTTCTCCTTTCGGTTGAACGGGACGCCCGTTGCGGGACTTATATTGGTCTACCCAGGCGTCCAGATCAAGACGGTCGAAGGCAATGCCCTGTTCGCCGATGCGGATCTCGGTGACGCAGGGACGCACCTCCGTGTTAAAGCGGTTCTTGTCCATACCCAGATAGAAAGGCGCATCCCTGAATCGGATAAGTCGTGGCGCGATAGAGTGTGTCGGGCGCATGGGTGGCATGGGTATGGCTGCTGCGTGATGTTTTGGTTCTCTGCAGATAATGCCTGTACTGCGCCGCAAAAACGGTGTCGAAAGCGCGCCATACGAGAGCTGCTTTCGAGCACATTCATTCAACCGGGCAATGGCAAACTGCGGTCTCCGCATTCAGTCATTGGAGACTATGAGTTATGCAAGACACAGAAAGCGCGTCGATGGCAACGTTGGGGAATCAAATCACCGAACGCTATGGACTGTTGTTATCACAGTCCCAGTTAGCCGAATTGCTCGGCCGCACCGCCGGTGGCCTGCGCTACAGCTTGAGCTATCCGAGCGACGACCAAACCCGCGCCCTCAAGGCCTGCGGCCGTAAGATCGGCCGGCGCGTCTATTATCCAGCCAGCGAGGTTGCCCAGATCATCATCGGGTCCGGCGAGGCATGAGCAATACCATCGTCCGTGCACCTCGCCGCCATCGCTTCGTGATCATCGATCAGCGCGCCATCGAGGACACGCGCCTGTCCTGGGCGGCGCGGGGCCTGCTCGGCTACCTGCTGTCCCGACCGGACGACTGGAAAGTGCTGATCAACGACCTGCGCAAACGCGGCGATCTCGGACGCGATGGCATCTACCGGCTGCTCCGGGAACTTCGCGACACGGGTTACGTGCTTTTCGTGCACACCCGGGACCGACACGGCCGCATCCGCGGCGGCAGCTACCTGGTGCAGGAGATCGCGCATCCACCACATCCGGATTTGCCGGATACGGTTGAGCCGGACGCGGCTGAACCGTATCCGGTGAACCCGGACGCCTTACCTAATACCGACTTAGACTTAAGACCCACTACGACTACAGTACCGACTATTACCAAAGGCGGCCTCGAATTCAGCGCCTGGGTGCCGGAGGAACTGAGAGCACAAGCGATCAGCCGGGTTGCGCGGCTCGATGTCCAGGCGGCGCAAAGCGTCATCGATGAATGGGCCGGTGCCCTGGCTGCTGGCCGGGTCGAGCGTTCACCGCTGGGTTACCTGCATGCCCTGGTGGCCCGGTTTGAGTCAGGCGACTTAAGGTGGCGCTATGCCGATGCGGTGGCAGCAAGCCGCAAGCAGGCGCGCAATCGCCCATAGCTGGAAAAGGGACGTGTCCGATACATCAACAGTACCGGGGACTTCTTGTCATGCCCTGACAGCGTGAGCACCCGGGCTCGGTGCAAGGATTCCGCCAATCCGGACCGGGTTCAAAATTTGATGCACCAAATTTTGTACCAACCTGGCGCCGTTTTGTGTGAATTTGCAGTGGGTTGAGTCAGAGCAAGGGTGCAAATTTTGATAATTGCAGCGTCATAGAAGTGCTGACAGTGTCAGCACGCTGCTAACCGGCGCGGCGAATCGCGATAACGCTAACGCTAACGCTGTATCTGCTTGCCTGACGGTTACTGGATTGTTACTGAGTTCGAATTTCAAACCGTGTTGACACTGTCAACACCTGACAAGCCCGCTCCGAAGGCTGTGCGAGGACGTTGAAGGCAGTCTGTGTGACAGGCAATCGCCTGGCGCGCAGGCTGCGCTGCCCGAATGGCCGTGTCACTACACAGCGAAGCGCGGTAGTGACGCGGCCGCCATCAGTGCCTAAGTGCGAAGCATTGAAGCGATTTTTCCGGGCACGTAAGAATGCCGCGTGGATTACGCTGTAAACCACGCCGGTCTCTGGCGGGATTTATCCGTGACAGGCCCGCAGCACAGTCCTACCCTCGATGTCATTAATCGGTTTTATCCGCGGCCACTGCGGTAAAGTGGCAAACAAGGCACCAGCAGGACCGTGTAACGGGTGCATCGGCGCAAGCCGCGGTCCATCTTCCACCCAGGGCAGTTCCTCCGGGGCTGTTCATCCTCGCAGGCGGTCGCCTGTGTTCAACGCGCGAGCGCATGCCCGGTGATGGTCTTGGCCACTGTCGAGCCGTGCTCATCTTTCATTAACTGCGGAACCCATCTGCAACCTTCAAAGGAGGTGTAACCACACTCAAGAACCGCCCGTTCACGGGCACGTTGGATTGCGCGGAGCCATCCCTCAACCGAGGAAGGCCCGCGTTGCCTGTGACCAGGCATTGTCAGTTCGACCGGGGGTCGTGCCCCATGACCGTTCCGCGTCAGCGGACTTGTCAGCTCAGGCTGCCAGGTGAGTCAGAAACACTCAGCAGATAGCGAGACACGATGCGAGATCTGAACTACCAACTCAAACAACTCTGCCGGCACTGCCGGGAGGGCGCCTATGGGACCCAGGCCAAGCGCGAGCGGATGCTGACCCTGGTGGCCAACCAGCTCCATGCGCTGGGCTACCGGGGGATGACGGCTCGCTCCCTGAAACCGAAACACGTCGAGGCCCTGGTCAAGCACTGGTTTGCCGAGGGCCTGTCGATCGGGACGATCAAGAACCGCATGGCCGTGATCCGCTGGTGGGCCCACAAGGTTGACAAGCAGAACGTGGTGGCACGGTCCAACGAGTACTACGGCATCCCCGACCGGCGTTTCGTCACCAATGAATCGAAGGCGAAGACCGTCACCCGATCCCAACTGGACAAGGTCCGGGATCAGCACGTCAGAATGAGTCTGGAACTGCAGCAGGCCTTCGGCCTGCGCCGGGAAGAGGCGATCAAGTTCCAGCCGAGTTTTGCCGACCGGGGCGACCATCTCATGCTCAAGGCGAGTTGGACCAAGGGCGGACGGGAACGAACCATTCCCGTCCGCACCGAGGCGCAACGCGACGTCCTAAACCGCGCACGCCGGCTGGCCGGCCTCGGCTCCCTGATCCCGAGTAACCGCAACTACGTGCAACAGCTCCGGGTCTACGAGGGCAACACGCTGCGCGCCGGGCTGTCCCAAATGCACGGGCTGCGCCATGCCTATGCCCAGAACCGTTACGAAGAACTGACCGGCTGGAAGGCGCCGGCGGCGGGCGGGCCGCAAAGCAAGGCCCTGACTCCGGAGCAGCGCGAGACCGACCGCGAGGCCCGGCTCACCATCAGTCGAGAACTGGGTCATGAGCGCGCATCGATCACGGCGGCCTATTGCGGGTAACTAAATTACAGGCCAGGCTGTAGAAATTACAATTCATTCCCTAAGTTTCTTAAAGACACGAATTGGGAGGCTGAAGGGCTGATTTTCGCGCGGAAGCCGACCTTTAGTGGCCACGAATATTAGGCTAAACAGGTATTATCGTTAAGGGTTGTAGGAGGCCTGCCCTGAATAGTTAAGATAACCGTTGTCGTTCCTGCGCCCCTCCCGGGATGCCTGGGAACCGGAATTCAGCGGGATAGGTATGTGAAGCGTCCTGATTTTCAATTGCATTTCAGGAAAGCAAGTGGTTATCCTTTCTTATAAATTCAGTGACGTCCAATATCGTTAAAGATGGTCAACGGTGCAATGGTTGAGTAAGTTTGCTCCCCATTGGCACCCCGGACAACCGGATTGGAGAACGGCAATGAACTTCCACGAATTCATCGTCTCAGTCGTTCGCGGCCGAGGCATCGTTGTCATCCTGGCGGTGCTGGGGGTATGCGGCTGCGCCGTCGTCGGCCCGCAATCCATTTCGGCCGGTCGCGGGGTGTATACCGAAACGATCAACCGTACATCGGACGAGCAGACCCTGAACATGCTCGTGCGGCTGCGCTACGACGAGACCTTCGGCATGATGTCGGTGGCCAGCGTCACCGCCAATCTTAAATTCAGCGCCCAGGCGGTGACCAACATCGGTATCGGCGACAGCGACAACTACGCCGGCAACCTGGTGCCGCTCTCGGGCGGTGTCGCTTACGAGGAAAACCCGACTATTTCCTACGTACCCCTGAGTGGCGAGGACTTCATGAGGCGGATGCTGGCTCCCGTCTCGGTGGAGGGTTGGCTCCTGATGGGGGTCGGAGTCCGGCACCCAGGCAATGTATTCGCCCTGGCGGTGCGCCGCGTCAACGGGCTGCGCAACCCGCTGTTCGACCCGGAATCACCCTCCCCGGCGTTCGCACGCTTTGTCGAGCTATACGATCGACTACGGCTGGCAGACGTGCTGGACATCGTTGCCTATCCCGGGAGCAAGCCCGAGCCGGAATACTTCTGGGACATCCACGACTATGAGGAGAAACACGGCGACAGCGTGCGCGAGCTCCTCGGTCTGATCGGCATCGAGGTGCAACCCGACGGATCCCCGATCCTGCTGCCGCTTCGCGAGGCGGTCGGCACGTCGACCTCTGCGGTACACCTGCAATTGCGCTCCGCCTTTGAAGTCCTCCACGTGTTAGGCGCAGGCATCGAGATTCCCCCGGCTCACCTCGAGACCGGCATCGTCGAACCGCTCACGGCGGCAATACGATTACTCACCATCCGTTCTTCCGAGAAGCGTCCGGACAACGCCACCGTCCGGATTCGCTTCCGCGATTGGTGGTACTACATCGACGCCACCGACGCGCAGAGCAAGCGGGCCTTCCTGTTTCTCCAGACCTTCATCGGCATGCGTCTCGCAGACCCGGGGGCAGCCCAGAAGGCACCGGTGATTACCGTCCCGGTTAGGTGATCGACGTGTCGCCGCTGATTACTATCGTTCAGCCTCTCCGCTCAGCGATACCGATGCAGAAAACATCGTTCGACGCTCCTTAAAGTACGTCGCCCTCGACGATACCTTGCTGAACTTCTCCCTGAACGAGAAGAACCCCTTCGCCCGCGGCGGGTGGAACAGGATCCATTACCCCGCCGGCCTGATGGATACCCCGGTCCGCGCCATCCCGTGGCCGAACAACCACACGCCCTACGTCTTGTCGATGATGGACCTGCGCCAGGATCCGGTGGTCGTCACGAACATCACGAATACGTAAGTAGTATGAGTGTTCGGACGAATGGCATTCAGGCAGCTGTCAGTTTTAACATTCGAGCAACTGCGTATTATCCCGAGCAGTCCTGAAGCAACCTGATATTGGAAACTCTTCGTGGCACGACTGGGTATTACAGAAAAGTTACTGCTGATATTGACCTTGCCGGTGATCGGTTTGTCGGCGATTGCGCTTTGGCAGGTACATGCGTCTCTGAGTGAGTCGGCGCTGCTGCAGCTTAAAGGCCAGATGCTGCAGCTGGTAAAGCGCTACGCGGCCGAGATCACTACGCAGCTGGAGAAAGCCGAGGTGATCGCCGATTCCACGGCGGAGGTGCTGGCGGTCAATCCCACGACCGACGTGGAGCGCCTGTACAGTCTGCTGAACAGCAATCTTGAGCGGCTTTCCATAGTCTATGGCAGTGCACTGGCGTATGAACCCGGCTATTTCCCCGGGAAGCGCCTGTTCGCCCCTTACGTCTACCGGGCCGGTGAGGCGGGCAAGGCACGCATGGATGTCGCCGTCGAGGCCTATGACTATACGCAGCCCGAGTGGGAATGGTGGAACGCGCCACGCAATGAACGGCACGGTATCTGGACCAAGCCTTATGTCGACACGGGGGCGGGTAATATCCTCATGGTGACCTACTCGAGTCCGATACAGGCAGACAATCGCTTTATTGGTGTGGCAACGGTAGACCTGGATCTTAGCGCCATGCACGCCAACCTGAATCTCGAAGGCTTGCGTGAGACTGATTATGTAATTCTGACCAACAGCGGTCACTTTGCCTATCACTACAGCAAGGCAATGATCGGAAAGTCCTACACCCGGCTAATCAATAAACTCGGCCTGGAGAAAGCGACCTATGTCGCAAGCCAGATGATGGCGGGTGAGAACGGCTTTTTCGAGTACCAACATGACGGTACCACCGACTGGGTGTTTTACGCACCGGTCGGGCATTTCGGCTGGAGTTTCGCAGTGCGCGTTAATATCGAGGATGCACTGCGCATCGCCGGCATGGACAAGACACCGGTTTATCTCTGGTCGGCTATCGTGTTTATCATTGCCGTTCTGCTGACATTGTTTGCAGCACGGCACCTGTTCGTTGCACCTTTACGTCGCCTGGAAGACATCCTGGGCAATCCGGATCTCAATGTTCCACCGGGCACTCCGGAAAACCTCGGTTCACGTCAGGCCGACAGGTTGTTCAGCAAGTTCCGCGAGGTGGCTGAACTCGTGCAACACAGGGCAGCAGAGAGTGCTGAGAAAAACTTGTCACTCAACCAGTCGCTGGTCGACAAGACGCTGCAGCTCAAGGTATTCGAGAAACGCCAGCATGCCCTGCTGGATGCCGCACGGAATGCAACCTTTATCATCAATCCGGCCGGTGTGGTACTCGCAACCAACAACAAGGCCGAGCAGTTGTTGGGCGGGCATCGTGACGAGATCGTCGATGTGAGTCTGTCCCACTGGGTATCCACAGCACAGCGCAGCAAGTTTGCGGCCGTAGTGGAAACCCTGTTCACTACGCTGGAGCAGCAGGTCATCAACAGCCTGCAGATCGCCACGGCTGACGACCGGGTGCTGACAGTCGATGCGGTCTTTTCACCAATTTATCTGCCTGACGGTGAGATGGAGGCTGATGTGATCTTCGTAGCGGAGCAGCAGTAGTATGAAACTGCGTACAGCAATGTTCACACTGAGCCTGCTGCTGGCATTTCCGTGCCTGCTGGTCGCAGGAAATGATATTTTCCTTGGCGACCTGCCCGCGAGTGATGCCGGTGCCCTGGTTGAGGACAGCGCGGAAACAATATCCACTGCAGAGCAGGAAAGCCGTCTGGAAACCCGGCAGGCCAGGCTCAATGCCATACAAGCCGATATCATCGATCACCGCGCTGTGATCAGCAAACTGTATGCAGACATCGGGGCGGAACAGGATGCGCTGGAACTCAGGCGCCTGGAGGCAAGCCTGGAGACTGCAACCCGGCAACTGGAACGCTTGCAGAAATCCTTTGAGGATATCGCCATCGGCGGTGTTGACACGGCCAGTCTGTTCGACACGTCACTGTCCGAGGATACCGGCATAGAGTCGGGTATGCGCGATATATTCAAGCCGCTGGTGATCACCCTGCGCCGCATCACCGAGAGACCGCGCAAGGTCGAGCAGTTGCGCGGTGAAATCGAGTTCTATCAATCACGCATGCCACAGATCAACATGGCGCTGTCCAACCTGGCTGAGCTGGAGGCAACCGGGCTGTCGCCAGAGCTGAAAGCCGGTGTAGATGTGATGAAGGAACGCTGGCGCCGCCAGAAAATGCTCTACACTCACCGACTTCAGGCAGCGCAACTGCAACTCGATGAGCAATTCAGCGATGACACGACCCTGGCCGGTAATATCGGTTCAGCCTCACTGGAGTTCCTGACAGGGCGTGGCTTCAACCTTTTTCTCGCCGTTATTGCTTTCGCCCTGACCATGGTGGTGATTGGGCTGCTGCGCCGCCTGTTAATGGGTGTGATCGGCCAGCGTAAAAGTGGTGCCCATTTCTATGAGCGGCTGTTGCTGCTGATATTCAATGTACTGTCAATCCTGCTGGCTTTTATTGTCGCGATCGGTGTCCTTTACGTGCAGGGTGACTGGCTGATCCTGGGTCTCGTCATCCTGTTCCTGTTCGGTATCGGCTGGTCCCTGAAAAACATGCTGCCGAGCCTTATGGACGAGGCGCGCCTGGTACTCAATATGGGTGTGGTGCGGGAAGGCGAACGCGTGCTGTTTCAGGGGATGCCATGGAAAGTCGAAAACATCGGTCTTTACTCCACGCTGGTCAATCCCTCGCTGAGCGGTGGTACAACGCGGATTACACTTGGACAGTTGCGCACTCTGAATGCGCGGCCCCTGGATAATACCGAGGCCTGGTTTCCAACAAACCAGGGCGACTTCGTGCTGCTCAATGACGATCGTTTCGGGCAGGTGATAAGCCAGTCACCGGAAACCGTGCAATTGCGTATTCCGGGCCGCTCGATCTGTTACCTGCGCACGCCGGATTTTCTCGCCGGGAATCCAGTGAACCTGAGTGAAACCGGCTTTGGGCTTTATATTCACTGTAACCTGGACCACCAGCATCGCTACCAGATTGCTACCGGTATACGCGCGGTGCTGGAAAAACAGGTGCGCAGCGCCCTGGAACGCGAGGAGTTTGGCGTGCATCTGCGGAGATTACAGGTGGGGTTCCGCGGGGCTGAACGTTATGCTCTGGGCCTGGGTGTGTTTGCAGCCTTCTCAGGTGAAGCGGCGCCCCAGTATATCCAGATACGTCGCGCCCTTCGCGAAATCATATTCGATACCTGCAACGACAACGGCTGGAGTCTGGCCTACAGCGAGCTGAAGATTAATACAGGCAAAGGACTACAGTGAAATCGCACCTTCCCTATTCATGATAGTCTGTTCAATAATACAGGAGAGTCAGACATGGTCCGGAATCAAACCGTCAGCACCTTGAGCCGCGGGTTCCTGAGTGCCTCAATGATGTTGATCACGCTGCTGGCGCTGAGTACGGCGCACGCTGCAACACTGGCCGGGGTCAGCCTGCCTGATCAGGCGACAGTGGGGGGTAAGACCGTGCTGTTGAATGGCCTGGGTATGCGAACCGCCACCATGCTCAAGGTCAAGGTCTATGTTATCGGGTTGTATCTCGAGAGCAAGAGCAGTGATCCCGAGGCCATCATCGAGTCCAGTGAGAATAAACGCATCGCCATGCATTTCGTGCACAAGGTCTCGGCCGAACAGCTACGCGATGGCTGGACAGAGGGCTTCGAGGACAACACCAAAGACACAACCGGCATCAAGGACGAAATCGCAAAATTCAATGCCAGCATGCGCGATGTGAAGAAAGGCGACAGCATTGTGCTGGACTTCGCGGGTGATACGGTGGACGTGCTGATCAACGACACCAGGATCGATAGCGTAACAGGCAAGGCGTTTCAGCAGGCTGCACTGGCCATCTGGCTCGGCCGCAAGCCGCCGAATGAACCGCTTAAGCAAGGCATCCTCGGTCGCCAGCCCTGAGTTGTGGTTTGTATTGCCGCAACTGAACGGGTTGCAGGTAAGCCGGTCATCTTTACTTGCCATGGCACCGCTTGCGCCAGGTAATACGTACGTAGTCTAGGTGTCTCACCGAATAGCATGCCTGGGCTGTGTTGCCGTGTAATTCGAAAGATGGCGGTAATTCGATTTGCATTCGGCGAGAAAAGCAAAACAAGCGCTGCGACGTGGCGAATTGGCATGATGCGCTTGAAGGCTCCAGTCACCGCAAGGATACTCGAGGCAAGTGCGGAGACGGGTCTTGATTAAGACCTTACGTATAGGCTTCAGTGTGATTGCCGGACTGGTCATCGTGCTGGTTGTCGCCGCTGCCGTATTTGTCTACACAGCGGACTACAACCGCCACAAGGGGCTCATCGAAAAGGCGGTCATGGATGCGACCGGCCGGCAGCTGGTCATAAAGGGGGACCTGGCGGTCGTCATGTCTCTGCCACCGGAACTAAGCGTAGGGGACGTGACGCTGGCCAACGCGCCCTGGGGCTCGCAGCCGCAGATGGCGCATATCGGCCAGCTCCGCGTGCGCATCCGGCTTATCCCGCTGCTGATGAGGCAGGTTGATATCACGCAGATAAGGTTGATCGATACCGATCTGCTGCTGGAAACCGATACCGGCGGTCGGGCCAACTGGCAGTTCCGCCAGAAGGCGGACTCGCGCACAGGCGCCCGCATCAAGGGCGCAACGCTAAAGCATCTGAAAGTCGAGCAACTTGCCGTGACCTTGCGTAACGTCGCAAACGGGGCACCCGCCGCACACTACAAACTGGACCACCTGCAACTGACCCGCTCTGCGGCGGCCGACGCACTGGCCGTCGAGCTGCAGGGTAGCTTGAGCGGACAGCCGCTGACGCTGTCGGGTCAGACCGGACCGTTGCGCGATCTGTTTGCGGGCGTGCGGTTCCCGCTCGCGCTGTCCGGTGAGTTTGCCGGTGCGAAGCTCAAGCTCGACGGCGGGCTTGATAACGCCGTAACGCTTGCGGGACTCGACCTGACGCTGCAGGCATCGGGAGGCGACCTCGCCAGTCTGGGTACAGGGCTGGGGGTCAAAGTGCCGCACACGGACAGCTTCGACGTGACGGCGCAGCTGACCAGCAGCGGTGACCGTCTTGCCGTCCGGGATGCCCGGGGCAGTGTCAGCTATAAGCACATCAAGCTCTCGCTGGACGGGCAGATTGGGGACCTGAAAACCCTCGAGGATATTCAGCTGGCGCTGAAGGGCTCGGGCAACGACCTTACGGAACTTGCTTCGATCGTCGGTAAGAAGCTGCCGCAAACCGGTCCCTTTCAGGTCAGCGGCACACTGAACGGGTCGGCCAGGGCGCTGACCCTGAGCGAGGCGCAGGGAGCGATCAGCCACGAGAGCATCAAGCTATCGCTGGCGGGCAGGATTGATGACCTGATTGCGCTTGAGGGCATCGATCTCAAGCTGAAAGGTTCGGGCAAGGATCTGTCTCAGCTCAGTTCGATCGTCGGTGAGACGTTGCCGCCAACGGGCCCCTTCGAAGTCAACGGCAGGCTGACAGGGTCGGCCAAGGCACTGGCCCTGAGCGAGGCGCAGAGTAGCGTTGGCCGGCAGAGCGTCAAGGTCTCGCTGGCGGGTACCATAGCTGACCTGATGGCGTTGAAAGGTATCAGCCTGAATGTCCGAGTTGCGGGGAAAGATCTTGGCGAGTTGCGCAGCGTGCTCGGTGACAAGCTCCCTGATACAGGCCCGTTTTCTGCGACCGCTCGCTTGACCGGCTCCGCCGATGCGCTGGCAGTTACTGAGCTGCGCGCGACGCTCAGCCAGGGGAATTCGCAGCTGGCGGTTTCGGGCAAGGTGGGTGATGTTCGGCAGCTTACCGGCATCGATCTCGGTGTGGAGGTTTCGGGCAAGAACCTGGGTGAGCTGGGGCCCCTGTTTGATACGCAGTTGCCGGACCTGGGGCCCTTCCGCATAAAAGGGCAGCTCAGCGGGTCCGACATGCTTCTGGAGCTGAAAGGTTTCTCCGCCAGCGTCGACCAGAGCGACTTCGCGGGTTGGGCAAAGGTAGAATTACGCAAACGGCCCATGGTGACGGTAAGACTGGAATCCGGTCTGGTGGACTTTACCCGGATCATGGATCAGGCGCGGGGCGGGAAGCAGGCAGAGACCGGCAAGGCCGATGGTTCCAGGCAGGAATTGTTGTTCTCCAATGAGCCCTTGCCCTTCGATGTACTTGATGCTGTGGATGTCGACATCGCATTCAACGCCCGTAACATCAAGGCGCGCGACGCGGCACTGGAGTTTGGAAAGCTGGCGCTGCAACTCGACGCGGGTGATCTTAAAGTCGAGCAGCTGGAAGCCACCTACCGCGGCACAAAGGTCTCCGCAAACCTGAACCTGGCGGCAGGCACCCCTGCAACGGTGGCCACCAGGTTCCTGGTTCAGGGTTTTGACCTGGGCCGCTTTCTCAGGGAAACTCATCTGTCGCAGGACGTCGAAGCTCAGGTCGATCTGGCCGCAGACCTCAAGAGTCAGGGCGGTTCGCCCCACAGTCTCGTGGCGAACCTCGACGGAACCATCGGCGCCGTTATCGGCAAGGGCTATGTGCCACGCTTTCTGGACCTGCTCGCGCAAGACCTGTCGCGCCGCGTGATCAGCATCTGGGGGCGACACGAGAAGTCCGGACAGCTCAATTGCGGCGTAATTCAGTTCACCAGTAAACAGGGTATCGCCACCAGCGATGCGTTTTTATTCGATACCCAGCTCGCCGTTCTGAAAGGCGATGGCGAGATCAACCTGGCGACGGAGCAACTGGATTTTATTCTGTCACCCAAACCCAAGGATCGCAGCCTGATCAGCCTGGCGACGAAGCTGCGCGTCGACGGCAGCGTTCTTGACCCCAGGGTCCGACCGGACATGACCTCCGTGGCGACGAAAGGTGTCAAGGCGCTCAGCTCCCTGGTGCTGGGTCCCGCAGGACTGCTGCTGCCTTTCATGAACGCCGGTGCGCGTGATCAACACCCCTGTGATGTCGCAGAACTCAAGAATAAAATTCACAGTATCTACAGATAATGCGGGTTATGCTCTACTCGATCGATCGCCATTGGACGATCAGAAACACATACCCATAAGCTACTGTACTCGTACCTGTGCTGATGCTAACTGGCTGGTTTTTGTCTTTATGCATCTGCCGTTTAAGTTCGCTACCGCGGGCTGCAGCACAGCGGCCGGCTGCAAGGCGGAGATGCGGTTGATACTGGATAGTCTCTAAGCATTGTCACCTTGCGAGGAGGTTACACAATGAACCTGGAAATTGCCTCTCTGTTCCTGATCCTGTTTGCGGTGATTATCATCGTCTGGGGTATCGCGGTCGTTCACACCTTGCCGGGCAAGATCGCCAAGAAGCGCACTCATTGGAGCTGCTGGTCGAGTCGCGGGTGCTGAAGATTGCGCCGGAATTCGGCGGCATCGTCAAAGAGGTCCAGGCCAAGCCCAATGTGCCCTTGAAGAAAGGTGATCCCCTGTTCCTCATGGACGCGGCACCCAGACAAGCCAGGGTGGGCGAAATCAAGGGCCAGTTCGCCGAGGCTGAAGAAAAATACAAGGTGGAACACAGACTGGTTAAACAGGAAGCCGGTGTCCGCGAGAAAATGATTAACCCCGGCGACGAGGTGGACCTGAAGTCTAAAGCGAGGCAGTAGTATGGAATTTACCTGGGAGTTTATTCGTATGTTCGCTATCGGGCTGTTTTATGCCGTCCCGCTGTTGGCTACGCTGGCATTGATCATTGTTCTCCTCGGGCATGTTCTCGGCAGGCTGGAAGGCTGGTCAAACTTTGACGCCCTGTATCATGCCTTCATTGCTGCAACCACGCTCGGCTATGGCGACTTTCACCCGCGCGGAAAACGTTCAAAACTTCTTGCCATAGCGATCACCTTTGTCGGTATTATTTTTACCGGCATCATGGTTGCCATTGCGCTTCACTCTGCCACCCACGCCTTCGAGGAAACGCACGATGTCTCAAAGATCGTAGAACAGGTGAATGAATAAGGCTGCTCCTCATTTCAGGCCAGCCCCGGAAGTAGTTTCTTCAGGCCCGTCGTAAGCATCTGGAATGCGATGACTGTCAGCACAATGCCCATAATCCTCGTGACGATATTCATTCCTGCGATACCGAGCATACGACTGATGGGTGCGGCGAAATAAAGACATAACCAGATGATGACCGCGACGGCCAAACAGGTGGCAGACACCAGGAGTTTTTCCTCGATCGAAGGAAACTTTTGGGTCGCCAGAATCACGGTGGTGATCCCGCCAGGCCCGGCGATAATCGGCATGGCCATCGGTACCACAGCAATCGAGGGCTTGCTCTGCGCCTCTTCGCTCTCACCTTTGGTATGGGACATCTCACTGGTCTTGCTGTGCAGCATCGACAAGCCCATCAGCGCGATGATGACGCCACCGGCGACTTCCAGCCCGGGCGGCGTCATGCCGAACATCTCGAGCAGGTATTTACCTGCCCAGGTTACCAGCAAGAGAATGACTGCAACTGCAAAGGCTGCCTGGTAGGCGAATTGTTTCTTTTCGCTGTCGGAGCGGTCCGCGGTCATGCCGGCAAAGATTGCCAGGGCACCGATTGGATTGGTAATGGTCAGCATGGCGACGGCGAAGGTGACAAGATGTTCCATGGTGTCTCTCCCTGATAGCAGATGGTCTGCTTGTTGAGTGGGCATTAACGGAAAGCATGTGGGTGCCCGCAAATGCCGTCGTGTCTGGAACGGGGGTGGGTGTCCAGGCTTCAGTCATAACAGACTTTTGAATTTAGCAAAGAAACATTGCCGGCAGAAGCCGATCCCCGCGGTTGACCGCCTGGTCAACTACGTAGGTAGGCTAGGTAATCGACCGAATAGGATTCCGTGCACGACTTGGTTTCCAATAGGGACACTGACCGTAGAGTGGTTCGCGTTCAGCGATCCAGCGGCGAACGCATTGCGGCTGCCGTATAGCAACGTCTGGGTGCTGCCCCCGCACTCGATTAACCAGGACCAAAAGCAAGACTGTATGATGATTCCCATGAACAATGACAGCCATCACGACCGCGCTCGGTGCGTACTTTGTGGCCTGTTGCTCAGCCAAGGCTGGCGGTTTGGGTGAAATCGGATTGACGCCAGCCATGGAACCGTTTGTTTTAATTTAAATACAGTGTCACGGCCTGATCGGGCTACTGGGAGATCACGTCTGCCAGCGCTATTACCTACAATAATGCACGGAGGTGCACCTTGGAAAAACAACCCCTTACTTCCTTATTTGCGATGGCCCTAACAATTGCTATGACGGGCTTTCTGATGTCTGGTGCTGTCCTCGCTGACAGCGCAAGGACCGCACTCACCCAGGTGGCACAGGCCCCTATCACCCCCGCCAAGGCGCTGGAGATGCTAAAACAGGGCAATGAACGCTTTGTCAGTGGCAATGCCATAGAGCCGGACTACCTCGCCCAGGTCAAGCAGACCTCGAAAGGCCAGTTCCCCTTTGCCGCAGTGGTGAGCTGTCTCGACTCGCGCATTCCGCCGGCAATTGTGTTCGATCGGGGAATAGGTGATCTTTTCGTGGCGCGCGTTGCAGGCAATTTTGTCAATGACGATATCCTCGGCAGTCTTGAATTCGCGACCAAGCTGGCCGGAGCCAAGCTGATCGTGGTCATGGGTCATACGGAGTGTGGTGCGGTTAAAGGCGCCTGCGACGGGGCACAACTCGGCCTGCTGACCGCAACCCTGGCCAACATCAATCCGGCTATCAGCGCAGTGCAGGGCGACTACACACCCAGGAGTTCACAGAATGCAGAGTTCGTTCAGGCGGTCACAGAAATGAATGTTCTGCTGACTATGCAGAAGCTTCGCGACAGGAGTGTTGTACTGCGTGAGATGATCGACAAGGGTGATATTGGGCTGGTGGGCGCCATGTACGATGTCAGTACTGGCAAGGTTACGTTCAACGAATGAGTGCTGAGCCGTGCCGTCCCGGTGCGGCTGTCAATTTTAACGTTTCAGGAATTGCGTATTATCAAGAGCACTACTGAAGCTACTTGAGATTGGAAACTCATAGACTGGGTCTGGAGAGAGCGGCCTATGTCGCACGCCCGATATGGCGACTTCGTGTTGCTCAGTGACGATCGTTGCGGGCACGTGGGAAGCCAGTCACCGCAAGCCGTGCAACTCCGTATGGGGTTCCGCGGGGCTGAACGTTATGCTCTGGGCCTGGATGTGTTTGCAGCGTTCTCAGGTAAAGCGGCGACGGTGGGGGGCAAGACCCTAATGTTGAATGGCCTGGGCCTGCGAACCGCCACCCGCAGTTAATCCCCGCCGCGGACTACGTAGGTAGCCTAGGTAGTCAACCGAATAGGAACCCCGGCAGCTGTTGGTCTCTAATCGACAACACGGCGGAAAAGCGGTTCGCGCTCAGCCACGCGATGGCGCGCTCACCGTGGCCGCCCGATGCCGACGTCGGGGTGTCCGCCGCACGGTTAACGCCAACGACGCACACGGCTAAGCGGTGATTTCCATGCACAACGGCAAACCGGGGCGAATGGTATGCGATTGTCGACACCGGCAGGTCCGATGACTGAGGGTACCTTCCAAACGCTCCACGCCTGCCCAATCTGCGGGTTGCAGCAGACGGTTGATGCGGTGCCAAGCGGCGCCCGCGTGCACTGCGCGCGCTGTGACCATCTGTTGTTCCAGAACATGGCGGGCGAGTCGAACCGGCGGGTATTCAGCTTTTCGTTGACCGCGCTGTTGCTGTTGATACCCGCCAATCTCTACCCGATCCTGGAGGTGACCAGCTTCGGTAACACACGCAGCTACACCGCGCTCAGCGGCGCGCGCGCACTCTGGGAAGGGAGCATGTGGCCACTGGCAATACCGGTTGGGCTGTTGAGCGTGGTTCTGCCGTTTTGCCTGGTCATCGCGCTGGTGTCGCTGGCGATGGCGGAAGGTTCGGGTCTGCCCGCGGCGCCCCGGCGCTTGCTGCGCCGCACCGCTGAGTTCCTCTCGGTGTGGTCGATCGTCGACGTCTATTTACTGGCGATTTTCATGACCGTGGTGAAGCTGGCGCAGATGACCGACGCGGCGCCGGCCGGCGGCGCCTTGTTGTTCTTCGGCGTGGTGCTGTCGCTGTCGCTGGCGCTGCGCAGTCTGGAAACCGAGGAGGCGGCAGGGCATGGCGTGGCGCCTCCGGCAGCGGAGAGCTTGAATCGGACACTCGCTCTTTCTGTGGCGGCGCTGATCCTGTTCGTCCCGGCCAACGTCTTCCCGACCCTGACGCTGGCGATCGCGGGCTCGTCGGAGAGTGACACGGTATTTGGCGGCGTGGTCGAGCTGTGGCAGTCCGGTATGTGGCCGCTGGCGCTTCTGGTGCTGTGTGCCAGCATCCTGATCCCGCTGTTCAAAATAGCAGGCATGCTGTTCCTGGTTCTGACCATCCGCATGCGCGGCCGGCGCCTGCAACGCACCCGGCTATACCTGACGATCGAGAAGATCGGCCGCTTGTCGATGCTCGATGTCTACGTCATATCTCTGATCGTGGCGGTCGTCCAGATGGGCGCACTGGCCAATGCCCGTGCCGAGGTCGGTGCGCTAGCCTTTGCCTCGGTGGTGATAGTGACCATGATGGCAGCAGGCAGCTTCGACCCGCGCCTCATCTGGAGCGCTGAACAGGACGCGCCTCCAGGAGACTTGACGCGATGACTGAATCGGACCCGACCCCACAGGCCAGGATCAAACAGGGTCGACGCTTCGGCTTCTCGTTTATCTGGCTCGCACCGGTGCTCGCTGCCGCCGTGGGTGGCTTCCTGTTCTACAAATCCGAAATCGATGTCGGTCCGACCATTACCATCACCTTCGAAAACGGCGCCCGTATTTCGAACAGCGCCAAGCTGGTCTACCGGGGTGTCGAGGTGGGTGCCGTCCAGTCGGTCGTGCTCGATGCCAGCCTCGGCCACGTCAACGTCAGCGCCCAGCTGGACAAATCGGCCAAGGCGCTGGCGCGCGAGGGGTCACAGTTCTGGGTGGTCGAGCCGCGCGTCAGTATCGACAAGATCTCCGGTCTCAACACGCTGATGTCGGGCTCCTACATCCAGGTCGCGCCCGGCAGCGGCAAGCCGATGAAGCACTTCGTTGGTTTGTCCGAGCCGCCCCTTGTCGCCGCGGGGCATGAGGATCTCGTGCTGATGTTGGAGGCCGATGACGCCGGCTCGCTCCCGGTCGGTGCGCCGGTCAGCTATCGCGGCATGGCGGTCGGCGTGATCACCGCGGTCACCCTGCCGGACGACGGCGTCAGGGTGCGTATCGGTGTCGCGATCGACGCCAGGTATGCGGCACTGGTGCGCAGCAACACGCTATTCTGGCGCGCCAGCGGCATTCATGTGAGTTTGAATCTACTCGATCCCACCATCGACATCGGCTCACTGGCCAGCCTCATCCAGGGCGGGATCAGTTTTGCGACCCCGCCTGACGCGGGCGAGCCGGCCAGCGCCCATGCGGTATTCCAGCTGTTGGACAAGCCACCCGAAGCGCTCAAGCTCGAGCCTCCAGAAGAGGGACTGAAACTGGTTCTGACCGCAGAGCACGGCGGTATTGCCGACGGTGCGCCGGTCTATTACCGCCGGCTTCAGGTTGGCAAGGTGCTGCACAGCAGGCTGACCCAGGGTGCGTCGGCGGTCGAGATCGACGTATTGATCGAGCCGCAGCACGCCGCGCTGGTCAACAGCAACTCGGTATTCTGGAACGCCAGCGGTGTGCAAATGGATCTCGACCTGAGCGACCCGAGTATCGACATCGAGTCCCTGAAGGCGCTGCTGGTCGGCGGCATCGCCTTTGCGACCGGTGGCGCGTCCGGCGAGCGTGTTGAAGCGGGCGCCGCCTTCCCGCTGCTCGACCGGGAACCGGGACGCGACACCCCCGGCGCCGTGCCCACCGGGCGGCGCTTCGTGCTGGTCGCCGACCAGCCCGGCTCGATCGCGAAGGGTGACCCGGTCTACTATCGCCAGGTACAGGTCGGCCAGGTCGGGGATATCGAGCTACTCCCGGACGGCAGCGCCGTCGCCGTCTACATCCACATCCAGGACGAGCATGCCGCGCTGGTACGACAGCGTTCGGTGTTCTGGAACGCCAGCGGTATCCATGCCAACCTCAACCTGTTCGACCCTTCAATAGATGTCGAATCCGCCAAGGCGCTGCTGCGTGGCGGCATCGCCTTCGCCACGCCGGCCGACGGCGGGCGGCAGGCGGCGCCCGGCAAAGAGTTCCGCCTGTATAGCGAGGAGGAGGGCGCCAAGCGCGTGCAGCCCGAGGCCTCGGGCCTGCGTGTGGTACTCACTGCCAGCCAGCTCGGCTCGGTCGCGGTGGGTGACTCAGTCTACTACCGGGAGGTCGAGGTCGGCAAAGTGGTTGCCACCGGGTTCGAGGCCAACAGCGCTGTGGTGTACATCCGCGCGGTGATCGACGATCGCTATGCGCCGCTGGTACGGGAGGACTCGGTGTTCTGGAATGCCAGCGGGCTGCACGTCGACTTCAGCCTGTTCAAGGGTGCGTCACTCGACGTGGAATCACTCAAGGCCTTGCTGGCGGGGGGGGTTGCCTTCGCCACGCCGGAGAAAGGCACCAGCTCCCCGGCGGCGGTCGGTAGTCAGTTTCAACTGCACGACAAACCGAAGGACGAATGGCTGTCCTGGCAGCCCGCAATCAAGCTGGGTCCGAAGCAAGCTGAACCGCTGCTGCCAAAGATTGAAACCGCGGCGAGCGGAATTTCGGTCACTGACATGGAGCCGCTCGTGTATGCCGTGACCACCGCGTCGCATGTGCGCCGCGGCCCCGCCACCAACTATCGGGTGATCGATACCCTGGCCAAAGACGCAACCGTCAAGGTTACCGGCCGGGCCCTGGGCCGCAACTGGTATCGTGTGCAGCTCGCCGACGGCCGGGTTGGTTACGTCTGGGCCAGGTTGCTGCAACCGGCCGACCCGTAGATCGGGCAATAGTTAAGCCAATCATTGTAAAAATCTTACCGTAGGAGCGGTCTCTTTATGCCCGAGGGGTTTACGGGTGCCGGCCGTGGTTCGCGCCGGGAGGCGTTGCGATACCTGCTGTGTTGTATAATCTGGTTAGATGAAGCCGGTAGGCAAACCGAAACTGATGCAATGACCAGGTAAACCAGGCTTGGAAGACGGGGGCGAAGTGGCGCATGATGACACCTGTGCCTCAAGTCGTCGGGAAGGCGAATATGAAAAACCACACAATCGCCTGCACGGATGGCCCAGCGCACACGACGACGCAGGAGCGCACTTCAGGCAGCGTTGAACGGTGTGCTGGAGCAGGGTTTCCGCAAGGGCGCCGGGATGGCGGCATGCGCGAGAGTATCAACACCCGGGTCCTCCCCGGGGTACTTCTGGCGCTCGGCCTGGCGCTGCTCTGCCTCCCAACGCTTGCCACGGCAGAGGGAGAATCGTTCCGGGTGCTGGTGCTGAGTTCATTCCGAAACAGCATGCCTATCAACGCGGACTGGTATGCCGGGCTGGTGCAGGGATTTTCCTCGGCGAATGATCTGAGAATAGAAATCGATACCGAGTATCCTGATTTATCAAGCCTCGGAGATTCGAACTACGTCGATCAACTGCTCGATGTCTACCGTCATACGTACCGCCAGCGCAAACCGCATCTGGTCATTCCGATCTATACGCCCGCATTGCGGTTCCTGCTCGATCATGGCGAGAGCCTGTTTCCCGGTGTTCCGATCGTATTTCTGGGAGCCGATAATCGTTTCGTTACTTCCCGGCAACTGCCACCCAATATTACCGGCATAAGCTCCGTTTCTGACATCGCAGGCACACTGGAACTGGCTCTGGATGTTCACCCCCGAACACGGCAGGTGGCCGTCATTGTCGGATCGGGTGAAGCTGGCGGGCAACTTGAACGCGATGCCCTACAGACGTTTCAATCTTACGAGGACAGGCTGGAGTTCATGTGGCTGCGGGGGTTGCCGCTTGCTGAACTCACCGAAGCGGTCAGCAAGCTGCCGGATGATACAGTGATCCTGTACCTGGCTCAGCTTCAGGACCGAAACGGCAGCAAGACCTATGTCCCCGTTAACACCCTGCGCGACCTGTTGCCGGTAACGAACGTGCCAATCTATGGCCTATGGGATACATTGCTTGGACATGGCGTCATCGGTGGTCGTTTGATGATGGTGAAAGAGGATGGTGCCCGGGCCGGGCTAATGGCGCTGCGTATCCTCAGGGGAGAGACGCCTGCGGCCATACCAGTCGTTCAGAGAGAGAGAAACCCGGCAGTTTTCCACGGACCGGAACTGTCGCGCTGGAATATCGACGAGAAGCGGTTGCCGGCAGACAGTCGTATCATCCATCGCCAGTTGCCGTTCTGGTTGGAGTACAGGACGGAGATCACTATTGCGGCATTGGTTATTGTTCTGCAGGGCCTGCTGATTATTGCCCTGTTGCTGAACCGACGAAGGTTGAAACAGACCAAGGTGACGTTGCAGGCTGAATTCGAGCGACGCGCACAGGCGGAGGCCACGACGTCGACACAGCGGAGAAGGCTGGCGCGATTCAGTAAAGAGCGCAGCCTGGGCGCTATGGCGACCGGTATTGCCCACGAGATCAATCAGCCGCTGATCGCGATCCAGAATTATGCCCAGGCGGCGAGACGTCGCCTGCACAGCGATCCCGCTCAGACAGCCAAGCTCGATGAACTGTTTCACAAGATAGAGCGGCAGAGCGGCCGGGCGGGGGACATCATCCAGCATATCAGGACACTGGTAACCGGCGACGATGCGGAACTGCGTCCGGTGTCGCTGTCTGCCCTGCTCGACCAGGTCATACAGATCATTGGTGTGGAAATCGAGACACGCGGCTGCCGCATCGACTGCAGATCTGACCCTGATCTTCCCGAGGTGCTCGCCGACGAGCTGCAGATACAGCTGGTTCTGGTCAATCTGATACAAAACGCTATGCAAAGTATGCAATCTCTGGAAGACAAGGCCGACAAGCTTGTTCTCATTGATATCGACCCGATCAATGACCGCGAAATGCAGGTCAGCGTGGCGGATCGGGGTCCCGGTATTCCTCCGGACAGGCTCGAAAATATATTCGAACCGTTTTATTCCGACAAAGCCGGTGGCATGGGTATCGGGCTGGCCGTCTGCCGGGGTATCATAGAAGCCCATGGCGGGCGACTCTGGCATACCCCGAATCCATCCGGGGGCGCGATCTTCCAGTTCACACTGCAGGTGGCGGTGGAATAGCAGACATGGAACAGCAAACGGTATTCATCATCGATGACGATGAGGCGGTGTGTGATTCGATAAAGGAACTGGTCGAATCCGTCGGTCTGCGCACGCAGAGCTATGCCTCCGGACAGGCATTTCTGGATGACTTTAAGCCGCAACGTGCCGGCTGCCTGGTGCTCGATGTGCGCATGGCCGGCATGAGCGGCCTGCAGCTGCAGCAAAAGCTCAATGAACTGGGAGCGGGGATTCCGGTCATCATCATCACCGGCCACGGCGATGTACCCATGGCGGTGCGCGCCCTGCAGGCCGGTGCCGCCGATTTCATCCAGAAGCCCTACCGTGATCAATTGTTACTGGACAGCATCAATAAGGCACTGGCGGCAGATATGGCCGCAAGGCGTTCGGCCGCCGGCATGGACAAGCTCGCCATGCTGTCAAAACGGGAACGCGAGGTGTTCGACAAACTGCTGGAAGGCGGCAGCAGCAAGCACATTGCCAGGGATCTGGGTATCAGTCCGCGTACCGTGGAGGCACACCGCCGAAGTTTGCTGCACAAACTGGAAGTCGGTTCGGTCAAAGAGTTGATGCTTAACCAGCGTATCCGGGACGTGGGCGAATAAGCAAAAGTCCGACGCGCCTGTCTCGTCAGGATGCTGTCGCGACAGGCGCAGTAACAGTGCATCGGGCTACGTACGTAGCTTAGGTAGTCAGCCGAATACTTTCTTTTCCCGATTTACTATAGGTTCACCCTTGTTGCGCAGTATATCGATCGCCGACAAGGCGGTCTGTTTAGGCTGCCAGCACAGGCGCATGAGTGCGCATCGCTTCTAGTGTTCTGCGGTTTTCAGATACAGGTACAAGGCCCTTATGGGAAAAGCCATAGTTTTCGTGGTCAGTGCTGATGCCGCGGTCAGCGATTCGATCAAAGCCCTGGTCGAATCAGCGGGTCTGCAAACCTTGACGTTCCGCTCTTTGAAGATCTTTCTCGACGCGTTAGAGCCGGATCGTCGGGGTTGTCTGGTGGTCAACGCACACATCAGGGACCTCAGAGACCCGCATTGGCAGGCAGGCCTCGCCGCTGCGTACAAAAGGTTGCCGGGCCTTCTGATCACCGACCGTGGCGATGTGCCGACGGCCGTGCGCGCCGTCAAGGCAGGCGCCGTGGACGTCGTGCAGAAACCTTACCGGGAGCAGCATCTGCTTGATACGATCCTCGCTGTGTTGCAGGCGGACGCAGCGGCAAAAAGCTGATTGCGCCTACCTAAGTAACCTAGGTAGTCAAACGAATAGAATTGCCGGCGCGGATTATCCTTTAATTGCATCCAGCGGGTAAAGGGAGGTGCTGTGATTAATCCGGTACCGAAACAAGCGCCGGCGCAGTGTCCAGGCTGACTCAAGTTTTGTATCTCAAATATGAGATACAAAACATGTTGGCTAGCTGGACTCCGTTCGGCGAATTGTGGAGCGTGAAATCATGAGGCGTGCTACGAGTTATTATTGTGGGCTGGTCTTCGCTCTCGGCGGCTTGATTTCACCGGTGAATGCCGCTGAAGAGAAAACCGGAGATCTGGCTGAGGCCGCGCAGAATCCGATTGCCTCGATGATCAGTCTGCCGTTTCAGAACAACACCTATTTTGACATCGGGCCAGACAACGACACGGCCAACGCACTGCTCATTCAGCCCGTTTACCCTATGTCGCTCAGCAAGGATTGGAATGTCATCACTCGCGCGATTGTTCCGCTCATCTATGTCGAGGGATTTCACGAGACAGACCCGGAGAAGCCGAACGCAAAAATCGATGTCGACAGCAAGTTTGGATTGGGCGACATCAATCTCACCGCCTACTTCTCGCCAAAAAAATCGTTGGACCTGGGCGGTGGTGAGTTCACCTGGGGAGTGGGCCCGTCGATCACGTTGGATAGCTCGACGAGCGATGAAATTGGCAGTGAGAAGTGGAGCGCGGGGCCTGCCCTCGTCGGCGTGTTTATCAAGAAGCCCTGGGTTGCAGGTGCACTTTTCCGGCAGCTCTGGTCTTTCGCGGGCAACAGCGATCGCAAAAACGTTAACCAGTTTCTCGTGCAGCCTTTTGTCAACTATAACCTGTCCAGGGGTTGGTATCTCGCTTCGTCGCCCGTAATCACTGCGAACTGGGATAAAGACAGCTCTGACAGATGGACAGTCCCGGTCGGTGGCGGTCTCGGTAGAATCTTCAGAATCGGCAAGCAACCGGTGAACGCACAGTTTCAAAGCTTCTATAACGTGGAGAAACCGGACTTCGGCGAGGATTGGTCGTTGCGGTTCCAGTTCACTTTGCTGTTTCCCAAGTAGAGAACCGCGTAGTCGGTTTCGGGCTGCCCCCTATGAGGCGCTCTTGCCGCAGATGTTGGCGGACCTCAGGCAGTTGCCGTCACGGCTGAAGGCGGCCAGTGTGCAGGCCACGCGTGACAGCACGGCGCCGTTCTCGCTTGTCCTGAGCGGGCCCGGCCTGTGGTCGCACTATTACCTGATAGCGCAGGGCATCCAGGCTCGTTAACACCCCGCATTGCGTATCTACACCTCGAAAACATTGAGGGCAGACGCAACGGCTCAGCGTTGATTGCGCTACAGGTTACGCCTACGTAGGTAATGTAGGTAGTCAAACGAATAGAATTGCCGGCGCGGGTTACGCTTTAATTTGAAGCCCGCGTGCAAAGCGGGGCGCTGTCAGTAACCCGGTACTGAAAGAACAGACAGACTCAGGAGGAGATCACAATGAAAGTCCGAGCCGCATTAGTTACCCTTTTCCTCGCGATCATGTCGCTCAGCCAGACCGCCGTCGCCAAGCGTCTGGAAGGGATCGTAACGGTTGGTGACCAACCGGTGGCCGGTGCCAGTGTGACCCTGTGGCGAACTGCCGGCAATGACGCACCCAAGTCCGTGGCCGAGGTTTCAACCGGCGACAAGGGTGACTTCACGCTGCACGATTTTCCGCTGTTAGCGAAGGGTGGCGTTTACTACCTGACCACACGTGGCGGCTCCCATGACGCGCTGGCGCTGATGTCGGTACTCGGCACAGAGCCGCCGGAGAAGGTGGTCGTCAACGAGCTGACCACCGTTGCCTCGGCGTTCACCTCGGCGCGATTCATTAACGGCACAAGCATCAGCGGTAATGAGCTGGGACTGCGCATCGCGGCGGGCAATGCGCCAAACCTGGTGGACCCGGTGACCGGCGGTTGGGGCGATGTCCTTCTGGACCCGATCAATAGCACCGAGAATACTACACTCGCGAAAGTGAACACGCTTGGCTCGCTCATCGTTGCCTTCGCCACCGTGGCCGACGACGATTGGCGTACCAGTTTCTTCAAGGCGGCGACGCCAACCTCTGGGGCAACGCCCAAGACAACACTCGAAGCGGTCGCTGGTATAGCGCAGACACCTTGGGCTGCTCCCAAGGAGCTCTTCGCCTTGTTTGACAAGGCGTATCCCCAACCCAAGGACGGGTCCCCGCGAAGCGCGCCATTCGTGCCATACCTTAGCTACGTTCCGGATGATTTCGCGCTTTTGCTCAAATTTGCAGGCGGCGGGGTGTATGCCGCGGGCCGTTTGATGTTCGATTCAGAAGGCAATCTCTGGAGCGGTCAAAACTGGATGCCCGGCTCGCAATCCGGCGTTGTCAACGGCATCGGCGGAGGCGTTGCCAAGCTCGCGCCTGACGGTACGCCGCTTTCCCCGCCCATCACCGGATTTACCGGTATGGGCCTCGACGGCGTCGGCTGGGGCACGCTCGTGACGCACGACAAGGTCTGGGCTACGAGTTTCAACGGAAAGATCCTCGTCCTGGATTTTGATGGGAATCCGATCGGAACGGAAAAGGATTTCCCATTCACCGAAGAACTTGCCGGCCTGATGGGCCTTGGTGCCGCCGCGAACGGCGATGTCTGGATTGCCGAGGGCTCGGGCAATCGATTGCTGCATTTTCCGGGTGGCCGGGTCAAGGACGGAAAGCTCGTCAGCGTCGATGGGCTGAAGTCGCCATTCGATATCGTCATCGACAGTCAGAATCGCGTTTGGGTCAGCAACTCGCAATCGGACACGCTTTTGCGGTTTCCTGCCGACGACCCTTCGAAGGTCGAGTCTTTCCGCGCCGGTATCAGCGTTCGCGCCCTGGCGCTGGACTCCAAAGGCAACGTCTGGGTGACAAGCATGCAGTCACTCGACTTCCCGCCGCCGAAGATCCCTGACGGTGCCTCTATCATGACGCAATTCCGGCTCGCCGGTGAGCATCTGTTCAAAGTCCTCGGAAGTGGCGAGTTTAAAAGCACGGGCATGGTCAACATGTTTCGTCCTGACGGCAGCCAGCCCGATGCCAAGGGCTATTCCGGTGACGGGATCAACGTGCCCTGGGGCATCAATGTGGACGGGAATGATGACATCTGGGTCGGTAACTTCTATGGGCGCGGCGCTGTGCTGATGGCTGGAGATGATACCGAAGGCCATGCGGCTGGCACGAAGACCGGCGATGTCATCCACGTGTTTGAAAGCGGCAGCATCCAGGCGGTCACCGATGTGGCCATTGACCCGGCCGGAAATGTCTGGGTTGCGAACAATTGGAACAATCCGGAAGCCGCACTCTCGAGTGATCCGGCCCGACCAATTTCGACTTTTGGCGGCGGGGACGGTGTTGTCGTGATTTACGGCGTCGCGGGGCCGGTGCTGCCGCCGCGCATGGGTCGGGTGCAGAAGCCCTGATGAGCCGGACCTGTGAAGCAAAGCTCTACCGGGTTCACTGGTAAAAGAACAAGGCAGCCTGAGTATGCAAATACGTTGAAGCAAGTGAAAGCATCGTACAACCGTTGAGGGACCCTGACTATGAGATATAAGCCGAACTTTTTCAGCCCGAATGATCGCTGTCATGAATGTGGCCGCGTATCACTGGGAGCTGGTGGTCCGGAAGGCAGCGAACAAATGAAAGTCCGAGCCGCATTAGTTACCCTTTTCCTCGCGATCATGTCGCTCAGCCAGACCGCCGTCGCCAAGCGTCTGGAAGGGATCGTAACGGTTGGTGACCAACCGGTGGCCGGTGCCAGTGTG
>Ga0316194_10000377_pt1 | contig 27768 bp, 27 predicted proteins | sample CroRivsedime1_MG_FD_204936 | JGI IMG/M metagenome (GOLD analysis project Ga0316194, IMG submission 204936) | Coastal sediment microbial communities from Maine, United States - Cross River sediment 1 | ecosystem: Environmental > Aquatic > Marine > Coastal > Sediment | place: USA: Maine...
GCTTCACCTGACGTCTGCAGCTTCGCCGCAATCTCCTGCGCATGATCAAGGTAGTTCTTGCCCAGGCAGAAGATATTGCGGCGCGGCATGGGAATCGGCGCCAGCGGTTTCACCTCGCTGAACGGTCTGCAGGCAACCCCCCTGTCCAGCGCCTGCAGTGCCAGTGCCCAGACCGAAGCGGCCGCCTGGCCCCCTGCTTCCACCAGTGCCTCCAGGGTGTCAGCCACCGGCCCTGCCGACAGGGCCCCGCCTGCGGCAACAATATCGACTACAACGTCATCAACCAGGGCTCCCAGCTGACCATTTTCGAGGGTTAGAAATTTCATAAATAACTCTTGTCAAAGCCGCTATTCAGGAACCAAAGGTGTCACAGTCCCCGACATCACCATTTTCGATGCCTTTCCGGAACCAGTGCACGCGTTGTTTGGATGATCCGTGAGTGAACGATTCCGGCACCACGTAACCCTGTGCTTCTTTTTGCAGGCGGTCATCGCCGATGGCGCTGGCCGCATTCAGTGCTTCTTCGATATCGCCCTGTTCCAGTAGCTGGCGACTGCGATCGGCATGATTGCCCCAGAGACCGGCAAAACAATCGGCCTGCAATTCCAGTTGCACCGAAAGTTCATTGGCCCCGGCCTTGCCGCGTGCACTTTGAGCCTCCCTGACCCGGGTACTGGTTCCCAGCAGGTTCTGCACATGGTGACCGACCTCGTGGGCAATCACGTAGGCCTGCGCAAAATCACCGGCGGCGCCATGGCGGCTTTTCAGGTCGTCAAAAAATGCCAGATCGATATAAACCTTCTTGTCTGCCGGGCAGTAAAACGGACCCATGGCTGCGCTGGCCATGCCGCAGGCGGAATTTACGCGGCCGGTAAACAGCACCAGGTTTGGCTTTTCGTAGTTGTAACCGGACTGCTGGAAGATCTCGCTCCAGGTATCCTCGGTATCAGCCAGCACCACGGAAACAAACTCGGCCTGCTCCTGCTCCCTGGCGGTCGGTTGATAGTCAGTCCCGGTGGTGGTCGGGGCAAGGCCCTCCTGGAGTTGCAAGACCACGCGCGGATCAATACCCAGAAAATAGGCAAGCCCCAGGGCAATGACCACCGTACCGATGCCTCCCTTGAACAGCCCCCCGCCCGTCCGGGAACCGCGACGGTCCTCGATATGCGAGCTTCTACGCCCTGTCTTCCACCGCATAATCCCCTCCTGACTTCGCAGCAACCGCTGAAGTATAGTGCAAATCAAGGCCATGTCAGAGTCATGGCCGGCAAAATTAACCGTTGGCAGTTTACTGTCATTCTCTTTTCAGTCACTATTCAGGCATGAATAATGACATCGCTGTGAAGACACCGGACAAGGGCCGCAGTGGCCTGCAGATCTTCCTGATCGTACTGGTCACCATCATCGTGACCGCCGCCCTGACCTTCTGGTTCGTACGCAGCTATATCTTTCCCGCAGAATTCAAGCCCGTGCAGTTATCCGCCAGTGAGGAGCAGGTGCTGGAACAGAAGCTGGAAAGAATTGATCAGATCCAGTCACGTCGAACACGCGGCGCCGCCAGGGCGGCGAAACGCACGGCGGCGGATGACGCCGAGGCCCTGGAACCCGAAGCCTACAGTGAGGCCGGCGCCAGTCGCCGCATCACACTGACAGAGCGCGAACTCAACGGCATGCTGGCGAAAAACACCGATATGGCGAAAAAACTGGCGATCGATCTTTCCGAGAACCTGATGAGTGCCAAGCTACTGATTCCTGTCGACGAGGACTTCCCGATCATGGGCGGGCAGATTCTCAAGGTTCGCGCCGGAATGGAACTTGCCTACCGGGACAACCGTCCTGTTGCCATCCTGAAAGGTGTCAGTGTCATGGGCGTGCCGATACCCAATGCGTGGCTGGGGGGCATGAAGAATATCGACCTGGTGGAGTACTACGGAAATGAAGCCGGCTTCTGGAAGGCCTTTGCCGACGGCGTGGATAATATCCATATCGAGGATGGCAACATCACCCTGCTACTGAAAGAATAGCCCCGGCTCAGCCTTTACTGCCCAGCAGTTCGATCTGGTAGCCGTCGGGGTCTTCAACAAAGGCGATGATGGTGGTACCCGCGTTCATCGGACCGGCTTCACGGATTACCTTGCCACCCAGCATTTTCACTTCATCCACGGCCGTATAGACGTCATCGACCTCGATGGCGATATGCCCAAAGCCTGTTCCGAGATCATAGCTGCCGGTGCCCCAGTTATGGGTAAGTTCAATGACGGTGTTGTCGGCTTCATCACCATAACCGACAAAAGCCAGTGTGAATTCACCATCAGGATAGTCCTTGCGCCGCAGCAACTGCATGCCGAGTACCCGAGTGTAGAACTCGATAGCTGTTTCAAGATTACCGACACGGAGCATGGTATGGAGTAATCGCATGGTTATGGTTTGCCCTTTCCCGGCTCCGCTGCTGCGCAGCTCTGGTCATTGTGAGGCAGGTAGCCGGATACAGCGCACCCGGCATCCTGTCAGTTCTTGCGCCGGTCTGTCGACTTCTGGCGTCCGGCAATGCGCATCCGCAGTGCATTCAACCTGATAAAACCTTCGGCATCTTTCTGATTATAGGCGCCGGCATCATCTTCAAACGTGGCAACACGCTCGTCAAACAGGCTATCCGTCTCTGACTTCCTGCCCACCAGGGTAACACTGCCCTTGTAGAGCTTTAAGCGCACGGTGCCGTTAACGTGGTCCTGCGAGGCATCAATCAGCTGCTGCAGCAGCTTCCGTTCTGGACTCCACCAGTAGCCATTGTAGATCAGGGTGGCATAACGCGGCATGAGTTCGTCTTTCAGATGTGCCGCTTCGCGGTCCAGCGTCAGCGACTCCATGGCACGGTGTGCCTTCAGCAGGATGGTACCGGCGGGTGTTTCATAACAGCCTCGTGATTTCATGCCGACATAACGGTTCTCGACAATATCGGAACGCCCGACACCGTTCTCGCCACCGACCTTGTTAAGGGTTTCCATGATCTGTCCGGGGCTGTGCGATTTGCCGTCAACGGCTACGGCATCACCTTTCTCGAAGGTAATCTCGACATAAGTCGCCTTGTCGGGGGCCTTCTCGGGCGACACCGTCCAGAGCCACATATCCTCTTCCGGCTCCGCCCACGGATCTTCAAGGATGCCCCCCTCGTAGGAGATGTGCAGTGAATTGGCATCCATCGAATACGGCGACTTCGTGCCCTGTTTCATCTCGACGGGAATGTTGTGCTTTTCCGCATAGGCCATCAGGGTCTCGCGCGAGGTCAGGTCCCATTCGCGCCAGGGCGCGATCACCTTGATATCGGGGTTCAGCGCATACGCGCCCAGTTCAAAGCGCACCTGGTCATTGCCCTTGCCGGTTGCGCCATGCGCAATTGCATCGGCACCGGTTTCTTCGGCTATTTCCACCAGTCGCCGGGCAATGAGCGGACGCGCTATCGCGGTACCCAGCAGGTATTCACCCTCGTAAATGGCGTTGGCGCGCAGCATTGGAAAGACGAAATCACGTGCAAATTCTTCCTTGAGTGTCTCGATATAGATTTCCTTGACACCCATAGCCATGGCCTTGGCGCGTGCCGGCTCGATCTCCTCGCCCTGACCGACATCGGCGGTAAAGGTGACAACCTCGCAGCCATAAACCTCTTCCAGCCACTTGAGAATGACCGAGGTATCCAGACCACCCGAATATGCAAGTACTACTTTTTTGATATCAGTCATTATCGTTACGCTCTTGTTTTCTTTTTGCTGCGACGCAGACGTGATAACAGGCGACGTGCCATGTCACCAAATAATTCCGTCTGGGTCGGATGTGGATGAATTGCCTCGCCGACCTGCTCAAGGGTCATGTTGGCAGCTACCATCATGACCGCCTCACCAATCAGGGTATCAGCATGGTCAGCCAGTAAATGCACACCGATAACACGGTGTGTGGCCTTGTCTGCCACTATCTTGATCAGGCCATGGGTTTCATTGTTGATCATGGCCTTGGCATCAATGTTCATCGGCACTTTCACCTCGGCCGCATCAATACCCTGCGCTTTTGCCTGCTCCACGGACAAACCCACAAACGCCGCCTGGGGTCGCGAGAAGATCACACCGCAGTCCTTGTCCTGGTCGTACCGCATATTTTCGCCAAGGATGGTGTTGGCCACCACCCGTCCCTGTTGCGCAGCAGTATGTGCCAGCATCAGGCCGCCAATGACGTCACCCACCGCGAAGATGTGCGGTACATTGGTGCGACAACGGCTGTCAGCACCGATAATACCGCGCTCGCTGGCGACACCGGCACTGTCAAGGTTCAGCCCGTCCAGCACCGGCCGCTTGCCGGTAGCCATAATCACATACTCCACGGTCAGGTTATGTTTCTTGCCTTCACTGTCCGTGTAGGCAAGTTTCATCGCACCGGGCTGACCGCTGATCTTGTTCACGGCGGCCGAGGTGTACACATCCAGACGTGGCTCGTCATCCAGAATGCCGGAGAGGGTCTTCGCAATTTCCGGCTCAACCTCGGCAAGTATGCGCTCCTGCCCTTCCAGCAAGGTGACCTTGCTGCCAAAATCCTGGAATATCTGCGCCATCTCTACACCAATGGCACCGGCACCGATAACCGCAAGTTTTTTCGGTACGGCAGGCAGCGCCCACACCGTGTCAGAGGTCAAGACACCACCGTTCTCCAGCCCTTCCTGCGCACCGGGTATCGGTGGCACAAATGGCGGCGCACCGGTCGCCACCACGGCACAACCGAAGGTAACTGTCTTGCCACCCGCTCCGGAAGGCTGGGCTGCACGGGTATGCGGGTCGTCCTGGTTGGCAGCTGTATTGACGGTAACCGTATGCGGATCGACAAACCGGCCAAACCCCTGCAGATAATCTATGCGTACGCCCCTGTCGGTCTTGAGCGCCATCTCGCCGCGTGTTTCCAGCACCTTGCGACGGTGCGCCTCCAGATCCTTCCACACCAGCCGTGCCCTGTCAGTACCGGTTACGCCCAGATGTGCATCCCCGGCTCGATCGCGCATGCGATCAGCCGCTGCACGCCATGCCTTCGACGGTATACAACCGCGCCACAGGCATTCGCCGCCCGGGAACGGTGAGTCATTGATGACAGCCACCTTTAATTTGTGCGCAACCAGGTCACGTGCACAGTCCTCACCGCCCGGACCACCACCGATGACCACCACATCATAGTCCCAGTCACCTGCCGGGATGGCCGAAGCACCTGGACCTACCCAGTCCGCCGGCTGCTCAACAAGTGTTTTCAGCGTTTGCAGGAACCTGGCAACATCCGCCCCGTTAAGTACACGGTGATCGGCCGTAATGGTAAAGGCACTGCCCTTGTCGGTATTTGCAGAGATTGCCAGAATTGCCGCCAGGCCAGGCGTTGCGATGGCATCAAAGTAGCTGATGTCGAACATCCCCATATTGGAAATCTGGAACGTGGCACCGGTGAATTCTTCCGGGTTCAGGTGGCGGGTCCGCGCACGTGCCAAGAGGTCTTTCCAGTCGGCATTCAGTTCTGACAACTCGCGTGACTCACAACCACGCAGTATCGGCACTACCAGGCCACCATCATCGGCAGCCACCGCCATGCCGATGTCGGCCTGACTGCGTTCGATCAACTTGTCATCCGGCTGGTAACACCAGTTCATTTTCGGATGCTCCAGCATTGCCAGTCCACAGGCCCTGGCAACGGCAACCGTTACCGAGACACCTGCAGACTTCGCAGCACCCATCAGTGATTCCAGGTGAATATGCGTGGTGGCCCGGAATGTCGGCATGGAAATCGACGAGGCCATGGCACGTGAAATCGCCTTTTCCATCGTTTTCATTGCGCGGCCATCACCCGGCACCGCCATTTCAAAGGGGGCTGGCGCGCGTTGAATGTCATGCGCTGTTACTACCCCGCCCGGACCGGACCCGCTGACGCGGTCAATGTCCACACCCTGTTGTGACGCCAGCTTGCGTGCCAGTGGCGATGCCTTGCTACCCTGCGGCCTTGCTGTCGGTGCGGCGCCCGGAGCCAGCGACTTTTTACCCTCAAGCGGAGCAACAGCCGGTGCAGATGACGCAGCCTGCTGTGCCGGCACTGCAGGCTGCGCCGACTGTGCGGCGTCACCCCGGACGACATCTTCCTGCGAGTCGACCAGGTAGGCAATTGCATGGGTTACCGGTATAACAGCATCAACAGGGGCAATCGGACCGGAGAGAAACCCATCCCGAAAGACCTCAACATCCATGACCGCCTTGTCGGTCTCGACGGTTGCAACGATATCACCGCGCTTGACCTCATCCCCGACATTCTTCTCCCAGCTGACCATGACACCTTCGGTCATGGTGTCGGAGAGTTGCGGCATTTTTATTACATAGGGTTCAGACATTGATCCTTGGTCCTTCTATATGCTTCAGACACCGAACATTTTCCGCACCGCATCCACGACATCATTCTCATCGGGCAGCGCGGCCTTCTCCATTGCATGGTTATAGGGGATCGGTACATTCAATGCGGAAACGCGCACCGGGGCAGCATCCAGTTCAAAGAAACATTCTTCATTGATAATCGCCATCACTTCTGCAGCCACACCAACTGCCGGCTCCGCCTCTTCGACGATCACCGCACGGTGGGTCTTGCTGACCGAGTTGCGGATACCTTCCCGGTCCAGCGGACTGAGGGCAAACAGGTCGACAACCTCTGCCTCGATGCCGTGGTATTTTGACAGCAACTCCGCGGCCTTCAAACACCAGTGCACGGATATGTTATACCCGAACAGAGTAACATCCCTGCCCTCCCGGGCGATTTCCGAGCCCTCCAGCGGCTGAAAATATTCCTCATCCGGCACATCACCCCTCATGTTGTACATGAGTTCGTGCTCGTTGATGAAGACGGGATCGTTACAACGCACGGCTGATTTCAGCAGGCCGTATGCCTGACGCGGACAGGACGGCGTGACCACACGCAGTCCGGCAACGCCCATAAAGACCTTTTCCATGCGTGCCGAATGCTGTGAACCCAGCTGATGTGCCGTACCACCCGGTGAACGAATGACAACCGGTGCCTCCAGTTGACCCCCGGACATGTAACGCACCTTGGCGGCGGTATTAAAAATTTGATCCATGGCCAGCCAGGCAAAGTTGACCGACATGATCTCTATGATCGGGCGTACGCCCAGATAGGAAGCGCCGATACCCAGACCGGTATAACCGTTCTCGGAAATGGGTGTATCGATGACACGCTGTTCACCGTACTTCTCATACAGCCCGTTGGTGGCCTTGTAGGTCCCGCCAGCAACGCCAATATCCTCTCCCATGGCAATCACCAGCGGATCATTGGCCATCTCTTCATCATGGGCGCGCTTGATCGCCTCCCACATCATGATATTAGCCATTACCGCACCCCGCCTTTGACCCAGGGGTCATTTTCTGCCAGCACATAGCGCTCCACCTCGGACGCAGGCGGTTCGGGCGACTCGGCCGCGTAACGAATGATTTCGTCTTCAATTTCGTCAAGAATCGCCGCGTCCATCTCCTTGTACTCATCATGGGTCAGCAGGCCTGCCTCGACCAGACGATCGCGCAACATGATAACCGGGTCACGATCACTCCACATACGTTCCTCGGTCTTCGCACGGTAAGCATTGGAATCCGACATGGAATGGCCGCGATAGCGATAGGTCATCAGTTCCAGGAAATACGGGCCCTTGCCGGAGCGCACGTGCTTGATGGCCTTGGTGGCCGCCTTGTACACCAGGTCAAAATCCTGTCCATCCTCCTGGGCTGAGGGAATATTGTACCCGGAGACACGTTTATACTGGTCGAGCACCGCCGTGGAGCGGTCAATGCGGGTACCGATACCGTACAGATTGTTTTCACAGACATACAGCACTGGCAGATTCCAGATCTTCGCCATATTCAGGGACTCATGGAAGGTACCCTGGTTATTGGCTGCATCCCCAAGAAAACAGATACAGATTTCATCACCTCCCAGCATCTGGATACCCTTGGCAATCCCGGCAGCCAGCGGAAATGGCCCGCCCACCAGGGCATAACCGCCCATAAAGCGGTTGGCAACATCAAAAATGTGCATGGAACCACCACGCCCCTTGCTGACACCGGTCTCCCTGGCAAACAACTCGGCCATAACCTTTTTGGGGTCCGAGCCCGACTTGATGGCATGGATGTGGTCGCGGTAACTGGTGATCACATAGTCCCGGCCGGGCCGGGCGGCCTCCAGCACACCAATGGCACAGGCCTCCTCGCCGGGATAGAGGTGCAGGAAACCGCCGATATTCCGCTCGACATACGCCTCATAGCAGCGTTCTTCAAAGCGACGGGCAAACAACATTTCGCGTAACACGCGTTTTTTATCAGCATCTTTCATAATCTGGCTTCAACGGTAACTAACATGATGAAGATCTGCTCCTGATTGCGAGGAAAACCGCATCTGTAATCAGAGATGCACCGGGTACCCGCGCCGAAAAGCAGACTGGCAAGCACACTTGATTACCCCTCCAGCTGAATTCCAGGGAAACGGCGGTATCCGTAACTCAACAAGCGCGATATGATCAGTGTTTTGCGTTAACAGGTCAAGGCAAAAAGCATGCAAATCCCCTACAAGCACACGGAAAATATCAAGCTAAATCAATACCTAAAGCCACCGGAATCAAGACAGATTGATGCCCGGCGGGTTGTTCTGCTGCTAATACCCGAAAAACCGGGCAAGGCCACGTGGGAACAGCTGTCTTACAGCGACATCCTGAAGTCGCGCTATCAGCGCATGAAACGTCAGGCAAAAGACAACATGCGCCTGACTACCGACCTGCCCAACGGCAACGGCACCCGCGTAGTGCTGCAATCCCTGGCTGCCGACGCCAGTACCTTTGAATATCTGACCACTGCCCGTGAACTGGCCGCCGAAATACGCAAGCGGAACCCGGCAACCTTGCTGTTGCAAATTGCCGGTTTTAAGCACGCGGATGCCGCCCGGATACTGCAGGCCCTGACGGCGGCAATGCTGGCCTCGGTCTGCCCCATGCCGAGTTTCAAGTCCGACAACGAGAAACCTGCCGTTCTCAACAGGATCGATATCTACGGGCTGGAGGAGCAGGTCGAACTGGCACAGGTTCAGGCCGAGATTGCAGGCAACCACCTGGCACGCTGGCTATCAGCCCTGCCGCCGAACGAACTGACGCCCACGAGTTACCGGAAATTTGTCAGACAACTGGCCGGCAAGGAAGGCTGGACGATGAAATTTCTTGGCTCACAGGCACTGGCACGGGAACAGGCCGGTGCCTTTCTCGCCGTCTCCCAGGGTAGTCCGGTCGATGATGCAGGTATTATTCACCTGAGCTACAGACCGGGAAAGCGCGATGGACGCAAGCTGGCCCTGGTTGGCAAGGGTATCTGTTTTGACACCGGTGGCGTCAATGTCAAACCAGCCCGTCATATGAACGGCATGCATGAAGACATGCAAGGGAGCGCCGTGGCGCTGGGGACCCTGCTCGCCCTGACACGTCTTGATTTCAATCACCCGGTCGACTGCTGGCTTGCACTGGCAGAAAACCACATTGGCAGCAAGGCCTACAAACCCAACGATGTCGTCACAGCCAGCAACGGCACCAGCATCGAGGTCAAACACACCGATGCCGAAGGGCGCATGGTACTGGCCGATACCCTGGCACTCGCCAGCAAGAAAAAACCCTACCTTATGATTGACTACGCCACCCTGACAGGCGCCTGCATCTACTCATTGTCATCCCGCTACAGCGGCGTGTTCAGTAACCGCGATGCCCTGCACGGCCCGTTGACTACCGCCGGTCGTGACAGTGGTGAGCGGGTATGGCCATTCCCGCTGGACAAGGACTTCGACGAGGCGCTGAAATCAACCATTGCCGACACCCTGCAATGCACCCTTGAGGGCGAGGCCGATCATATCCTGGCTGCACGTTTCCTGAGCCGTTTTGTCGACAGCAAAACCAACTGGGTTCACATCGACCTTGCCGCCAGCAACCACAAGGGCGGACTCGGGCATATCCCGACCGACACCACCGGTTTCGGGGTGCGCTACACACTGAACCTGCTGCTGCAGCAAGCTGTGATGGAGAACGAATGGAACTGACACTGACACGCCCGGACGACTGGCACCTGCATGTGCGCGACGGTGATGCACTGGCTGCGGTTGTACCACATACTGCGCACCAGTTTGGCCGTGCCATCATCATGCCCAACCTGCAACCCCCGGTAACCACCACCGCACAGGCCATTGCCTACCGCGAGCGCATCCTGGCCACCGTACCCGACGGTAGCCGGTTTACCCCCCTGATGACACTGTACCTGACCGATCACACCACCACAGGGGACATTATCGAAGCGCAGGCAGGCAACCTGATACAGGCGGTAAAGCTGTACCCGGCAGGCGCCACCACACACTCCTCAGCCGGCGTTACCGATATCAGCAAGACCTACGCGGTACTGGAGACCATGGAAGAACAGGGTTTACCGTTACTGGTACATGCCGAGGTCACCGATCCGCAGGTTGATGTCTTTGATCGCGAACAGGTCTTTATCAGCCGGCACCTGGAACCATTGATCGCGAGATTCCCGAAACTCAGGGTGGTACTGGAACATGTCACGACACGGGAAGGTATTCAATTTGTTAGCGCGGCACCGGAAACCATCGCCGCCACCCTCACTGCGCATCACCTGCTGCTGAACCGCAATGCCATGTTCAGGGGAGGCCTGCAACCGCACACATACTGCCTGCCGGTACTGAAACGCGAGACGCACCGTGAAGCGCTGCTGGCAGCAGCAACCAGCGGCAACAGCAAGTTCTTTCTTGGCACCGACAGCGCACCACACACAAGGGAGCGCAAGGAATCCGCCTGTGGATGCGCCGGCATCTACACAGCACATGCCGCACTGGAATTGTATGCACAGGCATTCGAAGATGCCGGGGCACTGGACCGGCTGGAAGGCTTCGCCAGCCATTTCGGACCTGACTTTTACCGCCTGCCTCGCAACACCGACAGGATAACACTGGTAAAACAGGACTGGCAGGTGCCGGACAGTTACCCCTTGAGCGGATCCTCGCTGATACCGCTGTTTGCCGGCGAGACACTGCACTGGCGGCTAAAACAATAAGCTGTTTTTGGTTCTGCAGAACCGGGGCAAACCGGGTAATTGCAGTCTTCAGCGGGCTGAACAAGCATCAACCCAATCATTGCAAGTTCTTACTGCAGGAGCGCCGTCCCCGGCGCGAATCGCGGCGAGAAGCTTCCGCGTCCTGCTAACGCGCCTCACCTGCATCCCTGCTGGCGAAACCAGCTCCCAGACCAGGATTTATGCAACCACCGGATTAATACAGGCACCTGAGCGTGTAACCCTGCTGTTCCAGCAGATTCAGCAGACCATCCTCACCCGGCAGATGCAATGCGCCGACTGCAACAAAGGCCTTTCCCTGCTGCAGATACTGCTCCATACGCTCAGCCATACGATGATTTCTGTCTACAAGAAGACGCTGCCGGAATTCATCGGCAAGCCGCTGGTCGCCCTGCTGCATGTCCGCCTCGCTGATCGTCATCAACTCGCTCAGATCGCGCCGCCTGTAAGCCGCCAGCAACTCTGCATGCATGACATCAATATCAGAAAAACCGGCAACCGCCTTTTGCAGCAGGGTTACCTGGTCTGCCACGGACATGAATGCAAACACGCTCAGCTGTTCCTGCACGGTTTCCAGCCCGTAGACATCCTTGCCCTGCAGCAAGGCATTTTGATAGAGCATGGCATCCAGTACCTGGCCGGTTTCCGGCGCCGGCATTGACAGTGTCACGGCAACTGCCCACGGCTGCATCCGGTCAAGGACAGCTGCCGTAATCCCGCGTGACTGCATTGCGTTGGCAACCTCCCTGAACAGGGGTTGACCAATGATAGCGGACAACGAACGCCCGTCCGTCATTAACATGGCGGCACTTGAGTACCTCATTGCATCCACGTCCGGCAACAATTCCAGAACCACAGCCTGTGAAACAGCAAAGGCCTGTTGCACCGGCTGTGCCAGCTGCAGGACACCCGGGTCTTCTGTATGAATCGTGCCGAAAAGATAAGCAGCTTCGACCCCTGCCTTACTCACCTCCCATAACAAACCGTGACTGTTGTCAGCAGCAGCGCGGGACGTAGCCACCAGCAGAAAAAACAACAGGACCGCGAGCAATACAAGCTGCTGCCTGCATGTTGTTGTCATATTCTGATATCCCGTCATGCCGACTCACTCAATAAGCAGTATTTTCAATATGCCTTATGCCGGCATGAGATCTCGCATTATGCAGCATCGCTAAATCCGCAGCGATTCTGTACACTGATTTCATGTCTGACACTCATAAAAAGGCGCCCATTGCGAGACGCTTTCGCGGTTTTCTCCCCGTCGTCGTTGATGTTGAAACGGCAGGGTTCAATCCCAAACGCGATGCCCTGCTGGAGATTGCAACCGTTCTGCTTGACATGGACGATCAGGGCGTCATCACGCGCAAGGAAACCCTATCCTGCCATATCGAGCCTTTTCCCGGTGCCAACCTCGATGCGGAATCACTGGAATTTAACGGTATCGATCCCTACAACCCGTTCCGCATGGCGAAACCCGAACACGACGCACTGGAGCACATCTTCAAGCCCGTGCGCCGGGCGATCAAGGATAGCGGCTGCAACCGGGCTGTACTGGTAGGACACAATGCCTCATTTGACCTGTCATTCATCAATGCTGCAGCCGCCCGGACCGGCATCAAACGCAACCCGTTTCACCCGTTCAGCACCTTTGACACGGTCAGCCTGGCGGCCCTGGCCTATGGACAGACAGTGCTGGCCCGTGCCGTAAAGGCTGCCGGCTTTGACTGGAACAGTGAAAAAGCGCATTCCGCGGTTTATGATACTGAAAGGACTGCCGACCTGTTTTGCACTATCATCAATCGCTGGAATGACTATAACCTCGAACAGCAAGCGTCCGTTCCATCAATCAAGGCAACAGAAGGTATATAGAATCATGTCGCTACCCGATACAAAAGAACAAATATTGCAATCTCACGCAGGGCTCATCCACCGCGTGGTCATGCACTGCAACAACCCCGGTACCGTGCCGGACCTGGAACAGGTCCTGCAAATGGCCACAGACAATGACTGGGCGGCACTGGTTACCGTCATCCGTGACATCATGTCGGGCAATCGGAATGAATCCATGCTGCTGGTCCTTGACGAAGAAGATCGCATCATTGCCGAAGCAATCCTGCAAGGCCTGCAGGACCCGAACACCCTGCCCGCGCTGGAAACGGACATTAATTCAGACATGGCGGCGCCGGGCATTGCCGGTCTGATACACGCCTCGCGTAACGGCAATGCCCAGGCCCTGCAAATCGTTGGCAATATGGCCAAGCAAATGCTTGAGGCCGGCGGTGACATGGGGATACTGGCCGGACGTATTCGCCCGCTGGTTGATGGTGAACGTGATGCAGACAAGCTCACTGAAAAGATGACTGACAAGGGTCAGAAGCTGATGCTGCAGATTATCGAAGAGTTATTGAAGCTGGAGGCGAACTGATTCCCGCCTGTATCGCATGCAGGAGCGCCGGGGACGGCCGCTCCTGCAGCAAATAGAACCTATTCCTTCCCGGCAGCCTCCTGAACCATCTTCTGCAGCTCGCCCTTCTGATACAGTTCCATGGTGATATCACAACCGCCGATCAACTCACCGTTGATGTAAACCTGTGGAAACGTTGGCCAGTTGGCATAACGTGGAAGATTCTGGAAAACTTCCGGGTCAGCCAGCACATTGACGTGCGCAAACTCCTGACCACAGGCAGCAAGCGCCTGTGCTGTACGGCTGGAGTAGCCGCATTGCGGTATCTGCGGGGTGCCTTTCATGAAGATTACCACCGGATTTTCCTTTACTGTCTGATCAATCCTTTCCATTACATCCATTATAATTTCCTCGTTAGTCGATTGAATCTGGGGATAATTCACTGTCGGTAGTCTACCCCGATTAACTGCTAACAGAAAAGGCACTAATCAAGTGGGTTTGCCGGTATTGCGCTGCAACCAGAACTCGAGCAATGCCAGATGCCACAGCTTGTTACCCATAATCGGGGTATGCGCACGCTCCGGATTGTCCAGCAGCTTCTCAACATAGGGCCGCTGAAACAGACCGCGCTCCCGACAGGCCCTTGAGTCGAGCACCTCACGCATGAACTCAAGCACTTCGCCACGCACAAACTTCAGCGATGGCACAGGAAAATACCCCTTGGGCCGGTCCACCACAACCTCGGGAAGCAAATCACGCGCAATGACCTTCAGCGGATGCTTGCCACCTGATCCAAGCTTCACCTCCGGCGGCATACAGGCCACCAGTTCCACCAGTTCCTGATCAAGGAATGGCACCCGGGCTTCCAGGCCCCATGCCATGGTCATATTGTCAACACGCTTGACCGGGTCATCAACGATCAGCGTCGTTACATCATAGCCCAGCACACGATTGAGGAACCGCTCGGCACCGATCTCTGACAAACCCTGCGTTACCCTCGCCGTCGTATAATCAGGCCCGTGATAGGCCGGGGAGACTGTTTGTTCCAGCTCCTCGTGTGAGCGGTCGAAATACAACGGCCGGAACCGGTCGATATCACTGCCGGCCGCCGCCTGCATCTGCGGATACCAGAAATAACCGCCAAACACCTCATCGGCACCCTGCCCGCTCTGTACGACCTTGACCTCCCGGGAGACACGTTCACCCAGCAAGTAGAAGGCAACAGCATCCTGCCCGACCATCGGCTCCGCCATATTGTCGACAGCTTCTGGCAACCGTGCCAGCACCTCCTGGTTAGGGATGATAAAACGCTGGTGTCGCGTACCATACAAATCAGCAACCAGGTCTGAATACTCAAATTCATGTCCCTTTTCTTCCGGCTGGTCCTCAAAACCCACCGAAAAGGTCATCATGTTGCTACTGCCGGCCTCTGCCAGCAGTGCGACCAGCAGACTGGAATCAAGGCCGCCTGACAATAAAATCCCGACCGGTACATCCGCAATCTCAAGGCGTTTTTCAACCGCCCTTTTTAAGACCTCATGGGTCGCCTCAATCCATTCCCACTCGGTCATCTTTTCATGGCAGTTTGCGGCCTGCAGCTGCCAGTAGCGCTGCAGCTCGCGCTGGCCATGGACGGAAAAAGCCAGGCTGTATCCCGGGCGCAGTTTTCGCAGACCGCGTAACAGGGTGCGTGGCGCCGGCACCACAGCATGCAGGCTCAGGTGATGATGCAGTGCGACCGGATCTATGGAATCATCAACATCCCCGGCAGCAAGCAGCGCCTGACTGGTTGAGGCAAACCGCACGCCCCCGGGGGTAATACTGTAATAAAGCGGCTTGATTCCAAGGCGGTCACGCACCAGAAACAGGCGCTGTTTCCTGATATCCCAGATAGCGAAGGCAAACATCCCCTGCAGGTATCGCGGACAATCCTCACCCCATTCGGCCCAGGCCTTCAGTATGACTTCACTGTCACCGTCCGAGAAAAAACTGTAGCCTCTGGCACGCAACTGCTCTCTGAGCTGGAGGTAGTTATAGATAGTGCCATTGAATACCAGCACAAGATTCAGGGTACTGTCGACCATTGGCTGGGCAGAACGCTCGGAGAGATCGATGACAGCAAGACGTCGATGGCCGAAGGCAACAGGACCCGAAATATACTGGCCACTACCATCCGGGCCGCGTCGTGCCAGCTTGTCGGTCATTCTGTTCAGCGCTGTTATGTCAGGCGCCTGTCCGTCAAACCGCAGTTCACCACATATCCCGCACATGCCGATCAGCCGTCCGTTTTCATGTTTAAATTAGAGTGGAATTTCCCTGCCGTGCAGATCAGGGCTGTTTTTTGTAGACCACGCCCCTTCGTGACATGGCCTGATTCCTTATAACAAGATTGGAAATAACCTTGGTAACAAACTCGGCATCAAGGGCGATATCGATAGCCCGGGTTGCTTCTTCCTGATCATCAACTATGCCATTCAAGGTCACGACCCCGTAGTAGGTGTCTACATCAATGTGAAAAGTATGGATCAGATCATCCTTGAGGTATGCCCTGTTAATGCTGTAAGTGATACTGGCATCGTCACGCCTTTCCTGGAAGGTGCGAGTGTCGCTGCCAATATGATAGCTACCCACCCGCGTGGAACAACCCGAGAGGACACCAACTGAAACAAGCAGAAGCAGGCCAAGGTACATGGTTCTCATCATAAAGTAATCCTTGCTTAACCCTGTTGATACAAACAAAACAAGTTGACGGGCACACAACGCTTTACCCACCCTGCAATAATAGCAGACCATATTGCATGGCCGGGTCAAGGGGCGCGTGCATGCCCGCGTGGCCCAACCCGACAATAGCGTGCCGGCTATATGTCTGACCGGCATTTTCCCCACCCGCCACCGCCCGGGGTGGATACGGATAATCGCTCACCGGTCCGGACATTCAGTGTCACTTTGCCGGGCAACAGCGTGCCATTGTAACGGTTTTCACCGGCTGCCCCGGGTGCGCCGGCCTGCAGCCCCCAGGGCTGCCGGCGGCGACGCTCCGTCAGCAATGTCACGGCGGTGGGGGCAAGAAATTCGAATTCTCGTACCAGCCCGTCTCCGCCGCGGTGGAAACCGGCACCACCGGATCCCCGGCGAATCTGGTAACGCCTCACCCGTAGCGGAAACGCCATCTCCAGAACTTCAACCGGTGTATTCAGGGTATTTGTCATATGTGACTGGACCGCACTGAGACCAGCCTGCCGGCTTCCACCACCCATACCACCGCCAATCGTCTCATAATAGTCCCAGGAAAACGCACTGTTACGTGCACCCATCGCAAGATTATTCATGCTCCCCTGGCTGGCGGCCGGGATTTTATCGGGTAGCGCCTGCGCCAGCGCACCCATGACAACATCCACTATGCGGCTGCTGGTCTCGACGTTGCCGGCAGCCACCGCAGCCGGCCGTCCTGCATTAATGAGGCAACCCGCCGGTGCGGACAGGCGGATATTACGGAAACTGCCGGCACAGGCAGGCGTGTGTGCCGGCATCAGACAGCGGAAGACGTAAAACACGCCGGCGGCGGTGACTGACAGGGGACAATTGATATTGCCCCCGACCTGCGGGGCCGTACCAGCGAAATCAACGTCTACATGAGCGTCGCGTACCTGTAGCGCCACCGCAATCGGAATATCCTGCTGTCCCATGCCGTCATCATCCATCACATCCCGGAAGTGATAACAACCGTCCGGAATCGCAGACAAGGCCTGTTCGGCAAGTCTTGCCCCGTAATTATTGACCGCCACCAGCCCTGCCTCGAATCCCTTCAACCCCATGGCATGCCCCAGTTCCACCAGGCGCTGCGCCCCCGCACGGTTCGCACTCAACTGCGCCGCCAGATCACCCTCCATTTGTAGCGGGCTGGAAGTGGCGCTCACTATGCGATGCGTCACTGCAGCCACGGCTTGCCCGGCACGCTGCAGATGCGTGGGCGGGATCACAATACCTTCTTCCTCAAGAGAACGTGAAATCGGCATGGAACCCGGCGTGTCCGCCCCGATGTCCGCATGATGGGCACGATTGGCCACGAAACCAATAAGAACATCAGTGACATAGACCGGTGTAATCAAGGTCACATCCGGCAGGTGCGTGCCACCCAGAAACGGGTCATTGACGATCAGTACATCGCCCGGCGCCCAGTCCGTTCCCGCCACCAGATCCCGCATGGCAAATGCCATGCTGCCCAAATGCACCGGGATGTGGGCGGCCTGAGCACACAGCTCCCCCTCCGGACCAAACACCGCACAGGAAAAGTCCAGCCGGTCCTTGATATTGGTCGAGAATGCGGTGCGCTGCAGTACCGCCCCCATTTCGTCACAAACGGCCGTGAGGCGGCTGGAAAACAGACCAAGTTCAATCGTATTCATGCGACACATCCTTTTGCATCAATGCTGACACTTACACCAAAACCATACCGAAGGCACTGTATTTTAATAAAATTTCGGATATTTAACAGGCTTATTCCCGTATTGCAAAGTCCCAACCGCTGCCGTATCCTCCCTTTCCCGACTGTTTTAGTCACCTATTACAAACTACCGCCACATCAATCGGCCTGCGGGCCATAAGGAGTCGAACACATGAATCCATTAACATCCATCCTGGGAACCATCATCTCGGGCTTCATCCTTGCAGCACTGATCGTACTGGGCCTTGGCATGTCAGGTATTAGCGTGTGGGGAGTGGAAGTCTGGTTTCATGTCATGGCCGGCGTCGTCTGGATCGGCTTGCTGTACTACTTCAACTTCGTTCAGGTACCTGCAGTCGGCGCAGCCCTTGCCGATGAAGGCGGCCCTGGCCCGGCAGCCATCAACAAATATGTTGCCCCGCGTGCCCTGCTCTGGTTCCGCTGGGGTGCCGTGGTCACCTGGCTGACGGGTGTCGGTGCCTTGCAACATCTCCCCGGCGAGGGTGGCGCGATCGCTGCATTTACCCTGCAGCCCGGCTGGCAGGTGATCGGCATTGGTGCCTGGCTGGGTACGATCATGCTGTTCAATGTCTGGGTACTGATCTGGCCAAACCAGAAAAAGATTCTGGGTATCGTTGAAGCCAGCGCAGACCAGATTGCCGGCGCCAAGAAGATTGCCCTGATGGCCTCCCGCACCAACACACTGTTGTCCATCCCCATGCTGATGTGCATGGTCGGTTATGGCCATGGCCTGCATGTTGCCGCAGGTTAGATTTGGCAGGAAACTCATTTAGTACAAACGGTCTGCACAGACCCTGAGCAGTAGCGTAAACCCGGTCACTGGCCGGGTTTGCGCTTTTCAGGCAATCGGCTATAAAATCCGTATTAATACAGGCTGGCAGTCGGAAACGGACTGCCTTTTCTATTTTGGGCAAGGTAAAAAATGGCAGATCATCTTATGTCGACCTATAACCGCCTCCCGGTAGAGTTCCAGCGGGGTGATGGTATCTGGTTGTGGGACAGCGAGGGCAGGCAATACCTCGACGCTCTCAGTGGCATTGCCGTGTGCGGACTCGGGCATGCCCATCCCGCCGTTACCAGTGCCATTTCCGAACAGGCCGGAACACTGGTACATACTTCCAACCTCTACGGTATAGGGTTACAGGGGCAGCTGGCTGACAAACTGTGCAGCCTGTCGCAGATGGACCGGGTGTTCTTTTCCAATTCCGGTGCCGAGGCAAATGAGGCTGCCATAAAAATCGCGCGTCTGTTTGGCCACAGCAAAGGCATCGACAATCCCGCCATCATTGTAATGGACAAAAGTTTCCATGGACGTACTCTGGCAACATTGACCGCCACGGGCAATCGCAAGGTACAAGCCGGCTTTGAGCCGCTGGTACAGGGCTTCATCAGGGTCCCCTACAATGACCTGGATGCCATCAGGAAGGTAGCCGCAAACAGTCAGGATGTCGCTGCCATTCTGGTAGAACCGATACAGGGTGAAGGTGGCATCAACATCCCGGACGAAGCTTACCTCGACGGCATACGTGTACTGTGTGACGACAATGACTGGCTGATGATGCTTGATGAAATCCAGACAGGCATGGGACGTACCGGCAGATGGTTTGCCTGGCAGCACAGCAATGCCAGGCCCGATGTGGTAACACTGGCCAAGGCACTCGGCAATGGCGTTCCTATTGGTGCCTGCCTGGCAAGCGGCAAGGCCGCCGACATGATGCAACCGGGCAGCCACGGCACGACCTTTGGCGGCAACCCGCTCGCCTGCCGTGCCGCCATCGCCGTGCTCGAGGCGATGGAACAGGAACAGTGCGTGGCAAATGCCGAGAGACTTGGCGTGTATCTGCTTGCCGGGTTCTCGCGGACACTCGCAGACCTTGATGGTATTAAAGATATCCGCGGAAAAGGCCTGATGATCGGCATCGAGCTTGAACGACCGTGCAGCGAGCTGGTGAGCAAGGCGCTGGAACAGGGTCTGTTGATTAATGTCACGGCAGAACGGGTCATTCGTCTGCTACCTCCACTGATACTGACTGACAAACAGGCCGACATAATTGTTGAGCAGGTCAGTGAGCTGGTGCACGAATTTCTTGGTCAGTAAGTCATGGATCGCAAAAACTTTCTAACTTTGCTCGACCTGTCACCGGACACACTGCGTGAACTGATAAACCGCGCCATTGCACTCAAGGCATTGCAGAAGGCCGGCACCATCCATGAACCGCTGAAGAACAGAATACTCGCCATGGTTTTTGAGAAATCATCTACCCGCACCCGCATGTCTTTCGAGGCCGGCATGGCACAACTTGGCGGCACCGCTATCTTTCTCTCGCCACGAGATACACAGCTGGGACGCGGCGAACCGATTGAGGACTCGGCACGTGTACTGTCACGCATGGCTGATGTCATCATGATCAGGACCTTCGAACATGAAAAAATCGAACGCTTTGCCGCCTACTCGGAAGTCCCTGTCATTAATGCGCTGACAGACCTGTATCACCCCTGCCAGTTACTGGCCGACATGCAGACCTGGTACGAACACCGTGGTGACGTCCGTGGCAAGGTAGTTGCCTGGATCGGCGATGGCAATAACATGTGCCATTCCTATATCAACGCGGCACGTCAATACGGTTTCACCCTGAATATGGCCTGTCCAGAAGGCTATGAACCGGATGAGTCGATACTGCAGGCAGCCGGATCGAGTGCCGTGGTACTGCGCGACCCCGGCGAGGCGGCCCATGGGGCCGATCTGGTAGTCACGGATGTCTGGGCCAGCATGGGACAGGAAGAAGAGCAGACACGCCGTGAACAGGCATTTTCCGGCTACCAGGTCAACGCCGCCATCATGAAGGCCGCAGCACCTGATGCCCTGTTCATGCACTGTCTGCCAGCCCATCGCGGAGAAGAGGTTACCGCTGACGTCATCGATGGACCGCAAAGTGTCGTCTGGGATGAGGCGGAAAACCGCTTGCATGCCCAGAAGGCATTGCTTGAACACCTGCTGCACTAGCGCCAGAAACAATGTGCAGACTTGCTGCCTACCTTGGACCTGCTGTCTCACTGCAACAGTTCCTGCTGACGCCGCCACACAGTATTTACAGACAAGCCTGGGAACCGCGCGAGCTGAAATACGCGAGGTTTAATGCCGACGGTTTCGGCTTTGGCTGGTACAGCCCGGATGGCACCCCCTCTACCTACACCAGCGCCCTGCCTATCTGGTGCGACAACAACCTGCCGGACCTGGCACGTACGCTGACCGCCCCGCTCTGGCTCGCCGAGGTACGCAGTGCAACAGAGGGTAATCCGGTGCATCAATTCAACACCGCCCCTTTCCGTGACGCGCACCACCTGTTCACACACAATGGCTTCATCAGGGATTTTCATAACCGTGTGCAGCCGGAAATCACAGCGATGCTGACACCGGAAATTGCATGCGGCATACGTGGCAATACAGACTCTGAATATTTGTTTGCCTGCCTGCGACAATTACTGCTGGATGACGCCTCCCTGAACCTGCCGAATGCGATCCGCCGATTATTTGCCTTGCTCACTGAAGTGGTAACCAGCCAGGCGGCACTGCTGAATATCATTATTACTGATAGTGAAAACCTGTACGCCGCGCGCCATGGCATAAACCATGAGTGCCCGTCCCTCTATTACACGACCGCTGAGGAACTGTTTCCCGGTGGGCAGGTGATTGCTTCCGAGCGTTTCTCGGATGACAGCTCCTGGCAACCGGTACCGGAACATCATCTGCTGACAGTCAGGTCTGACAAACCACCCGAACTGCTCGCCCTGTGAACCGGCCGGCACTGCTGGACGAACTCCGGCTGCTCTTTGAAGTGCACCCCGCCAACTCATCCAGAGCCCCGGGTATAATGCCCGCATGAACGAACCGGACAATAACACCGCATCTACACAGGGAATAGGCAGAGGCATGGTGATTGCCGCCTGGATACTGCTGCTGGTAATGCTGACCCTGTTCTTTAATGATCGACTGGACAGACAGAAGAACCCCAATCAACAGCTTGCCACGGCCACGACAGACGGCAGTCCCGAAGTACGATTGCAACGGAACCGTTTTGGCCACTATGTGGCGACAGGCACCATCAACGGGCACCCGGTGGAATTCATGCTGGACACTGGCGCATCAGACGTCTCCATACCCGAAAAAATTGCAGACAGGCTGGGACTGCAACGCGGTCAGACAATGAACTACCATACGGCCAATGGCACCATTACCGCGTGGCAGACCACTGCCGATGAAATCCGGCTCGGCCCCCTGCGCCTCGGGCCGGTGCGCGCCAGCATCAACCCGCATGATCGAAGTAATGCGGTCCTGCTGGGCATGAGTTTTCTTAAACAACTGGACTTTAAGCAGCAAGGCAATACACTGACACTCAAGTACCCTGACCAGCTAACCGGAAAATGAATCTTGTCCAGCAATTGACCGACTGGAGTGGCCAGCTCTCCGGCCTCCTCTGGGGCAACCCGTTAACACTGATTATCCTGCTGGGTACCGGTCTGTACCTGACCATTCGTCTGGGACTGGTACAGGTTCGCGGTTTCACCCATGCCACCGCATTGATTACAGGAAAATATGACCGCCGGGAAGATAGTGGTGAGGTATCACACTTCCAGGCGTTATCCACGGCCCTGTCAGCCACGATAGGTACCGGCAACATTGCCGGGGTGGCCACCGCCATTACCCTGGGCGGACCGGGCGCCCTCTTCTGGATGTGGGTCACTGCCTTTTTCGGCATGGCGACCAAGTTTGCAGAATGCACCCTGGCACTGAAATTCCGTGAGGTCGCACCTGATGGCAAGGTTGCCGGCGGGCCCATGTACACGCTGCTGAACGGCCTGAACATGAAGCGCACAGCCGCCCTGTTTGCCAGCTTCACACTGATTGCCTCGTTTGGGATTGGCAACATGGTACAGGCCAATTCAGTTGTGGATGGCCTGGCTTATGTTTACCCGCTAGTGGATGATTACAGCTGGCTCGTCGGTAGTGTACTTGCCCTGCTGGTTGGACTGGTTATCCTTGGCGGAATAAAACGTATTGCACATGTTGCCAGTACCATCGTCCCCTTCATGGCTGTCACCTATGTCATTGCCGCACTGCTGGTACTGTTCACCCGTGCCAGCGAGATTCCTGCAGCATTCCTGACCATCATCGACATGGCGCTGAATCCATGGTCTGTCGGCGGCGCCGCCGTCGGCGAAGCCATTCGCTGGGGTGTGGCACGCGGCCTGTTCTCCAACGAGGCAGGACTCGGTTCTGCCCCAATGGCACACGCAGCAGCCCGCACCAACGAACCGGTGCGCGAGGGACTGGTCGCCATGCTGGGGCCTTTCGTTGACACCATCGTGATCTGTACCATGACCGGTCTGGTGATTGTTGTGACCGGTGCATGGCAGGAGAGCAGTGAGTCTCTCACCGGCGCCGCCCTGACCGCGCATGCCTTCAAGGGCGCACTTGGAGCAACCGGCGAGTTTATTGTCGGTATCGGTCTGGCCTTGTTTGCCTATTCCACCATCATTGCCTGGTCGTACTACGGTGACCGCTCTGCCCATTACCTGTTTGGCGAGCGTGCGGTGCTGCCCTATCGTATTGTATATACCCTGCTGGTGATCGTCGGTGCCGCCGTCCCCCTGCAACTTGTCTGGAACATGGCAGACATAACCAACATACTGATGGCGCTGCCCAACCTGATCGGACTGATCTTGCTGGCAGGACTGGTGACGAAACTGAAAAACGATTATCTGTCACGGCTGCATGTAACAGCAGAACAGCATTAATCAAGAAACAAAGTCAATGACATAACAACAGGATGCAGGAATCATGGCGTCCATAAGGTAATATATTGCCCACACTAATACAGGAACCCTGTTATGACAGAAATAACGACCGACTCCGGCCTGCGCTATACCGACATAAAAACCGGCACCGGTGAGACCGCCACCGGCAGGGGACAAACAGCCATCGTGCATTACACCGGCTGGCTTGAGGACGACACCAAGTTTGATTCCAGCCGGGATCGCAACGAACCTTTCAGCTTCCCGATGGCGTGCGGTTACGTTATTCCCGGTTGGGACGAAGGCGTAAAAGGCATGCAGGTCGGCGGGGTTCGGCGCCTGGTGGTTCCTGCCGAACTGGGATATGGCGCCCGGGGGGCCGGTGGTGTCATTCCTCCGCATGCCACCCTGGTCTTTGAAATAGAACTGCTGGAACTCTCTACCTGAATGTTACTGGAGGTCCTTGACGAGGACTTGCTGCGCACGGTGCATGCCGCGCTGGATGAAGATATCGGCAGTGGCGATATCACAGCAGCCCTGATCCCCCGGGAGCAGATGGCAACAGCCACGGTAATCTGCAGGGAAACCGCCGTGGTTTGCGGGCAGGCATGGTTTAATGCCGTATTTGCAGAACTTGACAGCCGTATTTCGACAACCTGGCTGGTGCGGGACGGTGATATAGTCCGGGCTAACGAAACTCTCTGTACACTTACCGGCCCGGCAAGGCCACTACTTACCGGTGAACGCACCGCGCTGAATTTTCTGCAAACACTATCGGCCACCGCAACCTGTGCCCGCCGCTATGCCGAAACAATCGCCGACCTGCCGACCAGGATTCTGGATACCCGCAAGACCATCCCCGGATTACGCCGTGCCCAGAAATATGCTACACGTGTCGGTGGCTGCACCAATCATCGTACCGGTTTATATGACGGCATCCTGATTAAGGAGAACCATATCGCTGCTGCAGGCTCCATCAGCAAGGCCGTCAGGAATGCCAGAGTTAGCAACCCGGACGTGATGATTGAAGTCGAGGTCGAGAACGACGATCAGGTCCTGCAGGCACTTGATGCCAGCGCCGACCGCCTGCTACTGGACAATTTCACCCTGCCTGCACTGATAGCCGCAGTACAGGTGGCAGCTGGCCGTGCAGAACTCGAGGCCTCCGGCGGCATCACCTATGAAAACCTTCGGGAAACGGCCCTGACAGGTGTTGATTTCATCTCGATGGGGGCCTTGACCAAGAATATAAAAGCAATTGATTTATCAATGCTATTTGCCATTCAGAACCTGCCTCATAACGGCTAACACCGACCATCCTGCCCCGGATATTCAGCATTCCCTCATTGCGGTCGATAAGCACCTGTGCAGAAACCATTAAGGCAATGTCCATCACACTGCGGGCGGAATTATGAAATATCACAAAAAATCACGTGGCTTCACTATCCCTGAAATAATCATCACGCTGGGAATTATCGCTATCGTTTTGTCTACCGCTGTTCCGAGCATCAGCTCAATGATCAAGGACAATCGCCTGGCCAGCCAACTCAACTCGGTCGTCACGCATATTCACGTTGCACGTGCTGAAGCGGCCAAACGGGATGTACGCGTGATCATGTGCAGAAGCAGTTCACCAAACGCCATCACACCCAGCTGTGGTGGCACCGAGAAAGTCTGGACAGATGGCTACCTTGTCTTCGCAGATGACGGCAACTACAGCAACAACTGGTATAACCCGGGCACGGATACCCTGTTAATTCGCGGACAGCCCGCCCCATCCGGCATCAAAATGCGCACCAGTTCTGCCTGGAATAATAACCTGGAATTCAATCCTGGCGGATCAACAAACGAGGGCGGCGCAGTAGCTATGATGTCACTGTGTGACAACCGCGGAAGCGATAACGGGCGTCAGATCCAGGTTGGACCAAACGGCATGCCAAAGATGTTTTCAGGCAATATTTCCTGCTATCCTGATCCTGACTGACACCGACTCCACTCAATAAAAAAGCCCGCATTTACTGCGGGCTTTTTTATTCTGGTGCCGGAAAGAGGAATTGAACCCCCGACCGTCTCATTACGAATGAGCTGCTCTACCGACTGAGCTATTCCGGCTTTGCGGAGTGCGACTATAAAGCAGCGGAGAAAATTTTGCTACGTGGTCAGTTAACAGCCGCTTCATTGCGCACACGAATAATCACATCGACGCCTTCCGCTACCGTGCGGTCAGGCAATTCGGGCAACCCCGTAATCCGGAGATCGGCCGGATCAATATCTATCAGCTCACCGCTATCAACGTTATAGAAATGATGATGGTTTGTGGTATTGGGATCATAAAACACCCGTGTCGGATCGACGATAATCTCCCGAACCAGACCATTGCGGGCAAACAGCCCCAGGGTGTTGTAGATCGTGGCCTTCGATACACGGTCCCTGCCATCATTTAGCGATGTCATGACCTGGTCAGCCGAGTAGTGCCGCAGGCGCCCAAAAAGTACGCGCGCAATCATCAGGCGTTGCTGGGTTGGCAGAATGCCATGATCCCTTAACATACCGGCAATATCCTGATTGCCGTTCATTTGATTGCCTGTATGGTTTTCCATAGGTGGGCCTCCGGAAACAATTGCCCCTGCCATGAGGGATTTGTGTAGAATCATTATAAACATGCCTGTTAGCTTTAGTCTACGCCAAACCTGACATGTGGCCGGTTAAGCAAGCCGTTCACGCGCCCGGATATCACGGGGCATATGGAGAAAATTGCGTAAAACTTTCCCGTCCCAGCATACAATCCAGCAACAGTTGCGCAGAGGCAGGCGCCATGACCACACCGTTGCGAAAATGACCGGTATTCATGTACAGCCCACCGATTTGCGGATGCTCCCCGATGAAGGGGATCCCGGCAGATGTACCGGGCCGCAGACCCGCCCAGTGTTTAATAATCCTGAAATCGGACAAGGCGGGTACCAGACTAATCGCCTTTTCCCGAAGCACATCCCGCGCTGCCTGTGTGGTTTCCTTGTTATACCCCGTGTACTCCAGTGTGCTTCCGGCCAGCACCAGCCCATTCTGACGTGGAATCAGGTAATAATCACCGTGCATTGTGATATGCCGCAGTAACCCGGGACGGGCCTCAAACATGATCATCTGCCCGCGGACCGGCTCTACCTCCAGCGACAACCCTGCCTTTCGCATGATCAGAGGACTCCAGGCACCACTGGCTATTACTACGCTATCTGCGACAAACTCACCCCGGTTGGTCTTCACACCCCGAATGCTGTTCGACCGTACAAGGAGATCAGTCACCTCGGTATGCTCGTGCAGATCGACACCTTGCAGCTGTATCGACCTGGACATCGCCGCACACAGCAAGGGGTTGCGGATTTGCGCCACATCGGGCAGCAGCAGGCTGGCCGCAGCTGACTGTGACACCTCCGGATCAAGCTGACGTGTCTGCTCACGATCCAGCGACTGGATGCGACACCGGTACCTTGTAGCCCAGTCCCTGATCCTGGCATCCAGTGGCGTATCCAGAAACAGAATACCGGACTGCACCCATTCGGCATCAATGCCGGTCTGCTCCAGCAACTCATCGACCAGGACAGGATAAAAATGCTGACTCCAGACCACCAGTTCGGAAATAGCATCTGCATACTGCCAGGGGATCAGGGGCGACAGTATACCTCCACCGGCCCAGGAGGCCTCCCTGCCGGACTCACCACGGTCCAGCAGGACAACGGAAAACCCTGCTGCGCGCAATGCACGCGCTGACAACATGCCGAGCAAACCGGCTCCCACTACAATGCAGTCTGCACTGCCGCTGTTTCCCGTCATGCCATCCTTCCAGATCCTGATCCAGGTTTACGATACTGGTTACGCTGTAATCATCAAGTAAACACCTGCCCGGCCGATAGCCGGGTCGTGGGTGTGTATCCTTCTGT
>Ga0316194_10000378_pt1 | contig 27741 bp, 19 predicted proteins | sample CroRivsedime1_MG_FD_204936 | JGI IMG/M metagenome (GOLD analysis project Ga0316194, IMG submission 204936) | Coastal sediment microbial communities from Maine, United States - Cross River sediment 1 | ecosystem: Environmental > Aquatic > Marine > Coastal > Sediment | place: USA: Maine...
CCCATTGGGTGCCGAGGAAGTCGCCGCCACCAAAAAGGTTCTGGGATGGCCACTCGAGCCTACCTTCCATGTTCCAGAAGAGGGGCTCGAGCCGTTTCGCAATGCCGCCGAAGACGGTGCCCAGGAGGAGATGGCCTGGAGGGAGATGTTTTCGCGCTATGCCGAGGACTATCCGGAGTTGGCGAGTGAATTCCTGAATCGACTCGACCGAAAACTGCCATCGGGTTGGGCCGACCATCTGCCCACCTTCGACGTCGGGGACGGCCCCCTCGCCACCCGCAAGGCCTCGGGGAAGGTTCTCAACTCCGTGTGCGACGCCATCCCCTATCTGGTCGGAGGATCGGCCGATCTCGCCGGCTCCAACAACACCCGCCTCCAAGGCCTCGACGATTTCTCGCCCAGCGAGCCCGGGGGTCGAAACATCCACTTCGGTGTGCGAGAGCACGCCATGGGTGCCATCCTCAACGGTCTGGCACTCTCTGGAATGTTGATCCCCTACGGTGGCACGTTCCTCATCTTCTCGGACTACATGAGGCCCGCGATTCGTCTGGCGTCCCTCATGGGGCTGCCGGTCAAGTACGTCTTCACCCACGACTCGGTATTCGTCGGAGAGGATGGGCCCACCCATCAACCGATCTCCCAACTGCTGTCGCTCAGAGCCATCCCAGGTCTCACCGTGATCCGACCTGCTGACGCCAACGAAACAGCAGGTGCGTGGAAGGTGGCCATCGAGCGCCAGAACGGACCGACGGCTCTAGCACTAAGCCGACAGAGCCTGCCCATCATCCAGCAAGCCCCCTCCCTGGCTGTCGAGGGCGTGGCTCGAGGCGCCTATGTCGTGGCCGATCCAGCCCAGGGTGAGCCCCAGCTGCTGCTCATCGCCTCGGGTTCGGAGGTCACCTTGGCTCTGGATGCCAGTGCATTGCTCGCCGGTCAGGGAATCGCGGTGCGAGTCGTGAGCCTGCCATCCTGGGACCTCTTCGAGGCTCAGGATCGGGACTACCAGGAGAGCGTCTTACCGCCCAGCCTCACGAAGCGGCTGGCCATCGAGGCAGGGACGACCCTGGGCTGGGATCGCTATGTCGGCACCGAGGGAGATGTCATCGGCATCGATGGCTTCGGGGCTTCGGCTCCCCACCAGGCCGTTGCCGAGCATTTCGGGTTGACCCCCGAATCGGTGGCTGAGCGCGCCAAGGCGCTGCTCCTCAGCTAAGCTAGCGCAGCTATGGTGAGGACTCGATTCGCTCCCAGCCCAACGGGCTTCCTACATATCGGAGGCGTGCGCACCGCGCTGTTCAACTGGCTCTTCGCACGCCATCACGCTGGACACTTCATCCTGCGCATCGACGACACCGACGAGCAGCGCAATGTGAGCGAGACCCTCGACCCTATTCTCTCCGGACTGCGGTGGTTGGGGCTCGATTGGGATGAAGGTCCGGATGTCGGGGGCGACTACGGTCCCTACTTCCAATCACAGCGGCGAAACCAGCACCAGGCTGCTGTGGAGAAGTTGTTGGCCGGTGGGAAGGCCTATCGGGACTACGCTACTCAGGAGGAGCTACAGGCCGAGCGCGAGGGAGCACAGGCCCAGGGAAAGCGCTTCATCTACAGCAGACGCTGGATGGCCGACACGGCGGAGCAAGCAGCCGGCTTCGAAGCCGAGGGACGCACGGCCGTGGTCCGCTTGAAGATGCCCAGGGAGGGCGTCTGTAGGTTCAGGGATCTGATTCGAGGTGAGGTGGAGTTCGAATGGGCCCAGGAGCAGGACCACGTCATCCAGCGCGCCGACGGGTCCTGTCTCTATCACCTGGCCAGCGTCGCCGATGACGCGGCCATGGAGATCTCTCACGTTATTCGGGCCGAGGAGCATCTTTCCAACACCCCCCGACAGATCTTCATCTTCGAGGGACTCGGTCACGAGCCACCGGAGTTCGCTCATCTGCCTTTTGTCGCCGAGCCCGGTAGTCGCAACAAACTCAGCAAGCGCAAGCTCGAGAAGTACCTCAAGAATCCCGACTTCGCCAAGATGCATCAGCACGGCGTGGCGATCGCGGATGCCATCGGGCTCGAGACGGCCGCAGAGACCTTCAACCCGGTTATCGTCGACTTCTACGAGAAGGTCGGCTATCTGCCCAACGCTCTCGTCAACTATCTACTGCTGCTGGGGTGGGCCCTCGACGACCGGACGGAGTTCTTCTCGCGCGAGGAGATGATCGAGCAGTTCACGCTCGAGCGGGTCAATCGCTCTCCCGCCAGCTTCGACCCCAACAAGCTGCTGGCTTTTCAGGAGCACTACATGCAGGAGCTATCGGCGGAAGAGAAGCTCCCACTCGCCTTGCCCTACCTCGAAGCCGCCGGGTTGCTCCCTTCCCCTTACGTCGATGACGCTTCTCGCTACGTGACGGAGATGCTCCAGGCTGCGGGCGACCGAATCAAGGTAGCGGGCGAGAGCCTGGACTACCCCGAGCTCTTCGTCGGTGACGGTGCTTTCCCCTACGATTCAAAGGCCTTCGACAAGCGATTGAGAGACGCGCCGGAATCCGTGGCGCTCCTGAGAGGCTTCAGGGATCTGCTGGCGGCCACCGAGCCGTTCGAGGCTGTCACCCTGGAAGAGGCAATGCGCCGTTTCGTGGAGTCGGAAGACGCCAAGATCGGACAAATCATCCATGCGCTCAGGGTGGCTGTCACAGGCAAATCCGTCGGATTCGGCATGTTCGAGATTCTGGAGATCCTCGGCCAGGAGCGCAGTCTCGCACGAATCGACAGGGCCCTGTCCCTGGTCGAAACCACCCCGAGTTAGACCTTTTTCGAGAGTCGCAGGTGATCCGCAATGAGCAAGCCCAACCCTGATAGCCCTGACACAGGCAACGAGCCCGAGAGTCAGACCACCAGCAACTTCATCCGTTCGATCATCGATCAGGACGTGGCGGTCGGGAAGCACGGCGGTCGGGTTCACACCCGGTTTCCCCCCGAACCGAACGGATACCTCCACATCGGGCATGCCAAGTCGATCTGCCTCAACTTCGGTCTCGCCGCCGACCATGACGGCCTGTGCAATCTCCGGTTCGACGATACGAACCCCATCAAGGAGGAGGCCGAATACGTCGAGGCCATCAAGGAAGACGTCCGGTGGCTGGGCTTCGATTGGGAGGATCGCGAATACTACGCCTCCGACTATTTCGGGCAGCTTCATGAGTGGGCTGTCGAGCTGATCAGAAAAGGCAAAGCCTACGTTGACGATCTGACTGCCGAGGAGATCCGACAGTATCGGGGGACACTGACCGAGGCCGGGAAGGAAAGCCCCTATCGAGATCGGACGGTGGAAGAGAACCTCGCGCTCTTCGAGTCCATGCGGGCAGGCGAGCTCGCCGATGGATCCAAAGTGCTGCGGGCCAAGATCGACATGGCGGCTGGGAACCTCAACATGCGAGACCCGGTCCTGTACCGCATCCTGCACGCCAGCCACCATCGAACCGGTGACGATTGGTGCATCTATCCCATGTACGACTTCGCTCACGGTCAGTCCGACTCCATCGAGAAGATCACTCACTCGTTGTGCACGCTGGAGTTCGAGGATCATCGACCGCTCTACGACTGGTTCATCCGCGAGCTGGATATCTTCCCCTCGCGACAGATCGAATTTGCCCGCTTGAACCTCAGCCAAACCGTGCTGAGCAAGAGAAAGCTCAAGCAGTTGGTCGACGAAGGCCTGGTCTCCGGCTGGGACGATCCACGGATGCCCACCATCTCGGGGCTTCGCCGCCGCGGTTACACGCCGGAATCGATCCGCGACTTCGCCGACCGCATCGGCGTCGCCAAGGCCGACAGCACCGTGGATGTGGCCCTACTCGAGCACTGCCTGCGTGTCGACCTCAACAAGCGAGCGCCGCGAGTGATGGCTGTGCTCGACCCCCTCAAGGTCGTGATCGAGAACTACCCCGAAGGCGAAGTGGAGATGTTGGAAGCGGTCAACAACCCCGAGGATTCCGAGGCTGGAAGCCGGCAGATTCCCTTCTCTCGCGAGCTGTGGATCGAACGAAACGACTTCCGCGAGGATCCGCCCAAGAAGTACTTCCGACTGGCACCTGGACGCGAGGTCCGCCTACGTTACGGCTTCTTCATCACGTGCACCGAGGTCGTCAAGGATGAGAGCACTGGTGAGGTCGTCGAGCTGCGATGCACCTACGACCCCGAGACGCGCGGCGGCTATGCGCCTGACGGACGCAAGGTCAGAGGCACCATCCACTGGGTCTCAGCTGCCGAGGCCGTGGATGCGGAGGTGCGGTTGTACGACCACCTCCTGAAGCCGGCTGACGAGGTCAAAGCTGACGAAGCCAAGGACTTCAAAGCCAGTCTCAACCCCGACTCGTTGAAGGTGTTGACCGGCTGCAAGGTCGAGCCGAGCCTCGAGGGAGCCGCTCCCGAAAGCCGTTTCCAGTTCGAGCGCCAGGGCTACTTCTGCGTCGACAACAGCGACTCGACGCCGGACCACCTGGTGTTCAACCGCACAGTGACCCTACGAGACACCTGGGCGAAGATCGAAAAGGCACAGAAGCAGGCCGCCGGGTAGCCCGGCAGGCCTGTGGGGTGAGGCGCCCGGCTCACCGCCGGGCGTTCTTTGAGGGCTTGGGGGTTGCTACTGGAGTGGGGAGGCCCGTCCGGGTGGTTCGCAGGCGGACGGCGTCGGCTACTCAGACTATGACGGGCGGGCCGCCACCTTGTCTCGTCATCGCGCCTCATCTGTTGTGGTCGTTCGTGGACCTTGCGCTGCGCTCGACTCGGCACCCCCTGCCGAACCACCCGAACGAACCTCTGGCACCAATGGAGACAATAGGGGCGCAGGGCAGTAAGGGCTAAGGGGCATGGGAGGGGGGGCCACTGCCTCAAAGATCAGCCGAAGGTACGCCGGCTGCTTCAACCCCCAAGCCCTCAAGGATCGGCCGGGGCGAAGCTCCGGACGCCTCAACCCTTACTGCCCCACGAATTCCTCCATCACGGCTTTGCGGATCAGGGCCGGAGGCAGAGTGCCCTGAGCAAGGATGAAGTCGTGGAAGGCCTTCGGCTCGAAGCTGTCACCCTGGAGGCGCTCCACGTCGGCACGCAGCTCCAGCAATCGAGAGTAGCCGCAGAAGTACGATGGCGCCTGTCCCGGGGATCGAAACGTGTAGCGCTGCACCTCCTGCAGCGCCATGGCCTCGGACATGACCACCTCCTCCCGGAGGACTCGCATGGCCTCCTCGGTCGTCACCTCGCCCGCCTGTAAACCGGGGTCGAGGAAGGCTCGCGCCGCCCGCAACAGGCGGTGCTGCAACGAAATGAGCTGACCCTCCAAGGGCATGTAGGGTTTCATCACCGCCTCGGCGTAGAGCGCCCATCCCTCGACGTTCGTGCTGTTGAGGGCGAAAAGCAGCCTCGCGATGGAGACCCCTCGCTCCACCATCCCCGCGAACTGCATCTCGTGCCCGGGACGACCTTCGTGAACCGTCAACGTCCACGATGCCGCATCGAAAGTGAAGTCGTCCGCTGCCAATTCGCCTTCGGCCGAGATGATCTTCAGTGGCACGACGAACTCGCCCCTCTCTCCGGTGTTTCCGAGCATACGCGGCGGATTCACATGCGGTGCGGGCTGCGCGGCCGTCTCGGCTTCGCTGGCCAGTCGAATGATCAGATCGCGCTCCGGTAGCGTGACCAGGTCGCGCTCGCGAACGATCTTCTCGATCTCCTCGATCCTCTGGCGATAGAGCCTGATCGCCTCTTCGCCGGTGACCTGATCCTGCTTGAGCACACGGATGACATCTCGATAGTCGGCGACGTCCAGGCTCCGTTGATCAGCGATCAGCCCGGCCAACACCTGTGCTTCGTTCTGGATCTCCACGAAGGCCACTTTGGCCCGGCTGGCCAGCTCCTCAATCGGCATGTCGACGCCACGGTCTCTGAGCTTGAGGCTGTAGAGCTCCGGTGGGAGGTGGAAGTCGTCTCTGGACCGCGGTTGGACTTCCGCGCGGAGAAACTCGTCCCATCTCTCAATCTGCGCCGCGAGGGCCTCCAGGCCCGTCTCCCAGCCTTCCAGCTCGTACTGCACGAAGAGTGGTCGGAGGCCGCCTACGAAGCGGCTGCTCTTCGCCAGCTCGCTCTCGACCTCCTCCCTGACCGGACCGAGGAGCTGCGCGTCTTCGAGCCGCGGCCTCAAGAAGGCGATGTGCTGGTCGATCAGCGGCGTGTACCCCTCCTCCAGGCCGGTGTATCGATTCAGCCGAGTTACGGCCGCTTGCCTTCGGGAGGGGTCCACCTGCTCATCGAGCAGGACCCGGATCCCTCTCCAAATGTCCTCCGGCACAGCCTCGTGGCCCACGAGAAACTTCTCCTCGAGCAGCAGCTCGTCGACCAAGTACTCGCTCGCCTCGATCAGGATTCCCAGATCCTGGCGCACAGCCGGGTGCTTCTCGGCCTCGAGTCTGCGGGTCAACTCCGCCTTGGCCTCCTCCAGATCGGCATGGACTGACTCGAGAAAATCTGGCGGCAGCTGGGATACCTCTTCGTCGAGGCCCGGAATGCCCAGCTCGGTACCGAGCTCTGGTGCCCATTGCGCCAGCACTGCAAGCAGCACTTGGCTGTTCCCATTGCTACGCTCGACCCAGGAGACCTCCTCCTGTCCGACGGCAGCCAGCGGCATCAACACGGTCGTCATCAGGCAGGCAAGCACGAGACTCCCCATTCGGCTATGGATTTTCACTTTGTTCACCTCCTGGAAGTTCGCTACATCTATGCACTACGCCTGGTGCCGCAGACATGTTTCGATCATCGAGTAGCGCGTCGGCCGAGATCTTCGGAGTCCGGGCCGCAGGAGCGAGGTACAATGCGCGGCTGAATCGATCCAGAACTCCTTCGGCCTGGCCTGGGGGGGTGTCCGGAACCGAGCGAACCCCTCCCGAGGTACCCAGATGACAGCACAGAGCTCCGATACAACCGTCGCCAAAGCCCGCCCCAGCTGGGACGAGTACTTCGTCGGCCTGGTGGACGAGATTGCCAGCCGCGCCACCTGCGACCGGGGCCGCAGCGGCTGTGTCGTCGTCAGAGATAAGCGCATCATCTGCACTGGGTACGTCGGTTCACCCTCCGGCATCGCACACTGCGACGAGATCGGCCATTTGCTCAAGAAGGCTGTCGACGAAGACGGCACCGTGAGGCAACACTGTGTCCGCACGATCCACGCGGAGCAGAACGCCATCTGTCAGGCGGCCCGATACGGTCTGCCTCTGGACGGCACGACGCTCTACTGCACTATGGAGCCCTGCCGGGTCTGTGCCATGCTGATCGCCAGCGTCGGCATCAAGAGAGTCGTCGCCAAGCGCCGCTACCACGCGGGCCAGGACACCCGAGATATCTTCGCCAAGGCTGGAGTCGAGCTCGACGTCATGCAGGATGTAATCGAGAGCTACGACGGCCAGGACTGACGGTCCCGAGACCGCGACGAGCCCGACACCGTGATCATCGCTATCGATGGCCCCGTCGCCGCTGGCAAGACGACCCTCTCCAAGATCCTGGCGGATCGGTTGGACTTTTCCCTGCTGGATACGGGTGCCATCTATCGAGCCGTGGCCCTGGCCAGCCGGCAACAGGGTACCGACTGGTCCGACGAACCAGCGGTAGCTGCTGTGGCTAGCCGATTGGAGATCGAGTTTCGGTGGATCGCCGGCACGAATCACGTCCTACTTGCCGGCGAGGATGTCTCCGAGGCCATCCGCACTCCAGAGATGTCGCAGGGCGCCTCGCTGGTTTCCGCCCTACCCGATATCCGAGCAGCCCTTCTCAACCTCCAGCGCCAGCTCGGCGAGCAGGGCAACGTCATTGCCGAAGGCCGGGACATCGGCACCGTCGTCTTTCCCCATGCCGACCTCAAGATCTTTCTCACCGCACGACCTGAGATCCGGGCCAGACGTCGCCATCAGGAGTGGCTCCGAAAGGGAATCGACGATAGCTTCGAGGAGGTCCTCGAAGCCCTGAAAGAGCGAGATGCGAGGGATGAGAATCGACCGGTCGCTCCCCTCGTGCCCGCTCCCGACAGCATTCTCCTCGACAGCTCCGAGCTCTCCATCGAGCAGGTCGCTTCCCAAGCCCTGGAGCTCGTAGACCGTGCCAGGGCGGGAGACATTTCAGGCTAGAATCGTCCCTGTCTTCTCGAGCCTGGAGCCGCCTGTAACACGCCAACGACCGACGATCTTCAACGGAGGGGCCCGATGATCCATCGGATCGAGATCGCCATCCGAAACGGGCTGCCGGATCCACGTGGCCAGCACGTCGCCGCCAGGGTTCGCGACTTTCTCGACATCCCCGTCACCGCAGTTCGCACACGCGACGTCTACCACTTGGAAGCGGACTTGTCCGACGATGAGGTCGCCAGGGTGGTGAGCGAGTTCACCGATCCCGTCCTCAACCTCGGTGCAGCTGGGCGCGTCGACGACGGCCCTTTCGGCAGGGCCATCACCGTGGCCTACAAGCCCGGCGTGACCGATCCGGTCGGCAAGAGTGCCCGGCTTGCCATTCAGGACACCCTCGGTCGTACCCTTGGCGACGAGGCGGCCGTCTACACCTCCGTCATGTACCTGCTGGATGGTGTCGACCAGGCCGAGGCCGAGCGCATCGCGTTCGAGCTGCTCGCCAACCCCGTCATCCAGACGGCCAGCGTGGTGCCCTTCGAAGAGTGGAGGGGAGCGGAGCCCGACCTCTCGGTTCCCAAGGTGGCTGGAGGGCAAACACCCGAGGTCATCAACGTCGACCTCACAGGCACCGATGAAGAGCTCTTGAAGATTAGTCGCGACGGGATGCTGGCTCTCAGCCTCCAGGAGATGCAGACCATTCGGGATCACTTGATCGAGTCTGCCGAGAAGGAGCCCAGACGTCGGCAGCTCGGTCTTGGTAGCGATCCGACCGACGTCGAGCTCGAATGTCTGGCCCAGACCTGGAGCGAGCACTGCAAGCACAAGATCTTCAACGCGACGATCGGCTATCGTGAGTTGGACGGCCCGGTCGAGACCATTCGGTCGATCTTCAAGACCTACATTCGCGGGGCTACAGAGGGAGTCGACAAACAGGTAGTGGAACAGGGTGGTCGGTCGTGGCTGGTCTCGGTCTTCCACGACAACGCGGGGGTCGTGACCTTCGACGACGAAATTCATCTCGTCTACAAAGTCGAGACTCACAACTCACCTTCGGCCCTCGACCCCTATGGAGGTGCCATCACGGGCATCGTAGGAGTCAACCGCGACCCCTTCGGCACCGGGCGGGGTGCGGACCTTCTTTCCAATGTCTGGGGCTACTGCTTCGCCTCACCGTTCTATGAGGGCGAGCTACCGAAGGGCCTGCTGCATCCGAAGCGGATCCGCGACGGGGTCCATCTCGGCGTCATCGACGGCGGCAACCAGAGTGGAATCCCCTACGGAAGAGGCTGGGAGATCTTCGACAGCCGCTATCTCGGCAAGCCTCTCGTCTTCTGCGGCACCGTCGGCTCCCTGCCGGTGACGATCGACGGCAAGCCGGGCGAAGAGAAGTATCCCCGCCCCGGCGATGCCGTAGTCATGGTCGGCGGTCGAATCGGTGCGGACGGAATTCACGGGGCAACTTTCTCCTCGGCGGCCCTCGACGAGTCTTCACCCGCCCAGGCCGTACAGATCGGCGATCCCATCACGCAAAAGATGATGTTCGACTTCCTTCTGGAGGCCCGGCAGCTGGGTCTCTACTCCGCCATTACCGATAACGGTGCCGGCGGGCTGTCGTCGTCGGTCGGCGAGATGGCCCAGACTCCGGGTGGTGCCCGAATCGACCTCGAAAAGGCACCTCTCAAATACGCCGGCCTGGCGCCCTGGGAGATCTTCCTGTCGGAGGCCCAGGAGCGCATGACCCTGGCAGTGCCTCACGATCATGTCGAGGCCTTTCTGGATCTGGCGGCACGCCGAGAGGTCGAGGCCACCGTTCTGGGAGATTTCACAGATGACGGTTTCCTGCAGGTGACCTTTGGCAGCAAGACGGTGGCGCTGCTCGAGATGGACTTCCTACATGACGGAGCACCCGATCTCGATCTCCAGGCTCACTGGGTCCCGCACGTCTTCGAGGAGCCCTCGACCCGACCGACGGATCTCGACACCACTCTGCTCGACCTGATGGCACGACTGAATCTTTGCAGCAACGAGAAGAAGGCGCGTCACTACGACCACGAGGTCAAGGGCCTTTCGGTCATCAAGCCGTGGGTGGGTGTTCACGCTGACGTTCCTGCCGAAGCCACGGTGTCCCTGGCCCGTCACGGATCCCTACGGGGTTTCGTCCTTTCCGAGGGCATCAACCCCTACATCTCCGATCTCGACACCTGGGCGATGGCATCGACCGTTCTCGACGAGGCGGTTCGTCGGCAGCTCTGCGCCGGGGCCAGGCTCGATCGAATTGCCGCGCTCGACAACTTCTGCTGGCCCGACCCGGTGCGGTCCGAGACCACTCCCGACGGTGAGTACAAGCTGGCCCAGCTCGTGAGAGCCTGCCGCGGGCTGCATGAGGTCTGTCTGGCCTACGGTGTGCCGCTCATCTCCGGTAAGGACTCCATGAAGAACGAATCGACCATGGGAGGGGTCAAGATCTCGGTGCCACCGACGCTGCTGCTATCCGCCATCGGACAGATCGATGATGTGCGTGAAGCGTTGACTCTCGATTTCAAACAGCCAGGAGACGTGGTCTACATTCTCGGTGAAACGGGTCCTCACACTGGAGCCAGTGAGTATTTCCGCTACCTCGGTGACCGCAAAGGCCTGCGACCCGAGCTCGGTCAACCAGCCCCCTTCGTGGGAAGGCGCCCGCCGACCGTCGACACCACTCGAACGGTACCCCTCTACACGGCGCTCCATGGGGCGATTCGGGCCGGGCTCCTGAGATCCGCGTCCACTCCGAACAAGGGCGGATTGGCCGTCTCCCTCGCCCGTTGTGCGCTGGCGGCCGATCTGGGACTCGAGATCGACCTCGATAGCTGCCCAGGCTTGGACTGGCTCGAAGACGACATCGCTCTCTTCTCGGAATCCAACGGGCGTTTTGTCGTAAGCCTTGCAGCCGACCAGGCCGAGGAGTTCGAGCGACGCATGGAAGGCACAGCCTGGTGTAGAGCTGGGGTCGTTACCGACGAGCCGCGCCTCGTCATCCGTCGCGATGGACGGTTGCTGGTCGACAGCGATCTGGGTTCACTCCGCAGCCGCTTCAAGGAGGGACTGGAACATGCTTGAGGATGCCGTTCAGGAGCTCAGGGGACTCTCCTCCAACGAGTTGGCGCGGGCCAGGTCCGAAGTGCGAGTTCTGGTGATCTCGGGTTTGGGCCTCAACTGTGAAGTGGAGACAGCGGAGGCCTTTCGACTGGTCGGTGCCGACGCCGAGATGGTTCATTTGCTGGACCTACTCGACCACAAGCCGGGCCACCGCCTGGCCGACTACCGAATCGTGACGTTCGTCGGTGGCTTTGCCTTCGGAGACCACCTCGGAGCCGGTTTCGTCTTCGCCAACCGGATTCGCTGGCGGCTCTACGACCAGCTCGTCGAGCTCATCGAGAGGGGTGGCCTGGCACTGGGCATCTGCAACGGCTTCCAAACCATGGTTCGACTCGGCATGGTGCCGGGCTTCGATGGGGACTACCGCACCCCGCGCGCCACTCTCGCTCCCAACGACCGGCTGGGCTATTGGGACAGCTGGGTCCAGCTCAAGGCCGATCCCGAATCCCCGTGCGTCTGGACCCGAGGCATCGACGCAATCGACCTGCCGACCCGCCACGGAGAGGGCAAGCTCCTGACGGAAACCCCAGAAGTACTCGAGAGACTGGAGAAAGGTCACCAGGTCGCCGTGAGATATGTAGGTGCGAATGGCGAGCCCACCCAGGAATGGCCGGCCAATCCCAACGGATCACCAGGAGCGGTTGCCGGGATCTGCGATCCGACGGGGCGCCTGTTCGGCCTGATGCCCCACCCCGACGCCTACCTCTATCCGTTCCAACACCCGCAGTGGTCCCGAAGGCGCTACGAGGGTGATATCCCCGACGAGGGCGCCGGCCTGGCCATCTTCCGTAACGGCGTCGACGCTGCAGCCAGCTCACTGTAGGCCAGCGCGTTTCGAGCGGTGTTGGCTCGAAGATTGAAGCTGCCTGGATTGCCCTCGCTCAATCCTCGAGGACCAGGCGCCTTCACTCTTCTGTCGACCCCTCGCCTTAGTTCGCGCCGTAGGCCTTCCGATACATCGCGTCGAACCGGCCTTTGTGGTCGAAGACCTCGTTGGCCTCGGCGTACTGCTGCCATGCTTCGCTCAGCTCGGCCTTGATCTCGGGATACTCCTCCGACAGATCATGCATCTCGCCCGGATCCTTGCTGAGGTCGTAGAGGCACCAGGCGCCGTCGCCGAATGGCTCCGGCAAACGAAGGATCTTCCATTTGTCTCGGATGTAGGCCTTCATCTCAAACAACTCGTAGCCCACACCCTCGTCCTGGCGGATCGTCTCCGCAGCGCCACTCAGAATCGGCATCATGGACTTTCCCGTAGGCGGCTTGATTGCTCTTCCATCCAGCACTTCGGGATAGGTCGCGCCGGCCAGTTCGAGAAAAGTCGGCAAGATGTCCGTCACGTGCAGAAACGCGTGGTTCCATTGCCCCTCGGTCGGCATCGCTCGAGGTACCTTGGCGATCATTGGCGCCTTGATCCCACCCTGGCTCGTGAAGCTCTTGAACAGCCTGAAGGGTGCAGAGCTCGCCTGAGCCCAACTTGGCCCCATGTCGACAAAAGAGTTCGGCAAACCACGATTCTCGAGCTCGTTATCGAAGGTCGCGAGGTAACTCCCATCGGCGTTTCCTGGGTAGGCCGTAGCGGGAGCTCCGTTCGCGCCATTGTCCGAGAAAAACACGATCAATGTCTTGTCGTACAGGCCGCTGGTTTCGAGGTATTCGAACAGCCGCCCGATCGACATGTCCAGGTACTCGACCATCGCTGCGTACACTTCCATGTCCCGGGCGAACTTCTGCCTCTCCTCGGTACTCAAGCTGTCCCATTCCTTCGTCATGAAGTTCGCTGGGAACTCTTCGACACTCTCGGGGACCAAACCCAGCTCCTGGAGGGCCGCGAGCCTCTGCCGTGCCAGCTCATCCCAGCCCGCCTCGTACTTGCCCCTGTACCTCTCGATGTACTCGGCCGGTGCATGCAGTGGATCGTGCGGTGCCGTGTAGGAGAGGTACCCGAAGAAGGGTTGGCCGTCACCCTTGTCTGTTTCGATGAACTCGATCAGTGCATCGGTGTAGTCCTTCGAGGAATAGAAATCCTCGGGCAGCTCCGACACCCTCTCGCCGTTGCGGCGGTAGATCATCTCCTGCGAAGGTGAAAGCGGTCGCATGTCCGCCCAATGACTCCCCCCTCCTTGCATCATGGTGAAAGTCTGCTCGAAGCCCCGCGCGTACGGGCTTTGCGCATCCTCCTCACCCAGATGCCACTTGCCGGCCATGTAGGTGTGATAGCCCGCCTGCCGCAGGATCTCGGGAATGATGGCGACCTGGTCCGCCAGGTGACCGACGTATCCCGGCAGCCCCTCGATCTCGGGATAGATGAACTCGGCCATGACCCCCATTCCGGCCACGTGGTTGTCGTTGCCCGACAGTAACGCCGAACGCGTGGGAGAACAGGTGGGGAGCACATGGAAACCAGAGAAACGCAGACCCTCGCTCGCCAGTCGGTCGAGCACAGGTGTGCTGATCTCGCCGCCAAATGGCCCGATATCGCTGTAGCCGAGGTCGTCGGCCACGATGAGCAGAATATTGGGCGGCATCGAAGTCTGTTCTTCGGACACGGTTTCGGGCGCCTTGGCGCATGCGGCAAACACGACAATCAAGAAGGCGATCAACAGGAAACGCATCAGACTCATGGTTCAACCCTCGCTAGTCTTTGGAACGGTCTCTCAATGACCTCACCATTGAAAGACGAAGCCGGCATAGATTCCTGACATCGTCAAGTCGGTTTCGATCTTGACGCCGTCCTCGACCTCTTCGATCTCCATCGTCATGTAGCGGTAGCCGAGCCGAAGCGCGTACCTACCGGATTTGCCGATCTGGTAGGAGAAGCCGATGATGCCGTTCAGCGTCTGCTCGGTACCGCCCGTGGCGATGTCACCGCGGATCGCGTACCCCCACTTCTTGCCCATCGTTCCGCTGTAGCGCAAGCCGATGAAGCCGTCGGTCAGGGTCGGTGAGCTCTCCACCTTGGTGTTGATCGGCATATCAGGCGGGGACGGCAGTGTGATGTCGATCTTCTGGTCCATGCCCACATAGCGAATGCCCGCGAGGATGTCCAAACCGGTCTTCTCGCCGCCGGGTCGATAGAAGCCACCCACCTCGACGATCGATAGGTCAATATCGGCGTTGACCAGGGTGCCGTCCGGAGGGGCAGATGAGCCGCTCCCTCCCGAGAAGGTGGTTTCGTTGCTCAGACCGATGGCGGTAATGTCAATCAGAAAGCCGCCCCGACCCTTTCGACCTTCGAAATGAACCGTGAAGGCCAGATCGACCTTGTCGATTAGGTCACCGAAATCGATATCCGTTTCAAGCACCGGCTCATCCGTAATCTTCTCCTCCATGCCAATGTCACTCGCCCAGAGATAAGGGACGAGTGTCCACTCCCAATCCCCCTTCGCTTCACTCTCAGTGGCCGGTAGCCACAGGCACAGGCTCAAGACGACTACCGCCAGAATCCACAGTTTTCTGCTCATTGCGTTCCTCCTAAATTGAATGACTCTCCAACTTCAGCCGATCCAGGAATCGACTCCTGCGATCGAACCTTTCGCACCATCATCGTGATCAGAACCCCTTGCCGACGTAGATGCCGTACACATAGGTCTGTTCACCATCCACGAAGTCGAGGTTGAAGGCCGGCGTCAGGCTCCAGCGGCCAACCTCGAACTCGTACGCCAGGCCCACACGGAACACGAATTCGTTCTCCCCATCGTTGTGCTCGAAACCTGGGCCGGCATAGAGTTCGAGACCTGCCACAGGATGGAGCGCCGGCCCCAACCCAGCCATCCAATTGCGCGCACCCCCACCCACGTACTCGAAGGCGATCGCAAGGCCCCAGGCCCTACTGAATCGGTACTGGTAATCGATGCCGACCGTGCCCTCGGTCTCCGTCGTGGTCTCTTCGCTCCCTTCACCCCCCTCATTCTCGGTACCCGAGTGTCCGTGCTCTCCTTCCACAGGGATATCCGCCGTCGTGGCTCCGAGAAAGACCGACACGTGATGACGATGAAACTCGTGGGCTTCGTGCTCACTTGCAGTGGCTTCCTCGTGCTGCTGCTCAACGGACTGCTGTGCGGTCACCGGAAGGCCGACAAGACTGAGGAGAATCATGGCGACTGCCGCGGGGCCTAAGAAGTGACGCCACCTCGCCTGATCACGGGACTTCCGTTTCGATCTCATCATTGTGACGCTATCTTCCATCCGACCCTCTTGGCGCCCTCCATGATCTTGCTGATGTCGATGGCCCACTCATGTGCTCCAAGAGCTACTTGCCTCCCGGTGGCTTTACGTCCGTTCCGTACTCCGGTTTCTCTATCTCTGTCGTTGTCCGGTTGTTTAGTCGTCGCGCTTGTACCAAGGCTTCGCGGGCCGCCAATCCTGATCCTCGAGGTTGTACTGCTTCATATGCTCGTCCAGCATGTCGTTCTGCGCGTTGAAGCCCTCTCCCCATTCACCGCTCCTGATGAAGTCGCTCATCGGGTCTGGCACGCCGGGCTGCGGCGGCGGCTGCTTCGCCGTGCCCTCCACGGCCCAGGCGTTCTGGGTAACCACGGCCATCCGCTCGGTGATCTCATCCTTGGTGATGTTCCACACCATCAGGTCCGTGCCGATCGACAGCGGACCATCGTAGGTCTGCCGGATACTGTCGTAGTAGAGGTTGTATTGCGCCGTGCCCTTGTCGAGCAGCGCGTGATAGGCGATGGCATGTCGGGGCTGGGTCGTCGACATGATCTTGCCGAAGGCCGGGCCCGAGGTGTGGAACTCACAGCAGGCCCGCCAGGCGAGCTGCGCCGGCTGATTGCCAAAAGTCGCGAAAATCGAGGGTGGATTGAAGGCCTCGTGGATCACTACGTCCGCATCCTGCGCGTGCTTGATCATCCAGGTGTTCGGTGATGTGTCGCCCCCGAAGACGACCTTCAACCCCGCGTACTCGAGAATGAAGCTGACAGGGCCATCGCCGGTGTGAATGGCCGGGATGGTGCGGATCGTCACGCCGTTCTCTTGATAGACGACCTCGTTGATCCCTTTGTAGTCGAACTCGTGCACGGTGATCTGGCCCGGGATCGGCGTGATCTTGTATTCGCGCGTCCTCTTGTCCCAATTGTTGGCCTTGAGGAAGTGATCGATGGCGTAGGCCGTGCCCATGTCCTCGGTCGCCCCGTTGGGTCCCCAGATCTCGAGCGGCACCGGCCGGCCCGCAGTCCAGCCCCCCGCCCAGAGCGAGTCGAGGTCGCCCCAGTGGTCCGTGTGCAGGTGGCTGAGGAAGATCTTGGTCAGGAACTCGTAAGGGATCATGAGCGAGGCGATGTTGCGCATCGATCCCGAGCCGATGTCGAAGATGAACTTGTCGCCGTTGCCCAGCTCCATCAAGAAGGAGGCCGATGCCTGGGAGAGCCGCTGGTCCGGCATGCCGGTGCCGCAGGCGATCACGCGGATCTCGCCCTCGGCGAGCTCCTCGGTGCCCGGGTAGTAGACGTAGCGGTCCGGTGCAGTGCCGGTCGGATCGGTGACCGTGCCACCGGCCGCCTCGGCGGCGTTCTTGCCGACGATTGCTGTGCCCACGATATAGCCGATGGCGACGGCGATGGCCGTGACGGCCAGGAGTACCAGGGTTGCTCTTCGCTTCCTGCTCATCATCTCCTCCTTAATCGCTTCACGCTCTTATCGATTCACCGATTCCTCGTTCCGAACTTCCTCGACGAATTCCAGGCCCCGTCGCTCCGAGACCGTCTCGAAGCGCAGCTCGGGCGGCTCCTCCGAGATATCCAGAATCTCCAACAGCCGAACGAACTCCTCCGAACGCATGTAGCGCACGAGGTCCTCTCGACTTCGCCATCGCTGCACGAGGACCAGCTTGGTCTCTTGTACGACACTTCGGTAGAGATCCACCTCCTCGAGCCCCGGTTCTGCCTCCAATTGCCCCATGAGCCATTTCAAAGTCCGCAGGATCTCGTCGACTCGAGATTCGCTGGCTATCACCTTCATTTCTGCCCTGATCATCGACAGAGACTCTCTGGATGCAGTGGGCCTAACTCAACAAACGTGCCAGCCCCGAGACTGCCGCGCGGATTCCGACTAACTCTCTACAAGCGAGTGGTTTAGGCAACACTCCGTGGCACGGGTCAGGCAGCTGGTGAACACCCGTGAGCTACGGTAATTTGGAGAGAAACTACGAATTACTAGAGGTCTTGGCGGGTCGGCGGATGCCGAGCTTCTTCATTCGGTAGTCCAGTGTGGTGGGTTTGAGTCCGAGAAGCTCGGCAGCGCCTCCGGCCCCGCGGACTCGCCAGCCCGCCGCCTGCAGGCTCTCGATGATGTGGTGTCGCTGAAGGTCTTCCAGGGTGCCCGCGCCCTTTCGCGTCGGCTCCTTTGGTATCTCGATCTCCAGAACCGGACCATGATTCCGGATCATCGCTCGCTCGACCGCGTTGCGCAGCTCGCGCACATTGCCCGGCCACGAATAGCGCTGCAGGGCCGCCATGCTCTCCTGGGGGATCGCCTCGATGGCCTTTCCCATTTTGTCCGAGAGCTCGCGCACGAATGACCAGGCCAGAAGCGGAATGTCTCCCGGTCGCTCACGCAGCGGTGCGACCCGGATGGGAAAAACATTGAGTCGGAAGAAGAGATCTTCCCGAAAGCTGCCCTCTTCCACCGCCTTCTGTAAATCGCGATTGGTGGCCGCAATCACCCGCACATCGACTTGAAGTGTCTTGGGGCTGCCCAGACGCTCGAAGGAACCCCTCTCCAGAACCTGCAGCAGCTTCGGCTGCAGCTCCACCGGCAGCTCGGCAATCTCATCGAGAAGAATCGTCGAGCCGTCCGCGATCTCGAAGCGGCCCTTTTGGCGGGTCAAGGCCCCAGTGTAGGCACCCTTTTCCCTGCCGAAGAGCTCGCTCTCGATCAACGTCGGCGGCAGAGCGCCACAGTTGATCCTCACCAGGGTCCGATCCCAGCGGGCGCTCATGGCGTGAATCTCCTGGGCAACGAGCTCCTTGCCGGTCCCGGTTTCGCCGAGGATGAGAACCGTCGAGTCGGTTTTCGCGACCTGGCCCGCCGCTTCAAGCATCTCCAGCACCGCGGCACTCTCTCCGACGATCCTGTGCTGACCCGTATGCTGCCGGATCTCCCGGCGAAGGTACACGTTCTCGTCCTCGAAACGTGATTTGAGTTGCTCGACCTGAATCAACGTCTCGTGAAGATCCTTTTCGGATCTCACGCGGTCGATCGTAGAGCCGATCACGCTCGCCGCCGTCTGAAGACGACTCATCACCTCGAGGGGATATTCACGTGCCTTTCTGTGGTCCTGTATCGACAAAACTCCGAGCGGTCTGCTGCCGATTCGAATCGGTATGACGACGCCCGTCTTCATGCCACTGGCCTCGAGGTCTCGTCGCGCATCGTCCGGCAGCCCTGGGAGACCTGGGCTGCCGACAAGTGGCTCACCCTGTTCGAGGTGCTCCATGAGCCACGGCACCTCTTCAAGGGTGTACGCCTGCGGGCTCAGGTCTTGCTGCGCGACATCGGCGAACCAGCCATGAGAGAACTCGAGTCGGCTGCCGTCCGCCGAAATCAGGGCGACGAACGCCAGGTCCGAGTCCAGAAATTGCGCTAGGCGTTGCAGGCCGACCTCGATTCCTCGATCGATGTCTTCCTGGCCCACTGCAGCAGCGAGGGAAGCGCCCAGATCGGCCATGAGAGCCTCGAAGTCGGCCCTGTCTTCCAGCTCGGTTCTCTGCTCGGCACCCAGAAGAGCGTGGAACAGCAGGTCGACCGGCACCGAGAGGCGTTCAATCAGGGAATCCGACCATTGGAACAACTTGCCAAATCGGTCCAACACCAAGACACCCACGACTTCGTCGCCGATGGTGCCTGGGACGAAGATCGTGGCCTCCATTCCGCACTGCTCCATGTATTGCCGCTCCGCCATCGACGCCGCCACCTCATCGGGCGAGCGGATCGCGATTGTCTCGCCCGCAAGACTCTTCGTCACCAGGGTGAATTCTTCAGCATTCACCAGACGGTGAAAGCTCTTCTGTTCTTCCTGCAGGCCGGGCTCGAGCCAGTAGTGCGTAACGACGATGTTGCCTTCCTGGAGCCGGCCCAGAAAGGCTCGATCGAACTGGAGATCCAGAGCCAGCTCGCGAAGCCCCGAGGTGACTGCGTCGTCGATCTCGTCCGGTTCCGCGGCGGCCAGCGACCGTGCCACCCTGCCGACCACCCGCTCGAACTCGAGGGATTGACGAAGATCCGCCTCCCCGGAGCTCTCGAGTCTCGGCGGCTGGTCAAGCGACTCTTCACGACTTGATCTGGGTCTAACCATTACCAGTCTTCTGTTTGCCCAGTGACGGACCTAAATCACACCATTTGTCGGCCGAACCGACCCAGTGTCGACTGCGTAGCCTCCAAAATATTGGAGCCTTCAAACAATATCACTTTCAAAGGTAGTGGGGGCTTGGGGTCCCGAATCTCGAAGAATCGGCTGGCACCTTTTCGGTAACGAACCTCTCCTCTGATTGACTCACTGATTAGACATTGAATCGGTGTAGTTACACGTGTAGTATACGTGTTCTATGAAGAAACTGACCATCACCGTGGAAGACGAGATCTACGAGGGCCTTTACAGAAGGATCGGTCCACGTCGGATCAGTCGTTTTCTCGAATCGCTTGCGCGCCCTCACGTCATCGATGACGATTTGGAGGCCGCCTACCAGGAGATGGCAACCGACGAGATTCGTGAAGCCGAGGCGGAAGAGTGGTCGGAAGGCTTACTGAGCGACACTGCCGATGAATCGAGGTGAGGTCTGGTGGGTCAGTTTCGACCCCTCGCTCGGCGGTGAGATCCGCAAGCGCCGGCCCGCAGTCATCGTCAGCAACGATGCTTCGAACCAAGCGCTCAACCGCGTCCAGGTAGTTCCTCTGACCTCGAATGTGCAGAGACTCTACCCTTGCGAGGCTTATGTCACCCTGAAGGGTGAGCAGCGCAAGGCCATGGCCGACCAGATTGCCACGGTCTCCAAGAAACGTCTCGAGCGATTGGCAGGCCGCCTCTCCGGCACCGACATCGCAGCTGTCGATCGAGCGCTACGGATTCAGCTGGCTCTCTGAAGATACCGCTAGAGCGTCAGCCGTCCTCTTCCAGGTGCAGCAGCAGGATCCGGCTCAAGGCCGATCCGGAGTCACCCTGCGTCTGGACCCGAGGCATCGACGCAATCGACCTGCCGACCCACCACGGAGAGGGCAAGCTCCTGACGGAATCCCCAGAAGTACTGGAGAGGCTGGAGAAGGGACACCAGGTCGCCGTGAGATATGTGGGTGCGGATGGCGAGCCCACCCAGGAATGGCCGGCCAATCCCAACGGATCACCAGGAGCGGTTGCCGGCATCTGCGATCCGACGGGGCGACTCTTCGGCCTGATGCCCCACCCCGATGCCTACCTCTATCCGTTCCAGCATCCCCAGTGGTCGCGCAGACGCTACGAAGGGGACGTTCCGGACGAGGGTGCCGGCCTGGCGATCTTCCGCAACGGCGTCGACGCTGCAGCAGCGCAGGGTTGAGGCAGCAGGCGGGCGACGAATCAGCGTTCAGTCGTCCTGTTTCTCGTTGAGTCCATACTCCTTGTTGATCTCGTCATAGACCGGCTGAATCACGTCTTTCATGTCGGATTTGCCGCTCACTATGAAATCCGAATATGGAATCCTGAGACTCGGATCGGGCACCTGTGGCTTCTCGGTGGCTGGAGGCGGCCAGACGTCTTCATCAACAATCGCCATCCGCACGCGAATATCGTCCTTGGTGATGTTCCACACCATGTAGTCCTCGGCGAGACTGAGCGGACCGTCATAGGTCGTCCGGACGCGATCATTGATCGGCCCTGTGGTGTCGAAATCCTTGAAGAAGTGATAGGCGACGGCCATCCGCGGCTGGATGATCGACATCATCTTGCCAAACGCTTCCGGCGCCGTATGGATCTGGGTGCCCACCGACAGAGCGCCCTGTGGTGTGAATTTGAACTTGGTAATCATGTCCGGCACGGCGACGAAGCATTCGTGAATCGCCAGATCGGCATCCTTCGCGTACTCCTCGTACCATTTGTTCGGATAGGTATCGCCACCGAACACGAATTTGAGCCCGTTCCACTCAACGATGAAACTCACCGGACCGTCCAGGGAGTGGATGGCAGGGATGGACCGAATCGTCACCCCGTTTTCCTGGTAGATGACCTCATTCACGCCCTTGTAGTCGAACTCGGTAACTTCAAAAGGTTGGTATCCACGTGGATCGGTGATTCCCGCGCGACCATCGAGGTCCCAGGTCAGCGCTTTGTACAAGTGATCCAGCGCGTACTTTGTGCCCCTCTCCGGCGTATCGCCGCTCGGTCCCCAAACGCGTAACGGCTTCTGGCGGCCGGCCAGAGCGCCACCGACAAATAACGCATCCAGATCGCCAAAGTGATCAGTATGCAGGTGGCTCAGAAAAACTTTGTCGAGGTAGTTGTAGGGAATCTGCATGGCCGCGATGCGCTCTGCCGATCCGGTCCCGACATCGAAGATGAACTTGTCTCCGTTCCCTAGTTCGAGCAGCCAGCACGACGCCGCTTGTTTCGGACGCGCCGTCGGCATGCCTGTGCCACAGGCAATCAACCGCATCTCGTCAGGCGCAAGGTCTTCCGTGTTGGGCGCGTAGAAGTCTCGCGCACGGGCCTTGACGGGCGACAGGTCTGACCCAGGTGCTGCCTCAGCCGCGTTCTCCCCGCTGATCGCGCTACCCACCACGTAGCCGATGGTGATGGCGATGGCCGTGACGGCCAGTAGTCCGAGCGTGACTCTTCGTTTTCTGCTCATCCGAATCTCCTTGTCCTGTTTCGATCAAGGCCCCAGCGCCTCGTCTCCCGAGCGCGGTAGCTCTCTACTTCTCCGTCCGTAGTCCCCTGATGGGGTTGCACTCTGGACGTCTCCGTTCGCATGCTAGGCGGGGCCGAATGGAGAGTCAAGGAGGCTCCCTGCCCTCCGATGCGCATCGGGCACAGGGTACCCCAGGAGCAGGCCGGTTCTCTCGTACGCGGCCCAGTACCTCTAACGATTCAAGCAGAACGGGTGGCGCAAGGCCCTCCCCTACGCCCGCGGTGACCGTCAACTTGCGTCGGGCTCGTCTTCATGGAAACGGTCGGGAACTCGATCGTAGACTCTCTCGAAGCTGACCCTTGGCATTCGCCCGTTGCCTTCCATCTTGGTCTTGACAAAGAGCTGACTGCCGTCGTCTGAAAGTTCGTACTTCTCTGTGATTGCGCCGCCTTGTGGCGAGTCGCGGTCGATCTCGATGCGCCTGCCCTTCTTCCAGCTCGCCCTGGCCTCCAGAAGCCCCGTCTCCAGGTCCTCCGTCATGCGGCCATCGGTGTAGAAGGTGTTCTCGCTGTCGTCGGCAAACCGGATTCGAAAGGTGGGATCTTCGTGGTCGATGACGATCTGCTGAATCCTGGCTTCGCGCTCGCCCAGGCGCTCTTCCATGCCTTCCCGTCCTCCGCCACGCCCTCCACCGCCACCCCGCATCCCTCCACCCATTCCGCCGCCTCTTCCACCACTCTCACCTCCACGTCCTTTCGACATGCTCTCTGCCATCTTCTCTCTTGGGTCTTCACTCAGCTCCTGATTCAGCTTCCAGGCGCCCGAAAAGTCGGGCTGCTCTGCCGCCAAGGAGGCTACGGCAAGGAGGACACCAAGCGTAAGGAACGGCAGAGCCAGCCCGACGATTCTCTTGATTGCGGTCATCTCACTATCCTGTTGCATCGAATTCGCATCAGGAGGTGAAACCCCCGGTGCACGAGAATCCTTCGCCTGCCACCGCTAATGGAACCGGTTGTCGACTGGAGGTCCGTCCGGGTGGTCCGCAGGCGGACGGCGGCGGCTACTCAAACTGCGACGGGGGGCCGCCACCTCGTCTCGTCATCGCGCCCCATCTCCTGTGCCCTATCAAGGACCTTGCGCTGCGCTCGACTCGGCGCCCCCTGTCGAACCACCCGAACGAACCTCTGGCACCAACAGAGGGGAATAAGGGCTTAGGGCAGTAGGGGCGTAAGGGGTGTGGATCGGCTGTTCCCCCCAAGCCCCAAAGGCCGGCCGACACGGAGTGCGGCCGGTTCAACCCCCAAGCCCTCAAAGAGCGGTCGGACACATTCCGAACGCCTCAACCCCAGGGTGGGTGCGTCAGGCTAATTCGAAAAGCGGGTCGCCGCCCTCGACGGGCTGGCCGGCGGAGACGAAGACTTTCTTGACCTCGCCGGCCCTTTCAGCCTGGATCTCGTTCTCCATCTTCATGGCCTCGAGAACCACCAGGCCCTGACCAATCGCGACCACGTCGCCTTCCTCGACGAGAACGTCTACGACTCTCCCGGGCATGTAGGCGGTCACCAGTTCCAGGCCCTCTTGGCCGCGGCTCTCGGAGCCCTGTCTGGCCAAATGGGTGAGAGGATCCAGGACTTCGACCTCTTCGATCGAACCACGGTGGCTGACCTGATAGCGACCTTCCTCGTGGCTCCGAACGGCGACTTCGAATTGCTGACCCTCGATGATCAGGCTGCGGACTGCGCCGTTGGTGGCGACGGAATCGACGAGGTACTTCCGGTCCCCGATCCTGACTTCGATTCCAAACCCGTGATTCTCCACCTCGACCCTCACCTCATGGCCGTTGCTGAGAACAATCAACTCCATGGGTCACCCCGCAGAGACTCCCGGCGGCCAGCCTGGCGCCACTGACCTCTCAGGCCACCTTGCTTGGCGGGCGAGCCAGAGGCCCGGGCCTGGCTGGCAACATGCTCGAGGGAAGCAGCGATCACAGCCAGGTCTTCGAACTCGGAGTGCCGCTCTGGAGCCAGCTCTCCGGCTGCCAGCTTGCGATCGAGCATGCCGATGTCGAGATTGCCAGTGATGAAATCGGCGTCTTTGAGCAGCGCCACGAAGAGCGGTGCGGTGGTGCGAATCCCTTCGATTCGCAGCTCGGTGAGAGCACGGGATAGGCGGTCCATCGCTTGTTGTCGATCGCAACCCCAAACGATGAGCTTGGCCAGCAAGGGGTCGTAGTGAATCGTCACCTCGGCGCCCTCGTAGACCCCTGCATCGTTGCGTACACCGGGCCCCTCGGGCCAACGTAGCCGCTCGATCCTGCCGGGTGAAGGAACGAAGCCATGGTAGGGGTCCTCCGCGTAGAGTCGCACCTCGATCGCATGGCCATTCGGCTGCAGATCCTCGAACTCCTCCCCCAACGGGTGACCCTGCGCGACGGCCAATTGCGCACGAACCAGGTCGAGGCCGGTCACCATCTCGGTAATCGGATGCTCTACCTGCAATCGCGTGTTCATCTCTAGGAAGTAGAACTCACCGCTCTGCGCGAGCAGAAACTCGACGGTACCGGCGTTCGTGTAGCCAACCGCTTGCGCTGCCTTGACCGCCGCTGAACACATCTCGCGCCGCAGTTCGGGCGAGACGACGGGCGAAGGCGATTCCTCCACCACCTTCTGGTGTCTTCGCTGGAGGGAGCACTCTCGTTCGCCGAGAGCGACGACTGTGCCGTGCTCGTCGCCGAGAATCTGCACTTCCACATGTCGCGGCTGCTCGATGTACTTCTCCATGTAGACGGCGTCGTTGCCAAAGCTGGCACCGGCCTCCGAACGGGCAGCACGATAAGCGGCCTCGAGCGCCTCGGGGTTGAGCACCAATCGCATGCCCTTGCCACCGCCTCCCGCGGAGGCCTTCAGCATGACTGGATAGCCAATCTCTTCGGCAAAGGCCACCGCCTCGTCAACCGTCCCGAGCACCTCCGTGCCGCCAGGGACGATTGGCACCCCGGCCTCCGTAATCAAGCGCCGGCTCTCGATCTTCGAACCCATGGCCGCGATGGCGGTTGAAGGAGGTCCAATAAAGCAGACACCCGCTGCCTGACAGAGAGCGGCGAACTCGGCATTCTCAGCCAGAAAGCCGTAGCCTGGATGGATGGCGTCTGCGCCGATCTTCTGCGCCAACTCGACAATCGCAGGGCCCTGCAAGTAGCTGTCACGCGAAGCCGCAGGACCAATTCGATAAGCCTCGTCGGCCAACAGCACCGGCAGCCCCTGCCGATCGGGATCCGAATAGATCGCAGCGCTTTCAATCCCCTCCTCGCGCAGCGCGCGAATGACTCGCACAGCGATCTCACCGCGATTCGCCACGAGGACCTTCTTGAACTCCCGGAGTGGTGTCGAGTGCGTCATGCTTGGAATTCAACGCTGGATGCTGTGGGAAACCGACCGCGGCAGTTCAATGGTCGATCGGCTCGGGCCGCCCGCTTGACCAACGAAGGCATCTTAACAGGCCCTTCGTAGCCTCCATGCCAGTCCGATCAGGACCAATAGCGCAGCCAGAGCCACCAGACTCGAGACCCACAAGGGTCGCCGATCGATCCACACCCTGACGCGGTGGGAGCCCGCCGGCACCTCGATACCGAGCCGATGAATATTGGCGGCGACGATGGACGCCTCTTGCCCGTCGATCGTGGCCCGATACAGAGGCAGAAACGCGCGCTGCACGACCAGGGCGCCGGGTGCTACCGACTCGGTCAACACCTCGAGCTTTTCCGGCTCCGACTTGACGATCGTTACCGATCCGGTCGGTCCATCGAGCTCGACACCACCTTCGGGCAGGACCGTCATGCGGGTGGGGTCGAAGTCATCCGAAACCATCCAGGAGAGCGCGGCATTCAGGTGTGGGGCCCGTAGCACCCTACCAACCAGCTGCACGGCAGAGGCCTTGCGGATCAGTCGGTAGACGTAGATGTCACCACCAGTGCTCGGCTCCTTCGCCACCAGTTCCACTTCCTGGGATGCCGCCGCATCCAACTCGCGATCGACCAGCAGAAACTCCACCCCGGATGCGGCCAGGATGCGCACCCGGTTGAGGTCCGACTGATGATGCAGGGTGAACTCCGTGACTCGCGTCAGGAAGGAATCGAGCCCCTCTGGAGAGATGCTGAATTCATAGCGCCGCCCCCTCAAGATTCCCGCCACCGGGTAGAGCTCATGGAAGGTCTGCCGCTGCAGGTTGAGGATCCTCTGATCCGGATACTCCCCGAGCGGAACGACGCTCTCTCCAAATGCCCCGCCGGCCTTGCCGTGCATGACTACGGCTCCCTCCGGTACGACCTCCAGCAAGGGTGAAGGCTTCTGCAAAGCAGCCACTTCGTCCCTCGCGACCGAAGGCCCCAGGATCACGAACTGGAAGGCCAAGAACAGAACCAGCAGCGCCGCCCCTGCGTTGGTGGGCCACCTTCCAGCTAGTCGCCAGAGGAAACCCACAAGTAGCAGCGCCAGAAGAGACAACAGGCAGATACCAGCCCAGCGCACCCTCTCGTGGTTGACCAGTTCATCAGAGAAGGTCTCGGGCACTAGCGTTCGAATTCGCTCGTTGACCGGACCCGAGAACAGCGTCAGTACCAGCCAGGTCGCAAGGTAGAAGAGCGCCAGGCCCGTCAAGACCCAGCGATCCAAGGGCCCACGCCGGTCGCGATCCAGCAACCGCTCGAATCCAAGGGCACACAGGACTGCGCTACCGACTGCTACGAGCAGCCAGAATTTCACCGGCAACCGGAGGAGTGATGCCCCAGGCAGCTGCCACAGCAGACCCATGAGGGGGTTGAACTTTCCAAGGACCAGAAACAGACCCGTTGCCACCATGGTCCAGGCCCACCATGCCGACCTCTGCCGCGGCTTTCCGCTGACACCGATCAATGCCAGCGCCACCACACCCGGGCTCAGTGTCATGAAAAGAGGAAGATGATTCGAGTAGAACCTCTTGCCCCAGAAGGTGAGATCCGGTTGGCCAAAGAAGAATGGCACCAGCAGCTCGACAGAGGTCACCGGGTCCCAACTGGCCACGGTGGCCTGCTGGAAGGTGAAGCCCCAGTGACCTCGAAAGCTCAAGGGCAAGATCCTCACGAACTCCACGAGTTGCGGCAGGGCGATGAGTGTCCCCAAGCCCAAGGCAGCCAAGGAAAGGGACCAGCGAACCGCGCCAAGACCCCAGCGAAAGACAGCCGCCGAAAGCGCCAGAAACAGAGCCGCCGCCGCCGTCATGGGGTCTCCACTCAGCAACAGGAGTGTCCAGATCCCTGCCACTGCTACCAGTCGCGAGGCCCGCAGAGACCGCTCGGAGAGCTCTAGCATGGCTGCTACCAAGGCCGGCGTCAGGGCCACTCCAGCTACCAGGTTGTAGAGATTCAGGGTCGACAGGAAATAGCCACTACCGGCAAAGCAAACCCCCGCGGCCCACGCTGCCTCTTTTCGAAATCCCCAACTTCTCGCCATCCAGTAGCCGGTGAAGGGCGCCAGCAACAAATGCAGCCAGAAATGAGCGTTGAGCGCCCAGAATGTGGAGGTCACCAGGAAGAGGACGTTGTCGGGATAGAGAGCCACCGAGTTGGGGTTGCCGAGCAG
>Ga0316194_10000381_pt1 | contig 27683 bp, 26 predicted proteins | sample CroRivsedime1_MG_FD_204936 | JGI IMG/M metagenome (GOLD analysis project Ga0316194, IMG submission 204936) | Coastal sediment microbial communities from Maine, United States - Cross River sediment 1 | ecosystem: Environmental > Aquatic > Marine > Coastal > Sediment | place: USA: Maine...
CTGCGTTACGGCTCCCTTGTGGTCAACCAGACCACGGCGGCAACCGTGCCTTGCCAGCAAACGCAGAAAACCGGTCAAACGATTCCATCTAAGTGAAACATGCTCTAGATTGCGCTTGTTGCAGCGGTGCGGATAGCATCCATGTTGGCGCCGTATTTTGCAGGATCGTTGTTCCGGTAAACGGCAGACCCCGCCACCAGCACATCAGCACCCGCCGCCGCAACGATACCGGCGGTTTTCTCGCTGATGCCGCCATCCACCTGGATGTGGATGTCACGGCCACCGACCATATCCTTGATGCGGGCAATCTTGCCGGCCATCTCAGGAATGAACGCCTGCCCGCCGAAACCGGGATTGACCGTCATGACGAGAATCAGGTCGAGCTTGTCGAGTACATATTCAAGTACGCCTTCAGGCGTCGACGGGTTGAGCGATACCCCGGCCTTCTTGCCCAGCGACCTGATCAACTGCAATGTGCGATCAAGATGCGGGCCTGCTTCGGCATGCACCGTGATGATATCGGAACCAGCCTCGGCAAACGCTTCAATGAACGGATCTGCCGGCGCAATCATCAGATGCACATCGAGCAGCTTTCTGGTTACCGGCCGTATGGCTTTGACGATCATCGGGCCGATTGTGATGTTGGGCACGAAATGCCCGTCCATCACATCGACATGTATCCAGTCGCAGCCCTGTTCATCAATGGCGCGGACCTCGTCCCCCAGCCTGGCAAAGTCTGCCGACAGGATTGACGGTGAGATCAGTATGGGTCGCGCCATGATGGTTTACTTCGCCTTGTGCAGGGCAATGGCGGTATCAGCCATGCGGTTGGAGAAGCCCCATTCATTGTCGTACCAGCTCATGACACGTACCAGCGTACCGCCCATCACCTTGGTCTGATCGAGATGAACAATCGAAGAGTGCGGGTCGTGATTGAAATCGATCGACACATTGGGTTGATCGGTAACGCCCAGAATGCCCTTCAGGTCCCCCTTGGATGCCTTGATCATGGCGCGATTGACCTGTTCAACGGTCACAGACTTGGACATGACGCACTTCAGATCGATCACGGATACATTTGGTGTCGGTACCCGAATGGACACACCGTCCAGCTTGCCGTTCAATTCCGGCAGCACCAGGCCAACGGCTTTCGCCGCTCCGGTAGAGGTCGGGATCATCGACACGGCAGCAGCGCGACCGCGATACAGATCCTTGTGCATGGTATCCAGTGTCGGCTGGTCACCGGTATAGGAATGGATGGTCGTCATGAAGCCGTGTTCAATGCCAAACGCATCATTGAGCACCTTGGCAACCGGCGCCAGGCAGTTGGTGGTGCACGATGCATTGGAGATGACCTTGTGCTCGCCAGTGATCTGATCGTGGTTCACGCCATAAACGACGGTGATGTCGGCATTGGCGCCCGGGGCCGAAATCAGCACTTCCTTGGCACCGGCCGCGAGATGCGCCGCAGCGGCGTCACGGGCCGTGAAAAAGCCGGTGCATTCCATGGCAACGTCCACGCCGATTTCCTTCCACGGCAGTTTGGACGGATCACGCTCGGCGCTGACACTGATCCAGCCGGTACCGCAATTGATCTGGTTGCCCTTGACCTTGACCGTGCCGGGGAACTTGCCGTGCACGCTGTCGAAGCGCAGCAGATGGGCGTTGGTTTCCACCGGACCCAGATCATTGATGGCAACGACCTTTATGTCCTTGCGTCCCGACTCTGCAATGGCGCGCAAAATATTGCGCCCAATGCGACCAAATCCGTTGATTGCAACGCGTACCGCCATGGTAATCTCCGATAAGTTTGGGCTGTGCCCGAAAGATGAAAGGAAAGACTTCCCGCGTCTTATAAACCAATGTGGGTCAGGGTCAATTGACAGGCCCGTTTGCGTCAAAATGCGCAGGGTAAAACGCCGCCAGACAATTGTGCAGGGCACTCAGCGCTTCTGGACGGCTGATGCCCGGCGGCGTATGGGCGAGCGCGACCCACAGACCATCGGTCAGGGCGTTGATCACCCGGGCATCCAGCTTGCCTGATTGCGGCCTGTGATAGTCGCCATGACTGGACAGCGCGGTGCACAGGTCTTCCAGGGTTTGCAGGTATTCCGCTTCTTCCTCGCCATACACCTCGTCATAGGCAGGCCTTGACTGGGCTTCCGCCCAGAAGCTCACCCATGCCTGCAGGGTGCGCAGCGTGCAGAACTCTTCATCGAAGTCGGCACTGGTCATTGCATACAGCCGGGCGGCGGGATCATCGCCAGCCGCATTGACAGCCGTGGTCCAGTTGTCGCGATACCGGACAGCCAGGTATTTCAGGGTATCGGCAAGCAGGACTGCCTTGGAGTCGAAATGGAAGTTCACGATCCCCAGCGACAGGCCGGCAGCGCGCGACACATCGGAGATGGTCAGGCTGGAATACCCGCGTGTGGCCAGCACATCGATGGTTGCCTCCATAAGCTGCCTGCGACGCACATCGCGGGCCGCCTTTCTGGGCTTCGGTCTGTCCGGCACTGTCATGGCTTGCGTCCGCGCACATGATGCGGGCAATGCTCACCGGTCTGCAACACCTTGAGCATCAGCGACCATGTCTGAATGTTGTGATCCACGATGTCACCTCCCAGTTCCCGGACAGCCCTGTCATGCAACTCACCCTGCAGCAGGGCAAGTTCGTGCTGTGCCTGCTCGCAATACCACGCATTGCGATTTCGCAATACCACATCAACAAACCCGGCCTGTTGCAGGGCATCTGCATAGAGCCCCGGCGATGCCATGCCGAAACCGAGATCTTCCGCCAACAGGTATGCCTGCATGTCAGGCGATGGCGCTGCGTCATGCGACATCAGCCAGTCGGATGCCACGAACACGCCGCCGGGCTTCAGGACACGGAACACATCTTTTGCCAGTTCATGCTTGCCGGGAATGTGAACGATGGAATCCTTGGAGAAGACCACATCAAATGCGGATGCCGCAAACGGCAGCGGACCCGGCTCGACCTGTATCAGTTCCACCCGGTCTGACACGCCGGCTTCGAGGGTGCGGGCACGCGCGGCCTCCAGCACGGATGCTTCAACGTCAATGCCGGTAACGCTGGCCGCACCGTACTGGCTGACCAGCAGGCAGTCGATGCCACCGGCGCCGCACCCGATATCGAGAACGTGCCTGTCGCGCAGGTCCTCATTGTCCAGCAGCCGGGACAGCTCCTCCGGTCCGCCGGGCGACAGCCAGCCTCTTCCCCACAGCATTTCCAGAAATCCGATCACAGGCTCGGGATAATGTTCTTCGGACTGCGTCATACCTGTCTCATTTGCTTTTCGATCGAGCCGGGCGATTTGAGATCAATCCAGCCGCCCTGCAATAAACTTCATCTGATGGCTTGCAACTATTCCCCCGGACTGATCATACTGCACCCGCGATACTTGGCGAAAGGCCAATGCGCAGGTGGAATAACGGGGTGGGCAATTCGTGTTAAGCGTGGAAAAGCTGTGCAAGAGCTTTGGCGGGCTGCAGGCCGTGCGCGACTGCAGCTTCAGAATTGAAGAAGGTACAATCACCGGTTTGATCGGCCCGAACGGCGCGGGCAAGACAACAACCTTCAACATGATTGCCGGTGAAATGCAGCCGACTTCCGGCAGGATCATTTTCCAGGGCAAGGATATCGCCGGGCTTCCGACCCACAAAATGTTCCATCTCGGCATCGTACGCACTTTCCAGATTCCGCACGAGTTTGCCAAGATGACCGTCCTGGAAAACCTGATGGTGGTCCCGTCGGCACAGCCGGGTGAACACATCTTCAACAACTGGCTGAGCCCGGGCGCAGTGAAGGCGCGCGAGGAACAGGTTCGCAACATGGCGGAAGATGCCCTCGAGTTCCTGTCGATTTCCCACCTCAGGGACGAGCTTGCCGGCAATCTGTCGGGCGGCCAGAAAAAGCTGCTTGAACTGGGTCGCACCATGATGACCGACGCAAAACTCGTGCTGCTCGATGAACCCGGTGCCGGCGTCAATCCGACCCTGCTGCTCAAAATTCGCGAAATGATTACCCGGCTGCGTGAAGAGCGTGGCTACACGTTCTGCGTTATTGAGCACGACATGGACCTGATCGCGGCCTTGTGTGATCCGATCATCGTGCTCGCGGAAGGAACCGTGCTGATGCAGGGCACGATGGACGAAGTGCGCTCCAACCCGGAAGTGCTTGACGCCTATCTTGGCGGCGGTGAGGAAGCAGCCTGATGCGCGTTCTGGAACTCGACAACGTGGTGGGTGGATATGGCGACACGCAAATCCTGCACGGCGTTTCGATGCACGTTGATGCGGGTGAAATCGTTGTCATCATCGGCCCCAACGGGGCCGGCAAATCCACCGCCATGAAAGCCGTGTTCGGCCTGCTCAAGCTCACCGGCGGCGCTGTGCTGCTGGACGGCAAAGCCATCACCAACACGCCACCGGAACAGGTGGTGCGCCAGGGCGTGTGCTATGTGCCGCAGACCGGCAACATATTCCCCAGCCTGAGCGTGGAGGAAAACCTTGAAATGGGTGCCTTTGTGCGCACTGACGACTTCAGGCCGCGACTGAACGAAATCTACGAAATGTTTCCGCCCCTGCATGAAAAACGCCTGCAGGCGGCAGGCACCCTTTCCGGCGGCCAGCGCCAGATGGTGGCCATGGGCAAGGCCTTGATGCTGGAACCGAAAATCCTGTTGCTGGATGAACCCACCGCGGGTCTGTCGCCCAAATTCCGCGGTGAAATTTTCGAAACCGTCAAACAGATCAACAGTGCCGGTACCCCTATCCTGATGGTCGAGCAGAACGCCAAGCAGGCACTGGGCATTGCGTCCAGGGGGTATGTGCTGGTGGACGGCAAGAACCGGTTCGAAGGTAGTGGCCAGGACCTTCTGAACGATCCCGAAGTGGCCGAAATGTTCCTGGGTGGCGGCAAGCAACCAGTTCCTAGCGGCAAGGCCTGACCCATGAACGAGTTCATCAATTTCTACCTGATCCCCGGCCTGGTGCTTGGTTCGATTTATGCGCTCGGCGCCATCGGCATCACCATGACGTTCGGTATCCTGCGGTTTGCCAACTTCGCGCACGGCGAAACCATGACACTGGGCGTCTACTTCACCTGGTCGCTGGTCCAGTTCACCGATATCCACCCGTTGCTGTTGTTGCCCGTCTCGATGGTTCTGACCGTTGGCTGCGTGTTGCTGATCGACCGGGGGTTCTACAAACCCTTGCGAAATTCGCCCACCATCATTCTGGTGATTGCATCGTTCGGCCTGATGCTGATGGTGCGCTCCGTCGTACAGTTCTTCTGGGGCGTACAGCTGAAAACCGTCCTGCCGGGCATCCAGATGCCGATTGTCTGGTTCGACTATCTGCGTTTGTCTCCCAAGCACATCTATATCATCGGCGGTGCCCTGGTCCTGATGTACGCGGTGCACTATCTGCTGACCTATACCAAGATCGGCAAGGCCATGCGGGCCATGTCGGATTCTCCGGAGCTTGCCCGGCTCACCGGCATCGATACCGAAAAAGTGGTTCGCACAACATGGATCGTCGGCGCTACGCTGGCCTGCGCGGCAGGCGTATTCCTCGCCGTTGATACGCAGGTCGATACGATGATGGGGTTCAACCTGCTGCTACCGATGTTCGCGGCCGCCATTCTGGGCGGCGTGGGCAAGCCCTATGGTGCGATGGCCGGCGGGCTGATCATCGGGATTGCAGAGGAGATATCCACCTACCCCTGGTTGGGAGATCTGTGGCAGTTCAATCCCGGCTACAAGCAGGCAATCGCCTTTTTCATCATGATCATCATGCTGCTGTGGCGGCCGACCGGCCTGTTCAGGGGAAAGAGTTTCTAGATGGACCAGCAACTTTACGGCTATGGGCTCTACATCATTTCCCTGCTCACCATGGGCGGCATCTATGCGATACTGACACTTGGTCTCAATGTTCAATGGGGTTTTACGGGGCTGTTCAATGCGGGTATCGCAGGCTTTTTCGGCATTGGCGCCTACACCGCGGCAATTCTGACAACGTCGCCGCACACAAGTCACCTTGGCGGGTTCGAACTGCCCTATGTGGTGGCAGCCATTGCCGCCATGCTGATATCCGGCATCATCGCCTTTGGTGTCGGCAAGGTCTGCCTGAAACTTCGAAGTGACTATCTCGCCATTGCCACCATCGGGATCGCGGAAATCTTTCGCCTGATCCTGAAGAACGAAACCGATATCACCAACGGTCCGCGCGGCATATCGCAGATCCCCAAGCCATTTGAGAATCTGCCGGAGCCATGGAACCAACTGGCCTTCCTCGGCCTGGTGCTAGGCACCTTGCTGCTGGTTTACGTGATGCTGGAAGTCGCGCGCAAGTCACCCTGGGGCCGCGTCATGACAGCCATTCGCGACAATGAAACGTCGGCCAGGGCGGCCGGCAAGAATGTCGAAACCTTCCGCATGGAAGGCTTTGTCATCGGATGCATGATCATGGCGCTGGCCGGTGCCTTCATGGCGCACTATCTGAAGTTCATCGATCCGAACGCGACCGACCCGCTGCTGGCCACCTTCATTGTGTTCGTGATGCTGGTGGTTGGCGGCAGCGCCAACAACAAGGGCGCGATACTCGGGGCGTTCGTGATCTGGACGCTGTGGTCGGCGTCGGAAATCCTGACCACACAATTGCCGTCGGAGCTGGCCATTCGCACAGCCTATATCCGAATATTCATCATCGGCCTGGTGCTGCAGTTTTTCCTGCAAAAGTTCCCGCAGGGAATACTGCCGGAAACACGCCCTTCATCACCCGGCAAAAATAAGTCATGATACGAACAGTTGAAGAAAGGCAGTTCTGGTGAACTGTCATCAGTGGAGGAGTGAGTAGAATGAAAATCGTGAGAAAACTGGCGTTATCCGCCTGTGTTGCTGCCATGTTTGCAACTGCAGCCCATGCAGACGCCATCAAGGTCGGCTCTGCTGGCGGTGTGACCGGCCCGATCGCCGAACTGGTTGCAACAATCATCAAGGGCCGCGATCTGGCGCGCGACCAGATCAATGCCGCAGGCGGTCTGCTGAACGGCGACACGCTGGAAATGGTCGTGGGTGACAGTGCCTGCGATCCGAAAGCCTCAGTGGATGCCGTCGGCAAGCTGGTCAATGTGGAACAGGTTGTGGGCATTGTCGGGCCAAGTTGCTCGGGCGCCACCAATGCTGCTGTTCAGGCGGTGACCATTCCTGCCGGTGTTGTGGTCCTGTCCGACTCTGCGACTGCGCCGTCGGTAACAGAGCTGAAAGACAATGATACCGTGTTCAGGGTTGCTCCTTCTGATGCCTACCAGGGACTGGCCATTGCGAAACTGATCTCCAAGGCCGGCATCAAGAAGGTCGCCATGACCTATTCCAATGATGACTACAATGCCGGTATTGCTGCGGTGTTTGAGCGTGAGTTCAAGGCCATGGGCGGCGAGGTCACAGCCAATCAGGCCCATGAGCCGAAAAAGGCATCGTACCGGTCCGAACTGCAGACGCTGACGGCCGGTGGCCCGGAAGCCATTGCGATCTTTGCCTATTACGGTTCGAGCGGCATCACCATCATCAAGAACAGCCTCGAGAACGGACTGTTCTCCAAGTTCTATGCTGCCGACGGCATGTTTGACCAGTCGGTCATCGACCAGATCGGTGCCGACAATCTGAAGGGCAAGATCTCCATCACCCAGGCCTCGTCCGACACGGGTGACTCATCCTACCAGGCGTTTGCAGACGCCTTCAAGGCAACCGGTGCTGATCCGGCAGCGCCTTATGCGGCACACGGCTACGACGCCACGTTCATGATGGCCCTGGCGATCGAAAAAGCCGGTTCGGCTGATCGCGCCAAGATCAAGGATGGCTTGCGGGCAATTTCCAACGGCACCGGCGAGATTGTGCGCCCGGGCGAATGGGCGAAAGCCAAGAAGCTGATCGCCGATGGCACCGCGATCAATTATGAAGGTGCATCCGGCAGCGCCGACTTCGATGAAAACGGCGATGTCAGCGGCGTGTTCGCCGTCAACGTGGTCGGCGACGACGGCAAATGGACCAAAGCCCTGCTGAAGTAAGCCGAATATCAGCAAACACATGTGCCGGCCTGCGTAAAACTGCTGTTTTGCGCAGGCCTTTTTTGATATCCCGTGCACAACCAATAACGGAAGACATGGCTCATGACCCACACGCTCACCATTGCCCGACCCGATGACTGGCATCTGCATCTGCGCGACGGCGCGATGCTGCAGGGCGTGGCCGGTCACACGGCAGCGCACTTTGCCCGCGCCATCATCATGCCCAATCTGGTGCCGCCCGTGGTGACCAGCGCCGAAGCGGCGGCTTACCAGGAGAGAATAATGGCAGCCGTGCCCGGGTCGATGAGCTTCGAACCACTGATGACGCTTTACCTGACCGAGGCAACGGTTGCCGACGATGTTGCCCAGGCCCATGCCAGCGGGCTGGTCAAGGCCGTCAAGCTTTATCCGGCTGGCGCCACCACGAATTCACAATCCGGAGTCAGCAATTTCGACAATGTGCAGGGCGTACTGGAACGCATGGCGGAGATCGGCCTGCCCTTGTGCGTGCACGGCGAAGTTACCGATCCGGACATCGACATTTTTGATCGCGAAGCCGTGTTCATCGAGCGGGTGCTTGACCCGCTTCGCAAACGCGTACCGCAGCTTCGCGTGATCATGGAACATGTCACAACCGCCGATGCGGTAGACTATGTTCGCGCCGATACAAGCGGCAACCTGGCGGCGACCATCACCACTCATCACCTGATCATCAACCGCAACCATATTCTGGCAGGCGGCATACGCCCGCACTATTACTGTCTTCCGGTTGCCAAACGCGAAACGCATCGCCTGGCCTTGCGCTCAGCCATGCGCTCCGGTGACCAGAGGTTTTTCCTCGGTACCGATTCAGCGCCGCACACCGATGCCGCTAAGCTGCTGCCGTGCGGATGCGCCGGTATCTTCTCCGCGCCGAATACCATGAGTTGCCTTGCACACGTGTTTGAGGAAGACGGCGCCCTCGACAGGCTGGAGGGCTTTGCCTCGCGCAACGGCCCGGCGTTCTACAAGCTGCCGGTTAACACGAAAATGATGACGCTGAAGAAACAGTCCGAACCCGTCCGCTACCCTGAATTCATCGAAACAGGCGCTGGCAATGTCACCGTATTTGACCCCGGGTTTGACCTGTTCTGGCGGGTCGAGCCCTGATGCTGGCCGGGTATCAGTCAAGCGGCAGGCCGACATAGTTTTCAGCGATGGCGCGGGACGCTGCTTCAGAGCTTGCCACATAGTCGAATTCCGCACGCTGCATACGGCGTTCGAACGCAGAGTGCTCCGGAAACCGGTGCAGCATCGTCGACAGGTACCAGGAGAAGCGCTCGGCTTTCCAGACCCGTGCCAGAGCGGAGGTTGAGTAGGACTCCAGCCCAGCGGCATTGTGTGTCCGGTACCAGCGCTCAAACGCCCGGTGCAGCAATCGCACATCGGCAATGGCCAGGTTCAGCCCCTTGGCGCCGGTTGGCGGCACGATGTGAGCGGCATCGCCGGCCAGAAACAGGTTGCCATGGCGCATCGGTTCGCAGACATAGGAGCGCAATGGGGCAATTGATTTTTCAATGGATGCGCCACGGACCAGGTTTGCCGACGTGGCCGGTCCGATGCGCAGTGCCAGCTCATCCCAGAAAGCGTCGTCCGACCAGTCTGCCGGCTTTTCATCCGTGGAACACTGAATGTAGTAGCGGCTGCGTGTGCCGGAACGCATGGAGCACAACGCAAAGCCGCGTTCGCCGCTGGCGTAGATCAGTTCGTCGGCCACTGGCGGAACATCGGCCAGAATGCCCAACCAGCCAAACGGATATACGCGCTCAAACTCGCGTCGGACATCCTGCGGAATCATCTTCCTCGACACACCGTGAAACCCGTCGCACCCGGCAACAAAGTCACAGGTCATTTCAAAAGACCGGCCCTTGTGAGTGTATCGGACTGTCGGGCGCGGCGATGAAACATCAACAGGCATGACGTCGGACGCTTCAAACACGATCTCGCCACCGACCGCCAATCGAGCCTCGATGAGGTCCCGGGTTATTTCGGTCTGCCCGTAAACCGTTACGCTTTTGTCTGTCAGAGCCTTCAGGCCAATGCGATGCCGGTCGCCTTCAAACGACAGGTCAAAACCATCGTGCACCAGGCCCTCACGATCCAGGCGGTCTGCAACACCGGCGTCGCGCAGGGTTTCAACAGTGCCGTGTTCAAGAACGCCGGCCCGGATGCGGCCTTCCACGTGAGACCGCGTCTGGCGTTCCAGAACAATGCATTCAATGCCGCTGAGATGCAGCAGGTGAGCGAGCATCAGGCCGGCAGGCCCCGACCCGATGATTGCCACTTGTGTCGACTTCGCTGCCATACGTACCCTCCCGGACAAACGTCGTGCCTGACCGCCTTGTCGCAGTCACCCGCAAACCGGTCAATCAATGTCTGTTGCCCGGTCACACCCCAACCTGTTGCACAGACGTTCGAAAGCCTATAGCACAAACATGTTAGTGCGTTAGGCCCGGCCGGGCCCGCCGGACTACATGTTCCCACAAAGCTTCGGTTATTCCAATTGCGCGTGCTGTTCATTTCACACTGTTTCCCCTTGCGAGATGCCCCGATGAGCAAGATCGGCGGTATGCAGCGCGTCGGCATCGACCTGTTGCAACAGCTCGACGCACACCCTGATGTCGATGTCAAAACCGTCATCTTGCGATCGCAACACCAAAACGATTATGTGCGGTTCGTGCCATTCCTGTTTCGTGCATTCACCACCGCGCGTGCCATGATGAAGCGCGGCGAGATTGATGCCGTGCTGTTTTCGGCAATGCCTTCGGCTGTTCTAGCCTCGATCCTGGGCGGCACATCACGAAAAACCCGGGTACCGCTTGTCGCAATCTCGCACGGGCATGATGTCATTGCAGATTCAAGCGCCTATCAGTGGCTCGTCGCGCGGGTGTTTGCCCGGCTGGATGCAATGTTACCGGTCAGCCGGTCCACAGGGCGGCAATGTGTCGAGCGCGGCCTGCCCCTGGACCGGTTGTTCGTGACGCCAAACGGCATCGAGCCAGACAGGTTCGGGGACAGCTTCCCCGGTGTACTGACCACCCGCTCCGACCGCCGGGCAGTGCTGGCTACAGCTTTTCCTGCGCTAGCCGACAAGATCGGAGCCGATGATTTGCTGTTGTGTTCCGTCGGTCGGCAGGTAAAGCGCAAGGGCCATGAATGGTTCATTCGCAATGTCATGCCGCAACTGGCGCGCAACGTTCATCTCGCACTGGGCGGCAAGGGACCGCAAAGCGAGGCCATCAGGCAGGCAACGCTGGATACCGGGCTGGACGACCGCGTTCACTCGCTCGGGCTGGTGGCAGAAGACGACCTTGCAAGCCTGTACTCGGGCGGCGACCTGTTCGTCATGCCCAACGTACCCGTCGACGGTGACATTGAGGGCTTTGGCGTGGTGATGCTGGAAGCCGGGCTGTGCGGCATGCCGTCCATCGCGTCACGGATTGAGGGTATTCAGGATGTCATCACCGACGGGGTAAACGGCTATTGTGTCGACGCGCTTGACGTGGATGGTTTCGCAGACATCATAAATCGCTATGCAGCAGCCCCCGATTCACTGGACAAACTGTCGGAAACATCGCGTTCCCACACCATCGAAACGTTTGCATGGCCAACCGTGTGCGCCCAGATTGTTGCCACCTTGAAGAAGGTAATCCACCGCAAGAAGGTCATTGGCGACTGATCTGCGGGGAAAACAAAATGCTGGATTCCAAAGTGTTAGAGCAATTTTATCCACCCAAGTGGATGGATATTGCTCTAGCCGATATCGCGACCCTTCCAGCTAACTTTCTTGCCGGACCGCCAGCGGAAAAACGCAACCCATTGCAGCCCCACCAGTACCGCGACACCAAACGGATGGATGACGGCGCCAAACCAGGACTGGCGGAATATGGCAGTCATCAGGAATCGCATTATCCACGGCAAGGCTGCCGCGATGAGCGCCAGCCGCATCGTGTCACCTGTCGCACCTGCCAGCCAGGCAATAACAGCCACGATGGGTGGCAATACATGACCGCCAATCAACAGGCTGGTCCAGACCGGCAGGCCAATGGGTGTTGCCATGCCCTCATGGGCATTCTTCATCAGGCCGGAGAACACCTGCGGGCCGGTTTCATACATGCGGGTTGCGGAAATATCGGTGATATCCACCAGGTCGGTACGATGGCCGCCGGCACGAAAATGTCTCGGCAGCATCACGCCATCATGAATGCAGTCGCGGATGCGTTCATGGCCGCCGACGTCGCGATAGGCATCCAGTTGAACCGCGATCAGCTGCCCGCACGCAGTGGCAAACATTGCTGAATTGGTGAACTTCACACCGGGAAACGGCAGATAGCCAAGCAACACGGTATGGATCAGCGGTATCAGCGTCTTTTCCCAGAAGCTGCCGGTGATCTGGCGCGGAAAACCGGACAGAAGCTTAAGCTGCGGCCGGCGTGTAAACTCAGATGCGATCCGCGACAGCGCGTCGGGCTCCAGCGTCACATCTGCATCAAGGAACACCGCGTAGGGGTTGCGGGCCTCGGTCGACAGGAAATGACAGGCATTGTTCTTGCCCAGCCATCCTTCCGGCAAGGCGCGTGTCGTGATCAGTTTCAGGCGTGGGTCGGACCTGGCCATATCAGCGACGATCTGCGCCGTCCGGTCGGTGGAACTGTCATCGGCCACAATAACCTCAAACTCCACGCCGGTGCAGGCCAGCACTGATTGCAGCACCGGTATAATGCGGTCTTGTTCATTGCGCGCCGGGATCAGCACCGACAGTTTGGGCAGGCCAGCTTCCGCCTGCTTGCTGATCGGGCGGTACAGCAGGAGATTTACGGCACCCAGAAACGCCGGGATCAACGCCAGCACAAAGACAACCTGCACAATGAGTTCCAGCATAAAGCCTCAATCCTTCTTGATGTCGGTATGGCCTGCAGAAAATTTCTCGCCGCGCACCAGAGCCTTCAGGTAGCGCCAGCAATCATATACCGGGTTCACGCCCCGCTTGCCGGCGATGAATGGAACGAACGGCTCCGGGTTGCGGGCCATGGCCGCGCGGGCAAGGTCATCCTGTGCATCGCCAAGCTCCCGCTCCAGCCTCGTCTTCCAGGCATCCGGTGCAAGCTGTTCATCGCGGGTATCTATCTGATTGCCGAAATTGATCAGTATCTCCGGGCGCGGTTCGTCCCAGAACACGAACTCAATGGCAACCGGTTGCAAAATGGCGCCGCAATCGGCTGCAAGGCGCGCCAGGCCGGGCTTGAACTCTACCGGCCGCGAACGGGCATCGGCAAATTCGCCCTGTGGTGTAATCAACAAGATCTTGCCGGGCATTGCCAGCAGTCCGCGCGATACCTGGAGAAAACGTGCCGCACCACGCGCCGACGCCTTTTCGACACCGAAAATGCCGATCTTTTTCATGAAATTGTATTTCTTCAGAGCGTCTGCATCCATCGGCCCGAATGCCATGTGTTCGGGAGCAAAGGTTTCCGCCATCAGCACCAGGACCAACGGGTCATACCAGCCGGGATGATTGGAATAGTAGACCACCGAGCGCTCAGCCGGAACAGACGGCGGGGTGTTGTTCAGGATGCGAACGCCGTCAAATTTCTTCGCCAGCAAGCGGCGGATATACATATTGAAAAAACGGGTGACCCTCGGCGACTGCTGCCCGATCACCTCATCTGCTGCCTTTTCGTTGCGGTTTTTCATAGCTGCCTTATAGAATCACGGCGCAACAATGTCATCCCGTCCAGCGGCGTGATTGCCTGTGCCTGACAAGGCGGATGGTCGCAGGAACCAGGATCAGACGGGAATGTCCTCGGTAAGCAGGTCACTGGAAATCCGCGCCGATTCAAAAATCACCGGCAGACCGGAACCTGGATGTGTGCCTCCCCCGACAAGATAAACCCGTTCGAGGTCTTCATAGCGGTTATGCGGTCTGAAGCACAGCATCTGCGTGAGATTGTGACTGAGATTGAAAGTGGCACCCTTGTAGATGTGCATGTCGGCTTCCCAGTCATCCGGCGTGACCACTTTCTCGTAGCGGATGCGCTCACGGATATCCGGGTAACCGGCCAGTTCCAGCCGGTCGAGCGTCTTTTCGCGGAATCCGGCAGCTTCCTTCTTCCAGTCGATATTGTCGGTACGATGCGGCACCGGCACCAGGACGTAAACTGTCGAATGGCCCTCGGGCGCCAGGGTATCGTCGGTAATGGATGCGTTTTGTACGTAGAATGACGGATCCTTCGGTATCACCTTTTTTACCTGGATCTCGTCGATATTGCCTTCAAAATCTTCCGCCAGAACAATGGTGTGATGCGGCACGTGATCAAGCTTGCCTTCAATACCCAGATACAGCATGAAGGTGGAACAGGAAAATTCCTGCTTCTCGATCTTGGCGTCATTCCATTTCTTGCGCATCTCGTTGGGAACAAGTTTGGGCAGCACATGTGCAAAGTCCGCATTGACCACGAGGCCATCCAGCTTGATGGTCTCCTTGTTGGTGGTCACCGAAACCGCCTTCTTGCCATCAAAGCCTATGCCGGTGACTTCTTCCTCCAGACGCACTTCCACACCCATTTCCACGGCAATGTCAGCCATGCGCTGCATCACTGCATTGCACCCGCCAACCGGATGCCAGATGCCATATTCATGTTCAAGGAAGGCAAGGATGGTAAACAGGGACGGGCATTTGAACGGCGACATACCAAGATATTTTGCCTGGAACGAGAATGCCCTGCGGACACGCGGATCCTTGAAATAGCGCTCAAGGTCTTTTTCCAGCGACATGTGCGGGTTCAGCTTTGGCAGTGCCTTGACGACATTCGGGCGCAGAAAATCCGAAAACTTCAGAAACGGATTTTCCAGCACGCCGCGGAACACATCCAGTTTCTTGCGATTGTCGCGCATGTAGCGATCAAGGTTTGCCGCATCTGAAGGTGACAGTTTCGCGATTTCGGCTTTCATGGCCTCTTCGCCGGAAACCACGTCCAGATGGCCGCCTGCCTCGTGAACGACCCGGTACATCGGATCAACCCGCTTGATCGGCACTTCGCGCCACAGGTCGTATCCGCAATAGGTGAAAATCTCCGACAATATTCGAGGGTACAGGAAGAACGTCGGGCCTATGTCAAAGGTGTAGCCATCCTGCTTGATGGCCCCTGTGCGCCCGCCCACGCTTGCCTGGCGTTCAATCAGGGTGACCTCATAGCCCTTGCGCTTTAAGATCATGGCTGTCGCAAGGCCACCTGGTCCGGCGCCGACAATTACAATTCGAGGAGATGAAGCTGGCATAGGAGAACTTTGTCTTCTGCTGTTAAAGCGATGAATGAATTACCGGATCACGCCCACCCCTGAACCATCCGGTTAAAGAAAACTGCTGGAGCTTATTAACGCCCCACAGAGCATAATAGAACCCCCAATTCTCTACGACGAATTGCCGCTTGTAGATTATCCCCAGAACAAAGTCATTTAGGACCGCTTTGATCAGCTTCGGGTTTTCTTTTCACAGTAAACCGTTTACCTGTCTATGTGAGATCGCGGCTTTGGAAAGTGCCGCTCAAACATCCTGATCCAGCAAGGGTATCGTCAGCGCCATGTCGGCCATTTCCGTCAGTCAGCTCTGCAAGTCTTATGGCGGTCGCCAGGCCGTAAGAGAATTGTCGTTCGAAGTCGAGAAAGGCGAGACGTTTGCACTGCTTGGACCAAATGGAGCGGGCAAGACCACAACCATCGAAATCCTCGAAGGCTACAGAAAGCTGGACAGCGGCACCGTGCGCGTGCTGGGGCTGAACCCGCAAACACAGGGCGCAGAGCTGAAGCGCAGGACCGGCCTGGTCTTGCAGACCACGGCCCTGGAGCCCGAACTCACAATCAAAGAGACCATCACGGCTTTTGCCCGGCTGTACCGTGCTCCTCGCAACATCGACTCGGTGCTGGTTGACGTCAACCTGGCTCACCTGCAGGACAACCGGGTCGGCAATCTGTCGGGCGGACAGAAACGGCGGCTGGAGATTGCACTGGGCATTGTCGGCGATCCGGAACTGGTGTTTCTGGACGAACCGACAACCGGACTTGATCCCGAAGCCCGCCGCAAGATCTGGACCCTGATTCAACGCCTCAACAGCAATGGATGCACAATAGTGTTGTCGTCCCACTACATGGACGAAGTGCAGGCGCTGGCCAGCCACATGGCAATCATGGTCGATGGACACATAGCAGCTGAAGGCCGGCCACGCGACTTGCAGAGACAGCACTGTACCCACGCCACGATCCGGTTTGATGCCGACGCCAGACTGCCTGACAGCTTTCCGGCGGAACTGGCGTCCATCACCGCATTTCGCGACAAGAATGCTGAACTGGTGGTGGAAGATCCTGTGCCGGTACTGAACGCTTTGATCAGCTGGGCCCGGGACAGCGGGTATGACCTCAGTTCGATCTCGGTGACCAGACAGAGCCTCGAAGACATTTACCTGCAACTGGTTTCGCAACGACAGACCAAACTGCAAGGCGACACGCCATGATGCTGGTGCAAGAAGCGATACATCAACTGCGCCTGTTCTCCAGACGCCCGGCTGCAGTGTTCTTCGTGGTCGCCATGCCACTTGTGTTGCTGATCGTCCTGACGCAACTGTTCGGCAATGAAAAAATCCAGGGCCTGGGCCTCAACACGGCACAGTTCTACACTCCCGCGCTTGCGGTCTTCGGTGTTGTAATGGCCTGCTTCACCTATCTGGCAGTGTCGACGGCGACCGCTCGCGATCTGGGTATTCTGAAGCGGGTGCGTGGCACACCGATGCCGCCGTGGGTGTATATCTGTGCCCGTATCATGGCTGTGTCGGTGATTGCATTCGCCTCTCTTCTGCTGGTCATCGCAACCGGTGCGCTCGCCTTTGGCGTGGAAATCATCTGGGAACGCGCGCCGGCAGCAGCCGTCGTGGCCATTACAGGGGCGTTGTGCTTTGCATCGCTCGGCATGATGGTCACTGCATTATTCCGCTCCAGCGAAACGGTTCAGGCAGCCAGCAGCGCTGCAATCATGCCACTGGCGTTCGTGTCGGACATATTTGTACGGCCAAGTACCGAAACGTCTGAATGGGTGCCGTTTATCGGCAACATGTTCCCATTGCGGCACTTCTCCATCGCCTTCCAACAGGCTTTTGACTATGCCTATGAAGGCAATGGCTTTGCCCTGCCGGATGCAGAAGGCATAGCCTACTCAATTCTGCCGCACATAGGCGTCATGGCGTTGTGGGGCATTGCCGCGGCCCTTATCGCGGCACGGTTTTTCCAGTGGGAAGCGCGTGCAATCTAGGGTCAGGACCCTAGATGATTTCCGTTTTAATTGGAGATCATCCGGAGTGTTTCGCGCATCGGCGAGGACCAGTTGAGCGACCTGCAAGACCAGCCTGACCCTGTTGTCAATCCTGATGGCCGCCAGTCAGCAACGGCGGCCGCCGTTCAGCGCGGCACCGGCCGGATGCTGCTCAGTGCCGGCTTTGCCAGTGTGTCCGAATTGTCACTGGCCAACGGTCGGCGGGCCGACCTGATGGCCATCAACGGCAAGGGTGAAATCTGGATTGTTGAAATCAAGTCATCACCGGCCGACTATCTCTCGGATCACAAATGGCAGGATTACATGGCGTATTGCGACCGGTTCTACTTTGCCATTCCGGCGGACATGGACCCTGGTCTGATTGACAAAACCGCCGGCCTGGTGATCGCGGACGCGTGGGGAGCCGAAATCGTTCGCGAGGCAGCGGAGGCCAGATTGTCCGGTGCCAGGCGCAAAGCCGTCACCTTGTTGCTGGCACGCACGGCATCGCTACGCCTGCATTCAACAATAGATCCCAATGCAAACGGCATTTAGGGTCAGGATAACGCCGGTTGTTTCAATCTGACTTGTGTTACCTGGGTGCCCGCTTGGCCAGAATGCGCTGCAAGGTCCGGCGATGCATGTTCAAACGCCGCGCCGTCTCGGAGACATTGCGATTGCAAAGTTCGTAGACCCGCTGAATGTGCTCCCACCGCACCCTGTCTGCCGACATCGGATTTTCCGGCAGTGCTGCGCGCGCATCCGCATCAGCCATCAGTGCGCCATATACTGCGTCGGCATCGGCGGGCTTCGAGAGATAGTCAGCAGCACCGATCTTCACCGCAGAGACTGCGGTGGCGATGTTGCCGTATCCCGTCAGGACCACGGCGCGAGCCTCGGGGCGGACCGAGTGCAGGGCTTCAACCACATCAAGCCCGTTGCCGTCTTCAAGCCGCAAATCGACAACCGCATAAGCCGGCGGGTCGCGTTTCACCTCAGTCATGGCCTCTGCAACAGACTGGGCCATGCGCACATCGAAGCCGCGCGATTCCATGGCCCGGCCAAGCCGTTGCAGAAATGGCCGGTCATCGTCCACCAGCAACAGTGTCTTCGGTCCGTCGATTTCGTTTTCACTCATCAATTCAAATCCCTGATGCTGCAAACAAACCTCGCAGCCTTATAGTTTACGGGTCAGGACGGTAGTTTGTCATTACCACCAAAAGCCATAAACCAGATCGCTTCCAAAGTGCCAGAGCAACTTTGTGAGGTCACCAGGACCCGTTTGTTGCGCCGGTGCGGAATAGTTCTTACAGCAATTTGACCCAGCATGGCAAAAATCACAAGCCGGGCTCACCGGGCTGTTCCATCTCCACCGTCTCGCGCGGCCAGACAATGCGAACCACCGCCCCTGTTGCAGGCGATGCCCGGTTTGCCATATTCACCTGGGCGCCGGAGCGTTCCAGCAGGGTTTTGGCGATAAAGAAGCCGAGACCCATGCCGCCATGACCATCCCGCCTGGTCGGCCCATCATCGCCAAACCGGCTACGAGTGGTGATGTAAGGGTCGCCAAGGCGATCCATCACTGCCTGAGAAAAACCCGTACCGTCATCCGATATGGTCAGGCTGATCTGTTCCAGCGACCAGGAGATGCGAACCGTCACCCTGGTCTTTGCGAAATCAACGGCGTTCTCCATCAGGTTGACCAGCGCATATTTTATGGCGGTGTTGCGCATCAGGACGGGCTCCTTCAGCGGGCTGCCGTTTCGGTCCGACTTCGGCTGCACATCAAACAGAATGGCGACATCGGGAGAATTGAGCGGTTCGGCTATTTCTTCTGCAAGTGCCGTCATGCGCACGGTCTGCATCATGGCATCGGACTGGTTGTCACGCTTTGACAGCCGCGAGAGGATTTCACGACAGCGTTCGGATTGCGAGACGAGCAGATCAAGATCCTCGTCATGGGGGCCATCAAGGTTGAGCTCGTGCTTGAGTTCCTTGGCAACCAGAACAATGGTCGCAAGCGGTGTGCCAAGTTCGTGGGCAGCGGCAGCGGCCAGGCCATCCAGTGCCGACAATTGTTGCTCGTGGGCAAGTGCCACCTCGGTCGCCGCCAGCGCATTGGCCATGTCACGTGCTTCGCCGGCAACCATGTTGACATAGAGCGTCGAGAAAATGATGCCGCATACCAAGGCAGTCCACAAACCGGTCTTGTACAGGTTCGGAAGCGCGAATGACTGATCCAGATGCCACGGCAGCGGCAGATGAAATACCGCCAGAAACGACGTCACCGCGACAGCCAGTCCGGCCAGCAGAACCGTGCGCGACAACGGCAAGGTGGCCGCAGATACGGTTACCGGGACAATGAACAGAAACGCAAACGGATTGGATAGTCCGCCGGTCAGGTACAGCAATGCCGCCAGCTGAAAAATATCGTAGGCCAACAGCAATGAGGAATAGCGCTCGTGCAGGCGTGCCGTCACACTCCAGCTCAGTGACAGGGATATATTGACCCAGGCCGACAAGGCGATGAAGATCGTGCACAGCCAGATCGGCAGCGCAAAACCCATTCCGAAATGCACCCATAAGACTGCCGTTATCTGGCCTGCGACGGCGAGCCAGCGCAGGCGGATCGAGGTGCGCAACCGCAAGCCTTCATGCGTGAAGAAGGTGCCGGGGATGCGTGATGCTGGGCCAATTGCGTCCGCGATGACATTGGAGACCGTACTGGACATTGCTGTATTGCCTTTTGCTGACTCTTGTTTCGGAACCGGCGTAGTCGGGTGCAAGATTATAGCATGACCCGCAAAAGTGTATCCGGCCCTGCCAGTAAGGCCATGCCGGAATGATTGTTTAGAGTGCCATGGTGATTATATCAAAACCTGAATCGCTGCAGGTCATGGGCAGCCGGGCTGCAGCCATAGGCTTGTGACGTGTTGCCGCTTTGCCATGCCCGCTGGCATGGGTATGAATGCCGCCATGAAAAAGTCCACTGCCATCCTTGCACTCTCCTGCCTGCTTCTGGCAACCGGCATCGGTGCAAGCGCACTGTTGTTTGCGCCCGACGCGTCAAAAACCAATGTGGTCAGTTCCGGAACGGCCCTGGTTGGCGGCGCATTTGAAGCCACCAACCAGGACGGCAAGCGGGTCAGCGAGAAGGACTTTCTCGGCAAGTACACCCTGTTCTATTTCGGCTATACATTTTGTCCCGATATCTGCCCGGCTGAATTGCAGGTGATCTCTGCCGCTCTGAGCGAGATTGACGGCGCAAGCGACAAGTTCAATCTGGTGTTCGTCACCGTTGATCCGGCTCGCGACACACCTGAAATCATGAAAGACTATGTTGCCCACTTCTGGCCGGGAACCATCGGCCTGTCGGGATCGGCAGAAGACATCCGAAAGATCGCAGCGGCATACCGGGTCTATTATGCGCGGCCCGATGCAGCAGAAGCCGACAAGGACTCCTATCTCATGGACCATTCCAGCATCGTCTACCTGATGGGACCGGATGGCCGTTTCGTGCGTCACTTCCCATACGGTACGTCCGCTGACGATATGAGAAATGCCCTGCAAAACGCCATAAATAGTTGAAAAACATCAAGTATCTGCTAGCATATACTTTTGACGTAAGACTTGGCTGAGCGATTGCTCTTGGGTGCGCAATAGTGTTATGTTGCACTGCAGCAATCCAGCTCAAGCCTATTCCGGCGCATGGTGACCAATCAATGCTTTATATGATGTATGAACTGAACCACGCGGCAGTTGCGCCACTGCGGCTGGCCGCAAAATACAGTCACCAGTTCTGGACCAATTCTGCAAACCCCATCGCGGAAACGGAATTTGGCCGGTCATACGCAGCATCGCTTGGAATGTTCGAGCGCCTGACCAGGCGTTATGGCAAGCCGGAGTTTGCCATTGCCGCCACAGAAGTTGAGGGCAAGGCATGTGCGGTGCACGAAGCCAGCATCTGGGAAAAGCCGTTTTGCAGCCTGCTGCATTTCAACCGTCAGTTTGAAACCGCGCCGACCGACCCCAAGCAACATCAGAAGATACTGATTGTCGCGCCAATGTCCGGGCACTACGCAACCTTGTTGCGCGGCACCGTCGAAGCGATGCTGCCGCATGGCGATGTATATGTCACCGACTGGGTGGATGCACGAGATGTGCCCGGTTCAAAAGGCAGTTTCGACCTGGATGACTATATCGACTATGTCATTGAAATGATACAGCACCTTGGTGAGAACGTGCATGTCATGGCAGTGTGTCAGCCAACCGTCCCGGTGCTGGCAGCAGTATCACTCATGCATCAGCGCAAGGACAAGTTACTGCCGGCATCAATGACACTGATGGGCGGCCCTATCGATACCCGCCGCAACCCCACCACCGTCAACGAGATGGCAACCGAACGCGGTATAGACTGGTTCAAACGGCACGTGATCGTGCGGGTGCCATTGCCAAATGCAGGCTTCATGCGCCAGGTGTATCCAGGCTTCCTGCAACTTTCAGGTTTCATGACCATGAATCTGGACCGGCATGTTGATGCGCACCGAGACCTGTTCCGGCATCTTGTCGACGGAGACGGAGACTCTGCTGAAAAACACGAAGAATTCTATGATGAATATATGTCGGTGATGGACCTGACGGCGGAATTTTACCTGCAGACCGTGGACAGGGTGTTCGTGAAACAGGCATTGCCAAAGGGCGAGTTCACCTACCGCGACCAGCTCATAAAACCGGCTTCAATTACCGAAACAGCCCTGATGACTGTTGAGGGCGAGAACGATGACATTTCCGGAATCGGGCAATCCGAAGCAGCACACGGGCTGTGCACCAGCCTGCCCGAGGATATGCGCGATCATCACCTGCAGGAAAAAGTCGGCCATTACGGTGTTTTCAACGGCTCCCGCTTCCGCGCTCACATCGTGCCGCGGCTTGTTGCGTTCATGCACAAACACAATTCGCAAACGTAGGGCATTTGCCACTCAGATAGTGGCAGTGCATCAGCCCTGAAACTGTTCATGCTTTCAGGGCACACGCAGTAGGCACGAATCAGCTATAATCCGGGCATGTCACTTTCTTCCCTCAAGCGTCTGTTCACTGGCGAACCCGACAGCCTGAATGGCCCGGACAGCCTGCTGATAGATGGCCGTGCCGTAGCCGTGCGCTATCGTGGAAATGCGCAGGCCAGACGCATCATCATGCGGATGGACAAGCATGGACATGGCATCGTGCTCACCGTGCCTGCAGGCACCAGCGCGCAAGCCGCACATCAGTTTGCCCAGGGCCAGGCAGGCTGGATATGGCAAAGACTTGCACCGGAAAGCCAGGCGCAGATGCCCGCGACGCTCGACGGGTGCAGCATTACAATCCGCGACACCGAGCATGTAATTGAAACCACGACCGGCCGCGGTGCGCCGGTTCACATTCGCGATCTACCGTCACCGCGCCTGATGGTTCGCGGTGATGCAGAACACATGCGGCGCCGGATTACCGATTTTCTGAAACGTGAAGCACGTCGCGATCTGGAAAAGGCATCACGCGGCTATGCCGAAACCATGCAGGTTGAATTCATGCGGCTCAGCGTGCGCGACACAACAAGCCGCTGGGGATCATGTTCCAGCACCGGGACACTTTCCTATTCATGGCGGTTGATCATGGCCCCGCCAAAGGTCCTGGATTATGTGTGCGCCCATGAAGTTGCCCATATCGAGCAGATGAACCACGGTCCCGAGTTCTGGAAACTGGTCTACCAGCACTGCCCCCACACCGACTATGCGAGAAACTGGCTGAAACGCCATGGGCAGACCCTGCACAAACTGCCGGTTTGATTTTACTGCACGCAGCCCGCACTCGCGCGTTTATCAGGTCCGCCAATGCGGATCATCGGGTCTGCAGAAGTTCATCAAGGCGGCGCTGGTTCCTGGTTTTTTCAATCTGGCGCCGTTGCACCCGGCCAACATCCGGCTCGGGTTCGAGCTCCGGCGCAGGTGTCAGGAAAATATTGCGCAGACTGTCGACAAATCCACCCCGATTGTACGCGTTGTCATCCTCGGCATAGGCAATCGCAGGACCGTCGGGTTCATAGTAGCCGGGCAGAGGCACTGGTTCGAGACCTGCGTGTGCCGCGTTCATCACGCTGGCAAAGATGCGCGCCGGCATGGAGCCGCCGGTTACCTTTTTGGTGGGAGAATTGTCGTCATTGCCAATCCATACACCGGCAATCAGGTGTGAGGTGTAGCCGATGAACCAGGCATCGCGGTAGTCCTGGGTTGTTCCGGTTTTGCCACCAGTTTCATGGCCTGTGACCTTTGCCGCTCTGCCGGTGCCTTCCTCGACGACGGCGCGCATCATGTGGTTCATGGCGCCAAGCGATTCAAACGAGATGACCGATCCCGGCCCGCTGCCGGAACGGTCATACAACACCTTGCCGTCGCGCGTGGTTATGCGGGTGATCACATGGGGTAGAACACCGGTGCCGCCATTGGCAAACGGCACATAGGCCGACGTCAGTTGCAGCAATGAGACTTCGGATGTTCCCAGCGCTATGGATGCATTGGCAACCAGGGGATACGTGATACCCAGCCGGCGGGCGGTTGCCGCCACATTGTCGGGCCCAACCTCAACTGCCAGCTTTGCAGCCACCGTGTTGATGGATGATGCCAACGCCTTGGTGAGTGTGACTGGGCCGATGTATTCTCGCCTGTAATTGTCGGGTGACCAGTTGCCGAACGTGACCGGTTCATCAATCTTGCGGGTTCTCGGCGTCATGCCGGCATCAATGGCGGTGAGGTAGACGAACGGTTTGAAAGCGGAACCGGGCTGACGCTGTGCCTTAACGGCACGATTGAACTGGCTCTTGATATAAGACCGGCCGCCAATCATTGCACGCACCGCGCCGGTCGTATCCAGGACAACCATGGCGGCTTCGGAAGCCGTAAATTTTTTCCCGTTTCTGTCAAGTTCGGCGCGCACCGCCGTTTCGGCAGATATCTGCAGCACAGGGTCAATCGTGGTCTCCACAACCACGCTGTCGTTCAACTCGCCAATCAGTTCCGGCAGAGTTTCACTGACCCAGTCCACCACATAGCGTTTGGCCGGAACATAGGTTGAACCAGGTGCCCTGGCACTCACGCCACGCGTTGAATCGGCTTCTGCCTTGGTAATGAAACCGGCCCGTACCATATCCGACAGAACCTCGCGCGCGCGCTCATTGGCACGCTTGGTGCTGGCTATCGGATTATAGCGGCTGGGCGCTTTCAATACCGCGGCAAGCACCGCAGCTTCCGACAGGTTGACATCGCGAGCCGACTTTCCAAAAAACTTCTGTGCCGCCTTGTCGATACCGGTGGCACCGGCGCCAAAGTAAACCCGGTTCATGTAGAGCTGCAGAATCTCATCCTTGGAGAACTTGCTTTCAAGCCAGATCGCCAGAATGGCTTCCTGCACTTTTCTCTCCAGCGTGCGTTCCGGTTTCAGAAACAGGTTCTTGGCCAATTGTTGGGTGAGCGTCGAACCGCCCTGAACCGTACCTCCTGCGCGATAATTAGCATACAGCGCTCGCGCTATACCAAATGGATCAATGCCGAAATGTGACCGGAAACGCCGGTCCTCAATTGCAATGATGGCCTGTGGCACGTAGGGCGGCAGTTCGTCTATGCGAACTGCGTCACCAAAAAACGCACCGCGCTCGGCCAGAACCGACCCGTCGGAGGCCAACAGCATTATTCCCGGCTCGCGCTCGGGGATGTTGAACAGGCCTTGCTTGTCCAGATTGACGAACAGGTATGCCGTCGTGGCAAACACTGCGAGCATGGCCCACAAGCCGACCATCATGCCCCAGGCAACAAGCTTGAAGACCACGGAGCGCTTGCGCCGGGGTTTCCGGCTTCGACCGGTGGTATTGGGCGTGACATCGGCTTTTCTGCGCGGTCCGGAGCCGGCAAATACAGGTTCGCGCCGGCGCGGGCCGCCACGTCGCTTCTGCTTCTTTTTGCCTAATCCAAACACGCGAAATAAGTCCTAAAGATTTGCCGGCAAGAGCTGGTCCCCAAACCCGGGTTTGCCTTGATCAGGATGATGTTTCGCTACAACAAGCCAAGCCATACCCGTGATCCCTATCAATATGTCAAAGCGGAATGCGGGCGCAAACCGTGCGCTTTTACCCGTCCCGCTGCCAGCAACAGGACACTAGCGTTTGCGCGTTAACCGGCTGTTACCCATATGCTACGTTTCGTAGGGCTATAGAAGGTCTTTTGCGCCACGTTACTAGACTGTTTTCGCCCTTTACCGTTCCCAAAGTTACAAAGGAGTGTGAAAATGTCTAAACAGATAGCCCTCACCGATACATGGATCGCGAAGAAAGCAAAGCCGGGGTGGTGGAGTGACACGAAGCTGACTGGATTCCTTTGTTATGTCAAGAAAACTGGCGAGCCGTCCTTCTATGTCCGCCGCCGCATCAATGGCACCCTACACCAACGTAAGGTCGCTACTCCTTTCAATGCTACCGTGAATGAAGCCCGCAATAAGGCGATGGCACTGATCGCATCCCTCGGCGAGGAGGCCCCGAAGCTAAAGTCCCGCACCGGCAAGCGCACCCTTGGCGAGTTGTTCTCTGAATTCAAGGAAATGAAGACGGGCCAACTAGAGAAGTCGACCCTCCGTTATTACGAGCGGCTCCTGAACCACAACGCTGCGCACCTGCTCGACCGCGTGCCGGTTCGCGACGACCTCCACGACCTGCACGCCTCGCTGTTCAAGAAGGACCCCGATGGCACTGTCCGCCGATCGGTGGCTGACCAAACCGCGAAGGCGATCAACTCGGTCCTGCGCTTCCACGAACTGGATCACATCTGCATCAGCAAGAAGCGTCTCGAGAAGGGCAAGTCTAAAACCGACGGCGACGGCAAGAAGAAGGCTGTCTGGTCGATGGACAAATTCTGCGCGGCACTGGACGCCATGCCGGACGGCCCTCGCCGTGACGCCCTCCTGTTTGCCATGACGACCGGCCTGCGGCGCTGCAACATTATCCGGGTGAGCGAGAACACGGCGTCGCTGCGCTGGGATCAGATCGACTTGGAGGCGCGCACCATGTTCTGCCGCACGAAGACCTATCACGGCCTGCTTCCATTGTCCGAAGGTGCGCTCGAATTGATCAACCGGCAGGCGCGGACGAGCGAGTATGTCTTCCCGATCTGGGAAGCTCGGACCCCGGAGATGATTGAGGCGGGCGTGCGCTTCCACGATACCCGTGAATACTTCGGCCAGCTCGCAGCCGAAACTAGTGAAGACTTCTGGGCATATAGCCTGCTGCGCGGAGACAGCGCACGATCGGAAGCGGCTAAATACCCGGACCGCTCGAAGTTGCACTGCGTCGCAGACCGTGTAAACGTCTTCCTCAAACTTCGTTTACGTCGCTTCTAGTTACTTGCATTTTTGTTTACGTTTTGTTATGGTTACATCTCCTGTTAGTTCGAGTTGTAAAGGAGATCCGATCATGTCGAATGGTCTCGGGTCGCTGCTGGACCCTAAAGCAGTATCTGCCTGTCTAGGATGTGCCGAGAGCACGCTCCGAGTGTGGCGTTGGCGCGGCGAAGGCCCACCCTACGTAAAAATCACGCGCCGCATGGTGCGCTATCCGCGCGAAGGTTTCGTCAAGTACCTGCGTGAGCGCGGCTATGAAGTTCCACAATGAATAAAAGGCGGACCCGGAGAAAGACCGCCCTTTAGGTCACTGATAGAAGATCGCCGCACTCACAACTGAGCAGCTTAGCTCAACATATAGCCAATGGCGATCTCCTGCCCATTTTTGGTAGAAGTTTCCTCGATGAAACTGTTAAAAATCAATGACTTAATTCCTTAGGAGCGACCCGCCGCCCGCGTGGTTGCGAATGTGACCGTCGTCGATTGCCGTCTGTTCTCGAAATCTCTGTTGGCGCCGTTACTGGCCGAGGAACGCATTGATCAATGCGCCTTCCCGAGTGAACAGGGCAAGGATCGCAAACCGCCTTACAATCCGACCCGCAAACCCGCCTACTTCGACGTGGAGACCTACACGGACGATACTGTCACCCACAAGCCATGGGATGACATGAAGGGGAAGCCCGACTTTCCCAGCATCCGCAACATGCGGCAGTCGAAGCAATGGTCGGCAAACTTCAACTCCCGCGACAAGTGGACGACACTGGCGATCGCCCTTCAGGACAACGGCGGCAATATTCTGGTTCTCGTTTACGGATTTGACGACAAAAACGGAAACAACCA
>Ga0316194_10000385_pt1 | contig 27632 bp, 30 predicted proteins | sample CroRivsedime1_MG_FD_204936 | JGI IMG/M metagenome (GOLD analysis project Ga0316194, IMG submission 204936) | Coastal sediment microbial communities from Maine, United States - Cross River sediment 1 | ecosystem: Environmental > Aquatic > Marine > Coastal > Sediment | place: USA: Maine...
TTTACCTCAAGCATCGAAAAGAGGCTCGCGGCGTGGGTGGATTGTTTTTCGATGATCTCAGTGAATGGGGGTTCGAAAAGAGCTTCGACTTTCTGAAAGCGGTGGGAGACAGCTATCTCGATGCCTACCTGCCCATCGTCAGGCGTCGTAAAGACCAGGCATGGACGCAAAAACAACGGGAATTTCAGTTATACCGCCGGGGCCGCTACGTCGAATTCAACCTGGTGTATGACCGTGGAACCTTGTTTGGTCTGCAATCGGGGGGCCGGACCGAGTCCATCCTGATGTCACTTCCGCCATTGGTATCGTGGCGCTACAACTGGCAGCCCGAACCGGGTTCAGAAGAGTCGCTCCTGTACGATTTCCTGGTGCCGCGCAACTGGCTGGATCACCACAGGTAAGGCAGGAATTCCTCCGGGATCGGATTGTCTTTGCTCTCGTTGTCCCACATGATCGTCACAATCCACCAGCGGCTGTCTTTGAACAACAGCTGAATGCTATTGATGCCGCGGGCAATCGGCGCACCATCCGGACTGTTTCTGGCCTCGTAGGTGCTGAAAGCCTGTAGCAGGTTTCCAAAGCGGTTCATCTGGCGCATGATTTCGACTTCATAGAAATCATTTTCGGCCAGGAAAGGTTCAGCATCCTCGATCCACTCCTCGAGGCTCAGCACCTGGAGTTTGCCTTCCTTGTGCACCCGTTTGCCGATCGGGATCAGCCGGGCGCCCTCCAGGAACAGGCTGCGTTCCCGGTACCAGTTACGTTTTCCTGCGGGCCCCGAGATGGTTTCATACATCGCCTTGATGATGGCATCAGGCGAGCTGACGTCTTCCGGTCGTGGTTTGGGTGCGGTTTTTTTCTCACTGGTTTCATTCATGTTGTTTCTCTCCTTGATCCAATGACAGCCAGTTCCCTGGCCCATAGATTGCAGGATTCTGAAGAGGGATGGAAGCCGTCTTCACAAAATCCATGTTCCTGTCGAGTGATACGTGTCGGCACGTGAGTCGCATTCGGGTAGTCAGCGATGACGGCTGCAGCAATTTCGTCCAGTGTGGCTGCACGAAGTCCAAGTGAGAATCTCAGCGGCTGGGGCGGCAGCGGAAATTGCGACATGGGGGGTAAACCGGCGAACAGCACACGGGCATCAGGATATTTCCGGGAAATATCGTCCATCAGCTGCTTCATTTTTGATCGCCAGTAGCTAGTAGTGCTCACGCTGGTGACATTGTTCACGCCCACGGAAAGCAACAGGATATCGGCCTGGTGATCATCCTCGATCGACGCCAGGCAGTCCAGGACGTCCTCAATGGTATAGCCGGTCTGGCCTTCGATGCGCCAGTGAACCCTGCGATTCAACTCCTCCGACAGGGCAATGGCGAACTGCCCGGGAAGTGACTCATCTACGTGCGCGGTGCCCACGCCGTCGATGATCGAGTCACCCACCGCAAGCAGGCGCAATGTTTCTCCACTACCGGTTACACCCTGCCGGTCACCGGGTGCACCAGGCAGGCGCAGTGCCTGGCGTCGCAACCAGAGGCCCTGTATCGCTGTGACTGGCAACAAAAGCCAAAAGACCCACCGTTGCAACATGTTTCAGTGAGCCGTATCCCAGTCAGGGCCGTGTCCGGTATCGACAATCAGCGGTACATCAAGATCTGCGGCGCCGGACATCCGCTCAACGACCGCTGATTTCAGGTCCTCAAGCTGGCTCTCCTTCACTTCGAAGACCAGCTCGTCATGCACCTGCATCACCAGCCGGGCATCGGGCCGGGTTTTTTCCAGCCAGGCATCTACGCTGATCATGGCCCGCTTGATGATGTCCGCAGCCGTTCCCTGCATGGGGGCGTTGATGGCGGCACGCTCAGCACCCTGCCGTCTCTGCATATTGCTCGCATTGATGTCCGGCAGATAAAGCCGGCGGCCGAAGAGGGTTTCCACGTAGCCCTGTTCACGGGCCTGTTCCCGCGTTTTCTCCATGAACTGCTGCACTCCTGGATACCGCATGAAATAGGTGTCCATGTACGCCTGGGCTTCCACACGGCCGATATTGAGCTGGCGTGACAGCCCGAAAGCGGACATGCCGTACATCAGGCCGAAGTTGATCGCCTTGGCGGCTCGCCGGTGATCGCTGTCGACCTCGGCGTAAGGAACGTCGAAAACTTCGCTGGCGGTGGCCTGGTGAACGTCGACCTCGTCGTGAAATGCTTTCAGCAGCCCTTCATCGCCTGAAAGGTGGGCCATGATCCGCAATTCGATCTGGGAGTAATCGCAGGCCATGATCACGCTTCCTGCAGGCGCGATGAATGCTTCCCTGATTTTCCGGCCCTGTGGCGTGCGAATGGGGATATTCTGCAGGTTCGGGTCTGATGAGGACAGGCGCCCGGTGGCTGCCACGGCCTGGTGATAGGACGTGTGCACCCGGCCGGTACGCGGGTTTATCTGCTGCGGCAGTTTGTCGGTATAAGTCGACTTCAGCTTGGAAAGCGAACGGTATTCCAGGACCAGGCTGGGCAACTCGTAGTCAATCGCCAATTCCTGTAATACATCTTCTGCGGTAGATGCCTGACCTTTCGGTGTCTTGCGGATGACGGGCAGTCCGAGTTTTTCGAAAAGGATTTGCTGCAGCTGCTTGGGCGACCCCAGGTTGAAGGGCTGACCGGCTGCGCCGTGCGCTTCCTTTTCCAGTTTCATGATCTGCACGGACATATCCCGGCTCTGATTGGCCAGCTGATCTCCGTCAATCAGCACGCCGCGCTGCTCCATCCGCGCCAGCACGGGCACCAGGGGAATCTCGATGTCTTTCAGGACGGAAGAGAGGGACTCCTCCTGTTGCAGACGCGGCCAAAGGTGTTCATGCAACTGCAGCGTGATATCGGCGTCTTCGGCAGCATAATGAGAGGCTTCGTCAATCGCGACCTGGCTGAACGAAATCTGTTTCGCGCCTTTACCTGCGATGTCTTCGTAATGGGTGGTTTGCCGTCCCAGGTATTTCAGTGCCAGGGAATCCATGTCATGGCGGCTTCCGGTGCTGTTGAACACATAGGACTCCAGCATGGTGTCGAACGCCACCCCCTGCACGTTGATGTCATAAAGGGACAACACGTTCATGTCGTACTTGATGTGCTGACCCACTTTCGGCAGATCAGGGTCTTCCAGCAGGGGCTTTAGCTTTGCCAGCACTTCATCGCGGTCCAATTGTGGCCCGGCGGCCGGATAATCATGGCCTACGGGTATATAAACAGCGTGCCCGTTTCTGGTTGAAAAACTCAGGCCAACCAGTTCTGCCTGCATGGAATCGAGGCTGGTAGTCTCGGTGTCAAAAGCCACCAGGTCTGCCTCTCCCAGCGCTGCAATCAGTGCATCCAGTTCATCATGGGAACTGATCGTGTGATAGTCGGTTTCCGGTGGTTTCTCATCGGCCTTCTTGTCAATTTCCTGTAGCCAGCTATTGAACTCGAAACGCTTGAGTGCTTCAGTCAGGGAAGGCTTGTCAATCTCTCCTCTCTTCAGCTCCATCGGTTGATCATCGAGATCGAGATCCCTGCGGATCGTCGCCAGTTCCCGGGAGAGGGGGAGTTGTTCCACGGCGGCCCTGAGGTTTTCGCCAATCTTTCCGCCCACTTCTTCTGCATGAGCCACGACCTGGTCCAGGTCACCCCATTGGCCGAGCCACTTGGCCGCCGTCTTGGGGCCGCATTTTTCGACGCCTGGAATGTTATCGGCCTTGTCGCCTGTCAGTGCGAGGAAATCCACGATCTGCTCAGGGGTGACATCAAATTTTTGCTTTACACCGTCGCGGTCCATATCGGTGTTGGTCATCGTGTTGGTCAGGGTCGTGAGCTCACTGACGAGTTGCGCCATGTCCTTGTCCCCGGTCGAAATGACGCAGCGCATACCGGCTTTCTCGGCGTTTTCAGCCAATGTGCCGATCACGTCATCCGCCTCAACGCCGTCGACCTGCAACAGGGGTAATCCCAGCATCTTCGTGAAATCGAGTATCGACTGGACCTGCTGGCGCAATTCGGCCGGCATCGGCGGGCGGTTCGCTTTGTACTCCGGATACAGTTCGTGACGAAAAGTCGGTCCCCTGGCATCGAACACCACGGCTATATACTCGGGCTCTGCCTCATTCAGCAAGCGCTTCAGCATGTTGGCGACGCCGAGCAGCGCTCCGGTCGGTTCGCCGTGACTATTGGTCAGGTTAGGCAGCGCATGAAAAGCCCGGTAGAGATAAGATGAACCATCAACAAGATACAGCGTCGGCTTAGTGCTCATAGTTTATTCGGAATCATTTATGGGTTATTAGGGTCTGATATTATGAGAGTCTAACTCAGAGGGAGCATGAGTCGATGAGAAACGTGTTTTTCAATTCCATGCGATGGTCGTCGCTGGTCATCCTGTTTTCTGCATCGATGTTGTCTGCCGGTTTGTTGCTGGCACAGGAGGATCTTGAAAAGCCGCCGCCCATTCCGCCTGAAAGCACCGAAGATGTCCCAATCCCGCCCAAAGTTCAGGACGAACAGATCGAACCCACCGTCACCATTCGTGAGGAAGAAGAGCGGTTGATCGAAGAGTATCGGATGAACGGCCGCGTATACATGGTCAAAGTCACGCCGAAAAAAGGTGGTGTTCCTTACTATTACGTTGACACGGACGGAGACGGACAGCTTGAACTCGATGTGGATCAACAGGCCATGAATCCCGTTCAGCCTGTTCACTGGAAGGTCATGGAGTGGGATTAGAATCGGCTGAGAACCCCGCAGTAAAAGAGGATTTCGCGGCCAGGCTGGTCGCGTCGCTGGGTCGTGGTGTTTCCTGGTTCACACTGGCCATGGTGGTATTGATCTTCGCGATCGTCATTTTGCGTTATGGCTTCAACCAGGGCTGGATCTGGTTACAGGAGAGTGTGACCTACCTGCATGCTGCCGTTTTCATGCTGGCTGCCGCCTGGGCTTTTCAGACCGATGATCATGTGCGGGTCGATATTTTTTACCGCTCCGGTTCCAGCCGCTACAAAAATATCGTCAACCTGGTGGGGACTTTGCTCTTGCTGGTGCCCTTCAGCCTTTTCCTGCTGTACATTGGCTGGAATTACGTGGCCGCCTCGTGGGAAACCATGGAAGCTTCGCGGGAAGCGGGGGGCTTGCCCCTGGTGTTCCTGTTGAAAAGCCTGATCCTTGTTTTGCCGGCGCTTCTTCTGCTGCAGGCCTGGAGTACGGTCCGGTTATGCCTGAAGCAGCTACGCAGTGATGACTGATCGTCGGCGGGAGAAGATTGAGGCTGTTTTGGCGGACAGGCAACCCGACCTGACGGTACTGGCCGAACACCTTCACAAACCCCGTAACCTATCGGCCATTGTCCGCACCTGTGACGCTGTCGGCATCAACGAGGTACACGCGGTACCGGGTGAGGAAGGCCTGGCCATTCATTGGAAAACTTCGCAGGGTGCGGAAAAATGGATGAAGGTGCGTGCGCATGATGATCTCGAAAGCGCTTGCCGTTACCTGAAGGACGGGGGCTTTCAACTGGTGGCGGCACACCTGTCGGATACTGCGGTTGATTACAGGGACCTGGATTACACCGGGCCCACTGCGCTGATGGTGGGTACAGAACTTTTTGGCGTCAGTGAACAGGCGCTGGCCTTTGCGGACCGGCAGGTCAGAATACCGATGAAGGGCATGACCCAGTCGCTCAATGTGTCGGTGGCCTGCGCAGTGGTGCTGTACGAGGCGATGAGGCAGCGGGAAATCGCCGGATTGTATGGTCGATTGCGGCTTGGTCCTGCAACACTGGACCCTCAACGCTTCGAGTGGCTTCATCCCGCCGTTGCACGTTACTGCCGCGAGCGGGGCCTGGATTATCCGGAACTGGATGAGGACGGGGAGATTATCGGTGACTTACCCCGAGGGACGCCCCGAGGGACGCCGTAGCTGCCTGAGCACTTCGGTGCCGTCCGGGGTTTTGCCGGTCCATAATTCAAACGACAGGGCAGCCTGATGGACCAGCATGCCCAGACCATCCCTGTAGCGAATGCCCCGTGCCATGCACAACCGCCGCAGCGGCTCTGCCGCTTTTCCGTAATTCATGTCGTAGCAGAGCGCACCTGGCGTCAGCCATGATTCGCCTAGCTCCGGAGCTAGGCCACCGTGGCCCAGGGATGTGGCATTAATGATCAGATCAAAAGGCGCTTCGGACAAGAGTTCCCGGGGTTCACAGGCCGACAACTTTCCAAGATCACCGTGAGTGTCCACCAGTTGCTGCGCGCGCAGGATGCTGCGGTTAGCGACAACGATCGTTTTCGGCTTTGCCCGTAATAACGCCCCCAGAACACTGGCAGCCGCGCCGCCGGCGCCCAGCAGGCAAATTCGCGACCCTGCCAATTCCGGCGAGGACCCGGCCCGCAAATCGTGTACCAGCCCCATTCCATCCGTGCTGTCGGCAAACCACTGATGATCACTCTCGAAAACCAGTGTATTGGCGGCCCTGGCTCGACATGCACTATCACTGCTGCTGGAGGCAAGCAGCCATGCCGCATTTTTGAAAGGCGCCGTGATATTGCAGCCACGTCCGCCTTCCAGCGCGAGCGCTTTTACTCGTTCAGGAAACGTGTCAGAAGTAGCTTCTATAGCCTGGTAATCAACCCGCAGACCGCACTGAGCTGCAAACAGTCCATGAATTTCAGGAGACCGGGACTGAGCAACCGGGTTACCAAAAACAGCAAGCCTGATTACTGGTCCCGAAGCCACTCAGCAGCCTGTATGGCGAAGTACGTCAGGACACCGTCCGCACCCGCGCGTTTGAGACAGGTCAATGCCTCCATCACCACAGCCTTTTCATCCAGCCAGCCATTGAGCGCGGCGGCCTTGATCATCGCGTATTCACCCGAGACCTGGTATGCGAACGTGGGTACTTCGAATGTTTCCTTGACCCTGCGAATGATGTCCAGGTAGGGCAAACCCGGCTTGACCATGACCATGTCCGCTCCTTCTTCGAGGTCCAGCCCGACTTCGCGCAGCGCCTCGTTGGTATTGGCCGGGTCCATCTGAAACGAATACTTGTTGGCCCCCTTGAGATTGCCAGCAGACCCTACCGCATCGCGGAACGGGCCGTAAAAGCTCGAGGCGTACTTGGCCGCGTAGGAAAGAATCTGTTTGTTGGGGAAGCCTTCGGTTTCCAAAGCCTGCCGGATGGCGGCAATGCGTCCGTCCATCATGTCGGAAGGCGCCACTACGTCTGCACCTGCCTCAACGTGGGACAAGGCTTGTTTGACCAGCACATCAACCGTTTCATCATTGACCACGTAACCGGTCTCATCAATCAGTCCGTCCAGGCCGTGGGATGTGAAAGGATCAAGCGCGACATCGGTAATCACACCCAGTTCGGGAAAGCGTTCTTTCAGCGCCGCGACGGCGCGCTGCGACAGGCCTTCGGGATTCCATGCTTCGCGGGCATCATCCGATTTGCAATCTGCCGCTACGACGGGAAACAGCGCTATGGCCGGGATGCCGAGTTCGAGGCAATATTCGGCCCGGGGCAGGAGGCGGTCGATGGTTAACCGTTCAACGCCCGGCATGGACTTGATCGGTTCAACGGCGTTATCGCCTTCAAGAACGAAAACAGGCCAGATCAAATCATCGCTGCTGAACCTGGCTTCGCGCATCATGCGGCGGGAGAAATCGTGTGCCCGCATCCGGCGCATGCGGGTAGCTGGAAAAGTCATGGGGTTGTACCTCGTTTTTATCTGACCTGATTTTAAACCTTTGGCGCGATCTCATACCACTCATTGAGCCGGTTGATGAGCTCGGTCAAGCCGGCCCGGCTTTTCGACGAAAAAACCTGCACGCTGGCCACAGGCGGTAATAATTTTTTAATCTTGAGCAGCGTCGCCTGGGACGGTCCCCGTTTGAGCTTGTCGCTCTTGGTCAATAGCACGTGGCAAGGGAGTTCGGAGAGGGAGCACCAGCGCAGCATCTGCTCATCGAATTCCCGCATCGGATGCCGAATGTCCATCACCAGTACGACTCCCCGAAGACATTCGCGTTGCTCGAAGTATTGCTGCATCACCTGTTGCCAGTGCGCTTTCAGTTTCACCGGCACCTTGGCGTATCCGTAACCGGGCAGGTCCGCGATCCGGCGGCTTTCATCGATGTCGAAGATGACAATCTGCTGCGTGCGCCCGGGTGTTTTACTGGTACGCGCCAGTGATTTCTGGTCGGTCAGGGTATTGATCGCGCTTGATTTTCCCGCATTGGAGCGGCCGGCGAAAGCCACTTCATAACCCGTGTCCGGTGGCAATTGCCGCAGTTTGTGTGCACTGATTACATAGCGTGCAGAGCGATACGGGTTGAAAACTGTAGATTCAGATGTCATTTGATTGTCTGTTTAAGCTGGAACGTGGAGACCGAAACCGCGATAATATCGTGCCATTCTAGCCTGAATACAGTTCATACCGACTCTAGGAGATCGCAAAATGAGTTTTTTGCTCCGGGCCATAGCCAGTTCACTGGTCCTCGTCAGCCTGCAATCCTTCGCCCAGGGAGATGCTGCGGCAGGAGAAACCAAAGCGGCCATCTGTGCCGCCTGCCATGGTGCGGACGGCAATAGTGCCGTTCCCAACTGGCCGAAACTGGCGGGTCAGCATCAGCAATACCTGGTGCGGCAAGCCACATTGATCAAGGCAAACGCACGTCCGGTGCCTGAAATGATGGGGATTACACCCGGCTTGACCGAACAGGATATCCTCGATATTTCAGCCTACTTTTCACAACAGACCGCATCGGGCGGTGTTGCAGATGAGTCAAAGGTCGTGCTGGGTGAAAGAATATACCGCGCTGGAAACCCGGAGTCAGGCGTGCCTGCCTGCATGTCCTGCCATGGCCCGGCTGGCGAAGGCAACCCGCTTTCCGGCTACCCCGCCCTGGCTGGCCAGCACGCCGTGTATACCAGTACTATGCTGACACGCTTCCGCAGTGGCGAGAACTGGGGAGCCGATGACGCCTCCAGCAAGATCATGAACGGCTCGGCGGCCCGGTTGTCAGATGATGAAATCGAGGCCGTGGCCAGCTATGTCCAGGGACTTTTTCTTGGCTCGGAATGAACCGATTGACCGGATCGGGGTCAGTAAAAAATACCCGTGAAGATCTGAGTCCGCAGGAGCAGTACATGAACAAGATCGTATATTTGAAGTTGGCAGCGCTCGGCCTGTTGTTACTGGCGTTTACCAGCCCCGTCCAGGCACAGGGTGGCGGAGACGTCGAATACCAGGAAGGCTTGCATTATTTCCTGATCGAGGGGGCTCCGGCGAGGTCCGGCGATAACATCATCCTGGAAGAAGCATTCAGCTATCTTTGCACACACTGCTACACTTTCGATCCCTATGTTGAAGCCTGGAAGAAAAGAAAGCCCGAGTACGTGGAATTCAGACGAGTTCCGGTCGGGTTTGGTCGCGGGTCATGGGAACTCTACTCGAGAGGTTATGTCACAGCGGAAATGATGAATGTTCCTGACAAGGCGCACACTGACCTGATGGACCGGATCTGGAAGGAAAAAGACATCATCCGCGACATGGACGGCCTGGCGACATTTTACAGCCAGTATGGACTCGACAAGGAAAAATTCCTGTCGACTTCCCGGTCTTTCGCTGTTGACGGCAAATTACGAAAAGACCAGGCCCTGGTGCAGGCTTACGGTATCCGCGGCACTCCTGCACTGGTGTTGAACGGCAAATACCGGATTGCAGGCAACGCCGCTGTAGCCAGCTATGACGCCATGTTCGCGGTGGTGGATTACCTGATTGAAAAGGAAGCGGGCTCCGTGCAGCAGACAAGTGTCTCAGCCGATTGAGAAAATTGCTGCAACGGGCCAGAAACTCCGTTTTCTGAGCTTCAATATACAGGCAGGGACTTCGACAGCACGCTATCACCATTACGTCACGCACAGTTGGCGGCAGGTGCTGCCGCATGCCAAGCGTATTAAAAACCTGGACGCGATTGCCGAACTTGTCGAGCCATACGACATGGTCGCATTGCAGGAGGTCGATTCGGGCAGCCTGCGTTCAGGTTACATCAACCAGTCCCGCTACCTGGCAAACCATGCCGGCATGCCGTTCTGGTGTCACCAATCCAATCGGAAAGTGGGCACGGTCGCCTACGCCGGTAACGGTTTTCTGAGCCGGTTCGAGCCGGACGCTGTTGAAGAGCACCGTCTCCCCGGTGTCATCCCCGGACGGGGAACCCTGCTGGTGAGATACGGTGAAGGTTTCAATGGTCTGGATATCGCGGTCGTCCACCTGGCGCTGGGAAAACGCGCCCGGGCGCAACAACTGAAGTTTCTTGCCCGGGAACTCGATAGCAGCCGGCACCTGGTGGTTCTCGGGGATTTCAATACCCAGGTAGATACACCACACTTGCTGGAACTGAGGGAAACGCTGGCTTTACAGGCACCCACCGTGGGTATGCCTACTTACCCTTCCTGGCAGCCGCAACGTGCGATCGATCACTTGCTGGTCAGCGAGACACTGCAGGTGGGCGTGGCGCAGGTGCTTGATGTGGCGTATTCGGACCACTGCCCGGTGACCCTCGAAATCACGTTGCCCCCCGAATTGAAATTACAGGAAGCGACCCGTCCCGTAATCAGCGTCGAATCCAGGACCCGCCCCTAAAAACCTGCCAGCATTCTTACTCCGACCAATACCAGGAAACCGCCAAAGATCTTCTTGACCAGGTCTGGATGAAGCCTGTGTACAGTCGCGGCTCCCAGCGGTGCGGCGATGGCGCTGGTCACGGCAATCCCCAGCAGGGCCGGCAGGTGGACATAGCCCAGCGCTCCTTCAGGCGTTTCGCCACTCAGGCCGAACCACACAAAAGCCAGCGAACCCGCGACCGCAATGGGGAATCCGCAGGCCGCAGAGGTGGCGACCGCGTTCTGGGTTTTTATGCCATGCCAAAGCTGCCATGGCCCGGTCAGGGCTCCGCCGCCGATTCCTATCAGGCTCGAAATCGAACCGATGACAAATCCCACCCCGCTTACGCCGGGCTGGCCTGGCAAGGGCTTTTCGCCGATTGGCTTGCGGGCCAGGATCAGCTGCAGTCCTGCCAGGATCGCGAAAACTCCAACAATTCGAATCAAAGCATCGCCTTGCAATTTATCCGCGATTGCCGCTCCAAGAACAGCACCCGCGGCGAGGCCGGCGGTCAGGGAGCGAACCAGCGGCCAGTTGATGGCGCCTTTGCGATGATGTGCAGTCAGGGAGCTGAGAGAGGTAATCAGCATGCTTGCCAGCGAGGTGGCAATCGCCATATGAATAGCCCAGGGTGCGGTTTGCGGGTCTTTGAGGAACAGGAAAGTGAGGGCCGGCACTACGATAAACCCGCCACCGATTCCCAGGAAACCCGCAAGATAGCCGGCTAGCATCCCGGTCAAAGCGAATTCAAGAATCATTTGCTTGCCGGGGAGGGCTCGATTTCATATTCTGGTGCATGTGAATTTTCACCTTCTAAAAAACAGGCCTTTTCCATCTTTCAGGCGAATCGCTCATCCGAGTTTAACTCCATGAAGCTGGGATCAACAGGAATTGCAGTCCTGTTTTTGTCGCTGTTTTCGTGTGTATTGCATGCCGCTGAAAGTCTCCCTGCAGACCCGCTCGAAAAATTCAGTACGGCGTGGCGAGCGGCTGCGCATGGCAGTCGTGCCGATTTTGTCCGACTGATGCCGGAACTCGAAGGGTATCTGCTGTATCCCTACCTTCGTTACGAAGACCTCCGGTTCCGCAGGACCTCTGTACCCGCAGATGAAATGTCTGCGTTTATTGAGGAGTATCGGGACTGGGCATTTACGCCCGGGCTTGAAAGAGCCTGGCTGCGAACCCTGGGTGAACGCAGTCAGTGGGATACGCTGCTGAATCATGCGCCAGGTGTGCTCGATGATACGGAAGTGAGTTGTTACCTGGCGCAGGCCCGCATCAAGCGCGGAAAAACTGACGACCTGGTTCCTGTGGCCCAGTCTCTGTGGGCTGTCGGAAAATCACAACCCGATGCCTGTGACCCGGTTTTTCGCTGGCTGAAGAATGAAGCCGGGATCACGAGCGGGTTGGCCTGGGAGCGCATTCGCAGAGCCATGGAGGCCAGGCAGCCCAAGTTGACCCTTTACCTGGCTCGTTACCTTTCTCCGGAAGACAAGGCCTGGGCGGACCGGTGGTACCAGCTGGACCGCAGTGCTTACCGGCAATTGAAGCAATCTGCAAAGTGGGCTGTCAATGGCCATAGCCTGGATATCACGGCGTATGGCCTCAGAAGGCTGGCAAGGAGTGACCCTGACAGGGCATGGGATACGTACCTCGTACTGGAATCCCGGTTTGATTGGGGTGTTGATGTCCAGGGAAGTATTCTCAGGGAAATCGCCTTGTGGTCGGCAGTGGAGGGCCTAGATGGCGCCCCTAAGCGGCTCGCAGCCGTGCCAGAGGGCTACCGGGACGGCAAACTATGGGAATGGTGGGCCCGCTATAATTTGTCCGCAGGGAACTGGCAGGAAGTCATCTCAGCCATTGAAGGCATGCCCGAAGACCAGCGGGATGATTCGCGCTGGCGTTATTGGGATGCCCGGGCCCGTCGCGAGACCGGCGAGCAGGATCAATCGGCACAAAGGCTGGCTGACCTGGCACTGGAAGCAAATTACTACGGCTTTCTGGCCGCAGATGTGCTTGATCTGCCTTACACCATCTGCCCGGAGGAACCCAATGTTACCCAGGAGCAAGTGCAGGCACTAAGGGATCAACCTGGTTTTCAGCGAGCCCTGGAATTGAGGAGAGCGGGCATTCCCAACTGGTCGCGCAGCGAATGGAAAATTGCCGCAAAACCACTGGACAAGGACGGGCTGCGTGCGGCCGCTGCAATCGCTACCGGGGCTGGATGGCCTGACATGGCCATATTCGCCCTGGGTAACAGTGGTGACCTGCGCTGGTATGACTGGCGGTTTCCCATTGAATACGCTGACCTCGTGGAAAACCGGGCTGAAAAACTTCAGCTCGATTCGTCCTGGGTCATGGGCCTGATGCGGTCAGAGAGCGCCATGGCGGAGGATGCGCTTTCCCCGGCAGGAGCGAGAGGTCTTATGCAGGTTATGCCGGGAACGGCAAAATTGCTTGCCCGTCAACATTCCTTCAAGTACACCGGCCACCAGCAGTTGATGCAGGCCGATGACAACATCCGGTTTGGAACAGCTTATCTCAGGGACCTGCTCGATCGCTTTGGAGACAACGAGGTACTGGTTTCAGGTGCTTATAATGCCGGTCCTCACGTGGTTGACCGCTGGATGGCGGAGCGGCAAACTAATGACCCGGCAATTTTCGTAGAAACGCTACCGTATTTTGAAACCCGGGACTACATTCCAAGGGTGCTCGCATTTTCCACCATTTACGACTGGCGCCTCCAGAACCCGGTCAGGCGGATCTCTTCACGTATGCCAGCTCTTGATGCCAGCCCTGCTGCACTTGCTGACCGCAAAGCGGTGGCCGCCAAGATTGTTTGCCGGGCACCCGGCTGATGCACCACGCCGCAAAGGAGCCAACCATGCGTATCGTATTGCTCGGAGCAACTGGTTTTTTGGGACACCACCTGCTGCCCCAGCTTTCAGCTGCCGGACATGAATGTATCGTGCTCAGCCGCTACCCGCCCGGTTGCAGAGAGCTGACGGTCATACCGCGCGTCGAAGTGCGCAGGGCAGATATCCACGACCCCGAACAATTGCGGCAACACTTTGCGGGGGCGGACGGGGTGATCAACATGGTCGGCATCCTGAATGAGCGTGGGCGCAACGGCGAAGGCTTCAACCGGGCCCATGTAGAACTGGTTGAGAAAATCATCGAGGCTTGCGGCGCCTGCCATGTCCGTCGTTTTCTGCAGGTCAGTGCGCTGCATGCGGGTAAGGGCAGCAGTCATTACCTGGTGAGCAAGGGCAGGGCTGAAGAACAGATCCTGGCTGCAAAGCATCTGAACAGCACGATTGTCCAGCCATCCGTGATTTTCGGTGAGGGTGACAGCTTCTTCAACCGGTTTGCCGGCTTGTTGAAGATTGCGCCGGTACTGCCTCTCGCCTGTCCCGATTCAAAGCTTCAGCCGGTTTGGGTGGGGGATGTTGTGACGGCCATAAAGATGGCGCTGACGGACCCCGAAACCATTGGGCAAAAGCTGATCATGGTGGGGCCTCGAGAGTACACTCTGCGTGAATTGGTGGAGTTCACCGCCTGCGTTTGCGGACTGAAACGGAAAATCATCGGCCTCCCGGACGCCCTGTCGCGGATCCAGGGCCGTGTCATGGATTTCGTGCCGGGAAAACCTTTTTCCTCCGATAACTACCGGTCGCTGCAAACTGATAACACCAGCGTCGAGAATAGCCTGTGGCGGTTTGGCATCAACCCTCGTTCGATCGAAGCCACGGTGCCTGGCTATCTCAATCGCGACGGTCATCAGCGAAGGCTGGATGACTGCCGCCGAAAGGCGGACGATTGACATGACGGAAGTCTTCCTGGTTGGCGGGGCTGTTCGTGACGACCTGCTGGGCAAGGTTGTCAAAGAGCAGGACTGGGTAGTCGTTGGCGGAAGTCCCGAAGAACTGACGTCGCAGGGCTACCGACAGGTAGGTGCGTCGTTCCCTGTATTTCTGCACCCGGACTCAGGTGAGGAGTACGCCCTGGCCCGGACCGAGCGCAAACAGGGTCACGGATATCATGGCTTTGCTGTTGATTTTCATCCTGGTGTAACCCTTATAGAAGACCTCGAGCGAAGGGACCTGACCATCAATGCCATGGCCCGCGACGAACAGGGGCAACTGGTTGATCCTTTCAATGGCCAACGTGATCTTGAGCAGCGGGTGTTAAGGCATGTTTCAGATGCCTTTACTGAAGATCCGCTACGGGTATTGCGAGTGGCCCGCTTTGCAGCCCGCTTTGCAGACCTGGGCTTCACGATACACCCGTCTACGCTCAAGCTGATGACGGATATGGTGAGGTCGGGAGAGCTTGAGCACCTTGTTCCCGAGCGCGTCTGGTCTGAATGTGAAAAGGCTTTTGGCTGCTCCCAACCCGGAAAATTTATCGAAGTCTTGCGCGAATGTGGTGCCCTTGAACAACTTTTGCCGGAAGTTGATCGCCTGTTTGGCGTTCCGCAACCGGAAAAACACCATCCGGAAATTGACACGGGAATTCATGTGCTGATGACCATGAACCTCGCAGCGGATATGGGGAATGATGCAAAAGTCATTTTTGCACTGCTGCTACACGACCTGGGTAAAGGACTGACACCAGAGTCCCGGCTGCCATCGCATTTCGGGCATGAAAAAAGTGGCTTACCCCTGGTGCAGGGCGTCTGCGAGCGGTTTCGTGTTCCCGGCGCCTACCGGAGCCTGGCCCTGATCGTCTGCGAAAATCACCTTCGTTGCCACCGCGTACTCGAAGCCCGGCCTTCGACCCTGCTGAAATTGATCGAAGATGCCGGCCTCTTACGTCAGCCGGAGCGGACAGAGAACTTTCTGCAGGCCTGTGAGGCAGATTACCGGGGAAGAAAGGGCATGGAAAGCAGGTCTTATCCACAGGCCGGGCGCGTACGCCTGGGCCTTGCGGCCGCGCAAAGCATCCGCGCGGCGGACGTGGAGACGACAGGTCTGGAAGGCCCGCAAATCGGAGAGAAGATCCGTGAGGCACGGATCGCTGCTATAAGCGATGCCTTAAGTCCTGCAGACTGAAACCGCGCGGCGGAATTTCGAGACCCCTGCCGAGCCCCATGACCTGAAACTTTTCCCCCATCATGCCCGGCAAAGTCAGTTGCCGGGCCTGCGCACTGAGTGCGGCTCCGCCATCGGCAGAGTTTTCGGCGTGGTTCGACAACAAAACGTCCAACCCGCAGCCCAGCAGGAACAGGGTCTGGCTGGAATAGCCTTCGACTTCCAGGTCACATTCATCAGCCGCTTCAGCCAGGGCTGTAAAGTCAACCCAGGCCGTGATGTCCTGCAAACCCGGCCAGAAAAAAACGTCATCGTGGGCACGGTGTCGGTAGTGACACATCAGAGTGCCATCGGAGCGTTCCGGGAGGTAATACTCTTTTCTCGGATAGCCGTAATCGATAAACAGTGCAAGACCCCGTTGCATGGCGGATGTGACCGTTTGGAGCCAGGGCGCGAGACGCAAATTGATTTCTGAACGGTAGCCGGTTTGAAATTCGCGGCCGGTGTCCGAAACGACATGCGCAATGGCCTGTTTCAATTCAGCCGGTGCCGGTCTGGATTCCCAGCTCAGACGGTTTCCCCCTGGTTTCACGCACAGCTGCTCGGCTCCGTTCTCGCCCTGCCGGAAGCGCTCGACCGCAAGCGCATCAAGCACTTCATTCGCCAGTATGACGCCTTGCCATGCCTGTTCCGGCGGCTCATCCAGCCACGTCACGCGCTCCAGCAGCTCTGTCGTCTCTGCGATCTGCTGTCGCTGAACCGCTCTCAGGTCCGCACTGCGCTCCAGGATCAGGTACCGGGATGGGGGCTGAGTTGCCGGCAGGCTATTGAGCAAGTCAGCTGCAAGCCGCCCGGTGCCGGCGCCAATTTCCAGGATCTCGTAGTCACCCAATTCATCAGCCGTCTGGCTCACCTGCCTGGCCAGGCAGGATGCGAACAGCGACCCGAGCTCCGGAGAAGTAATAAAATCACCGGAAGGCCCCAGTTTGTGCAGACCCGCCGAGTAATAACCCAGTCCCGGTTCATACAAAGCCATTTCCATGAACGTGGAAAATGGCATCAGGCCGTCGTCATCGACCTTTTTCCGGATCCGGGTGTGAAGTTCTTCGCTCAATGGCTTGAGCTCTTCAGGGGGTTCGGGCAGGATGTTGCGGGACATAGTTTGTAAGTGTGTTTGAGTGAAAAGTCCATGTCCAGCAGAAAAACAGCACTGGTAACCGGGGCCGCGGCAAGAATCGGAGCGGAAATCAGCAGAACATTGCACGGCCGGGGTTGTGATGTGCTGATTCATTACAATTCCAGCGATGGCGCTGCGCAAGTGCTGGCCAATGAACTCAATGCAACACGTGAAAACAGTGCTTTTATCGCCCAGGCGGACCTGTCTTCACCCAGGGGGCTGGAGCAACTGGCCGAGGCAGTGAGGCGTCAATTCGACAGTCTGGATATCCTGGTCAACAATGCGTCGCGGTTTTATCCGACAGCCATGGGCGAGACACAGGCCTGGCAGTGGGACGACCTTTTAAACAGCAATCTGCGCGGCCCCTATTTCCTGGTGCAGGCGTTGCTTGATGAGCTCAAAGTCGCCGGAGGAAATGTCGTCAATATCGTGGATATCCATGCTGAACGACCGATGCCGGGGCATGCTGTGTACTGCATGTCAAAAGCGGGCCTGGTCATGATGACCCAGGCGCTGGCCCAGGAGCTTGGGCCTTCGATTCGGGTGAATGGGGTCTCTCCCGGTGCCATTCTCTGGCCGGTGAACGAGATGAATTCAAAAGAAAAACAGGCCATCCTGGGCAAGGTAGCTCTGGAAAGAGTCGGGGACCCGGCAGACATCGCCTCGGCAGTCACCTACCTTTGCATGGACGCCCCATATGTCACCGGGCAGATACTGGCGGTAGACGGCGGACGGACGCTGAACGTTTAATCCAGGCGTAAGTCAGTGTGCCGGGGTTGTGCGCCTTTCTGCTCAAAACTGTTCCACAGTTCGATCATGGATTTCCGCTGCACCGGGTGTATATAGTCCGGCGCAAGATCCGAAAGCGGTTTAAGGACATAGGCCGCCTGTAATATTTCCTCACGGGGTATCTCCAGTTCCGGCGAAAGCAGGAACAGGTCGTCGTAGAGCAGAATGTCGACGTCCAGGGTTCTGCTGGAGTACTTCGGAACAGCCCGGTCGCGCTCATGCCGGTTTTCCATCTCCGTCAGAAACGCTTTCAACTCCAGAGGAGACAGATGGGTTTTGATTCGCGCGACCAGGTTGATGAAGTCGGCGCCTTCGAAACCATGGGGCTCACAGCGGTATACGGGGGATAATGCCAGCGAGGGAAATCTTTCACGCAGGCACCGGATCGCTGATGCGATATTTTGTTCCGCATTGATGTTGCTGCCCAGGCCAAGAAAAACGGTGCTCATCGGCCCCGGGCTACGTCGTTTTGCTGCGTTCGATGATGACCCCTACAGCACTGGAGCCTCGCACGGCGCCTGGCTTGCTGAGTCTCAGCCGCAAGTGTGCGACGGGAAACTCATCCAGCACGATGGCTGCACATTTTTCGGCCAGGGTTTCCACCAACTGGAATTCGCTTTGTTCGATAAAGCGGATCAGTCGCTTCGAAACAGCCTTGTAGTCAAGCGTGTCTTCGATAGAATCCGTTTCTGCTGCCCTGCGGATATCGAATTCCATTTCCAGGTCGAGGCTGACTGCCTGGCGAATTTCACGCTCCCAGTCGAAGATACCGATAACCGTTTCAACCGTCAGATTTTCTACGAAAACCCGGTCCCTGCGTGCCTCATTCATACCCAGTCAGCCTTTGTCATGAGTTCGTCCAGGGGCCAGCGCGGGCGTGCCCTGATGATTTGCGCTTCGGTTTCTCCCGCCAGCAAGCGATAGTAACCTGCCAGGGCGATCATGGCGCCGTTGTCGGTGCAGAACTCGATGCGGGGGTATGACACACCCCAGCCATATTTCCTGCCTGCTTCGGAAAGCGTCTCGCGCAATTGCAGGTTGGCGCCAACGCCGCCGGCGATGACGAGCTGCTTACAGCGCGTTTGCTGCATGGCCCGGCGGCACTTGATGACCATGGTTTCGACCACGGCTTTCTGGAAGCCCGCGGCGATATCAGCGCGTGCGTTCTCTTCTTCACCGTGCTTATGCCACAAGTTCCTGGTGTGGGTTTTCAGGCCGCTGAAGCTGAATTCCAACCCGGGCCGATCGGTCATCGGTCGAGGAAACCTGAATTTGTCGGGATCACCCGACTCGGCCGCCCTGGCCAGAACCGGACCGCCGGGGTAACCCAGGCCGAGCAATTTTGCCGTTTTATCGAAGGCCTCACCGGCCGCGTCGTCCAGGGTTTCGCCAAGGACCCGGTATTCACCAATCCGGCGCACTTCGACCAGCATCGAATGGCCGCCTGACACCAGTAGCGCGACGAAAGGAAATTTGGGCGGGTCAGGTTCCAGCAAGGGCGCCAGCAAGTGCCCTTCCATATGGTGCACCGCTATGGCGGGCACTTTCAGTGCCTGTGCGATCGATCGTCCCGCCGACGCGCCGACCAGTAAGGCGCCAATCAGGCCGGGTCCCGCTGTGTAGGCCACGCCGTCGATTTCCTGACGTTCACAGCCAGCAGATTTCAGGCATTCATCCAGCAACGGCACCAGTTTTCTGACGTGATCGCGAGATGCAATTTCCGGCACTACGCCACCATATTCCGCGTGAATATGGGCCTGTGAATACAGCGCATGGGACATCAACCCCAGTGTGCCATCGTAAATGGCCACCCCGGTTTCATCGCATGAAGTTTCAATTCCCAGCACTCGCATAGCTTCTATATACGTGCACCTCATCCAGTGTGCAATGTCTTTGGTGTTTTAAGCAGGGAGTGATTGCGTCATCATAGGCTTGTGTTATCTTTTTCGGCTTGATTTTCGTGAGACTGAATTTTGGGTAAAGGTTTGGGTGTGGCGGCCTCCGGCAGTGCCGAAGTGTCGCAGACAGCGGTTGAAATTCTGAAAGCGGGCGGCAATGCATTTGACGCGGCGCTGGGCGCACTGTGCACGGCTTCCATTGCAGAACCTTTGCTGGTCAGCCTGGGTGGCGGCGGATTCATGCTGGGCCTGCCAGATGGAGAGAAGCCGCGCGTCTATGACTTTTTCTGCCAGACGCCCGCTCAGCGCCGCCCTGACGATGAACTGGAGTTCTTTCCCATCATCGCCGACTTCGGCACCGCCGAACAGGAGTTTCATATCGGCATGGGTTCCATCGCCGTTCCAGGTATCGTGGCCGGGATTTGCCAGGCGCATCGTGACCTTGGACGTATGCCTCTCGGCGACATCATTTCGCCCGCCATCGACCTGGCACGCTCCGGTGTGGTCGTAGATGCCTTTCATCACTACATCATCCGGATTCTTCGACCTATCATGGAGGCGACACCGGAATCTTTTCTCCTTTACGAGTCACCTTCCGCTCCAGGGGATCTGATCCAGGAAGGTGAACTGTTGCGGAATCCGGATGCTGCAAACTCACTCGAAGCACTGGTGTATGAAGGGCCGGATCTTTTCTACCGTGGAGAATGGGCCATGAAACTGGCCGCAGACAGCGGGGAAAAGGGCGGACACATCACGCGGGAAGACCTGGCTGCATACCGGGTGGAACGGCGGGAACCGGTCGTATTCAGGCACCGTGGCGCGCGTTGCGCCATCAACCCGCCGCCGTCTCCCGGTGGCAGCCTGGTGGCGTTTGCATTGGGTGTGATGGAAGACTGGATTTCCGAAAAAGACGCATGGGGTAGTACCGGACATTTATTGAATCTGCTGCGCGGGATGCGTGCCGCCAGTGTCGCCAGGCACGAATATTCCATGGAAGCAGGTCTCGAGTTTCAAAAGATGGAACAGTTGCTGGGGCCGGATACCATACGCCGCTGGCAGGAAGGCCTTGAACTGCATTCGTTGTTCAGCAGAGGTACTACGCACATCAGTGTCGCCGATGCAGAAGGGAATATCGCCAGTCTCACCGCCTCCAACGGGGAAGGTTGCTCCTATGTTTTGCCTGGCAGCGGCATCATGCTTAACAACATGCTGGGTGAAGAGGACCTCAATCCAGGCGGATTTAATCGATGGAAGCAAGGCGTCAGGCTGGCATCCATGATGTCACCCGCGATCATCGAGCAAGCGGACGGAACCCGCTTCGCCCTCGGGTCAGGGGGATCGAATCGTATCCGAAGTGCGATCACCCAGGTAATGGTCAATCTGCTGGATTTCGGTATGGGCCCGGAACAGGCAGTTGCAGCGCCTCGCATCCACCTTGAGGGCAACATGTTGAGCCTCGAGCCCGGCTTTTCATCCGAGGTTCTGGAAGCGCTTGAGGCGGCAGCGCCCCGCACCCATCACTGGCCCGAAGAAAACCTGTTTTTTGGCGGTGTGCACACGGTTTCAGTGAAACATGGAGGCATTTTCGACGGTGCGGGCGACCCTCGTCGCGGCGGAGTCGTGGCCTTCGCCTGAAAATAAATACAAACAAACCTTTGCGTCATCACTTTAACCTTTGGTAAAATAAGCGGCTAAGTTGAAACCGCCCGGAAAATGGGCGCCCAGAAGAGTGAATATTAAATGCCGAGTGTAAAAGTTCGCGATAACGAGCCTTTTGAATACGCACTGCGCCGCTTCAAGCGGTCCTGCGAGAAAGCCGGAGTCCTGGCTGAAACCCGCCGCCGTGAGTATTATGAAAAGCCAACGCAGGAACGCAAGCGCAAAGCGGCTGCCGCCGTGAAACGCAACATGCGCCGCCTGTCACGGGAAGCCGTTCGCCGCACCCGCCTGTACTGAATGTCCCTGAAGTCCCGTATCCAGGATGATGTCAAATCAGCCATGCGCGCGCGCGAGCGCGAGCAACTGGCTGCTTTGCGCCTGATAACGGCCGCTATCAAGCAAATTGAAGTCGACGAGCGCATTGAACTCGACGATGAACGCGTGCTGGCTGTGCTGGACAAGATGGTCAAGCAGCGCCGGGAGTCCCTGGAGCAGTACGAAAATGCGGGCCGGGAAGACCTGGCTGAAAAAGAGCGTTTTGAACTGGGCCTGATCCAGGGCTATTTGCCTGAACCGCTGAGCGAAGCCGAACTGGCTGAATTGATCAAGTCAACCGTCTCCGAATTAGGGGCTGGTAGTATCCGGGACATGGGGTCTGTGATGAATGCCCTGCGCCCCCGGGTTCAGGGTCGCGCCGATATGAAAGCGGTCAGCCAGGCCGTCAAAACGCAACTGACTTCCTGAATGGCGGGCTTGATCCCGGACTCGTTTATCGAAGAATTGCTGGGTCGTGTCGATATTGTTGATATCATCGAGCGGCGAGTGCCCCTGAAAAGAGCCGGCCGTGAATTCCAGGCCTGCTGCCCGTTTCACGACGAAAAAACCCCTTCATTTACCGTCAGTCCGCAAAAACAGTTCTACCATTGTTTTGGATGCGGGGCTCATGGTTCCGCTATTGGATTCTTGATGAATTTCGAAGGGCTGGAGTTTGTCGACGCGGTTGAAGACCTGGCGCACTCTGCCGGACTGGAAGTGCCGAGAGAGGCGCAACGTTCTGCCCGTCCATCGGCTGACCTCTACGACATACTCGAAGCCGCCTCAGCTTTTTACCAGGAACAGCTCAGATCCAGCGATGAAGCTATCGCTTACCTCAAACAACGCGGCTTATCCGGTGAAGTGACGAAACAGTTCGGTATTGGCTTCGCACCTGCCGGCTGGGACAAACTCAGTGGTAGCCTGGGCTCCGATGAAAAGCGGATGAGCCGGTTGCGGCGCGCCGGTATGCTGAGCCAGGGTAAAAGTGGTGAATACGATAAGTTCCGGCACCGCATCATGTTTCCGATTCACGACCGGCGCGGCCGTGTCATTGGTTTTGGTGGCCGGGCGCTGGAAGACGATGGGCCCAAGTACCTGAACTCACCCGAAACCGAACTGTTTCATAAGGGCAGGGAGTTGTACGGTCTGTACCTGGCGAGAAAAAGCCAGGCGAAACTGGATCGCATACTCGTCGTAGAAGGTTATATGGACGTAGTTGCGCTGGCGCAGTTTGGTTTCACCAACTGCGTGGCAACGCTGGGCACAGCCACTACCGGTGACCAGGCCGAGTTGCTGTTCCGCGCAGCGGATGAAGTCGTTTACTGTTTTGACGGTGACCGCGCCGGGAGAAAAGCCGCCTGGCGCGCGCTTGAAGCGACATTACCCCGGCTCAGGGAAGGCAGACAGGCGCGATTTCTTTTTCTCCCGGAAGGCGAGGATCCGGACAGCATGGTTCGTAAACTCGGGGCAGAAGCGTTCTCGTCCCAACTGGATGAGTCGCAGCCTCTATCGGATTTCTTCTTTGACCACTTTACTGGCGAAGTTGATATGGGTTCGCTAGATGGCCGGGCCAAGCTGGTCGAACTATGCAGGCCGATGGTCGAGAAAATTCCGCAGGGTGTTTTTCACGACATGATGTTGGGTCGCCTCGAGAAGTTGGCGCAGCATCACATCAGCGCGCCTGCGAGACCGGCCACTCGCAGGGGAACGACGACAACGGCAGCAGGGCGGCCGGTTCAGCAACGAACACCCATGAGAATGGCTCTCGCCCATCTTGTCCAGAACCCTTCGCTTGCGACCAGAACGGAAAACCTCGATGTTTTCGCCGGCTGCGACCTACCAGGCTTTGAAATCTACTGTGAACTTGTTGACTTCTGTTCTAAAAGCCCCAATATGACAACCGCTCAGTTATTGGAACTGTGGCACGATCACCCTGCTCAGGCGCACCTCAATACGCTGGCAACCTGGTCGTTGCCCGGGGAGGAATTGAGACTGCAGCAGGAATATCGGGATGCAGTCACAGGTCTCGAGTTGCAATGGACTGAGGTACAGATTAAGCGGATGCCGAAGATTGTTGAATTGTCGGTGGACGAAAGAAATAAATTGCTCTCGTTGCAGCAGCGACGACAGGAGTTAATCGGCTCTTTGCAGGGTGAAGCGCCGGATTAAGGGGCGGGATAACGATACATTTATGTAACGTGGTCGCCGTATTGATGGTCATGAACTATAGTTAGTTAGCGCCTAGAGAATTATGAACGAGAATCAGCAATCACAATTAAAAGAGCTCATTACCAAGGGTAAGGAGCAGGGCTTCCTCACGTATGCCCAGGTGAATGATCATCTGCCCGACGATATCGTCGATCCGGAACAGATCGAAGATATCATCAACATGATTAACGATATGGGTATCTCGGTGCATGAAGTTGCGCCTGATTCCGATACGCTGATCCTGAATGATACGGCTACCACCGCCACTGAGGACGATACTGCCGCCGAAGAGGCCGCAGCAGCCCTGGCTGCCGTGGAAACCGAGATCGGCCGTACAACTGACCCGGTGCGGATGTACATGCGCGAGATGGGAACCGTGGAGCTCCTGACCCGCGAAGGTGAAATCGCCATCGCGAAGCGAATTGAAGATGGTTTGCTGCAGGTTCATCATGCCCTGTCCCGTTTTCCTGGCACGTATGCAACCTTGCTGGTGCAATACGCCAACTATAAGGATGGCCGGCAACGGTTGACGGAATTGATGATCGATTTCATCGATCCTGAAGAACTGGCCAAGCAGGAAATTCCGAAACCGCCCAAGCCTGCGAAGGTCAAGGCTGCGGAGGCAAACAGCAAGGACGACGGCGAAGACGAAGACGAAGACGAGGAAGAAGAGGACCAGGGGCCAACAGGGCCGGATCCGGAAGAGGTCGACGCCAAGTTCGAGCAGATGGCCAAGCTGTATAAGAAGTTCCTGGAGCTGCAGGACAAACATGGTCCGGGTCATGCCAACGCCACGAAGGTCATGGATGACATGGCCTACATTTTCCTGCGCATTAAATATCCGGCAAAAATGGTGGATCACCTGGTGGACCGCCTGCGGTATGTTGTCTCGCAGACGCGTGACCTGGAGCGGATGATTCTGCAAATGGCCGTGGCCCAGGCCAAGATGCCCAAGTCCATCTTCCTGAAGTCGTTCACCGAGAACGAGGCCAACCCGAAATGGCTGACCCCGATCCTGAAGGGCACGCAGAAGTGGGTGCCCGCGCTGAAAGAATATGCACCTGAAATCCGCCAGGTCCAGGAAAAACTGGGCCGCCTGGAGAAAGAAGCCAGGCTTACCATCGCGGATCTGAAAGACATCAACCGCACCATGTCCATCGGTGAAGCCAAAGCCCGGCGCGCCAAGAAGGAAATGGTCGAGGCCAACCTTCGCCTGGTGATCTCTATCGCGAAGAAGTACACCAACCGCGGCCTGCAGTTCCTGGACCTGATCCAGGAAGGCAACATCGGACTGATGAAAGCCGTGGACAAGTTCGAGTACCGCCGTGGCTACAAGTTTTCGACTTACGCTACCTGGTGGATCAGGCAGGCCATCACGCGTTCCATCGCTGACCAGGCCCGCACCATCCGTATTCCGGTCCACATGATCGAAACGATCAACAAGCTGAACCGTATTTCGCGTCAGATGCTGCAGGAAATGGGTCGTGAGCCCGTACCTGAAGAACTGGCCGAGCGCATGGAAATGCCGGAAGACAAGGTTCGCAAGGTGCTCAAGATCGCCAAGGAACCGATCTCCATGGAAACCCCGATCGGTGACGATGAAGATTCTCACCTCGGCGATTTCATCGAGGATGCGAATATTTCCTCGCCGGTCGATTCCGCGACCGGTTCCGGCCTGACCGGCACTGTGCAGGGCGTGCTCGCGGGATTGACTCCGCGCGAAGCCAAGGTGCTGCGTATGCGCTTCGGTATCGATATGAATACCGACCACACGCTGGAAGAGGTTGGCAAGCAGTTCGACGTGACTCGTGAGCGTATCCGCCAGATTGAGGCCAAGGCGCTGCGTAAACTACGTCACCCAACCAGATCAGAGCAACTGCGGTCGTTTTTGGATTTGGATTAACCTAACTGTAGGAGCGCCCCATGGGCGCGAACAGAAAAGGCGCCGTAAAGGCGCCTTTTCTGGTTCCAGAGCACCAATTTCCCACCTCAACCCAGGAAAATCACCACAGAACCTCCCCATAAAACTCGTCACAAAATCAAACAAAGTGATACTCTCGATATAACCGGAAATAAAACCGGCTATATCAAAAGAGACACCAAAATGACCCCAGCCCAAAAAAAGGCAGTCAAGAAACACCGCAAACGCCAGGCAAAAAAAGGATTTGTAAGAGTGGAAGTCAACGTACCGGACAGCGACCGGGATCTTATCCGGCAAACCGCAGCAAATCTGAGGGCAGGAGGCGATATTGCTGAACAGACAAGATTGGCATTGTCTTCTGTATTAAACCCATACGAAGGTATGAACTTAAAGGAATTGTTAGAGAATTCACCTTTGGGAGAGTTGGAACTTGAGAGGTCAAAAGAGACCTGGCGGGATATTGATCTTTGAACTACCTTCTGGACACCAATGTCATTTCCGAATTACGAAAAGCGGAAGAGACGCACCCAACGGTACAGGAATGGTGGTCTGAAACGGATATACAGACTGTCTATATCAGCGTGTTGGTCCTGGGGGAAATCCGCCAGGGTATAGAGAGGTTGAGAATCAAGAACCCGCAAAGAGCAGGCGAGATAGAACATTGGATGCAGTTGACCACCAGGTCGTTGGGGGCGCGAGTATTGACAGTAAATCAACAGATTGCAGATACTTGGGGGCGAATGGGAATCAAAAGGACCTTGCCACTGGTTGACAGTCTGCTGGCCGCAACCGCTCTGGCCCACGACCTCACCCTCGTCACCCGCAATACAAAAAACATCCATGACACCGGTGTCCGCTACCTCAACCCCTTCGAGCCCTGATGACTCAAATGTACGGCTATGGATTCTTAGGGTAAAATAATTATGTAGGAGCGGCCTATGGCCGCGAACGATAAAGGCGCTGTCAAAGCGCCTTTTTATCGGTTCCAGAGCATCGCTGTCGATCCTCCGGTTTCTATGATGTCTAAAATCAAAATACGGGCCCTTAGCTCAGCTGGTTAGAGCAGTCGACTCATAATCGATTGGTCGAAGGTTCAAGTCCTTCAGGGCCCACCATTTTTCCGTATCCGCTGCAGACGGTGATCGGCCAGAATCCGGTAGTCCGCAGCAAGCGCCAGTAATAGCTCTCGTGTGCGATCGCGCGATGCCTCGTCCTGCTCCTACGGTGGCGCCTTCAAGATCGATGCTTCCGTCGCGCCGCGCCCATCACCGCGACGAACTCCGAGTCGGCGCGCACTCCTTTCATGGCTCATTCAACCAACTCGAAGTCACCCGGCTTCCAGGTTTTGTCAAACCATGGCTCAAGCGGGCCATAGAGGCGCAACAAGACCGCGAAGCCTTGTCCCGGCATGGTCTGAACCCAATTACCTTCGTGGCCTTCTGGTGCCTCGGGGCTAAACCAGACGGTGCAGGAGCCGTCTTTATTGGCAGCCACATCCGGCAGGGTGCTGTCGAGACCTGCAAGCTTTTGATCGGTCTCCAGCATCGAGCGGTGCTGAGGCGAGTAGACGGTAAACGACCAGAAATCCTTGGCCGGGACAGGAGCCGGGAGGGTAACCTTGTAAGTCCTGGCGCCGTCCAGGTAATCACCATCCGTATCGTGCGCAGCGAAAGCATAGGCCGACCCGGTTCCAACCTGAGGTGCCGTCATTGCAGGCGTGATGCCCGTTGCAACGTAGTGGAACATGGCTCTGTCATCGAGGCCCAGGGCACCGTTGTCGAGAAACTCGTGACTGCCGCCGACAAAGCTCGTATACCATTCGCGGTCCGGATAATAGTAATACCGATCGCGGTCCCGGGGCCGAAACACAAGCGCACGCGCCGTGGCATTTCCAACAGCAACCGCCTCGGTCAGAATCGTTTTCATGCGTTCATCAGGTTGAAAAGGCTCA